>Ga0179591_1321420_pt1 | contig 12453 bp, 12 predicted proteins | sample CZOMad2_1_08_16f_FD_182891 | JGI IMG/M metagenome (GOLD analysis project Ga0179591, IMG submission 182891) | Vadose zone soil fungal communities from Angelo Coast Range Reserve, California, USA - CZOMad2_1_08_16fungal (PacBio error correction) | ecosystem: Environmental > Terrestrial > Soil >... | reverse complement strand
CTCGCGATTTGCCGAGCAGGATTCGGCCGTTTCTGACCCTTCTCTTTTCCTCTATAGTGGCATTTGGACCCTACTCGACTTCATTTTCGAGCCTCCAGTTTCCTCCCTTTCTTCTTTCTCCTCTGTCTCCCTTAAGATTTGTCTTCCCCTTTCCTCCGCCTTGTTCGAGAGTTCTCGGGAGCTTTATTGATGTCCCCGTAGGTGCGCCGTGCACGATATACTCGAGCTGATTCTTCCCCGCGGGAGAGCTCTTTCCGAGATTCTCGACGTAGGTTACCCTTTTTCCTTTTCTCCCTCAGAGAGTCTTAGTTTCCTCTTTTCTCCCTGACCCCGTACACTGCCAGCGCAGTCGTCGTCGTATTTTAGCCCTTGTTCAGTCCTTTTTTCTTAGCAATCTCGTTTTTGGCGGGTATCGTTCTAGAAAATATTCCCGTCTCGTTTCTTATATGGCCCTGTCTATGTACTTGCCGTGATACGCGTCTTTTTTAGTCTCTCGTTTCTCCTGGCTCTTATTTTTTGACGAGTCCCCCTTCTAGCACCTGGTTGTCTGAAAAGGTCTTCGATGACGCCTATTTCGTCTTGTCCGCAATGAGTTTTCTTTCTTTCTTGAAACAGCGCATAGTCCCTTTTCCTGTCGAGGAGCTGGGGTGAAGCCGTTTATGCTTCTCTGCTTTCCAGACGGCAAAACGGTTCTCCTTAGTCTTTTTATCCCTTCCGTGTCCCTTTTTGGTTACTTCAGCAGGGCGTCCCTCTGGCGCCTTCGCCGCAGTTTTCTTGTTTCGCGGGTGATGTACCTCCTTGGGATGTTCCTCCGTTTCCTTTTTTTTCTCCTGTCGCGAGTCTCCCTCTTTGAAACTTGAAGTGCCCGTCTGGTTGAAATTTTTCTTCTCCATTGGTATTTTCTGGAGGCCTTTTCCTGTTTTCCCCCTTTTCTGATAGTAACCTGTCTTCCTGTCATGTCCTGTTTTGACTTTGAGTTGCAGAGCGTTACGGTTTCTAAGATGGGTGGTCCCCCCTTATCAGAGGAGTTGTTACCGCCGCTGGACCTTCTCTTTGCGCCTTCGTATGACATTTTTTGACTTTTTTTCTCGTGCTAGACAAGTTGACTTTTTCTTTTTACTTCCCGTTGCCATATAGTGCTCCGTTGTCCGCCGGGCGTGCTCCTTTTTGCTCGACGAAGTTTCCCGTATATGCGAGATCCTTTCGAGGTTTGCTTAGTTACTCTAGCTTTCTTTTCTTCTTCCTTCAGCACGTTGTGCAAGGCTTCTCTTCTTTTTTCCTACCCGTCCGTCGGCGCGTTGCTCCAAGACCTTTTCTTAGTTTTCCTTCTGAGCGTCCCTCTCCCTCGTTCCCCTTTTGTTCCGCGATATAGACTCTATTGACTTTAGTTTTTGAGAGATTTAACCCCCTTCCCTCTTTCTGACCCCTGCCCATCACCTTGCTTTCACGCCTGCGCGGAGAGAGTCTCAATGTTCCCCCGGGATGATATTTCCCTTGTTTTTATCGCGACGTTCGGGGCTCACATCGATCCTTGAGCGCTCAGGGACGATTTCGTCCAGTCTCTTCTCTGCAAACCGGTTCCCCTTTCCTACCCCCTTGTTACGAGCCACCTGCTGCCCTTTCTTCAATAGCTTTCCCTCCTTCAACAGACCAGCACCATCGCTTTTAGATTCAGACCTTCCCCCCCTTTTCTAGAAGAATAGTACCAGTTCAAAACGGCCGATTTTCTTCAACAACGCCTTGACGACCTTCGTTTTCCGTACCCCCCTCCCCCCTCTCGCCTCCCCTTAACCAAATCTGCACCCTGACGTTAACTGGTATCCCGTCCCTTTCTAGACCGCTCTTTTCCCACCCCCTTCCTATACCCCTTTAGGGAGTCTGACCCCCCCTTCCGAAATATGTGTCAGCTCCGTTCTCGCTATGATCGGACGCGCCCGGAAACGACCATTTTTATCCCCCACTCTGGAAAAATAAGCCTCCCCTCTTCCCTGGCTTCGGGGACGTTCATTCTTGACTGTGGCCCAAGCAGTTGCCGGGTTTCTGAAAGTCCTTGTGAGCAGTTTGCGGTGTGTCATTGCATTTCAAGATTCTTTCAGCCGTGCCGCTAGCACGTAGAGGTCAGATTTAATGTTTTGTTCAGCAGTCCCTCTTCCCCTCTCCCCTGTTACGCACCCCATCTTCTACATCGTGCGCACTCTTTTTTCTTGTCTTTTGACGATAAAGAGTTTTCTGTACTGTTTTTTTGTCTTTTTACTCCGCGGAGACCCATTCAGCTCCTAGCCCTCTTACTCCGGTACTTATAAGGCCGTGACTTTTAGCGGCGGATCTCTTTTTGCGCTTGGAGTACCAGAGACCCTCCACGCGAATCAACTTGAACCCTCTTTTTTCTTCCTCCCCCATCCTTTGCCCCCGGATTTTTGTGAGAAATTTTTTTCTTCCCCACCTTTTTTTCTTCGATCGCGACTTTTCTAGTCCCGGCTGACTTTTTTTCCTTTTTTTTTCTCTCGACGCGAAGAAAATGAGCCCTCTTCCTTTGTCTTGATAGCCTTGCGGGTCGGCGCCCTCGCGCGTGTCCCCATTCTCTTACAGCGCTTTTTTCATTGAACGGCGTTCAGGTGTTCGATTCTCAAGCTTTTCTCCCGGATCTTTAGTCTTTCTCTTTCTTCTAAGAGCTTCGGATTTCTTGACAACATGCGCCACGAGCTTGAACTCCCCAGGGGTCGGCTATGCGAGCCCTGCTCGACACCCCTTCAACGGCCCGAGCAATCGCAGATCTTGTCATCTCCTTTCTAGTTAGAGTAATGCGATTGATCTGACGTGTTCTCTTTCTCGGCAGTTTGAAGACCGTTGCGCTCTTCCGTCTTGCTCATGTGTATTAATAAGATGACTTCTTTTCCTTTCCTCCCGGTCCTGTCGCAGCTCTAATCCTCTGGCCCCGTTTCTCCTTTGAGCCAAAACGCTGCAAAGCGCCGGTTCGTTCCGTTTCCGGCTGCGACCCCTCTTTTTTTCCGTTCGTCTTTTTATTCGATCACGAGGATTTGGTCTTTTTTTCGCTCGTATCCGTGTAGCACCCGTTCTGCCTTTTTTGCTTGCCCTCCTTGAGCCTCAGCGCTAGTCTGTAGTGCGCTTTTTCAACGAGGTCAGTGAAGTTTTTTTTTGTTGAGTTCACGCCCATCTTTTCCCGTCAGTTTTTGAGAATTGAATGTCTTTCCCCCCCTTTTCCTCGTCCCTATGCCGAGGATCAAGTCCTTCCGTTAGGAGTCCTCGGCTGCCCGATCTTGTTGTGCGTCAGGGTGAATTTTTTTTTTTTCCTTCTTTTTTATTTCCCATCGGTAACCTGACCGGATCGCTCTTTGCCCTCTGTCGAAATCTTGTGTATGCGTTCCGATCGTCGTTTATGAATTCTTCATTTTTCCATTCCGGCTTGGAAGAGATGACTTCTTCTTTTTTCTGTTTATTGATGCCGCCTTCACCTTGTCTCCAGTTAAAGGTCCGAGTTTCCGCCACGGCACTGACTGGCCAATAGTCCCCCTTCTGGACCTTCTCGTGGTGAAGGTTTTCCCTTGTTATGTACCGTTTTTTGGCGAGCAGCGGAGTACTTTTTTACTTGACTCTTAGCTCCCAGATTGGTGACCCTTCTGCCTGTTGCAATACCTTTCTCCATCTTATTTGTTATTATTTTCATTAGAGTAGAGGTTCCTTCTGTTCGTGTGATTATTCCCTTTCCGTTTTATGGTTGATTTTCAGGCGTAAACCGACGATGTTAACCGTTGTGTTTGCATCTGAGCCTTTTCCAGAGAGGCCTCTCCTCATTTCTGCTTCTCAGCGATTTCGTCTTTGCTACATTTTCTCTCTTTTTTCTTTTGCTGTAGTTCTTTCGAGTTGCGGCCGTACTTTTTCCTTTTTGAGGTTGTCCTCTCGTTCAAGGTTCTCGTTGACGGCCCCCTGCGATCTCTCTTTTCTTTCCGAAGTTCCCGTCCAGAGCGCGGAACCAGATGCCGTTTTGGTAATGCTCATTGGTCCTCCTTTGTATTCTACGATTGCGTTTAAACTTTTTACTTTGTCCTCTGCCTGACGAGTTTTTATATCATTTTCCTATACTCGTTGTGTTTTGTGAGTTCTCATCCCACCGCTCTATTCGCAACACTGCTCAACTTTCTTTCTCTCTAGTATAAAGGACTAGATCGTCACCCTTTTCCATCCTCTCCTTTCCGCTTTTCCCCACAGACGAGAAGTGACTTTTTGGCTATGATATCCCTCGTGAGCTTGATTTTATGGCTTTTTTCCGGCGCGTCTTTTCCCCCCCCACCCAGAGACCCGCGCTGCCACCTCATCCTTCCTTCCCGGCACGAGTTCTTTCAGACACGAATTTTTGTCTCGCATGGAGCTAAACTTTTTCAATGGTCCCTCCTCTTTCCCTTCCCCACTTAGAGAGGCGCCGATTTCTGACTTCGGTTGTTCCTCTTGGTCGAGGCAACACTCCCTTTCCGACTTCTTTTACCTCGAAACCTCAACGGCTCATTATTTTCGCACAATGACGACAAAAACCTCCTCCAACGTCCGCCGTTACTGACCGGATGACTTTCTCCAGACCAGCCGGTCCCTCTATTTCCCAATTACCTTTCCCTTAATCCTGTGAAAGATGTAGGTCTATCTTGTGCCCTCCTCTCGTAACGGCAGCTTGCCCTCCTCCAGATTGAATCAACAAGCGAATCATTTTCCTCTGAGCTGAGTTCCCGTAGCCTTTCCATCTTTTTTACTCCAGTTCGTGAGCTGGTCTTTCCTTGGACGTGTCCTGGTCCTGGTAGGTATTTTTTTCCATACCTCTTTTACGGCTTCCGAACTATTTTTTGCTCGGATGTTCCTTCAGGCCTTTTTGGTGATAAATCCTTATTTCAATATCCCCTGACAGATCTTCGACCATAGTGTTCCGACATCCTTCAGTTCCATATGTGAGAGAAGGGTTGGAGTTTTTAATACCTTTCTTCCGTCCGCGGAGTTCCAGAATGAACCCCTCTTTCTTCCTTCTGAAAGTATAGCGGCACGCGAGCGAGTGGTGAGTTGACCTCCGCGGCTCCTCCCTTCCTGGAGGCAGCCCGCCAACGCTCTCTTTTATGCCCTCCCTCGGGTGTGCATCACTCCCTCGCTGACGTCGTGTAGCCCCCTTCCCTAGGTACTGGCCGTGAGTTCAAGCTCCACTGGATGGCCTCTTGCTTCTCGAGACCCCAGTGCCCTCCCCTTCTTTCTCCACGGGCGTGGGATCGTTGAGTTTACTTCGCGTGAATTTTTCCCATCAAGAGTTGGATCTCACCGTCCTTTCATCGAGCACGGCGCTTCCGCGTGTTAGACGACATTATAAGATCCCGTTTCTTCTTTCCTTCTCTCTTCCTCTCACTTGGAGAAGGCCTGCACTCGAGGCCTGATAGGATTTTTTCCTTACCCAAGAGTCCCCCCTCTGATCCGGACTCGCTCGGTCTTCCCTTCCGAGTGAACTTGAGCTGGAGCAATCAGTAGCTCTCTTTATCCCTTTTTTTTGTCTCTCGATATGCGATTGCTGTGAGTTGTCGGCAGGAGATAGGAATGAGGAAAGTTTTCTTTGACGTTCTTCTCGTGAGTGTTGGCCCACGAACTAAGAATTTATGATAGAGGTTTTCGGGCCATTTCTTTTCTTGTTCTCCTCAATATGGAGATGTTTCCTCCCAAACTCCCTACCTCTCCTCCTAGTCGAGGTAATAGTGCTCGCGAAGATTAGGTTTTTTTGAGATTGACCCCTTCGTCCTACACGCCGGGTTAGGATAGTTTTTCCTCCTCTGACGTTCCGGACCAAGTTCCCCCAGGGCTGCCTGACGGCTTTTCTTCTTCTCCTAACATTTCTGAGTGCGCCGTTCATCTCCTTAGTGAGAGCAGTCCGTGTCCCTGAAGTTTTTTTCTTCCCTTTCCTCTTTTTTCGGTTCCGTATCCGTCCACCTTCTCTCCCCTCCCCCCCCCTCGCCGTGGCCGGTGCTTTTCCCCTTTTCTGCGGCCATTAAGGCGAGGTTAGTAGCCTCTGAAGGTCCCAGGTTTCCCACACTCCTCTTCAGCGACCTCTACTAGTTCCCTTTACGGTCCTCCCCCGTTTACGCCAGACTTTTCTCGCTTTTTTTGTACCCCCCAGTTTATGAGCGATCGTTAGCACAGTTATTGGTCTCCTCCCTTCAGCCTGGGCGCGCGGGATGATCCTTGGAGGCTTTTCCTCCCCCTCCCATTGACGAAAGGTTATCCTTCCTGACCAATGCACGTTGGGACCGGCAGGGAGAATTTACCTTTTTTCAGAGGACTCGGTTTTGCTCGGGGATTGTTCCGATTGCGGAGGAATCATTGAAGGCGTGTCTTTCCTAGCTCGAGCGCCCGCACCAGATTCTTCCCGTCCGGAAATACTACCTTTGTAGGCTTTGATCTTCATAAGGTAGGACCCCGGCATTTCTATTGTCCCCCTTTTCAACTTTAGTCAGGGTGCGCGATGTCCTGTAGTGGTTTCTTTCTTTTTTTTTCCCCCTTTTCGCTTTACCCCGATGTTCCCACATTTCTTTTGGTACCTCGTCTCCCCCTCTAGTTTGAAGTCGGTCTTTTTTCTTTAAGCGTTTCGTAGTTACTCGGAAGAGCGCCTCTTTTCTCACGGTTCGATAGCTAGAGGCGGTTACTCTGTGCAGGAACTGCATAGTTCCTCCTCTTCCCTGTGCCGGGAGAGCATCTTTCTTTCTATTGATCCCATGCCGTAGGGTGTCTCTTCATGATCTTGGTGACGTGATAGATTAGGCCCAGCCCCCGCTCACTCTGACTAGCGGTGCAGCCCTTTCCTTCTGGCCTATCTGTGCCGCCCCGAGTACTTTATCTTCGATGACGCTCATTTTCTCGTTCAAACTGTTTGCCGTCTATATCCCTCGCGTCCTTTCTCCTCCTCTTTGGGATTTTTTTACTCGGCGGCACCATCAAGTTGTAACGATTAGGGCCTATCTTTATCCAGGCCTTTTTATCCTTTCCTTTTCCCATCACCCCCCCTAGACCTACGACCGGGGGCCCCACCGAAGATATTCTGAATTCCGCCGGCGAGAACGTCACCGAGGTTGCCTCTCCTTGACCGTGTCCTCTCTCATTCCGTTACTCACTCTCGGTCCAGAAAGATGCCTTACCGCCCACTTGTCAACGTGCTCTGCCACATCGATTTTTTGAATTCTACTTTTTTACGTCTCGACTTTAGAACTATTCTTCTGCTTTATGAAGACACCCCCTTCTCCTCGGGCCTGATCTGCAGGTCCCTTGGGTCCACACGGCCGATGCGAGGTCAATAAATGTTTCCCCGTCGGTTTACAGCGTCCACCCTACATTCCCAGCCCTCCACCTTCCTGCCTCTCGTCCACACGGACCGTCCCCCTCAGCAAAGACTATGGACGGCGAGATCCTCCCATAACCCACTTTCCATCTCCTCACATGACTTGCACTAAGGGTTTCCCCATCTGTCCTTGTTCGTCTCTCCGAGAAGAGAGCACGCCTTTCCTTCTTCGCCCAACCAAATCCCCCGCGCCAATTCCTTAAGATCCTGAGCCTTCTCCTGGCCTGCTTTTTTTATTTATTCCTTCCATTTGGTTTTGACCTTGGTACATGATGGGAAACCTTTTCTCATGACTTGGTAATCAATACCTTCTTTTTTTTTTTACGCCCCCCTTTTTCAAGTCCGGGCTTAAGATTAATTTGCCGATGTTATCCTCCGATCTCTAACTATCACTCAACCTATGGCCCTCCTTTCCCCCTCCCAAATCGCTCGCCGTCTTACGAGTCTTCTTCGAGGTTTTTCAGGTTTGAAGCCGCGGTCGAATAACTCTCCGCCGGTTTACCCGGTGGATGACCTCGCGTTAGCCTGCCCGCGGCAGGACGTGACCTCCGCCGCGGCTCGAAACTTTCTTCTTCAGTCACGACCCCCGCTCCTGCTCTCCGTTTAAGGACAATCTTTTTTACGACGCCGAAACTGCACTTAATCTTTTCACTTTTATCAATATTAATGCCCTGTCGCGATCTCGACGCCTTCGGCTTACTTTCCGCCTTTTTTCCCTAAGGTCGAGACGTCCTCTTTTAACCCAAAGCTCCCCCCCGTTCGTGTCGCGGTCTTTTTTAGCTTTGGTTTTCGGGTTATTTACCCCTACGCGTTCATCGCGAGAATAGTCCTCTCTAGAACCTGCCTCATTCAGCGTGTGCGTCTCAATCTCCCCTCTTTCCGTAGGTCCCTCTGATGAGCCAGCCGGGTCTAAGGCCCTGGATTCCTCTCAGTTCTTTCAATGGCCTTTTTACCCCGATCCAATCTGATCCGGACTCCGATCAAAGTTCTTCAGATCAGAGTTATGCATTGTCCTTCCCCCAGAGGCACCGGCTCTATTATTCTCATTTTCAATCCCCCCTTTGTGTTTGGAGGGATTAACTGATTGCTGCCGTTCTTTTTTCTCAGTTTTTTTTCATTGGTGGTGCCCCGTGAGCGGGATTTTTCTATTGTCCATTTCCTCAACCTCAGACGTAGCTAACTCTAGGTGGTCGGCTGACTTTTAATCACTTCCAGGTGTCTCGCCACACGTCACGCGACGTTGACGAGCGTTTACTTAGCGGTAGGTGCTGTGTCCACCGCGTCGGTCGCCGTCTCACGGTCCTGAGAGACTCCCCCTCCCTGACGGTTGCGCAGTCGTGGTCCCGATATATTTCCTTTCCTGAGCCAGGTCCGCCCATTTTGACAGTAGTAGACATTTTCTTTGCCGAAGTCCAGTTCCTTCATGAGTGCTCCCACGACCAGGACTGCAGTTAGGCGTCGTAAACCTCTTTTACTCCTTTCCTTCGTCGGCGGTTCTCTTATACTAGGCAACTGATGCGAGCGATCCGCTAGGAGTCCCGTCCTGGCGGTGCCGTCTCTCGTTGCTGCCGTGCCTGCGCTGGGTAGCGGCGACTCTTCGCCTCTTCTTCCCCCTCTTCTACCCCCACCCTCAGCTCACCCCCCCCTTCCTTTACTATAACTGAACGCTATTTTTTTTGCGACGATGTCGACGATTGTTTCCGCTTTCCTTTTTTTCTGCCCAAGCAGCAGATCCCATCGCCGTTCCCTTTTATTCCTGCTGACGCGCTTATTCGTTCGAGCCTTTTTCGGCGGTCTTTCACTTTCTTCCTTTTCCAGTTTGCGTCTTCCGCCCCGCCCCTGAACTGGCACTTTCCCCCCTAAGTTCTCCCCTCGTTCAGCCGCTTTTACTATGGCTCGGGGGTGATGTCCTCTATTTTTGACGAATTTCAGCGGCGTGCATGGCTCGGTGAGCAGCTCCCCTCAATAGTTTCACGAAGTGCCCGTAATTTTGGAAATAGATTGCTTCTCCCCCAATTGGTACGATCTAGCCGCCGGACCCCTGCGGATTGTCGAGGTCTTCCAGGTCTTCCTTGTCTTCTTGGTCCAGGTTCTGCGAGCAGTTAGGTTTCGCTGTCCTATCCATTCACACGGGTCTTTTTTTTCCATAGATCCACTCGGCGTACTCGGGCCATTCCTCCTTTCCCCCCCTTCGTTCCGACCTTGTCTTTTAAGTTCTTCATTGATCCCCCCCCCCTTGCGCTCGAGGCCGGTGATGGTAGTTTGCCTGAAAGGGCTCGATTGGCAGCCCGATCACCTTCTCCTCCTCTGGGAGTCCTGATAGGCCTATTCTCCCTCCTGACCCGTCTCCGTTCCTTCCGGCAGCGAGAGTGCTGGTTATCGCGCGGCATCCGCTTATAAAGTTCTTGCAATACTTTGGTGGGCAGCCCCCGGTCTTTTTCGGTATTCGTTTCCCTGATAATACTCATGCGGGTTTTCCCTTAGAGACCCCTCCCTGAACGTTTTCAAGTGTGTTTTTCGCCCCAGAGATCGACGGTGGATCTTCCCCTCCCCATGGAAATGTGTTGATTGAGCTTTTCCCCTTCACCTCTCTCTGCTTCACATTTTCCACCCCCCATTTTTTCACCGACTGAGAGTCTTAGCATTCCGGAAGAGTCTGATATTTCCATTCCTGCAATGTTTTACACGGAACGGGCGATGCCCTTTCTGCTATTGATTCTCTGTATGGCCTCCTGGACACAACAGTCGACTCCTCTCTGAAGATCCCTGGAACCGACTGTCTCTGATATTACGTAGAACTTATATCCGATGAGAGACTCCCGCTCTGGAACGTGATCTTCCCACTCTCCAAGTTACCTCAAGACCAGAAACTCCTCAGCTCCCCCTGGTAGCAATTCTTAACTCTCCCTTTCAGTCTAACCTCGACGAGGCTCCCAGTATCGTCCTTGACCTAGTCTGTCCCCGGCGGCACGCTGTTCTTCCCCACAGATGCGAAACATCGTATGTTACAGTTCCTGATAAAGAACAAGGGACTATCGCCAACCTCGACCTGGCTCCCTCCTAGAAAAATACGCCATTTCCTGACCGTCGAGATCCGGACACCCCCGATGGAGGAAGCTCCTTTTCCAAGGAGGTGCCACATTCATCTGTTTTCCCCCCTGGCCCCTTTCGCTCGCTGCGCGAAGAGCACGGCAAGTTTCCCTTTTAGTATAACCTAGGCCCTCACCACTTTTTTTAAGACCGAGTATTGCGCGAGGGACGCGCCTGATTCGAGTCAGTACCCCCTTTTCCTGCGGAATCTTGGACCCCCTGAACAAAGGTCCGGTGCGCCGCTGTGTATTTTCAGTCAATACCTTCGCTGCGGTATCCCCCGAGCCCTCTACGCCCCGGGCGAGGTAAGACTTAAGTAGATTTCCCCTCAACTCCGATTTCGCCTCCCCCTCCCCTCAACCAGATCTTCGAATCGTGCGCCAGCGCGTTCTCCGTAACGGAATTTATTTCCGAGTACCTAGGATGGCGGGGGGAGTGTTTTTTTTTCATCCCTCTGTTCCTTACGCGCGAACCTCGGCCGTCGACCCCCTAGTAGGAATGAAGACTGCGTATCCGGCACCGCGCATGCCTTACCCTTCCGAGGGCGCGGCTCGCATAGGGAGATATGGAGGTCCCGAGGGCCACCAAACGAGTCTTCTCTCCATCTCTTCCAACGTGGTCTTGCTCTAGGACGCCGACTGCGCTGCCGTTTCGGAAGGGCGTTCACACTTAAGGAACTGGGCGTGCTAGAGAAGACGGGAGCCTTCACGGCTCCTGTTTCAGAACTAAGAAGGCCCGTTTCCTCTCCCTCTTCTCCTTGCAATCAAGGAGCGTCACCGGCGTGTCGTTCTTCCTCCGCTTTTCCGTCTCGGGCGAAGGTACACCTCGCTTGAGACATCGCGCCCGATAAGATTGGGACCGCGTCTCTCCCGCTTCCGCGATTTCTCTTTTTTCGAGACATACCCCAGCGCGTAGTATCTTTTTTGTCTTTCTGAATGTCGATTCCCTGGAGGGAAAGTCGGAGTTCGTGGCCCCCATTCCTTACTCGATAATTTTTTCTCGGATCACCGGGTTTTAGTCGCATGAAGATTACTTTCCCCAAACCCTCTCACAGTCTAGAATGCGGATCTCTCTATTTCCTACTCCTCAGTTTTTTTTATCCTTCGATTGCCGTGATCGTTTCGTGGCATGCTTTTCCTCCCCCCGGTAGCGGAGTAGGATCTCGTGGCTCATTTGGCCCCCCGACCAATCCTTCCCCTGCTCGATTCCCGTCCTTTCTCAGGGGGGATGCGTCCCCCTTTCTTTCAACTAAGGAACGGCTTTGAGACGTCGAGCACCCTGCTGAACGAGCGTGTCGAGCGGTTTTAGATTTTCTTTCGATGTACCACCCAGTAGTGAGCCCGTTCGCCTCTCTTAAGAGAGACTTCCTACAGCCGTGAATGCGGTGATGTCTTCTCCTTCGTAGCTATCTTTTACTTGTACCGTTTAAATGGAGTTCCCTCACGACTTCCTAGAGATAGCCTGAAAGGTCCTCATGAGTGTGCCCTCCCTCCAATTTCGCCTAGTTAGCTGTAGAGCATGACCCCTGTCAGGCAGGTTCGATTTTTCCCTTATTTGTTTTTCGGCCTTTGCCCCCCTATTGCTGAGCAAGCGCAGCTGGAGGTAAATACTGCTTTGTGTTGCTCAGATGAGGCGGCAGGCCGTCCTTGATCTTTTTGCTTTCTCCTAGCTCGGCTCCTAGGAAATTCCTTCTTCACACGACGCTAAGCAGCACACCCTGTACATACCAAACGGGTCTCGTCCGCTTGCTACTCTCGATATTTTCGTACGCGTTCGGGTTGTGTAGGGAACAAATGCGCCCCTTACGCGGCCGGCGGATGGGTCTCCTTTTCTTCGGTATTGTGACCGACCACGGATCAAGTTTTCGCCCAAAGATGACGACCCCCTGCCCACCTGACTTGCTCACGTCAAGCAGGTACCTTCATCGTTCCTCTTCGTTTCGGGGTGATGACTTGTGGGAATAATGATCCGGAGGTTTTTATTTTTCGTCAGCT
>Ga0179591_1306717_pt1 | contig 12453 bp, 18 predicted proteins | sample CZOMad2_1_08_16f_FD_182891 | JGI IMG/M metagenome (GOLD analysis project Ga0179591, IMG submission 182891) | Vadose zone soil fungal communities from Angelo Coast Range Reserve, California, USA - CZOMad2_1_08_16fungal (PacBio error correction) | ecosystem: Environmental > Terrestrial > Soil >... | reverse complement strand
TTCCTCGTTCGGATCCTTTTCTACGCAAACAACAGATTGTCCCCCCCCTCCCCCTTATCCGTGTCTCGGAGCCCTCTTTTTTTCCTCAATAGAACCAAGGATGGCAGTCTTATTTTGAAGGGGCTGCCTTTTTCAACCTCCCGTACCTACCAGTGAGCTTCATTTTACCGATTCTTGCCCTAGTGGTTTTTTTCCTATTTGTCTCGTTTGGACAATTCAACTTCCCCCATCGATGTAGGGTTTTTTTCCGACCGAACAATCCGATTTTTATGTCAGTAGGAGGCAAGTGATCAACGTCGCGACGGATCCCATCTTCCTTCGTGTCATCTTGTCGTGAAAGCGTTTGATAGATCTCGTACGATGGGCGAAATGAGGTGGAGTTCCTTTGGTTGTGGTTGGCCCCCCTAACTCACCCCCCCCTACCTTTAATTCAAACTTGTTCTTCATTCTGGAATTTTTGAATTGTCATAATTGGGGATCTTAATTTAAGTTCTAAAACGAGTTCAACCCTCGCCTTTTTTTTCTTTTTTTTTTCCTCCTTTTAAGACCCCTAAAAGACCCCTACGGCCCACCGGCCGTCCAAAAGTGATCCTGCTCAGGAGACCCCAAAAAAACCAACCTTTTCCTAACCCTTTCTTCTGTTTTCCATCCCCAAGCCCCAAGAAGCCTCACACTTGCTGTCTTCTTTATCATCTTGTTTTCAGTGATGATTTTCATCACCGCTCTCCCCTTCCAGCCGCCACCTTATCGCGCCTTCCATATCGTGATAGGATAGGGGGGTGAGTGGACCCCCTCCCCCCACGCCCGCGTCTTACAAAGTGCCATCAAACTTCTTTTCTTTCGGGATTCGAGATGCCCACGGCCACTTTGTCACGCTCACGGCCCCGCCTCGTCACTGCTAACCCCCTGAGCGTAAGAAGACCCGGTCTATAATTCTACCACGAGAAACATTTTTTACGACTTGCCGGAGATTGCCCCCCCTTCTTGAGATCTATTAGATTGCCGATTTTTCGACCCGTGTTGCGCCACAATTTTTGGAAAATATTTTGTTTTTCATAATTTTCTACTCCTCTTTTGGGAACCTCCATACAAAAGGATCTTGCTAATACTTCCATTCCCGGAGCTTGCCGGCATCCAACCCAAAGGCTTCCGCTTTTCATCAAAAGAGCAACCTCCTTGGTGAGGCTTTGACATTCTTTTGTTGATATCGTTCGTCCGTCCGAGCTACTCGGGGTCTTTAAAAGGCAATCTGTAAGTGCTTTGCAAGAGCAATCCAAGATTTTCCTCCCCAGTCCCCCTTTAATCCCCTTCACCCAATGGACGAAACTCTACCACTAACCCTTGAACCTACGTAGCGATAGCTCTACAGTATACATATCCGCTTCTCGGAGCGTTATTGTTTGACTCGACTAGCGGGCTTCCCTCAGCATGAGGGAGTATCCCTTCCTTCCTCCCCCTCCGTTTGTGTGTTTGCGCTTTTAGTACTCACGCAAGTTGGTCCTTCTTGTCCTTCCAGCTCTCCAATTTGCCACCACGCTGCTTCTCCGCCTCATGGACATGCGAGGTATGGTTTGAATTTTTTTACCTTGGGCTTTTTACTATTGTTTTGCTTCAGCTCACTTTTGCCTTGGGTTTGGCACCTTCTGGCTTGATTGCCGCATAACTTGATTGCATTTATCGACCCTCTTAGCCCTTTTTCGACTCAAACCTTAACTGTTTTTTTTTTTATTGGCAGGCCTCCCACCCTTGTATGGTGTCCCACGCGGCATTTTTTTTGCTTGCCAATCGCCTCCTTCTTTTCCACGTATTTTCGCGCATTTTTGTAGGAATGGTTCCCACCTACCGCAGAAATTCAACACCCGCTCCTTTACCAGGGACCTGATGTCCGAAACCCTGCGCATTCTCCTTTTCAAGGTCAAGACGGTTTGGGTCCGTCCTGAATTTAATTTTCCGCTTTTTTAAAGGATCGGACTTGTTCTTTTTGCCTTTCCAGTCTTCCCTGGAGATTCCCCCCCTCCTGGGGGATTTCCCTTTCTACGTTTCCTCCTCGACCCCCCTCCAAACCCCAAAATTCGTTTCTTTCTTCAATAGGGCTACCGAGTGAATTGTTTCCACTCCCCCCCAACATTAATCCCCCGCATATTGGAGCCCCCCTGTGACATGGTGTTTTTTCGTCTGCTTTCGTTATTGCTGATCATCCGCAAGAGATAATAATCCTCCGTGGGGCTGCGCTGCTGGCTGTTCTTCCTGGCAACTTTTTCGTCTTTTCTTGCATTTTGTTTCTCCGCTTCGGAACTTGGAGTTTTTGTTTCACATCTCGCGACTGCCGATATGCCAGACGGTGCTTTTTTTCTTTTTTTTAAATTTTTATCTCCTGACCACTTGCTGAGTCCTACGTTGTGCAAGCTTGGAAATGCCGCCCCATATTTACCTCCCTAACTTTTTAGAGTAGCTTCTCCAACAAATTTTTGTTGGCCTTTGCCCCCTTGCAACAGCACCCCTCCACCCTCGGTAAGGTCGTTCTGACCTACTCCGCCAAATTTTACACCCCGTGCTGAATTGATACTAGTGCCAATCCGTCTTCAATCACATTTTTTCTCCGCCTTTCCCCTCCCCCCCTCGAGATGTCCTTGGTAGTAAGCATCTCTATTGACGGTTCTTGGTCACACCTTAAACTCTCTTTCGTTGCCTACCCCATTGAGAGAGAGTCTTTCTTGTACTGTGTTGTCCTCTGCTTTTCAGTCATCACCATAATAGCTTTGCCATCGTGTGAGTAGGGGCAAAATGTCTCCACAAGGAGCGTCTTGCCCCCTGTTTTCGTACAAGAACAGGTTTTCCCGAGTCTTAAGCTGGCCGAGTCAAGCGACGCTAAAATGGTCCTCTGTCCTGACTACGTATAGGTTCCCCACCCCCCTGCCGCTCGAGACAAAACCATTTACTCCTTACCATTCCTTTGGAGTGCAGTTCTTACTTAGCTGTCTGAAGACTGCAGCGCTCCCCTTTTCTCTTCCTCCCCGAGAGTTTGTGATTCGCAACCCCCCCCTTCGGGCTCCGGAGTGGAGCATCACAAAAGATCCCACGCTCCCCCTCCTAGCGTTTCCGTGGGTGCACGCCCCTTCATGTCCGCTGCCTTTCTCTTGTCAAGAGGGTAGTTCCCGTTCGTTTTGTTGTCCCAAAATTACAGGGCTCTATCTGCCACAGCGAATCTTCCCCGGTCTCTTTTCCAGAGTTTTTTCTTAATATAATTGGTCTTATTTTCCTCTCGCTTTTTTTCTTTCCTTTTCCGAGGTGTCCGATCTTTTGCGTCGGTTGTTTTTAACTTCGGACCCCCCGCCTGAGAGACCCTCCGGCTTTTTTCCAGTCGGCCGACCAGCGTATGCATATTCCTTCCGCACAGAAGTGAGGTGCTTATATTCGGTCGCGCGAAAATCACAATTTTTCGTTAACAACCCCAGCAAACACAAAGACAGACGTCTTTTCAAAACCCTGAAAAACCCGCCCGTCTTTCCGGCTACCCCTGCGGTTAATACGGGGAAAGGTGTGATCTTTACCGTAGGTCCCGATTCTATCTCCAATCTAGTGTTGTTGTGATAGAGTTAGTGCCGCGTGAACCCCTCTCACAAATAACGCTTTGTGCTAACCTACTGGCTTTGCTACTCTTCACCCCATTAGAGTCTTCATTTTTTTTTTGTGGTTGTTTTACTCCCCCACATTTTGTTGAAGACCCTCAGCACCTTTCCCCCTCATTTCCTTGGCCTTCCTTCTTATTTTTTGCCTTGGATGTGGTCTCGATTACGCAGCGGTCGTTGTTTTTTTTCCCCTCCTTGCCCAGCGCCAATCATTTTTTTCCCAGCTCGCGACCGTCTTTTGCTGTACCATCGGACAATCCCAGTCACCAAGGATTGTTTTCTATACGGCCAGTTTCCTAACCGGATATTTCGGGTTTAGACAATATTTTATGACCCGTCAGCCTTGTTAAGTTTTTTGTCTCCCATACCCGTTTCCCTCCAGATGCCCCCCTTTCAACGGGGAAACAACTCAGGGCACGCCCGAACACGTGACGGCTCCTGCCCCCCCCCTCGGCTGATCATTGATTTTGTTTTCCTCTCCACCCTATGAAGCGAGTGATTTTAGGTCGTGACTGGAGCCTCCCAATAGAGCGCTTCCCTCTTCGAGCAGGCGCTATGCAAGCGCCAGACGTCCTTTAGACACGCGTCAAGTCCCTTCATCCCTGCCCCAATGGTATTTTGGCTATCTCGCGCGATATTTGAATGCTCCCGGTAAGGCCTGCCATCGTTGAGGTTAGAGATTTCGCGCCTTTTCCCTAACTAGATTCCTTTGCTTTATCCCCACCTGAGTGCCTTGACCCCCCCGCTAGGTGTCCGACTTATTTTTGAGCCCAAGAAAAAGGATTTGTCAGCGCTTTGGCTTTTTTTTTTGATGCCAGGCGTTCAAACCCCTCTTCCCCTAACAGATCTCGCTAAGGTAGTTTGCCCAAACGGGTTTCCCATGTATCAGATCAAATTCCCACTTTTCGTTCCAATCGTTAGTTACTACTCACTTGAGTGATGTGACCGTTGCATGCGGCGTTCCCCCACATTGGGCCCTTCCGAGACTTCTTTGGCCAGTCTAGTTCACCTTTTCCCCCCTCCTCTTTTGTTCCTACCTTTTCTCCGAGGGGCCTGGGTTAGGTTGCTTTATTCTCCACATTTTTGGGTATCGTCGTTTGAAGTGTCGTACGATGTATTTCCTCATTGATAGCCTTTTCGCAAGACCATTTCAACCCCGTAGTTTTCCGCGACCTTGTGCCCTTGACAACTCCCGAAGACCCTCACCGGCTTATTTTTCCTTCGGCGGATATGTCAATGAGCTGACCCAGTTCGCGTCTCTTCAGACTCCCCCACCTTCTTTTCCGACTCGACACCGTTTTTGCAGCAGTTTTTATTCAAGAAGATTTCCGTACAGCACCACGATTCTTCTATCTTCCTTTGGCAGTGGTTTTCAAACTGCTCCCACGGAACCGCCACGACACCATTGAGTCAAGTCGTCTCCCCTATATGGGGAATCACTTGGTGTTCAAGGCGTGATAAATAGGACTACATTCTCTTGCCACCCTCGTCCTCCCTGTCCCCCTTTTCCCAATAAAAAAATCTTGACCTTCCCTTTTTCCTCCCTCATGGACGCTCTCTCCCCCCCCTCAGCTCATCAGCTCACCCTTTTCCTTCTCTTTCCACTCTTCTCCCCCTTCTAACTCCAACATTCCTTCAGTGTCTTTCCCCAGGAGATTATTCTTCAACCCCTTGAAACTAGAAGCCCCCCTTTTCTTCTCCCACTTCCTTCCCATCACTGTCCTTGAATGCGAGCTTTCACCAGCCAACATCTCTTTTTGAGCACCTCCCTCCCGTGCCCCGCTTCTGCTTCCACCCCTCTAGATCATTCGTGGCTTGCTCTCTCCCCTTTTTCCCTCCGCTGAAAGATCTCTTCGCTGACAACACTCCCTCTCTAGCTTTGCCTAAGGTGGGTAAAGACTCATTAACACCCCATCCCCAGTCTTCCTCATTTAGACATCCCCAGTTTGCCATCCAATCTTTTCCTTCAAATGAGTCCTTCGCTTGCCTCCTTCCCCCCACTCCCACACCTTACACGGGGCTCTGCGTTGCCCCTCTCACCCCATCTCCCCCTTTTTTTATACCACTCGCCTTTTACTTCCTTTACCCCCCCTTCTTGGCGACATTGTGAAAGACTTCCCCCCCATTCTCCCTCCTCCTCCTCTTATATCTATTCTTTTGCTTTCTATGCTCGTTTTATACTCTTCACACCCTTTTCGTGTTCTTGTTCTTTTTTTTTTTTTCTTTTTTCCCCTTTCTTCCCTTCTTTAGTCTTATCGAATGGACTACACTACCCTCTTGCTTGCGGGGACCAGTTCCCCTTTTTTCCGTTTGTTAATTTTAAAGAATTCCCTCCTTCAACCGGTCCCTCCTTTACCCCGTACTACTAAGATACCACTCCCTTCCTCCCTTAGGCGTCTGTCCAATCTTTTTATGACTCCTAAACCCCCTTCCACTTACTGCACATTTCCCTTACCTCGCCCTGAGATTTTTGTAGTAACTTTCATTTTTCCATACTACCTCTTCCGTCATACGAGCTATCTTCTTTGGTGTCTTTTAACTTGATATGTCCATATCTCCCACCAGTTTCTTTTTCCCCTTTCCATCTCACCCACATATTAGTCTATTCGTTGGACCTTCTCATCCACAAGAAGCCTTTAGGGAATGATAAGATACTATCCACCTCCTCTTCCTCCCTCCTTTTTTTGCCTGCTCCCTTCTTCTTTTTCCCTGAGATTTTTTGACCTCGTCTATTTTCAATCTTCACTACGTTTCTGAGTAGTGGTTTGTCGACTCTCCGCCGCAGCCCCTTCAAACTTCCGTAATCCTTTTCCTCTGTGAATAACCTTGAGGAACTGCCTTTTCTTTCTTTTCTACGCCATTTTCTTCCTTCCCCCTTCTTATGTCCTTTTTTTAATCTTCCCTCTTCTTCTCTCCCTCCATTCCTACTCTTTTTCAATCAGCCTCATTCCTGTGCCCCCCGGCCCATTCCAAGTGTTGCTTTACCTATCCTTTTGTTACTTTTTCCCTTTTCCTCTCCTTTCCTAATGTGTCTTGCTCCCTCTCTGCTTCTCCCTCCCTTATCCTATCTTCTCCGTTTCCCCCTTCTCTGACGGAGGACCGTTCCACCCCTCTATCTTCTTTGTATCTGTCCCCGATATAAACCGCTTTCCTCTAACTGTTGCATTATTTACCTACCCTACCCCCCGTTATCCCTCCTCCAGGCAGAAGATCTTCCCCCCCCCCCCCAACCTTTTTATGGTCGAATAAACTACAGCGTAGTATTCCTCTATCCCATCGTTTTCGATTTTTCCAAGCAGAGAACCAGACCTTCTATGGGGCCGCTTGCTGCGACCCTTATGCCCGAATGACCTTCCATTTTGATTTTTCAATCTTCCTTTATCCCTTACCCCCGAGATGTATGAAGGCATGCTGTCTTGCCCGTAATTTCTTTTTATTTCCACCCTCGTCTCATTTAGAACTTAGGTCTCTACCCCCGATGCAATATTTTCTCTCTCTACCCGACATTTTCCCATTTTTCATCTATACCTCACCCCCACAGCCCTATCGCACACTATCCCTAGAACTCATACCGCTATCCACCTAAATTATGCTCTCCCCCTCCTGTCCTTGTTCCCCTCTAGACCTTCTTACGCCAAAAGGCTTCTCTTGTATATTTATCTCTCTTCTCTTGTCATAAGCACCCATCTGTTACTATTTTCACCGGTCTTTTCGCTAAATTCCTCGCCTCTTTAGTATGAAAGTTTGAGGTTATACTTTTCTCATAATCCTCCCCCTCGCCCGAGAACTGCCTTTACTTCCTCCTCGGACTTCTTTTATATCTCTTGCTTCTCCAATCTACTAAGGAGAGATTAGTCAGAAGAGTGTCATAGATAAAGCGGTGCTCGATTAATTTTTTGTCTTTGGCATTCTATTTCCCTTCGATTCTTAATTTCTATAGTTTGACGCGTGCCTGTTCCTTATTATTGTGTAATAGAGTAATGAGAATCTCTTGAACCATCTCAGTTGCTATGTCACATAGGTGCTTTTTTACCCCTCCAATTCCTTTTTTTCATCGGTTTATCCCCCAATAAAATTAGTGCTCTTCGTTATCCCCAATCTTATCACGTTCTCCTCAAACTCTACTCCTCCCATCAGCTCCCCTTCTATTCCCATTCTTTATTCCCTACTTCCCTCTTTTTCTCCTATCCCTCATTCATTCTCTATCTTCCCCTTCATTCTGGAATATCTCTCCTATTTTCAGAAACCTTGCATCTTGTAGCCTCTCCAACCCTGTCTCCATTCCCTCCGGCGAACCCTAATCGCCCCAATTCATATACACCTTTTTTTTTTTAATTTCCCCGACCCCGCTCTTCGTCTTTACCTTCAACTTCTATCCCCCTTTTCTATCGATGTGTCCTATTTTCTCTCTCGGTACTTCGGTTTGATTCTTCAGGCCATTTGGCATTAAAGGTCACCATTTGTCGGTCTTTTTTTTGGTTATTCCACTGCTCCGGCCTACCCCCCACCACCTTATTTTTTTTCAACGCATCATGATGGTTTTGTGTTTTCTTGGGCCCCGAACCACCTCATGAGCCCGCCTCTTCTTTTCTTATCCTTCCTTCCACCATTCTTCCCCCCTCCAAGCCCTTTTCGCACTCCGCCTGTTTCATATGTATAATCTTCGATTTTCCTCTATTTTTTTCAGTTGGTGGATACCCCTCTGTCCGCTCCCATTTCCCCCATTTTGCCTCTCAGACCTCTTTTCAAGCTCCTGGACCCCCCATCCGTTTTTTTTCCCCTCACTCCCTTACTCCCACCCCTCAATTTATTTCTCCCATCCCTCGTTCTTCATTCTCCGTTCCAGTCTGGCTTTTTCTACTCTTTTTGGTTCCTTCCGTTCCCCTTTCTTCCTTTCTATCGACCCCTTTCGGATCTTTTCTGCTTTCAGGTTCACTACTATCCCTATCCAGTCAGCGTAATGGCCCGTCCACCCCCGGAAGGCCACCCTCGGTAAGAATCCTGCTTCCTCCTCTTTTCTGTTTAGGTATTTAGTTCAACTTCCTCGTGATCTTCCTCAGTTTATCGGAACCTCCTTCGATCATTTCGTTTTCCTCGACCTTTTTTTCCACCCCAAAACTGCCCATTGCGTTTCTTTTTTTCCCTCCCCCGAACGGCTCGGTTCTTATCAGTTCTACTTGAATGTTTTATTCCCTTAGAGATTTTAACCCTCTCCTTTTTATTTCAAAAGATATATACCCTTGGCCAGCGGCTAAAAATGGTTTTCCTTTGACTCCTCCTTGGTGATGCTCGAGTGCTCTCTCTCTTTCCGCCCGTCCTCCTCTAATCCTCCCCCAACGTCTTGTTCACAGTCTCAATGATCACAATTCTCTCCTCCTTAGATCCCCTTTTTTTGTCGCCCCTTTTCCCGTGTCTCCCTCCTCGTTCACTTTCCCCCCTGTCTTTCTGTGAATTATATAAATCTTCCTTTCGATGTCCTCTCTCTTTAATTGGCCCTTTCGTTCTAGTTTCACACGCTGTCTCATCCCTTTCTTCTTCCGATTCAACTACCGCATCCTCTTGCATCTACGATATATTTTTCACGTGGGCACCCCAACCTTTCCCCCATATGCCATTCCTTTAATGAACTCTGCGCTATCTGCCGTTTTGTCTTGTCTTCTCCCCTTGCTTCTTTTCCGCGCTCTAGTTCACACAGGTCGTTTTTCTCCCTAGAGGTCGCATTTTGAAAATGACCACCTTCCATTTCCATTTTACTAATACAGGAATCAACAACCTTATCTTTGACACCTTCCTCGTACCTTCTTCTCCTCGCCTCCTTAGTCCAGATCACCAACCTTCCTCCCCGGTGAGTACCTCTCCCCTTACCCCATTCCAAGCACCTCTCGTCCACAAGCCCCTTTCATTTTTTTCTTTTCTATGTACACCCTCCCACTTATGCTACCTTTTCACGAGATCCCCCGCCACCCCCCCTGGACTCCAAAGAACCTATTTATATCCCCCCACCATTTAGACTGTGCAAAAGTACCCGTCTCGTCCTGTTTATATTCTTCCATTTATACACTTTTTCCCCAATGTTTAGCCGACTCTCCCTTCAAATACCCAACCGTATATTCTCGTGTTCGTCACCCCGCCCCCATTACCCTCGTCACTGCCATACTTGCTTCCCGTTTTGGTAAGTTTGAGATCTCGTATCTCCACCTCTCCCCTTCTGTAAAAGAGGTCCCGGTTCGTACTCCCCCTGGTCACCTAACTTTTCACCCCTTTGCTTCTTCGAGAGAAGTGATGCCATCTTTGATTTTTGACCCTTCCACTCCCTCTCCCCCCCTTCCCCCCTTCTTTTCCTTCTTCCCTCCTTCTCCCCCCCCCTCCTTTTAGGAGGACATCCTCATCATCTACTTCCTACTTAACGCGGTTCCACTAGTCCCCCCTCACCCTCTGTGCCTACCTTTCCCTTTTTTTTTGTGCCTAGGGTTCCCGTCTCCACACCTCCTCCCTGTTCCTCCCTTAATGACGCCTTCTTCTCTTTGTATGCCATCCTTTTTTCTTTTGTCCTTCCTTTCAATTAGGATTTTCCTCTTTCTACTTTTAGCCCTTTTTCCTCGCGCAGATCTCCTTCAAAACATTCTCCTCCTCTATTTGTGTCCTCTTTCATTTTCCCCTTTTTTTGAACTTGATCTAATTCGCTGTCCTTTATTTCTGCGCTCCTCCCGCCCAAATCTTCGGACCCGGTAAATGCGTTATTGAGCGCTCCCACCTATTAACCCCCCCCGTCTGCCGCGTTCGCAGTTCCTCGCATATCTCCTTCTTTTTCTCCTTTTCCCCCTCCCATCCTCTTCCCTTCTTTTTCCCTTACTTCACCCCCCCATCCCTGCTCTTCTTCGCCCCCACTTTATCTGGTAATCCAATCCTCTTTGATTTGGCGATTTTCTTTTTAACAGATTCCAATGAGCTGCGTTCCTCTTGCGTTCCCCGCCCACTTCTTCTTCCCCTCCTCTAATTTCTTTAGTGACCCCTTTTCCTCTGCCCTTTTATGACCCGTTCACCTAGACCCCCCGGTCTGTTCCTCTCCCTTCTTTCTTGCGCCCTAGTATCTTTCCCTCTTTCTTAAAGGATTACATCGAATATGGTGTCCTTCTCCGCAACTACTCCTTCCGCCTTTATTCCCCCTCGCCCTTCGTGACTTCTCCAAATACTCCTTTTTTATGTTCAATTCAGACTATGCGACCCCGCTAGCTTGTTTTCAGACCCGTTTGAGTCTGATGCTTTTTTCCCGCTGGTTGGACTCTAGACACTAGCAGGTGTAACTCGTCGTTAAGAGACGGTTTCTTTCCCCCCTAGTTCCTCTCTAAGCTGACACCCCTCTTTGTACTTCTTTCACTTTTCCCCTTCTAAGTCCGCAGTACAGACTTGACACCTTTGCTGTCTTCTTATATTGACCCATTTCTCTCCCCTCCCCCTTCCCCGTGGCCTCCTGTTCCTTCCCAAACTCCCCAACAACCACTCCCCACCCATATTACTTTAGCCCCCCCCCCCAAACCCAAAGATAGAGTCCTTGCTCACGCCTCCTCTGTCAAAAAACTATCCTCCCCTGTGTATGACCCCACGATGGTCCGCGCCCCCCCCCCACTTTTTGTGTATGGATCCTCCCAGATTCATGCAGACGTTTTCAATTCATTCCCCTCTCTGACTGATCTTTCCCTAATATCAGTTGTTTTCGAGGAGACCTTCTTCACGTCGCTTTTAAGTGAATGCCCCCCTTCCTATGCATTCCTCCAGTTCAAATAAAGTTTTTCATGATTACCTAGTGGTAGACCCTTTCTCTATGTTTGGGTTTGGAAGTTCAACTCGCCCTCACTCCGGTCATTTCTAGAATTGTGTGCCCTTGTGTGCCCTCCTCTCTCACCACTTTTTCTTTCTTTCCTCCCTTTAGCCCCGGTGTTTTCATTCTTGTCCCTACTTTCCCTGGATTTTTCTTTAATAGATATCTCTTTTAGCTCCCCACCCTCAGGCTCCCCCTCTTTTACCCCCGTCAATTCAATATATTTTCCACTGCCCATATGATCTCTTCCGGTTGGTGGTTTCTGCCCGTTTAAAGCCCAGAGGTATCCTCTGCCTTGTTGTCTGTACACCCTTCCAATAAAACCCTTATTCAACAATCCAACACCTTCTTATCCCCACACACGTCCTCGACCACTTCCTGTTCAGAATATTCCCCGTTCCTTCTGATGCATTTTCTTCCTCACGGACACGCCCCCTCTGCCTCACTCCACATTGATGTTCGGTAAAGGCGAAAGGACTTCTCTGGTTTTCTTCACCGTCCACATTCTGTCTTAGTCCACGGTACCCCCTCTCCTTTTTGCTATCTAACTGCCCCCTCACTCGCCCTCCTCCCCTTTTCCCCTCCTCCTTTTTCGCTTATTCTCGAACTCAACTTTTAACCCTCTACATTTTTTTAGTTCTATTTTCTTAGGCGACTTCCTTACGAAACTTTCTGTCCCCTTTGTGCCCGTCCTGAAACCCACGACCGCGTCCTCTTGATCTTCTTACCGTTGAGTGTTATCCGCCAACCCGATGATCTTTTGCATTCCCTCCTCGGTTCTGACCTTTCCTTGTGCTCTTCCTAACTCCTCCAAATAGAGAGTCCTTTTTTTCCCCCCCGACCGTTCCCATTTCCCCTGCTCTTCTGCCAAGACCCGGCAAGATTCATGCTCTGCCCTAGCCGTTCCCGTCCTTTAATGTTTCTCTATCTTTTTCTTTCCCCCCCCTTGTAATAGAGTATACAGCTCATTTTTACTCCCCTCACTCTTTCAATGGTCATTTTGGG
>Ga0179591_1283201_pt1 | contig 12453 bp, 14 predicted proteins | sample CZOMad2_1_08_16f_FD_182891 | JGI IMG/M metagenome (GOLD analysis project Ga0179591, IMG submission 182891) | Vadose zone soil fungal communities from Angelo Coast Range Reserve, California, USA - CZOMad2_1_08_16fungal (PacBio error correction) | ecosystem: Environmental > Terrestrial > Soil >... | reverse complement strand
TTGAGAGGGTGGATAGCAAGGCATAGGATAAAGGGTTGTCTTTCTTCGTTTTCGGTTTCCCCCTGTTTCGTCCTCACTCACTTACTGCCATTGTCCACTCCACCTTTCCGACACTTCTTCTTCCTTTCCCACATTCTCTCACTCATTCCTTTCTCTTGATTCCTTTTTTCTCCCCCCCACTACTCCCCTGCATTTCCAACCGTTTCCACCCTCTCCCCTTCCTCCCGTCCTTTCTGTTGCCCCATCCCTTACCTCCCTCAATTTTCGATCTACCCCGCCTTTTGCCTCCATCTACTATCCTCTCGTCCTATCCGTCACTCTCCCTCCCCCCCCATCTTCATGCCCGTTGCTCCCTGACTTCGGCCCCTTTCGCCCCTCTCCCCTCATTTTCACTTCTTTCCCGTCCCTCTCTCCTTTTGCTCCCCCCCTCCCTTTTGCCGCCCTCGCCTCTTCTCACCTTTCTCTCCTTCCTCTCTGCCGCTTCTCCCCTCTCACCCCCTTCCTCCCCTTCTCCCGGATTCCTTTCCCCTTTCCTCTCTTACCCCTTACCCTTTTTCCTCCCCTCTCCTCCCCCCCCCTCGCCCTCTCTCCTTACCGCCACCCCCCCTCACGCTTGTTCTCTTTGTTCCCCATCACCCTCCCCTTCTTTCTCTAACCCCTCCCTCCCGCCTCCTCCTCCCTTTCTCATACCCTCCCTTCTCCTTCTTTGGATCTACTTACTCAACCAATTTCTTGTCCTTCACATCTTCTCCACACACCTCCTCTATTTGTTTTCCCCTTCTCTCACTCCTCAATTATTCCCTCCCTTCCCACCCTCTACTCACCCTCCTGTTTCCCCCCTTTCAACCTATCTCTCCCTTTACCTTCCCTCCTCCCCTTTCTCTGGCCTTCCTTTCTACCCCCCACTATTCCCCTCACCAAGTTGCCCTTTTTTCATTGCCCTTACCGTTTTCCTAGCCCTCCCTTTCCTTCCTCGTCATCCCCTCATTATTCCTCCCCCCGTGTTCTACAACCTCCTCTATCCATTATGCCACCCCCTCCTCCCTTCCCTTTGCTCTCTCTTATTCCCCCCCTCCCCGCATCCAGCTCTCGCTGCCTTTCTCTTATCTCTTTCCCCCGATACCTCCAACCCTCCCTCCTCCCCCCTTTCCCTCCTATCTTTTCTTTCTTCCTCAATCCTTCTCTTCCCCGTCCTTCCTCCTACTCCGCTCCACTTTTCCTTCTCCTATCCTCTCTGACCACTTCCCCCTCAAGCCCCTCCCCCTTTCACCTCTTTTTTGCTGCTCTCTCCCCCCCCGCACCTTCTCCTCCCAACCCCCTCCTCCCGCTCTTTCCCTTTTCCTGCCCTCCCTTCCTCTTCCCATTCCTTCCCTTCCTCTTTTGCGTCCCATATACACTCCGTCCCTCATCACCGACTTCTACGCCCCCTTATAACCAATCGCCTCCTTTCCCCTACAGTTTCTCTTTCCCTCATTCCGCCCCCAGCACTGTCTTCCATCCCCTTTCCTCCACCCCTCTCCCTGCCCCCCTTTTCATCTCGTCGTTTTCCCCAATCGCCCCTCTCTGCTCTCTCATCTCTTTTTCCCTTTCCACCTTTTACTGCTTCGCTTTTATCGCTTCCCCCAGCCATCTCATTTGTTCACTAATCCCTTATTGCAACCTCTCGCTCCCTCTCCCTCTTCGATATACCCCCCTTTCGCATCTCCTTCTGCCTGCACCCACACAGCTGATTCTTAACCTCCTATCCCCTCCCGTTTGTGTCCCCTTTCCTCCTTTTTCTTCCGAAACCCCTTACCTACTCATATTACTACCAACCCATTCTCCCCCCACCCCATTTTTTCTCTCCACGCCCCTTCTTTCCCTCCCCTTTCCTCTCCTCCCCCCCTTTCTTCTTTCTCTTACTCCCCCCTACTGCTTTTTTTTTTTTTTTTTTTTTTTTTTTTTTAGTCCCACCGTTCCCTTTCTTTTTATTAGCGGAGGGGGTCTCTCTCCCCGATGAAATTCTTTTTTCGGAGGTTCTTCAGCGCATCGATCTCCTGCATTGAAATAGATTTTTTCCTCTTGACCCAGAGTTCAACGTAGCCCACGACTCCTTTTTGTTGCTCGTGATCTCTTCTTTGCCTGCGTCTCTTCTCCCCTTCAGCCCTTTTCGTCACTACGTCGTTTTTTATACCTCCATCTTCCCCAAGGATATGTCCTCCCTTCGGGATTTGACGCTCTCCCCGGCGCTCTCCGTCAAGCGCTCCCCCCCACTCTGGTTGAGCTTATGCTGATTCCACCCCATGTCCCCATTCTTGACGACCTTTTTCTTTTTCTATGGAACCTTCATGGAGATTTCCATCTTTGCGACGTCTGCGGCCCTTTCGATTCAGCGTGGCGCTCACTTGAGTCCCCCCCTTTTCCTCTAACCCCCCTCCCCCTCCGGTGCTGAGAAATGTAAGATTGGTGTTCTCTTCTAATACGAAACCCCTCGATTCCTTTTTTGATTGTCCGCCGCTTTTTTTGATTTTGCATACTCTTCTTCTTGCTTTTGACTCTCTCGCATAACCCCTCGCCCTTGTTATATTTGCCAAAGTCGTCGACCTTCCTTCTGGCGTCTCCTATCTGGCCCTTAGCCCCTTTCTGACTGGTCACCTCCCTCCGTCCTTGCCTATCCTGTTAAGTCCGCGGTCAAGAAACACTTATCCCTCCCTAGAATAGGATCAGGACTTCCTCTCCGCCTACCTAGTCTACCTGCATGGCAATCGATCCCAGACGTGATTCCCCTTCCCCATCAACGTGTCGGACCTCCCTCTGAATCCCTCTCGACGTAGTAAAGCGCGCCGTCGGTCAGGAAAATCTCAGGCTCCACATCTCCTGGCCTCTGTTGCACTTCCAACCCGCATGCGCTTGACTTCGCTTCCTCGTTCGAGATGCCCGAGCTTTTTATCCGCGGTCAACAGTACAAGTGACCCTGGTTCCTTTCCATCGTGCTTACAACCTTCGGTCCTTGAAGTCTTGTTCGGACTCGTGTTCTTTGGCCAGTCGATCCTCCCTGATTTGATTTGCATCCGCGCTTCCCCCACCCCCCCACAATCACGTCCAAGAGAGCCCCTTTCCTCCTTCCTTTCAGCATCCTTTTCCCCCGCAACGAGCTGACCCTCGCTCTAGCCCGTGTACTTCCCTCCCCTTTTCATGAACTTTTCTTTGCCCAAACTTTTCTTCTTTGATGGAGGTTTTTCCTACAGGCCCTCCTCCGTGTCACAACCCTCCTCTCAGCAGGCTCATTGAGAATGATCCCTTTCCTTGATTGCTCTCCGCCGGTATCCCGCGATAAGTTATAACGTCTCTTTCTTTCCCTCGCCTTACAACTGTAAAGTTTCTTTTTCTGTCCAATGAGAGGATCGAGCCCCCTTGCTAACATATTTTCATCGGGTCCTGGCATTACTTTCATTGGCCGCCCCCCCCTCCCCCAGCTTCTTGGTCCTCTCTCGATTCTATCCTTGAAGTATTTGCCAGCTTTTTTCTTTAGACCTTCCCCTTCCCCCAGGATTTATACTTCTTGTTTTTAAGCCCTTTTTTTTGAATGGCCATTTTCGTTCATGCCCTAGCTTATACTTAATTTTTTTCCTTCGGCACCTTTTGAGTCCTTTTCGAGGCAGCCCTTCCCCCTTTCCAATATTCTGAATTCGCCCGACGATTCCGCGTTCGAAGCTCCTTGATGTGTCGCCGGCATTGGCCCTTACTCTTTCCCGATTTTGCCTTCATCATTACTTCTTTTAAATAGGCATTGTGCGGCTTTTCCTTCTCCTATCCCCTTGCTCATTGGCGACCCACGGTGTCCCCCCTCGTTCAGAGCATTGCCGTGACGGCATAATCCCCCGATTCAGTGCAAAAGCTTTCCCTTCTCTGTGAACCACAGAGTGTCGTGCAGTCCCCCCTTCCTCATGTTGTCTTCTGACCAAACCTTGGGTACGGCGAGTCCCTGGTATCGTCTTGTCCGTTTAGTGAGATGACCCCGTTCTGACCGTTGTAGGTTTCTCTTTGCGATCTCACAGCCGGCCTTTTCAGAACACTCGCCCTTTCGACGTCGACTCCCCTGCTTTTTTGCATTCCTAAGTGGCTTCCTTTTTTCCCCCTTCCCTATTCAGTTTCGCATTTCCTCCTTGGCCCCTCCTCCATTCCTATCTGCCTGGCCCTCGCTATCGACCTCCTGCATATCGGTAGCTGGCTGTCCTCCTTCCCTTGCCCGACGTCTGCGCCACTGCGACGGCCCTAGCAAGGAGTTTGTCACCCCCCCTCTCGAGAGAATCCTCCCCCTGTTTTTTTTAGCTTTACCCAACCCCCTCCCTAGTATGAGCCCTTTTCCGTCCTCGCCGCTACGGTCCGTCCGGTCTTCGTCGACTGTCCTTCCAAATTTCCCTGGTGCAGATTTTGGTTTGCTAAATTGTACCCCCTCTTTCCCCGCTACTAGCGGATTCTCTAATCCCCACTCCTCTTCAGGACCAACTCTTTCACGCACTGCATTTTTCTCCCTTTTCGTTGGTCCCGATTGGTTTTATTCTCGTTTCCTCTCCCTTTTTTTTGCGATCTCTCCCTCAACCCTCGGCCTTTTTCCTCCTCAACCTCAAGATTGGCGTTAATTTGGTTTTTCCCCGTTTTTTATGTCGGCATCTGTTTATTTTGGTGACTCTTAGACTGCTCTTTTTTTCCGCCCACGCCTAAACTGTTCCCCTCCCCTCTTTCCCCTTCTTGAGAAGATGGACTTTTCCAGTACGTTAGGTTCGGTCATGCGGTTGACATTAATCTTAGGTCGTTTATTTCGTCACTCCTTTAGGTGACATCATGTTAAATATAAGACTTGGTGTTTTAACCTCTCCTTTCGCTTTGCCGGTCCTTGTCCCGAGACGATCTCTTTAGTAAAAAGCTACGTTCGACCAGTCCGTTATTCTTTCCCCCCCTTATCGTCTTTGTTGCTTTTTTCTCCGCCCGATGCGATCTGGATTCTGTGCTTCTTTCAAGGCTTAATCTTTCCCATTATCTTCGCCGCCTCACAGAACAAGCCCGAGGTCGGCTAGCCCCTCCCTTTGAAAAAGCAGTTGCTCGTCCCCTGTCCCCCAAGCTTTGTTGGCGACATCGCCCTTTAAGGCGTTTTTTACATCGCCCCCCCCCCCCCCTCCCAGCAAAGAACTTACTCCAACTTCCTTTTCTTGGTCAGTACTCTTTATTACCGGCTCCCGCCCTTTGCTAGTCCCCACCTTGGCGTATACGACACCGTTGGCTTTCTACTTCCCCCTCCCGGGGTGAATTCCCCACATTCCTTCTGCCTACCTATGGTCTTAAGGACCCCTTCTTCATTTAAATCCAATTTTTGGTTCGACACAGAAGCTTTCCGTTTTCTCCCCCTTAAAGTGTTTTATCGTACCAAGCCTCTCTTCAACAATGAGTTCCTTCTTTTTCGGCTTTACCAAGGCCCCCCCCCTTCACTGGCATGAAAATGAATTCCTTCTTGTCACACCAAATCTCCCTCCAGTCGGTCAGTCGAATGCCCTTCGTTGAGAAGCTTGTGTGCCCCATGTCTGGACCCTCTTCCTTCCGCTTCGGGCGTTCTCCTACTTCCCTTCCCTTCCCCGCTAGTTCTTAAAGGAACGATTTACCCGGCTAAAAACCCAAGCCCCCCCCCCCCCGTCTTAACCCCCAAGAAGAGCACTCCCACTGTGCCCGGATTATCTTCTCGTGATTTTCAAGGAATTGCCCCTTGCAAGCCGCATGACTGTTTCTGGTGGCGTCCCCAGCTTCCGTCCCTTCCCCGCCAGAAAGATGTTCCTTTTTGTAACCTTTTTTTTGGAGGGCCAGATACGAAAGACCTCTTCCACCCGGGCTGCTAGACCTCCTGACATCTCCACGTAGACTTATAAGTGCTCGCTACCTCCCCTTGATTCTTTTCATGCCTTCCTCCGCTGGAGTCTTAGACACGACAGTCTCTTGAGTGTTTTTCCCTTCTTCTAAGCCCATCTCCCCTTTCCTAAAACATTTTTTTGACTATCGATTTCTCCCTGGTATTCCGTTCCATGAACTCTAGGCGACCTCGCTTTTTTTTTGTTCCGACTTTACGCTGTTTTTTTCCTAGTCATTCTTTTTTTTGCAAAGAGGAAAAGTCGCTGCGTCTCCTCATCCATCGCGTAGTCCGAACACTCGCCCCCATCTTGCTTTTACAGCCCTTAGAAACCCGAACCCTAGGCGGTTTTTTTCTTTAAGATTTTTTTTGTTTTTCTTTGACATGGGACCATTTTTCATTTCCCTGACCTAGATTCCCCCCTTAAAAATTTCCTCGTCACTTTTTCTTTCCGACTGACTTATGGCGCCTCTCGCGTCCTCCTTCCTCTCTTTCATTGTTCATTGGCCTCTTCCCTAACTGTCATTATATGAATGCCGTCCTCTTGGTTTTCTTCATGGGGTCATTTTTCCGCTCTCTGTTTTCTTCCGGATATAACGGGGAAGAGGTTTCCTTCCCTTTCTTCCCCCTTAGCTTTTTTTTTCTGGTGCGATTCCCCTTTCAAGCTGAAAAGTGGCAACTGTCGGTCGGTCTTTCCCGTCGAAGAATCAGATCCCCTTCTCCGAAGTTGGTCCAAATCCAGTTCGTAGAATCCGCTCTTGATTGCCACGACCCCCGGAGTTCTTGCCCCCAGAGCACAGAGAGGACACCCTCTCCTCCGCCCGATGTTTTTCTCAGCCCCCTCTCTTCCCCTGTTTTCTCCATAAGGGCTTGTTTCGGCCGCCGTGCCTTCCTTTTTCCCCCCGCTGCATCTGTCACCGCCTGCTCTCAATATATCCCAGGTCGAAAGGCCACCTCACCGGCCCTCCTTATTACCCTAACTGGTCAGTGGAACTCCGTCCGCCTTTCTTCCCTTAATCTTTCTGTTGTAGGATTATAGACTCAGTTTCACCTTCCTTCTTTTCGGTATGATATTCCTTTTTCCGCCTTCTTCTGCCTTTTTTTCCCTAGTGGGAAATCTCTAGTCCGGTTTTTTTACAGTTTCCCTTCTGCTCCTCTCCCCCCTCATTATAATTAATTCCGTTTCTCTCTTTGCTTTGAAATAGCCCCGTTTCCTTCTTGATTGTACCTACTCGCCTTTGAATGTTTTTCTCCCCCCCAGACAGGTTTTTCAGCCTCCTCGCCCAAACAGCAGCGCCAAGACCTAGTTCCCTTTTTCAGTAGGAGTTCCCGCGCCATGATGCGGAGGATCTCCTTCCTATAACCTACGGTGTTGTTGTTTTCTTAGAGATTCTCATGGCCGACTTTTCCCCTTTCCCGTCGGTCCAAGTGCATAGGAGTGTCGGTCTGGCTTTTTTCTCTCATAGCCTTCCCCCCATTACGTTGTCTCACATTCCTGCTTAGGACATGAGAGAATGAATAGTGAAATCTCGACTCTTTCTCTTTTGGGCCCCCCCTCCAAGTCACGCCTTTACGTCTCTTTTTTTTCTTTTTTGATCCCTGAATGGGTTTTTTTTTTTAGTGGACTGTCCTTCAGTTGCCACTCTTGATCCGCAGAAGAAGTGGTCAGGACCTTTCTTTCCTCGTTCTTCGTTTTTTGTTTGCGTCTCGGTACCATATCTCCCCTCTTTTTTGGAGTACTTTTTGTGACTTTCCCCCCACCCTGAACATTTAGAGCGCGACCTGCGTTTTCTTGATCGTGTTCCTTTTCTTGCGATCCTTCCGGTGAGAAGATGCGGTCGCCCCTCCCCTCAGGCGATGTTTTTTGGGACGTAACCCCCAGAAATGAAAGTCGCGGGCCAATATGGTTTTTCTCCCCTGTCTCTCGAACCCCATCGAGCGGATCTTTTTTGAGCTCTTTTCTCTTTGCCCTAAGATTGTGGAGTGAGTTTCATTCAGAGATATTCCAGTCGTCCTTCTTCTCCGTTATTTTATCCCCCTGCTTTTGAAATATCCTTCGATTGTCTTCGTCCTCCTCTTACCCCAGACGAAAATTTGAAGGGTCCCTCCCCCCCAAGCTAGAAGTCGCTCCCTCCAGATCCAGGTTTTTAACCCCTGCTCTGCCGGTTCCTCTAAGAGTAAGTAAGGACATTCTTCTTCCTCCTTAACCCAGATAGAACAAGCACGTAAGGCTTTTTTTTAACCAGCTACGCCTTTCCTCCCGGTGAAAACGTAGACTAGTAGGACCTCCCCCCCCCCCACCCTTTTCTCCCAGATTGACTTCCCCCTCTTCCTTTTTTTGGTGAAGCCGAGCCCCCCCCTTCAGTTGAATATCCCAAGGGACCCCCCCTGAGAATGCAGAAGATCCATCCCTCCCTGCACAACTCGCTTCTCTCGAAGGTAAAGCTACCAATGCTCCATTTTCCCTTTTATCTCCCGTTCAACCTTTAATGAATGTCTCCCCGTCCTCTTTTTTTTTTGCCGATGTTTCCTCGAAGAAGCCTCTATGATCCTCCCTCCCCCCTACCTTTCCAAGAGGTGCTTACCTGGCAGAAGTGATACTTTTTTTTTCCCAATCAGGAAAGTCCCATTCGACGACGATCTTAGCCAGTATCCGTCACCTTTCTCGGCTCCACCTCGATACACACCTGTTTTCTTGATGTGTCGGGTCCAATCCCGGAAATTTAACTTTCAAAACAATCCCGCTCTTTCTTCCTCCTGGGGATATTCTCCCCAGTTTTGGGTTGTGGAAAAACACGTCTTCCTCCGGGATGGTTTCTTCTTTTTCCGTTTTCCCTCCCTAAGGATATTCTTCTCCGTCTTTTCCCATTAATCCCATCGGAGGGGATCTTTGCGGACCCTTAGGTAGATCCCTTGCCCCGTCCAAGCGCATCGTCGTCTTTTTAATTTTCTCCCCTTTCCCCCGGAAGCAGATTTAGCCGAGCTTTCCCTCCCTTTTTCCTCTTTGAAATCTCAGTAATAGCGAATTCCTCCCCTGTTCGTTATCTTACTTTTTTTCTCATCAGTTTTTCCCCGTTTTATAGTTTTAGTCTAATGTCCCCTTTCCAGGCTCTGTTTTTCCCCTTTTTTCGGACTCTCGTCTTCCCTTTTCGAAAGATCCTGGCGTAGGGACACTCCGCTGTCCTACGATAGACCTCTCGAAGATGAGTACTCTTCCTTCTTCAGAGTTGTTTCAGAAGATTTGCCCTTAAATCTGGCATTAGAACTTCGCGCGCTGACGGAGTGAAAGGTTCTGTCTCCTGTATGAATGCCTCCCCCCTCTACAGAAGCCTAAACTTCGTTAGCGTTGTTCCCTCTCGGCCTCCAGGAATAAGTTCCTTCCCTCCCCCTCTGTACGCCGTGGTTTACCAAAGAAATTCCTGTAGTTTCGAATCAAGTTCCTCCCTGCCTTTTTATGCGCGAAATGAGCGGCTCGGAGGTCTGATTGCCCACGGATTTCTATTAGCGTTCGTCCATTTCGCTTTTGGCTATGGTCCTACAGACGGACTAGGTAACGAAACCGTCTCCCTTTTCTAGTTATTATCACTTGCTTGCTCTTTTCTCTCGGGTGTTCTGTGGTCGGCCCTCTCTTTTTACCCTTCCCCTCGAAACTTCAAGATCCTCCCAATAGTTTATCCTAGAACCTTTCCCGACCATAGGCCATTGACAGTTTCAAGTCTTTTTAACTTACTGAATGTGTCTTCGAACTGGGCTGAACGCGCACTTGTGTCCAGATGGACAGATTCATTTCACACGAGTGGGCTCTTCTACAATCACATTAAATCTTTAGAACCGTTTATTGAAGCTTCCTTTGCAGAAGGGAGGCCCGTCCGTTTTCCCCCCCCAACTCCCCCCTCCGCCGGTTCCCCCCTTCCACATTGAAACCACCCCCCTTTTTTTCCCATTTTTACCATATTACGTCTGTGCAGGATTTGTTCGGCTAGCTACGATCAGGCCTTATACCTTTTCCCCCATTCGGATTGACGACATATTCCCGACGAGCCCCCCTCAATAACGCGCTTAGGCTTCGGATGTAAGGACTGGTTTTTTAGGAGATAATAGTGTTTATGTTGCGAGATGGCCACCTCTTGGAACCTACCGCAAACCGCGCCATTCCGAGTGTTATCTTTTTCTCGTTCTTGAGTCAGTACGGCATCCTGCCTTAGCCCTTTTTGCGCGGGTTCTCCTTCCCGACCAACTCCCTGCCTACGACTTTTTTCCGCAATCGTTGCGAGATATTTCCGGCTAGGCGCGACGTCCGCGGCAGGGTTTTCTTTTCTCATCTCCAAAGAAAGTTGAGGGCCTGGACAGTAGACCCTCAGTCTCCTTTCAGATTATTATTTGAGAACGCTCGCCCCGTTCCCGGCATACTGCGCCCTTTTAAGTCCTCCTCTATCGGGGTTCCTATCTCCGGTGGATAGTTTCCGGAAGGGGCTGGACTATAGCCCTGCTACGTACCACGCACAATTACGGGTACCTCAGTACGTTTGGCTATCCTCTAAAATTCCTGGCGACCGAACTGCGTGGGTGCCAGAAACCGCTCCAAGGAAAAAGGAAATCGTCACTCTCTTCCAGGACTATCCTCTCGAGCGAATTTTGATCACAAGTGAACTCCTTAGACACCCGGTCAAGTTTCTTTTTGGAAATGGCCCTTTTCCCATGTTCTTACTACCCTTTATTGCTCGTTCGAGCTGTCTCCGAGAACCGACCCGTCGTGTCTTCCCCAATGGCGGTAGCGCCCGCATCGTACACCCTGCCGCTTAAATTTTTGAAGGAGTGACCCCCAAGTCTTAAGGCCCAAACTCATTTCTGCCCCACCTGGCGGAGGATCACACCAACGCGATTCCCTTCATTTTTTGCAGCGGAATTTTTTTGCATCCTTTCCGCGTTCAGACCAAGCTCGGGCAATTTGCTTAACGGCGCCCCTTTATCAAGGTCGCCGACTTGATAACCTCAAATCCGTCTAAATGCGGAAACCCCCTCCCCCCTGAGCATTACACCAAACCGAGTCATAACAAGAGACCCCTGTGTGCAGTCGGTTATGCTGCCCCCCAGGTCGTCTTCCCGTTTGCTCGTCGGTAATCCCTCATTCTGGGCGTTTGTCGATTCCCTTCCCTACGATGACGTTCTCCAAGATAGACACAGTCCCCCCGCGGCCGCCAACCATTTTCTATTCTAGGTGCAGAAGCCGGCGAATCTCCACCTTCGCCATCTGACCCCTTCCCCGTCGTGGAAGCATTTCATTCTGGAGCCAGAGCGCCTCCTCCTTTTCAAGAGCTTTTTGGTTTTTCCTTCATGGCCTTCCTTTCTCCTACTCCTAACATTGCTCTTCTCTCCGTGTTCCGCCCGTGCGGATTTCTCTCTCATTGTCGTCGTGAATTGACGTTCAGGCTGTTGAACTTCGTCAGTCGTTCCTGGCCGCGGTACATCGGAGCGGGTATTTCAGAAAATCGGGTCCTCATCTTCCCGTCTTCCTGGACCAATTTTAGGCGTGCCTGGTATGACGTTTGTATTCATGGCTTACCCTTGATTTTCTCCCTAATAGGGATGTCTGCTTGCCCCCTTTTTTTTCCGCTTTCCAGCTTTGCTTCCTCTTGCCGATATTGGGTCGACCTCCTTTTGACGCCTCGAACAGAGTATTCTGCGAGGTTTTTGCTGTGAGCGGTGCCCCGGTTGACCGATTTCCTTCCGGCTCTTATCCTTTGGGATTTTTCGACCGTTCTGCCGTCGATCCAGTCCGGCCCTCTGTTCTCTTTAGGTTATAAAGGCGTTCAGATCTAGCCTTGACCTTCTGCCTCTTTTTGAAGATGCGAGATTATTAGGGGAGTCCAACGTCCGGAAAGTCGGTCAGCTTCTGGACCCCGGCGAATAGATTTTCGTCACGCCGTTGTAATACCGTCCCCCGACTTCTTAGTTTTCAATTTGTATGTTCTCCTACCCACGCCCGTTAATTGTTCATCGCGCCCCGCGGCCCAGCCAGATCCGATGGTTTTTGAGCCCCTAACCACTCCGTGACATTGTCTCTCTCTCCCTTTTTGGGTTTCCTCGTGACTGATTGAATTCTATCCCCATGAAGTCATAGCGCCGGCGTCCGTTTTATTCCCTTAGGCTTCCAGGCCCACGAACTTGGTTTTGGTTATATGAGAGTCCGACATGGTCCTTTTTGATCCGCCGCCGCATTCTGAGTTTCACCCCCTTCTTTTTGCTTTCCCCTTCTTCTCGCCGATAGCTCTGCTTTCAGGTCTTGCTTCAAATAGGTCGGCTTGTGGACTTTTTGGATCTGCCGACCTCTTTCGGGGTTTCGACGGTGACCTTCGTGCAGCCACAATGGTGAGCAAGAGAACCAGCCCCTTCGATGAATTGGACGTTTCATTCCCTGCGTTCCATCGACCGGTCGTCGTTTCCCTCCTTGAGTATGGCCCTACCTCCGCCGCCCGGTCTGTCGCACATACCTGGGTGCCTGTCCTGATCGACGCGCCCCTCGTCTCACGTCGCCCCTTGGGTACCAGTTCGAATAGCCCCCATGTCAACCTGCAACA
>Ga0179591_1271716_pt1 | contig 12453 bp, 11 predicted proteins | sample CZOMad2_1_08_16f_FD_182891 | JGI IMG/M metagenome (GOLD analysis project Ga0179591, IMG submission 182891) | Vadose zone soil fungal communities from Angelo Coast Range Reserve, California, USA - CZOMad2_1_08_16fungal (PacBio error correction) | ecosystem: Environmental > Terrestrial > Soil >... | reverse complement strand
GGGTGGGCGTAACCTTGAAGGTCGTCCGTTTTTTCACCCTTCTTTCTGTCCCCCGAGATTTTTTTGGTACTTCTAGAGGCCGGCCTTCCTTTTCAGCGGAGTTTTGTCACAACCCTTCCCTCCTCCGGACGCTTCGCCGACCCGACCGATTACGATGTAGGTTTTTGACGGAGTTACACCTCCCTCAAAGTCTTGGTACTTGCCTCTTCCTGGGCCCTCATCCCCCAGGATTTCTAAAGCACGTCCGCGTTATTTCTCGATCAGTGAGCTTGCTGCTTGTTGAAGTCCGTAGGCTTTTCGCCCGTTCCTCTTTCACGAGCCACCGTTTTTTGTGGGTTCACGTCACTTCTACGTCCAGGGGTTTCCCTGGTAACGCCATTATTTCGTTCCCGTAGACAATTTGTTCCTTACCAACGGGCCGTTTCTTCGTTGGGATGAATTAACCTCGGTGTTTTCAGTCGTGAACCCTTCTCACTTTTTTGATTCGTCGCCTTGGCAACGGCTGCTTCGGCTACCTTCGGGCTTCTCCGTCGGAGTTCTCTTTTTTTCTTGCTGGTGTTAGAGCGGGTTTCTTTTAGCGTGTTTCTGTTTTTTTTCTTTTTCTGCTTGTTGGATCAGGATTTCGAAAGGACTTGCCGTTCGCGGTAAAGCTCGATTTTCCCCAGCCGATATTCGAGGTCCTTCCGTTCCCCACCCCGACTGGCATCCCTTTTGAGTCTGTCGGCGAGTTGACCCCCTTTGTTGATCGGACAGTGGACGAAGCGAGTGAAGGTCGGATGGATTTGTCGCTCCTTCTGGCCGGGTCCCGCCGGGGAGTGTTTAGTTGCCCCTTTTTGGAATCAAGTAGGATGACCTTACCTTCCTTCCAGTTCGCGGTTCCATTCCTTGTTTTTTTTCCTGGTTTTCCTGGAAGCTTCTGGAGAACTTTTAGCCGTGCTTTATCATAATTCTTGTTGTTTTTTTGAGCGACTGATACGCCCGTTTAGTCGCCCCAAGGACTTTTTTCCCCCTCCTCCCCCTGGCAAACGTTTCGCCCCCCCCTCCCGCGTTTTTCGTTTTCTTCTGCACAAACCGTCACCACGAAGTATCTTGAACCGCCATGGTGGGCTTGAGCAATCCACCCTTCCCTGGTTTTTTTTAGGTCCCTGTGGCACCCTGGGCTTTTTCTCGATAATGGCTTCAGGCATTTTTTTGTCCACTGTCTTTCCCTTTCTTGCACTTCTTGCTTTTCTTCTCCTTCCTCTCGCTACGACGACCCCTTCTCTACCGTTGACCCTTCCCCGCCCCTTCCTTCACAATAAACGCCCTTACCGCTACCTTTTCCCCAAAACTGGAAATTACCCTCTTGTTTTTTGTTGATGGTAGGCAGCAGATTTGGGGCCGTCCACCATTTCTCGGGTTCACGCGTCCTTACCGGTCAACTTCATCCCCCCACAACCCCTCCCGGACTACGGTTAAGGTTGATCACCCCGGGGCGGTTTTTTTTTTTTTTTCGCAAAAGACTTTTCGGACGGTTCCCCTCCTTCCCCTGAGTACCGGTTCCTTTTTTGGCTGACGCCCCTCGGTTGCTCCCGTCAGACCGTCTACAAAGCTCACCGCTTCGGATTGTAGTTGATTGGCTTGTGCTTTTTCGCCCCTCCTTTGGGGCCTCCGCGCCTATTTTCGTATCCCCGCTTTTCATTAGGGGCCTTCAGTTGCGCAGTTTCGTTGGTGTTAATTGCGGGCGGGTCTCGCGCGTTCTTTGGCTTTTTTTTTTTTTTGAGCCTTTTTTTACAATTCTTTGCGTGGAGAGAAAGGTTTTCGGGGGGTTGTGACCTACGGCGACTACCGCTTCGGTTTTCGGATTCTTAAAATCGACTTTTTCTTGACCTACTCACTGATTTTCGTTCCGCAAACAGCGTGCAATGCAGTGTGATTCTTCTTTTCAGTCCTTTTTTGGGGTCGGATCGGCTACGGTCCACCTCTTGCAGCGGTTTCTCGGTCTATGCGTGTCGTGTACTGTCTCGCTTCCTTTCGCGTCAGTAGTACCACGGACGTTTCTTCGCGGTTCCAATCATACGCAGGGTATGCGCGGATTTGGTTTTTTTGGAATATTTCTTGCCCCCTGAGGCCCCACCTTTTTCCCGTTGCCCCCTCGGTGGCCTGGGAGCTGCGCCCGCCGGCCACCCCAACTCCTTTGCTTTGATCCATAATTTGTGAAGTATAAGACCTGTTTCTCTCCCCCAACCTGGGTCCCCGTTCTGGGACGGCGCCGGTCGTCTTGCGATTTCGCGGTAGGTCCTGGCCCTCATTTTTTTGGGACCCCAAACTACACACTGCGCGTGCGGCGTGCTTGTGTGCGTTTCTACCCTTCTACTTCCTTCTATTTTTTCCCCTGTGTTCTGGGTTCCTTACGTTTCCCACGGCCCGAGTGAGGTAGTGATGACTTCCTAAGGGGCCCCACAATAGTCCTTGGCTGAGATTGTTCCCCATTCTCTCCGGGTTTTCCACGCCTGAGGTGTTGCTTTTTATTAGGTTTTCCCCTTTTGCAGGGCTCTTTCACAACCCCGTCGCGCCTGGTAGTCGGTACCACCATGGAGTTTTCTTTATCCTTTCTTTTCCTTTTCTTTCTGTTTACCCGTTCTTCTACCCTAATAGCGCGTTTTTTCTTCTGGAGTTCCCTGGAGGTGCCTTTTTCCCCCCTTTTTACCTAGGTTTCTTCAGGGTGCGAAGGATACCTCCTTGGGCGTACGTCGGGGTCATCTGTTAGGATTCGGCGTTCCCCTTTGATTCTATTGGCCCAAGGATGGATGCCTTTTTTTGCTCCCCAAGTTTCTTTTCAAGGGAGATTGTTCTTTTTGGCTTAGGCTGGCCACTCTCCCCGGATGGGGCGCCCTATTTGGTTCACCATCTCCGACCTCGTACCCTCCGGTCACCGACAAGCCTCCTGGTTCAACTCCCTTTTTGCATTCAATACAAGTTTTTCCTACCTTTTGCGTTAGCGTTTCTTGTTTCTGCCTGAAACCTCTTACTTTGCTCTGATTTAGGTTCCCGTTTTGATTTCCAATGAGCCAGCTCGATCCGAATTGAACCCTTGCGGCCTTCACCCTTCGACCCCTTCCCCTGTGAGCCCTGACCCACAGAAGGATTCTTTCATAGTCAAACACTCTTCCCCCTAAGTTGCCCGATGTTCAGCGATTTTTTTTAACTCCCCAAATACGTTCTTGTGCGGCTGACGGCTCCCAAATATTCGATGGACGTGGCACACTTCGGGATTCGTTCCACCCCAGTTTGAGGCCCGTCTAAAACCGGTAGAATCTTTCCCCTCCTTTTTCTTTTCTGCCCCTCTCGGAGTAGCTCGACGTTCTTCATTTTTTTCAGATGTTGGAGTTAAATCCCCACTGGGCCACCCCCCGTACTTGCAGTCGGTGAACAGTCTGTTGTACGATCTGTTTCTTTTTCCCAAATGTTGTACGCCACTGTTTCTTTCCCTTTTTGTTTTTCGTACAATGCGTGCTAACCTCGTCCTATCAAAGCTCTCCCAACCTTTTTGCGCTTTTGCGTCCCAAAATTCGTCCTTCCCCGTCGTTTCTCTGAGATCCCCGGTCCTTCAAACTACGTCCGATGTTGCACCCACCCCCCCAAAGGTCACTGGATTTTAAAAGCGGGTTTTGAATTTTTGCGGAGGTTCCTTCGTCGAGTCACCGGCATACCTGCCCAACCACGTTTTTGTATTTCAGTGGGTCTCTTTTTATCCGGTATTTTTTCTTTTCTTTCTAGACCAAGTTTTTTAGTGACTTTTGAGTATTTGTTTTTTTTTCCCCTCCATGTTGTGACCGACAGACCAGTTACCTTCTTCGGTTTTCCAGAGTCCTACATGCTTCCCTGGGCAACCCGCCGCTGCGTTCTACCCTCCTACCCCAACTGATTGCCTTGCCCGGCCCCCCCAGCAAATTTTTGTCGTGTGATACAAGAGTGACCTGTTTGTCACCCGTAGATCAAAGTGAACCACCACCCGGTTACCCCCTTTCTTGTGTGGATTCAGGGCTGTTATGTCGAGGAAGGTTACTGACCTTGCTTTAAGTCCGTGTTTTCTGTGTCTTTTCACTTGTCCCCTTCGATGGGACTCTGACTCTTCATCAAGCCGAATTAATTTTTTTTTTTCCCCAATTGGGGCCGTAAATTCCTTTCCCCTTGTTCCACATTGGTTTGGTGAGTTCTTGTCTTCCTCGAAACAAGTTTTCCATTTTTCTCCGAGTGATGGTTGATGTTCGGGTGGTAGTTTTTACCTTTCCAGCTTGTCTCGGCCGTGTGGGTTTTTTTTGACGGGCATTAATGTCTTTCCTTCCTCCTGCCTATCCGCCCTGATTTATTTTTGACGTCTGGTTTTTTCGAGAGTAAAATTGACGGAAATCTAAGGGAGCCCGGCCCATCGTTGGAGTCCCAAGGGTCTTAGAGCTCCTTTCATCACGGGCTAATCTTGCCAGTTTTCAGAAAATTTAGTTCCCTTTTCCGGTCCTCCGGCCGACTTTCAGTGGTTTGATGATCCCGATTTGCATGGGCCCCTTGAGTAAGGTCCGAGGGTTTCCTTTTTTGATTTTCCGGGATTCATGCTGTCTCCTTTTTCTCTTCGATGAAGTATGAGAAGCCACCCCCAGACCGCTCCAGCTGTTTCATTCACTCCGACTCTCTAGAGCCTCCTTACCGGCCGCCCGGAGTGTCACCAACGGCCCTGGCGTCGGCACAAGAAGACAGTTCGGACTTCTGTTTTGAGCCTTTTCATTACCCCTCCTGTTCCTCGCCCCGTAGGGACGAAATCAGCTGGCTCGACCTCCCCCAGGAAGCCCAACTCCCTGGCCTGCTATCTCAGTATTCAATTGAGTAGGGTCGCTTTGTTTTCCAAGCTTGTCTTTGTCCTCCGCGTCATCAAGTTGTGTTTTTCTAGGCCTTCTTTTTGTACTAGGCTGTGTCGTCGAGTCGCAGGGTCTTCCCCCGTTCGTTCTTTTGCCGTCTCCTTCTTGTACTGTTACTCCTTTTAGTGAAGTATTGTTTGATTAAACTTTTTCACCTTTATCATTCTTCTTTTGCCTCTGAGGCGTGATCTCGGGGACCTATCAAGGCTTGGTCGTTGATGCAGTTATTTTTTCCTTGTGTTGGGACGGTTTTTCTCTTTGAAGCGTCGTCTTTCAGCTTTGTTGCTTTTTCATTGGGGGCCAACCTCCCCTCCTACCGTTCTCTTCTGACTATTTGAGGACTTTTGCCCCACTCCGCCTTCATTTTTTTCGGCCCTGTTTTTTTATGAGGACGCTGACGCGTTTTTCAGTTTTTGGCCCCCGAGAGCATTTGTCCAGGTCATTCTGTGAATGTTTTTTTCTCTGGCCACCCCCGTCTGGGCAGGTTAAGTTCCCCTGGGCGTGTACCTTGACGTTTTTTCTTGCGCAACAGGTCTGCTACCCGGCACGGGCTTGTCTGCATATCGAGCCTTTGAAGCGCTTTGCGGATCTTTTCCTCCTTGTTGAGACAGGGGGGTCTAGCTTAAAATCTTACACATTCATCAGCCAGGCGGCTTGTCCGAGTACCTTCCCTGCCCTTATTTTCCTTTTTTTCCCCCTCCGGAGGCGTTTTTTGTCGTCACAACTACCGAGTACCCAGGTTGTCCTTCCCCGCCCTTATGGTTTTGGAGTCCGTCACTAGGACCTTGAACCCCCTTTTTCTTTGTTCTCTATTTTCCTCGTTTTCCGTTCCAGACAATTTTGTCCGCTCGAGGTATGAAGTTGTTCTTTTTTTTTTCTTACGAATATAGAAGGTTTCCGGTACACCACCCCACCCCCAGGCCTCCGTCCCTGCCCAATATTACTTACCTTTCTGTCCCTTTTCTTAAATCACGTACGAGAACCGCCAAAGCCAGCCCCTCAATTCCCCCCGAACTTTGATCTTTGCCCTTTCGGAGCTGCTGGGGAACTCATCATTTCTTCTTGTTTCACGTCCCTCCCACGCTTTTACCTCCTCCCCCCCACACAATATTTTTTTTGTAACCAATTGGGGGTTCCGTGTTACTGTCAAGGGTTTTTGGGGATTCAGTCTTTAATCGTCCCTTTAGTCCCCTACCTACGCCACTTTTTTCCCCTGGGATGCGGACTGGAACCCCCGGTTTAGATACCGCTGAAAGTCTGTCACCCCCCGCCTTGGACGATCATGGCCCCCTGCTTCTGCTCTTGAGCCCTTCTCCAGCCTGTTTTTTCTCTTTCCCTCGACTGCTGGATGCTGGGCTCCTTACCTAAAAGTAGACTTTCTGTGTGTTTGCATATGATTGGCTGTGCTTCCTGAGCCCCCCGGCGCCGAAAGTTCTTGAGTGTCAGAACTTTCGCCGGCACTGAGGGTCCCCAACTCACTGTCGTTAGTTTCAGTTTCGGTCACCTTCTCAGCGGCTTACCCGGCTGATCGACCTCGTTACGTTTACGGACCCAAAAAACGGCGAATTGCCCCCTTTATTGCTGTTGGGCTTTTCCCCCTCCCTTTCTTAGGGGTACAACTTCCTTCTCTTTTCTCGTTTCCTGGCTGCGCCCGGAGGCTCCTTCCAGCGCGAAGACATGGTGTCCTCTCGGTTTTCTTTGAGCGTAGGTCATCGTTCCTGTTTCTTTTTACTGCCTTCCTACACTCCACCCCCCCATTTCGATCTTTCATTCTCGGTCGTTGCCTGTTGCAATTTTTGGAAGGGGGTGGCCCTTTTTGTTCATTTTTTTTCACCTGAACTCAACCTCATTTCCCCGTTCCCCTACCACACGGAACAGATGTTGACTCGGCGTCGCCCCTATACGTATAATGGGTTCTCTTCAACCCCCCTTTTCTGTGATGGACGTTTTTGGCCTTGTAGCGCTTTTATGCTCGCGTAGGTTCTCTGAAAGAACAACCCGGTCTTTTTCGCTGCACCTTCGACCCGATGACTGCTCCCTTGACCTTTTCTAACGTTTGTCGTTTGTTGGTAGGTCTCCGGCTGCGCCGATTCGTAGTAAAATCGATCGCCGGGCGCACCGTCTTCGGGTGGTTTCTTCTCTCCTTTTCTACCAGGGCTTTCTTTTTTGCTGTCTAGTTGTCAGCTGTCGCGCAACTTCCAATCGACGTCTAGCCCCACCACTCCCCTCGGTTGCTCTTCTTCTTCCAGGCTTCCTACTCCCTTTCGTGGGTTCTGGAAGCACCCTGGCCCGATTTGTTTACCTCGGAACTACTTTGCGGTAAACAACTCGTGTTTTTTGGCCTTCTTTTCTTTTTTTTTTCTTTTCTCTTGTCCGTGAGGAGACCCCCGTCTGAGCCTGTTTCTGGTTGGGGCCGGTCGCCACGGGGGTATTTGTCTATCCTCTTTAGCCGTTATTGGTAACGTGGTTTTCTCTCCCAGGACTTCAGTTAACCGTCTTTTGTCGACCCTCCCTTTCAACCAGCTCAAGGGTTAATGTCTTCGGTTTTTCACATACATGTCCTAGTCTTGGGATTCGTCCTCGCTTCAATGAGTGTTATATTTGCCCAGCGATGGGGTTCTAGTTCTTCTCCCCGAGCGTTCTAACGTTCGCATCTTCCCAGGTAGCTTTGTTTCCCAGTGGGGGCGCTCCATTCAGCGTGGGTATATCCTAACACTTTAAGCGTTCGGCCTCGTTCCCCCCACCAATCTCTCTTTTAATAAATCCTTTGTTGTGCTTAGTTCTGGTCTTGACCTGATGGACTGCGTAGGTTTTTAGTGTTTCGCTCTTGTTTGAGTCTTCCTTTTCCCCCTTCGGTTTCGAGTTCGTACAGGGGGACCAACTACTCCCCCATCGCTAAGTCCCACCCTGACTCGCGGACCGCTCCCGCGGACGCTTCTAGTAATTGGGGTGTGTTTTCTTTTTGGCTGGAACTTTTTTTTTTTTTTCTCTTTTTTAGTTGGAAACTTGAGACCTTTTCGTGTTCTGGTTTAACCCGGCCGGTCGAGGCCCAGAAAAGAAGTCCCACCGGGACCCTGGGATTTTTCGTGATTTGGACCCCTTGCCTGGACACTCTAGGTAAATTAGCCTGTTTTTTTCTTTTTTTCGGCAAAACAAACCCCAAACTAACCCGCTCCAACAAAACAAACCAAAAAAACACCATAACCCATAACCAACCCAAAAAAAACACAACACACACCAAACCACCAATCCAAACCACCCAAAAAAAACCTAACCAACAACACAACAACACCATAAAAAAACAACAACACCAACCCAACACAAGCCCCAACAACCAACTCCCAACAACTAACACCTTCCGCCCCCACAAACAAACAACAACAAAAACACTTCAAAAACCCCCACACACAACCAAACTCACAAACTTAAAAACAAACCTCCCATCCCACCAACATCACCCGTCATCAAAAAAAAACCTCCTCTTCTCGAACAACCCCACACCTCACCCATCACCACAAACGCAACCCAAAACAAAAAACCGACACCATACACAAAAACAACACACAACCACACACAAACTCCTAATACAAAAACACAACCATAATACACAACCACACAAACCCTACAACAAAAACCACAAAACAACCAAAAAAGCTCAACACAAAACCCACTCAGCCCAACACTAAAAACAACCTCCAACGATCTCCACCCACTTCACAAAAACCTCCCACCACTACACAACAAACAAAAAAAAAAAAAATCCAACACTCACTCCAAACAAACACACCCCTTCAAACCCAATCAAAAACCTCCTAAACAAAACCACAAACAACTCACATACCCACAACACCCCCTTTCTCCGCCAATACAACACCCCCCCCCATTACCCATCCCCACAAAACCACTCAAAGAAAAACCTCACTCACCTACCTACCCCCCCAAAAACATCCACACAAACCAAACCACCACACACCCATCAAAACCAAAAATAACCAAAACCCCAAACAACCAAATACACAAAAAACCACCAACCCCCCCATAACACAAAAAAAAAACAAACAAAAACAAACACACCAAACACAAAAACAAAACACAAACAAAAAAAAAAAACAACAAAAAAAAAAAAAAAAAAAAACACAAAAAAAAAAAAAAAACAACAAAAACAAAAACCAAACATGGGGTGGGGTGTGGGGGGGGGGGGGGCGTGGGGGGGGGGTGGTGAAAAAAAACAAAAAAAAAAACAAAAAAACCACAAAAAACAAACCCACCCAAAATCCCCCCCCCCACCAACCCCCCCCACCCAAAACACCCACCCCCCCACAAAATCCTCGCCAACATTGTTTTTTGCACGAGTCTCTCCCCGCCGGAGCAGTCCCCAAGAATCCCCTCCTTTCCGTCCCACCCGTTTCTTTCGGATGTTTCCGTTTACCCTCCCAGTTGGGAAACCCGTTTTGTGAAGGCACTCTCCTTGGCACCTCATTTACCTACCCCCGGGGTAGGCTTAGATCCTTTCAGAACCCCCCGTCCATAATTCCATGCTTTTTGCAAAATTTCGAGACCAGCACCTGGTGAAGATTAAAGGACCTTACTACCGTTGAAGAAAAATCTTGGGCTTTTTTCTGACCCTTCCCCTGAGTAGCCTCAATCCTGCCCGAGTCAGGCTCTCTCTCTCTTACTCCTCCTATCCCCGCTTACCCCCCCCGCCCTCCACTGCCGCCCTATCCTCCCCCATGCTGACACCCCTCCTCCTCCCTCCTTCCCCTGCATTATCCCGCCCCCCGGACCTATTAAAGAAGTCGGCCTCACTTACTTCTTTGTCTCTTCTCCTCAACACCCTGTCCCTCCTTTCCCCCCCCCCTACCCCCCCCTCCCCCCCCCCCCCCTCCCCCCCCCCTCCACTTCCACCCCTCCCTACCCCCCCTCCACCCCCTTCCCCCCCTCGCCCACTCCCCCCGCCACCCTTCAACTCATATCCTCTCCCTCCCCCCCCCCCCCTTCCCCCCAGCCCCCCCCTTGTTCCTCACCCCCTCCATTTCCCTTCCTGCTCTCCCGCCACACTGGTATCTCCACCCGCCCTCACGTCCCCCCCGCCCCCGCTCTGAACCCGTCGCCTCCCCTCATTCTCCGCCACGAGACCCGTACAGCAGTGACCACGCTTCCCCCCAACCTCCCCCACCCCCCACCCCCCCCTATGCACCCCCCCTCCCTTCACCCCCTCTCCTTCGCCCCACCCTCCCCTTCCCCTTCTCCTCCCCTCCCCCTCCCTATACACCACCCCCCCCTCCCCCCCCCACCCCCTCCCCCCCACTCTCAGTCCCCCCTCCTCTCACCAACTCTTTTTTGACCCCTCAGCTTTTAAGTAGTCTGTATTCTTCCTTGCGAATTCCTCACTGCTGTATCTAACTCCTCCCCCTAGAAGTTAGCGACTTTCTTTCTTTTTTTTTCACAACGTGAGCCTTGGTTGCTAATAGTTGCCCCTTAGATTCAGCCGCAAACACGGAGCACACCCGGGCAGTACCACAAACTGTTGCTTATTACGACAGGGGTACTCCTAATTGTGGGAATAAAGCCCAGACGTAATTGATCTCCCTCCCCCCAACGACAACCCTCTCGCTCGACACCTCTACTTCGGCGCTCCGAGTGGACCGCCTCCCACCCAGGATCAATCCTTTTCCCAGCCGACACTACACTTCTTCGGCCCACCTTTGCAGAACCATTCTACCCTACCCCCACCCCCTCTTACCCTCTCCCCCCCCTCACTCTCTCCAACTCTCTCACCACCTTCACCCAGCTGACCCCCCCCCACCCCCCCCTCCCTCCCCCAAACCCCCCCCATACCCACCCACCCCCCCACCCCCTCTTCCTCCCTCTCTCGTGTCAGAAGGAGGTTAAACATGTGGCCCGTCGTGCTCCCAAACATCCGTCCTGAGCCCTTTTTCCCCCCCCCCCCGCCCTATTCCTCCCTTCACGCCCTCGCACCCCCGTTGGCCCCACTTCTCACCCCCCCTATCCCTTCCCCTCGCCCCCAACTCCTCCCACACTCCATCCCCACTCCTCCCTCCGGCCCGAGCATTCGGGCACCACCACGCCCCCCCCACGCCAAGACGGAGTGAACGCCACCCCTGCAACCGACCCTCCACTCCCGCCCCAGACCTCTTACAGCTTCTCCCAATCCTTGGACTTCGTCCATGCCCTTCTCACGGCCATCCCCGTCGAGTAAACCCCTTTCCATTCCACCTCTCAGTCACACAGGCCCCCATCCCCCCCCTCCACTTTCCGCAGGCTTCGGTTTTTTCCCCGGAAGAGACACATCGACCCGGATTCCACACGACGATCCCCTCCCTCTCCCCCCCCCGTTCTCCCGCGTCAACGCTCCATCGTTCCCCACCCCTTTCTCTAGGCCCTACCACCAACGGCATACCCCAGCAGACTATTCGGTCTGGTTACCAAGACCCCCGTTGTTTCAAATCAGACTCCCAAGTTGGTTCAGCCGGCGCCCAAGGTGACGTACGTCCTTGTTGCGTTAACCCGTCACCCCCTAGGTGATCGATTCAGGGGGCCTTTTTCTTAGTCCGAACTTTCCCCTGTACTTTTTTTTTCTCACACCGGTTAGTATGTATCCAGTTCCCGAGTACCCCTTTTTTTTCCCTAGCGCTTACCGAGACTTTTATCCGACTGTTTCGCTCATGAACGTCCCGGAATTTTTTTCCTAGCGCATCCCTGGCCGATCACGCCTTTAGAACCGACCCGGGGTACTTCGGCCCGACCCCACCTAATCCCCCTTTGCGTCGCGCGGGGAGCTTTTTCTTTTTTTGAATACATTCTTCGAAGCCACACCTTTGTCCATTAGCGATTTTAGACTTTCTTTCAAGATTGACCCTGGGGCAGAAACCCCCAGCTGTTGTGAATCAGTTTATATAAGATCCCTTTTAGAACTTGTGTGTCGTTCCGGGGACTCGTCCTTTTTTGACTTTTCTTCTGTTGTGGTCACCCCCTCCCCCCGTTCCGAGGCCCAGGACGGGCCATGTCCCCTAACCCGTTTTATCGGGGAGGGTGTTGTGTTCTTTAAGTTCAGTTCCTTGTCCTTCGTTTTGTCCCCCTTCGAAACCTTGCTTCCCTTCGCCCAACCACCCTTCGTGGCTGCGTTTTTTCCGTTGCAGATTTACCTTTGTCGTTTTCTCCTTGGGTGTTCTGGTGTTGTTTCGAGCGGGTTGTGAGTGGTATTCTGGTTCGATTTTTGCCTTCTTTTTTCCCTTCACGTGTGCCCTTGTTGCTAGCTCCTACCCGACCTTGAGCCGTCCTTATTACGTAAGAAAGGCCAGGCACTTTTTTCCGCTGGGTCCTTCCCGGATCGTCTTTTTCCCCTGCAACGTGTTGTTGCCCCTCCTCCTACCAGGTGCCTATGTGAGGGCTTCTGCCACCTCTTAGTCCCTAGTGTGGACTGTTCCTCCTGCCAGCCCCCTCCCCCAGTTCCCCTCCTCGTGGTGATACGCAAGTGTCCAGTTCTTGGTAAACTGAATGTTTTTTCTCTCCCCTTCTTTTAGGAAGAGGTTCTTGAGCG
>Ga0179591_1305743_pt1 | contig 12455 bp, 12 predicted proteins | sample CZOMad2_1_08_16f_FD_182891 | JGI IMG/M metagenome (GOLD analysis project Ga0179591, IMG submission 182891) | Vadose zone soil fungal communities from Angelo Coast Range Reserve, California, USA - CZOMad2_1_08_16fungal (PacBio error correction) | ecosystem: Environmental > Terrestrial > Soil >... | reverse complement strand
GCGGCCCCAAGGAGTGTATGTATTACCTCCGGAAGCGGATGCGTTTTTCGTTATGTTTCAGGTGGTTGTTCCGTTGCTCTGGGACCCGCCGGCCCCTTTCTTAAGTTCTTCGTCGTCCCCCACCTCTTTGGTCGTTTTGCAACAGTTATGTAGCGAATTCCAACTCCTACCTTGGACCCTCTCAGTGTGATGCTCCCTGACTTTTCTGAGCTTTCTTGGCCCCCATGTCTGGAAGAGCCCTGAAGGGCAGGTTTTTTTGCCACCTTTTTATGATATTCTTTTCAAGACGATAGCAAAATCCTTTCCTCCTGGCCCCCCTTTTTCTGCCGACGGTATTTTTTAATCGAACCCCCATGTCGCAAAGGAAAGCAGTTCCTGAATCCCTCGCTTGCCTTTGCGGTTCAGCGATCCACAGGCCCGCGGGTCGCTAACGTGGTTTTTTTTCCTTTTTCCCCCTATCCCCCTGGAACCGGAGGGCGCCTATTGCACCTTGTCTGCAAAGACTTTCAAACACCCCTTCAAGTGTACGCATTGGTTAGGGACGTTTGACACCCCGCATATTACACTCTCCCTAGGTTTTTCTAGGCCCAGTATCGACCCCCTTCCGCCCTTTTCATCCAGGCCCTCTGAGAATTCGTCGACCAGCGGCTGGACCGCTTCTCCCCCCCGCCTCTGTTCTGGATGTAAGGCCTTTCGTGGTAACCTTCTCAATGGACTTTTCCCTTTCTCTCGTCTTCGCCTGCGGCAGATTTTTCCCCCGACGTACCTGAAGATTTCTGTCCTGGGTTGGTCAACGTTAATCTTCCCCCCTCTACCCTCTTTTCCACAAGTGTTCGCATACAATGAGAACGTTCTTCAGTTTCATTTTCTTTCTCGTTGGCTTCCCCGCTTTTCTCGTACCTGCCACATACCCACACGACACAGTCCATTTTATAGGCGAGGTAATCCTTGCTTTTCCTCCCCTCGGCTCTCCCCGGATTGAATAATACCATTTTCTGTTTGTCTTACCCGACCTGTTTGTTCAAGGAGGTTTGGTCCGTTTTTGGTGAAGTCGTTGGCGTAGGTCTGTTTGGGCTGAGTGGTGTGGTCCATTAAGTCCCTTGCAGAGCCGGATGGTCAGAACTTGATCTCTTCCCCTGAGCTTTCGGTCCTCCGTACCACCTTTTATTCAAGGTCACGTTGGACGACCCCCATTGTTCAGGTCCTTTGTTATTGGCCTGAGCAATGAGGCGTTCCCCCTTCTATGGGGTACGCCATCCGCTCCTTCACCGTCGAGAACCCCGCTGTTCTATCTTTTTTCGATACCCGATCCTTCCCGCAAAGGTCCTGCCAACTCCGTAGATGAGTTCTCCCCGGTGTAGCTTTCGAGGCTTTGACTGGCGGTATCCCCTCCCGGTTTTTTTCCCCCCTTTCAGCAAGAGATTAATCTTTTTTTTTCGTTCGTAAACCTAGAAGGTACTCACCGCGGTTGGGTTCCAGGCAATCTACTCCGCCTTCTGATTTCCCCTCCTTTTCCTCTGCACCGTGAGTGGTTCGCCCCGTTGCGGCGTCATTCTTCACTGAGAGAACCTTCACTGCCCTAAGAAGGGCACGCACCCCTGCTTCAGTCCATGCGGTTTCAATACATCCTTTAGATTCTTCTTTCCCCCCTTTCTCCCGACGTCGTTTTTTTCGTTCCACCGATTCGAAGAGGATTCGATCGTACCTTCCCGCATCTTTGATTTTTCGAGCGGTGCGGCCTGTGTTTTCGTCCCTTCTGCCCCAAGAAGGTTGATTTCGGAGTTCCGACCCCTGGACGCCGTGAAGACTTTTTATCTGCCCCGAGTGAAACCCTTTTTTCTCCTTCGTACCTCACCTCGGCCCCTGCCCGCTCCTGGTCCTCACCCCCACCTTTCCCCCCCCCTTTGTCGAGTGTTGACATGCGCTTCCCCTTACGTGTTAAAATTAGTACCCCCAATGTGTTTCTCTCTGACCATACGTGTCGTAGTTTAGTACGTGTCCTTTTGTCTTTCTGCCACCATCGTGGTCTTGTCCGGTCAGAACCGACGGCGCTTTGCACAACTACCACTTTTTCCCCCACTTTTTTCCGTACGGGTACGGTCCGGAATAAACCCCGGTGTCTTCCCCCACGTGTCTTTCAGGAGGCTCAACTTTCCCAGTGGAGATCTATGCTGACCAACGTCTCCCCCACTTTTTTGGAACATGTTCGTACAGCTTCCACACATCAACTGCTTCCAACCGCCACCCCTTTTTTTCCCTACGGGGATGTCTTCAACACCTCGTTTCCATTCCAGTGGATGAGTCGCTCCCGGTTTTTAAGTTACCCCCCCCGCTTTTTTTTTAAGTTTTCGTTTTTTGGTAGCTTCCCAGAACCTGCCCGTTGTCCTCGTTATTTTCACGATTGCCCAAGCCCCCCTTTGGTCGTCGCCGGCCACTTCTACGGTTTCGGCCCACTACTTTTCACCCCTCAATTTCCCGTTTCCACGCCGTTACTTTAACTCACCGCGACCCCGGGGTGGTTTTGCCAATGGCCATAATCTCGGATTTTATCTTTTCTTCCCGACACGGCCCCGTTAGAAAGGACTTCGCCCCACGCTCCTTCACCCTGAGTCGGGTCATATCCGGCTCATGGTTCATAGTTATAGGAACACTTGTCCTTCCCGGCCTACGAGTGTAACCTCCCAGGTCTTTTTTTCCCCCACCAAGATTTCCTTTTTTCGTGTGCGTAACCGACAACATTTTGGGAACCCTTTCCAGAGAACTTCCCTTTTTTTCTTGAGGGCGCCCTACGCTAGGAAACGTCCTTCCAACCCTAACAAGGTGACCGCCACCGGGCAGCGGCGAAAAGCAGGCACCCGTGAAGTTTTTTCTTACCCTTGTTCTCCCCCTCCTGCGTTTCTATCAGGAATTGAAATGGGGCGCTCCCGGTGACCCTTTTGTGTGTAGTTACGAAATCTAAGCGGTTTTTTCGTTTATGGTCCACCTCTCATTCCTCGGCACCACTCCATTCCGAGGTTTTTTTTTCCATTCTACTTTTCAGGTCTACTCCCGACGTCCGGCAAACACCTGCTTAGAGCAACACCTCAACCCGGTTTTTTCTGTCCGGGGCACGAACTTTCTTTGGCCTGTACCTTCTCCCCGTTTTCCAAACGTTCCCCCCTTCTTACGTTCCATCCCCAAAAGGCACGACACCCTTCGAGTTTTGTTTCGGTAGACCATTTTTGCAGTGATCCTGGATTCCTCTAAGCTCTTGTTCGCTGTTTCTTTCAGCTGTTTGAAACCGGACCGCGGTTTTAACCGTACCCCTTACCATAACTTGTGATCCCCCACCGGTCCCCCGGCCAAAAGACGACGTTTCTTTTCACGATACCCGCCTTTCCTTTTGAACATACTCTTTTCCGCCACATCCCCTCAATCGTCCGATCCCGGTCAGTTGTCCGACTAGACCCACTTCCCCTTCCAATTTCAAAAAACGGTCTAGTAAGTTTCACCTTTTTTATTAAAGTCTTCTAATCCCCCATCCCCATACCATTGACATGCCATTCCTTGTTTTGTGGACCACCCCCTGTCCCCTTTCCCCCGCGTCGAGTCCGCCCGTTTCAAAAAGTTCCTCGAATTCCCGCCGCTCCCCAACCTTCCTTTATTTTACACACTTGTCCCGCGTTTCAGTGCGCTACTCAGGACTTTGCGTATCACCCTCCCCTCTGAACAGCTGAACAAAGGAATCGGGACGTCCTCACCTCGATGTTCCAGTCTTTCCCCTTATCGAGCTTATCTCCGCCCCCCAAAAGTTACAACCCCGACCCTTTCGTCGTCACCCCTCCCAATATTCATAGAGACCCATCCGGCTGGATGTCGGCCACCAAATGAGGGGTCCCTGCCGTTGTTCGTTCATTCCCCCGTGGACCCCACCCTCTTGTTCCCTTTCTAACATCAATGACCGTCCGACAAAAACAAAAAGTAACTCCCGCTTGATGTAATTCCAGGGATATTCTCTTAGAAACACAGTAAGGCTGGGTCAAGTTTTTCCCCTCCAGTTTTCCCCCCCAATTCCAGTTGTGTATAGTTCTTTGACGCACCAATATCAGGGTCAATTGAAAACAACACCAGCCCCCTCTAGATCCCCCCCCTTTTCTTTTTTTGTTTCTCGATTCTCGTGTAGATTTGGTGTATGAGTGACCTCCTGGTTTTTTTTTCAGTCCAAAAAGAACTCTCCCCACGTGCCGGTGAACTTGCCCCGTTGTGGAGTTCCCTTTCCCAAATGTGACTTTGTGCGAGCCTTAGGCTCGTTGACCGTGAAGGGCCCGCGGTCAGTTCTCCCCTGGTTTGCGGTGTTGGAGGAGCTGGCCTTTTATTTTTCGGGTGGCTACCTCGCCGGTTAGGTCGGTTTTTTTCTTTTTAAGCCGTCCCCCCCGAGAAATTAACAGTTTTTCCCTTTGAAGAAGGTGTGCAGGTCTTGCCATCGTGTAGCAGCCCCTTTCTTCCCACATATTGTATGGGTTTTATTCCTATGGCTTTTGTGTCAAACAGGTTGTTAGAGTAGCATAAGACGCCAGACCCCCAAGTGTTTGTCCCTTAACCATAGTGTGATTGGTCTTCCTACTCAGTAGTTTTCCTTCTTTTCTAGTTCGAGGCTGACTACTAATTAATTCTCTAGATTGATACCGACACTTCATCCTTCCCAGCCAATTATAATTTGTTTAGTTTTAGGTGTCAGAGGGAGATGTTACAAGTTTGGCAGAGGATTGAGTGTGTGGGCTCCTTTTCTTTTTTTATCCGTGTGGTGTACGTTGAATGTTTCATCCTTTTTTTTTCCCCTTTTTGTTTTGCCTAAGACCTGAACCCTCCGCTTGGCGCACGTTTTGGATGTTGGGTACGTCTTCTTCTTTGACGCTGAGGATAGACCCGTTGCCTTTTCTTGGCCGCGTTAGTGTTCGCTGAAGGTTTTATTTTCGAATCCTTTCCGTATGGTTTGGATTGCGTAGCACTTTGATGTTTTTTCGTTTTGCCCCACGTGTCCGGGTTCAGAGTAACGAGAACCCTTAATCTTGTGGAGCGAGTGAAGAAATATACGCCCCGTTATTTTTTTTACCCAAAATCGCCCCCCCTGTCTGGTGGTTCGGTATTGCCTTTTTTTCCATTTTTTCCCCTGACTGTAGGGGGTCTACCTTGCTTCTATTACCCCTTTTTCCAGGTTTCCCTTTCCGTCCCACCCCCCGCCCGCTACCCACTAAGTTTCCTTGTTCTCGCTTTTTTTTTCCGCGTAGAGCGTCCCTTCACTTATATTTTTGTCACCTGACGTCGGCCTGCTCCCTCCCCCCCTAGGTTTGTTTTTGCTGTCGTCCACTTTTTCTTCTATCTTATTTTTTTTGTGTCAGAATTTTGCTGCGACCCCTGTAAGTCTTTCTTCTGACGACCTTCGGAACAGTTTGGTACGAATTTTTTTGCTATTTTTTCCTTCGGTTTCATGGTCCGGACTGCCATTTTGGGATTGTTTCCTTTTTGATGTGGTCGACTGTTTCCTTGCATTATTCGCGAAAGATTTAGTCTCCGCGGTTTTTCGGCTGGTTTTTTTTTCTCAAGTGATAGGTTCCCCCCCTTCTGGTGTTAGCCCACTAGACGTTGATCCCACGTCGAGCCCGGCCCTTTTCGCGGCGATAAAGGTTAGACTTCTTTTTTTGACCCAGACGCAGATGTGAACCCGGTTAGCTTTGTTTAGGACCCCATCCCCCCGGTGTTGTCAGTCCCAAGTAGCCGGATGTCTGGAGTACCACCTTGAACTCCTAGATATGTAAGCCTTCCGCACCCCGTGTCCCCCGTTTCTTTTCCGTGCGGTAGCGCTTGCAGCGTGCTGAGTGCTTTTCACCCGTTCTTCTCTCCCCGTCGCAGTTTCGCTGTGACGCTGTTGAGTCCTTTTTCTTTTCCCCTCGCACTTTTTTTTTTTCCTCCCCTCGCACCCTCCGGCCCTCAACCCCTCCTAGGTTTTACGTGACGTACGAGCGAGGTAGCTCCGAAATGCGGGCCCTCGTTTTGTGTTTCTCCTCAGCGGCAGGGTTCGTAGTTTTTTTTTTCCGGCCACTTATGGGTTTACTACTTTTCAGGAAATCATCCCCTCAGGTGACTACGTGGTGGTCTCATCGCTCGCTCCACTCGCAGAACAGTGACGTCGTGTTTGGACGTCCGTTTTGTCTTTTTTTTTTTTTGGTACGATGGGGAGAGGATGTCCACTTGATGTTTCCCCCCCCCCTTTTGTGTTTCCGAGCCTTACGACGTTTATGGAACGGTCGCTGATTTTTTAGACCTCCCCTCCCCTTAAGTCTGTCCTTTTCCCCTTAGTATAGTAGTCCCCCGTTTATTTTTTTTCCCCCTCACTCAATTTTACGGACGTGGAACAGCGCCCAGTCCAAATTGCTGAAAAACTGTGTTTCAAGTGTTTGTTTCCTCCCCCCCTCGATGGCTGGTTTTCCTTCTTTTTTTCCGCGGAGAAAAACCGCGTGACACGCTTCTTTATTTGGACGTTTTCTTTTCCGGCTTCCAGGTTGGCCCGCCGTACGTCTGTGAAGGCAGTGAACTGTCTGGTCACGCTAAGCCGGCAATCCGATCGTTCGCCCAAAACCCCGCGGAGATCTTCATAATAGGGCACCCTCCTCTCTTCCTCTTTTGTTTTCCACAAAACGCGGCGGGTGAGTGCTTTTCAGTCATCCCTTTTTTTGCTGTGTTCTCCTTCCCCCTTTCTCGGCTTTTGCTGACATTGGGTCCGTCCGGTTTTACTCCTAGGTTTAGCCGGTGTCCGCCCGTAGCCCTCCGTGCATCTTCCAAGGTTTCCTTCAGGTGGATAGGCGGAGCTGAACGGACACCCCTATATATTGAGCCTCCTCTTAACACCTATTTCGTCAGCTTTGAAGCCTTTCGCTTTCGATTCCTTTCTTGCATACCGTGTTGCGAGTCCCAAGCCCTCGCCATCTAAAGGTCCAGCTTTCTCCCCCTCTGAGAGGAATTACTGAGGTACCCTTGATAGCCCTTTGTGCTCTACTGACTCTTGGATGGTAGACACCGCCGTTAGATCTAGGTCAACGAAGGACCCCCTCCCGCCAATGCGTTCTGTGTGGGCGGACTGAGTGAAATTAACTCGTTTGGCTGAGTTTTTTCTCCTACCGCGAGGCAGGGCGCCCGATCTTATGGCGTCGGCCTTTCCCTGCCCGTACCCCCCCCCCACACGCCCCGGCTCGACGCGCCCCCGCATTTCCCCCCCCTGGACACCCGCTCCGGCGTATCGATCCCCCTTGTAATTTGGCTATGATCACGCCCGGTTAATCCCTAGCCGCGCAACAGCCTTGAGTCCTGCTCTCGGCCCTCTTTGCCTGGCTGCAGGTGTTTATGTATTGATCCCATTTTGTCCGACCCGGACGGCCTTGATGCCGCTGAAGGTCGCATTCTTTTGCCCCTCGTCGTTTTTCCACTTCATGGTCGAGGTGTCCGTATTTCTGCGTATAACAAGTAAGGGACCATTTTCGTTCTTTTTTCGAACGGCTTTGGGTCCTTTTGTGCCCAGCCGTTCCCCCCTCGTCCGAGATTCACACTCCGAAGTTTCCAGCGCACCATTAGTTTTCTTCCCCCACGTTCCCCCCCCAGCAGGCCACTTTTCGACCCGAGTTTTCCCATTTTTTTTTTTTTTTTTGGCTAGAAGCAGCGCCTTTCGCGTTTCCCGGGTGCCATTTTAAGCGGGTCCACAGAAATGCCCCCCTGTTCTTGTCTTTTCTTCCAAAGCTGGTCCCTTTGAAAGACCGGCCCACATTTTATTTCCCTCTTTCTTCAGTTCCTCCCCCTTTCTGGACTCGGACTGATCACGCTCGACTAGGCCCTTCCGACCTCTGGCGTGATCAAGTGAGGAAAACTACCCTACGGTAACCCCGAACTTTAATATGGTGTGATTTGCTCCCCCCGGTCTTTTTTAACTATTTCCTCAGTGACCTTCCCTTCCTTCGCTTTAGTTTACTGTTTCATTGCCCCCCCACCCGCACCGGCGGATGACTGGAGACTGTTCCCTCCCCCCCAGAGATGGTTTCTGGGCGATCGTGTTTCGGTTTTCCTTTTCCGCTGTTGGCGACTCGCCTACTGCAAATTTTTCCGCGCAAGACCCCTGACCACCTACTTATCGTCAAGAGGCCACCACCACCCCACCCCTCACTACGCCTTTGTGTCACAGACCAGTACGCATATTTTCATCTCCCTTTTTGTTGAGTGAGAGATGAGGGATTAGTGAGGTCTTCGCCTTCGAGTATAGTCTTTGTATTTTGTTCTCTAATTTCGGTTTGTTGTTTCCGTTTTGGCGCTGTCAACATCAGACGGACAACCCTGTCCAGTTGCGAGCTAAAAACCAATTTCCTGCTGGCACGTACAAAGATACTCTTCCCGATCCCGGCCCCAACATAGCTGCTTTTTACCGTCTCTGGGCCCCTTTTTTTTCCCGTTTGCTTGAGGCTGTGTGGTTATGAAACTGTCAGAACTGATCACTAGAAGTGCCCGTATTCTTTCTGAGCTCCCGTTACCGCCTATAGCCAACATCCAAGTCTAGTGGTTTTCTTTTTTGTCACAATTTGGAAAGCCAGCCCTAGTTTTCTCTAATTCTCAGCACTTCCTTCGTCGCCAATCTGACAGTTCGCTGGATCCACAGCCAGGCCGAGGTCTGACCAGGGGATGAAGTCCCTCATCTCCATGGCGTCGTTTCCCCTGTATAGTTCCAGCCTTTGAAAAGTACTTTTTCCCAAATCCACTCCCTTTTTTCAGAGGGAAGTTGGCGAAAAGATACGCTGACAACGGAATGGTTAGGGAGTAATTCAGCCGCAGGCTTCAAAAAGGACGCAGCGGGTTGTCCACGTTGACGTTGACACCCTCCCCGCAATTCGTTCCCTTGCTTGGCCTTTGTCTTTGGTCATCCAGTTGCCTCTTTTGCCAGTCACTTCGGCCAGTTCTTGATAGCGGCTTCTTGGTTTAACCGACCCTTGAGATTTTCCTTTTTTTTTTTTAGATAACGTTCCCCTCGGCCCCCCCTGACGGGCCAACACGTGGAGACGTCATTACTGATTGAACGTTACTTCAGTTCCCTTGCCTTGTCTTTGTTGCTTTGCGTTTCAGCTAACTACCCACATTTTTACTTCACTCTGAATACGTGTCATCACCGGGTTTGTCGCACTGCGGCTCGTTTCCCCACCGTCTTGGCATTCCCCTATGACCTGGGCGCTTTGCTACTCAGTTTCTTCGGTGTGGTTTGTTTGTCCATTCTCCTTGCCTCTGTCAAGGCCTTGGGTCTTTTTTGTTTCCCTTCCCCTCCTCAGCGAGCGTACCGCCTCCCTTTAGCGCTTTCCTTTGGATCCTTTTTCTCACGTTCCCCTCCCCACTTGGTCCTCCCTTGTTCGGGCCTTGATGGCGAGATCTGACTCTGGCGAATTCCTCCTTTAGAAGCCCCTTTTTTTTGCTGTCGTCAAGATTTCCTGCAACGGTTCCTTGCTCTCTTTGGTGAGATCGATTCGGCATTTGAAGTTGCGGTTCGGTGCTGCCTTTTTTGTTCCCCCCTCCCTTTCATCTTTGGCACAAATTACGCAAGGAGGTCTTATTAATGCCGGCGTTTCCTCCCCCTCTTCGAAGGCGCAACTTGCCGAATATAATAAGCTATCAGTTGTCTTCTTCCCCCTCCCCTGTCCTCTTCCCTGCGTGCTCCGCCTAGGACTTCTTTCTTACATCCGCGCACCGTTCCTGCCTCGTTTGGCCTTGAAAAAATACGCTTCAGGCCGACGGCCCCTTTTCGCCCCGACGTTTTCTCCGGCTCCCTTCCCACGCTCCGACGTGTTTTTCGGCCAACCGATTCTGGATTAGATTATTCATCAAGCCCCGCCGCCCCATGTTGTCTTTGCCGCTCGTGCCGGGCTATTTTGTGTCTCCTACAGTCCTGTCAACGCCTTCTCCAGGTTTGGTATCTCTTTCCCGACAAGGCCTCCGGGAGTACGGCCTCGCCGACCCCAGTCCCGTCATGTTGTCTGCCGCGCCTGTGGCAATCAACGACGGCACCCTTCCAGCTACTGCGAGCCACACCCCGGCACAACCACCTTTTCCGCAGGTTAACTGGGCGCAGTCGTACAGGTTCCCGGCTTACGCCCCTTTTTTTTTTTTTTTTGTTTGCCGTCGGCCCGCTCTCTGTTATGTTTCATGGAGTTCCTTGACGTTTGTCTTTTCCATGCGTCGGTTCCCATTTAGTCCGCTCTTCCCCAACACCCGCACCCACCTTTGATAGAGACTTTACCCGGCCTGATTCTTTTTTCGGTCACCCCTTCTTTGTTCCCCACTTTCCGAAGTGTTGAGAATTACGGTCGTGACAGTCGAAACCCTTTAGGACCCCCCCAATGTGTCGGACGCTTTCCCCCCTCCCAGAAATACGTAGGTCCCCCCCGAGGCCCCCCAGGAAGATAATGGTTCCTCAACAACTCTTTCAGCCGTTTTATGACCTTTTCGACTCCTTTTTCTTTCTCTTTTTCAACCCTGCTAGTTGTTTTCATTTCCCGAGCGGTTGTGCTGAGTGTAAGATTGCTTGTCCCGGAGTCCCAGAAGGGACCCCAAAATTCTCCACCTGGTGACGCATTAACTGAATGCTCCTTTTCCCCATCGGCCCCTTCCCCCTTCGGTCCCCCCTCGCCAAAAGCGTTTGACAACTGCTCCTGAATTCCCCGCGAACACAGTGATGGCGGCTTTACGCGAACTATTCTCCTTGCGCTTTTCCCTTCCCAAACAAGGCGAAGTTACTCCGTCCCCCACCCGCGCCGCCAAACAGCCGACTCACACTGCCTCGGGGTACGATAAATGCCCCCCTTTTAATCGGAACCATTGCCGTAAGCTACTGTTGACGTTCCTAACATTTGTGCCTTTAACCATTCCTTTCCCCTTCTTGAGAAAGCAGAAGTTGCCCCTTTTCCCCCGCCCGCCGTACTTGTGTGGCGCAGACTAACCCATCCCCCCTTCAGGACCAAATACCCCGAGTTCCCTCCTTGGCCTGTCCGCCTACCGAGGAAAACACGGCGGAGCACATTTCTCCAACAGCTTTTCCTTTTCCCGCTAATTCATGACCTGGGCGCTCGACCTCCCCCAAACCCGGTTTGTACACCCTCCCATCTACCCCGCACTATGTCCAAGAGCGTCAGACCACTTCCCCCCCCCACACCTTTTCACTTAACAGAGGCATGCCACGTTGACAGTCAGGGAACAGTTTTGACCAGGTCTCCTCCCCCTCGGAAGGCACCACTTTTTTTCTCCCACCCTTCCAACAGACGTTTTTGTAGGCCTCATTCTGCCCTTTTGGCCTTTTCAGCGCAGAAAGGTTTGGTTGACACCCACGTTTACCTTCGTAAATTCCCTCCAACGGACACACCTCCCCCAATACTTTTAGTTTAGACTCGCAATTGAAAGTCAGCTGTGTTCCCCCCTCTATCAGATAGGTCCGCTTTGTAATTTAACCCGTCCCACCGCGTTTGGGAACCCCCCCCGCCAACCCTTTCACTTTCTCTCGGTACGGCCCTACTTTCGTTCTCCCTTTTTCCTCCTAGCAAGAGACATCCTTTTCACCGCACCCCCCTTGTCCTATCGTACTCTTTCAGACTTCCCGCTACCCCTCCTGAACACCCTCCTTCCTATACCCACAACACCGGCGCGCCACTTTCCTGTCGCGATTTGTCCAATTTCCTTCTTCCTTCCCTAAACTGACCCGCCCCCCCGGTTTCGGGTCCTCCCAATCTTGGAAAGCTCCTCAAAGGTACGGCAACCCCTTTTCAACATCACTTCACACCCCCCCGTTTTTTGGGGTGAATCGTGCGACCAACGATCAATTATACCCCGGGTAATGAACCCGGTCCACGGAGTATGGTAGCCCGAGGACTTCTTCGTCCTCTCCTTCGCAGAGAAACCCCCCCCCCCCCCCCCCCCCCCCCCCCCCCCCCCCCCCCCCCACCCCCCCCCCAACCCTTAGGAAACCGAAGGACGGGCCCTTCCCCTTCCTTAGCGAGGCAACTGGTAGTAGAGCTTTTCGCGTCATTTTCCCCCCCAAGACCCCCCCCCCCCTACCAGTATGGTTTCTTCACCCCGATCCTGGTCCTACATGCTCCGCTGTTTTGACCTGTTGGAAACAGTTGAAACCCTTATGTGGGTCCCCTTGATAAGGTGAAGAATAAGACCTGCCACCCCCCTTATCGCTCCAGGTGTTCCCTCCCTCCTCTTTCCTCCCCACCAACAGACCACATCATGAAAGCGACCGCTCTTCCGAGGGCACTTATCGCCTCGGAGTTTCACCAGTGGACGCGGGTCACGTGTCCCAGCAACCACCGGCAGTTCCCCCCCGTTACCCTTTGCTCAGGGCCTGTCTCCCCCCACGAGCAGCGTCAGGCAACCCAAAAACAATGCATGCCCCCCCCCCT
>Ga0179591_1257627_pt1 | contig 12455 bp, 25 predicted proteins | sample CZOMad2_1_08_16f_FD_182891 | JGI IMG/M metagenome (GOLD analysis project Ga0179591, IMG submission 182891) | Vadose zone soil fungal communities from Angelo Coast Range Reserve, California, USA - CZOMad2_1_08_16fungal (PacBio error correction) | ecosystem: Environmental > Terrestrial > Soil >... | reverse complement strand
CTATTTAGACTTGTGTGAATGTTTTCTGAATTTTTTTTTTTTTTTTCCCCGACCCTTTTTTGATCGCCACTTGTCTCTCCCACCAATCCAACCCCTTTTTCCTTACCTTACCAAGCCTTTCCGTTTCCCTGTCCACCCCTCTCCATTGTGTGGTCGGAAGTTTTTCCCCTATGGCGTCCCCGTTGCCTTTTTTCCCCTGGGTCACGTTCTTGGGGCGCAAACCCTTTCAGTGATGGACGTTTCTGTCCTTCAACCTTATGGCCCGTTTCCCCCCATCCGACTTATTTGGCTTTCCATGCTGAGTTCGGTGGTGTTTGATGTCACCCCCCTTCCATTGTGGTGTACTATCTTGTCATTTTAAACTTTCCCCTGTTTGGGAGGTCTTCCCCTTTTTTCTCTTAATCCTCCCACCCCCCTTGCCCAGTGGGATTGTCTCAGTTTTCCTGGCGACTTTTTTTTTTTTAATATTCCTGTTTTTTTTTGATTTGTTACTTCATTTTCCTTGCCGGGGTTTTCACCGTTTTTCCTTGATCTTTGTGGATTTTCTACCCCGGCTGGCATGCCTTAGTGCGAAGAAAACTGGCCCCCCCCCTCCGCCTCGGGAGTTTTTCTAAACCACACCGTCCAAATCCAATCCCAGGCAACCCCCCCTATCTCTTGTGGTCCCTCTCCCTGTGAGTTGCTTGGACTGGCGCGTCGGCCACTCGTACCGCTTTCCCTTTTATCTTTTTTTGGTTCAGTTTCCCCCCGTTTGAATTTGGTCCCTGTTTTTTTCCCTCTTTTTCCCGTTGTTGAATGTTCCCCCCCGTTTTCTGCATAGGATCTTTTTTTCGAACTTGAAATAGTTGTTTTTTCCTTCCACAGGGGGGTGTGGCGTTTCCGTTTTCCACCAACCGGTTACCCCTTCTTCCCCCCAAACGTTTTTCCTCCCCTCTGTCCGAACTTCCACTCCCACAATCAATTCCCCGTTCGTCCCCAGCGTGTTTTCAGGTTGCCCGTCGTAACCCATTTTCGCCTGTTACCCCCCACCAATTCCTCTTTCTGTCCTCTTCATATTTCGTGTGTTCGCCCTTTGGTCCTTCCCCCCCACTCGTTGCTTTCCTATTTTTTCGTTGCCCGGAGTCCGCCTTTTCGCCCTCTTCCGCTTTTCTTCTTTCTTCTTCATCCGGTATTTTTCCCCTTTGCCCGTGCCAACCGACCTGGTTGAACCTTTTCCAGGGAACTAGATACTCCCCCTTCCAAAGGTCCCTTTTTTTCCGCCTGTTTTTTTGAATCCGTTTTCGTGCCCAAGCAACCATTAACACTGCCCTTCCGGCAGCGTTCTTAAATGTCCCTCTTCCGGGTAAACCCCATTTGAGGCCGCCGCCTGTGTCAATCCCCAACGATTTTGTTCCCCCAGTTTTTTTCTATTTTACTCCTTTTGTTGCCGAACCCATGGAACAGGAATCTTTAGTTGTCCCGGAGGGTCCCTGTGGTTTTTTTTTTTTTTCTTGTTTTGACGTCCCCCCTTCCGGCTTGGTTCCCAAACCCTTCTCTCGCGATGGCATGCCTGTTCCCCGCGTCACCGGGCTTCCCTTTGTGAGTGCCCCCAGTTTTTTACTTTTTTCTTAGTTCACCTTGTTTTTTTTTGTTTTTGCAGGACGCCCCCCGCTTCTTGGTTGTTTTATTGGTTGTCTTTCCCTTTCTGCCCTGCGGAACCTTTTTTTTCCCCCCTTTTGTTTCCACCCTTGGTCTCGTCCCCCTTGCCTGACCAACCCCAACAGTGTTACTTTTTTTCACGGGATCTACTTTGCTTTTTTGTTCGGTGGGTCCATTGTCCAAACGTTCCACTGATGTCCCCCCGGCGGGACATAGCGGGGTTGTGTCTTCGTTGTGTAATTGTCCTTTCTCCGTTCTTCCCCCCTTTCATTAACGTGTGGTCCTCTCCCGGATTCTGTCCTTTTTTGTGACCCTTTCTCCCCCAAGTTCCTCTGAAATCTTCACTTCCCCCTTCTTTGCGGTCCTGGCTTTGTGAACTGCACAGAAAAACACGGTGCGCTTGTTGCTTCTCTCCCATTCTTTTTCCCAGTAGTTTAAAGACATTTCTCTTTTTTTCTGGGCCCCCCTTTGTGGCCTCCGTCATTCAAGGGCCGCCGTGGCTTGTTTTCGTGGTTTTTGATTTTCTTCTTTGGCGATTCCAATGGCGTCTTCTGGTTTTGGTCCCCCCCCCAAAGGGCGTTGCGTTTTTTTGACGTCGTTACCATTTCCCCTCTCGTTTTCCTATTTGTTGATTTTTTTTTTCTCCGCCTGTCACCTCTTTAATAGCATTTGCGGTGCTTGATCTTTCATTCTTGATGTGCTCGACGGACGTTTTCATCGTACGCTGCTGACCCCGTTTTTTTTTTTTCTTTTTTCTTTCAGACTCAGGTTTCCCACTCTCCATTTTTTTTCGGTTAGTGCCCTTTTTTCGATGACGTCCCCCACCCAAGTTTTAAGCCGATTTTTTGAGGGGACTTTCCTTTTTAGTCCAACGTTTTTTCCTGCCCAAACGGGGTCCTCCCCTTTCCGCCAGTTGTTCAATTGCACGTTTTTCTTTTTTCCGTTTTCATTCTTTTTTTCATCTTTCGTGGATTTCCAACGGTTCTGATTTGAGTGGTGCCATTTTTCTTAGTTTCAAACCCTGTGGTTCCCCCCTCCCCACGTTTTTTACCATCACAAATCTAACGTGAAAATCACGTACTTGTCCCCGATGAGAGCACTTCCCTAATTCTTCTTTTTATTTGGACCACAGGACTTTTCCCCACCGAGTACTTTATCTTCTTTTTTCCCGTTTGTGTTTTCTTTTATCAATGGACCTTCCCCTTACTCTGGCCCCCTTTTGATGGGTTCCCCCAAAGTTTTCACAGTTTTTCCTGTTAAATATACTGTATTTTCTTTCATCCCTTTTGATTCCCCCTTTTGGGGGCACCCCACTTTGTTACCTATCCCGTTTGTAGTGCATGGGTTTTCTTTGGAAACATCCTTGCTTGTTAAGTGGTTTCCAATCCGATCCTTTGGTCCCCAATCCCCCACCTTCCTCCCTCCTCCCCCTTTTGAACCATGGCTTTTTATTTGTTTTCCTTTACGCAACTTTGTGTTTTTTTTGCAATTTTTTTTTCCCCCACCCCGTTGCGTTTGTTGCGTTTGTACACCCTTACATTCGAACAAACACCAGCAGATCAAGGCCTGTCTTAGCTGGGTTTTTGTCATCTTTAGCGCCGTGTGCTCCCCTTTCTGAACGCCCCCACCCTGTGGGGTTTTTTTTTACCCGGGTTTTTTCGAAAAATACCACGCCCCCCCCCACCCCCCCCCCATTTCCTGTTTTTTTCGCAAGTGTCCGCCCCTCTTTCATTCTATTCTACCCCCCCGCAATCGAAGACCTTTTTTTCCCCCGATTCGCAAACCCCAAAAAAATACTTTGCTATGGGCCCCTGAACGGTGTGGCTTTTGGTTTTTTCGTGGACGCCCACCAATACCTTTGCTCTTCCTTTGGGGGGCCTGGTCAACAACGACTTTCCATTGTGTTCCTGCCAGCGCATAGTATTCTTTTTTTTTGGCACGGCAAACCTACTGATACCCAAAGGTGTCTGCTCCCTCAACAACACCACCACTCCCCCCCCCCCCCCCCCCCAGTGTCCTGTCCAGAATGACTTAGCTTTTTCCCCCCCCTTTTTGGCCCCTTTCAAATTAACCCGACCTAATGTTCCTGGTTCGAGATTCCACGGCCCCCAAGTTTCAGTGCATGCGGCGTTTTTTCGTGTCCCCTTACCTCACTGGGTCCCCAAGTCGTTTGTTGTACCCTTTTGCGGAGTTTCCCCCCTCTATATTGGCTGTGTCCATGTCCATCACAACTTCCCCCCCTGACGGGGTGGAAAGATGGGTGCAGCACGTTACTGTTCCACTTTTTCGGACTTTTCTTTTTCCCAACGTTCCTTTCCCCCATGTTCCTTTTTCCCTGCCGGTTGTTTTTCCGCCCCCTTTTTCCAGTTCCCCCCTTTTACCCCAGGAGCTGACTCCCGTCCCCCCCCCCCCTGCCAATTGTTTTCCGGCTGGTTACGATCCCGGGGCCTTGACCCTTGACGTTGCGTTTTTTTTTTTTTGCGCCCGTGACCCCCACCCCAGAACCCCCCGCTTTTTTTTGTCACTTCCCCTTCTCCCCTGCACTGATTTAAGGGATTCCCCCCCTGTCCTCACTTTGCGCAGGCGGCACTCTGGGCGTGCCCCGTGCCTTCTCCTGCTCCTGTTGCCCAGTCGTTGGGAACCGTTTTGTCCCATTGATTGCTACGCCCCCCCCTTAGCCACTTCTCCCTCTTTTTTGGCCTCCCAACTCTTTTTTCCCCACTTTACGGTTTTGACCCTTTTGGTTTCGTTCCCAACAGCTTCCTCCTGCCCTTGGACACACAACCCTTTTTTATCCCACCCATCCCCTTGAGCACCATTTTCCCCCTTTCGAGGAATTTTTTCCGTTTTATTAGACCGCTTCGCCGCCTGAGGTTTCGATGTCTTCCTTTCATCGGACACTTGGATGTTGATTTTTAACGGGCCCCATGATATCCTTTTTCACAGGCTCTCCCCCCCCATGGTTGTTTTGCTTTTCCACTGTCAGTACCCCCGGCTTCTCCTACCTCCAAAACCCCTTCCTACTGAGAACGGGGGACGCCCCCTTAGTCTTTCCCAATTACGGCTTTTCCCCCCCTGTGATTTTGTTTTTTTTCCCAACCCCCCACAATAATGTTTGGGCGTCCCCCTACCCCCCTAAATCTTCTGCAGATTTACCCTTCTGCCCGACAGTTACCCTTTTTCTGGCCCCGTTTTGCTCCCATCTTTTTACTCGGCCCTTTTCCCAAAACCTTCCCCTTTGGAGCAAGAATCTGTGTCCTTGCCCCTTGACAGTTTAGTCCTCCGACAACACTTTCTCCAACGGGTTTTTCCCCGTTTCTTTTCTCCCAACGCATTCCTTGAAACCCACCTTCAACCTTTTTCCCAGCTACATCCCGATTGAGTCTTGGAGCATTGGTGAATCCTGCTGGCCACCCCCTTCATCGTGCTTTCCACAGGAACAAATATGGCCTTGCCCTCCCCTTCGTTTCCGATTGGCACTTTGACCCCCCGAAGTTCCCCCCCCTCCCACACCTATTCCACTTGGTTCTCTCCCCCCTCGTTCTTAATCGGCATTTGCCCTTTTTCTTCCGGCACTTTTTTCCTTTTCTTCCGGCTTGGCGTTTGCTGTTTCCCCTTTCCCTCCCCTTTGCAACCCAGGGTATCCTCTTTTTCGTGATCGAATCCACCCACCGCGTCCGCTCTCGACCGGTTTGAGTGAGCGAAATGTGCTGCTTGTCCCCTCACCTCCCTTCCCCCCCCCGCTCCCTTCTTTCTGCCCCGGGTCAACCCTGATCCCCGGGCCCAATCCCGGTGTTTTTTTTCGTTTTTTCTGATTGCTTTTAATACGGCTTTCGCCCCACCCCCCCTGTGAAGTCCCCTCCCCCTTTCCTTTGCCAACAACTGGCAGTGCCCCCTAAACCCTGCCCAGTTTTTTGATGGCCCCCCCCAAACGCCCCAAGTTAGTTTTTCCGGGGTGGCACATGCTGAGGATCCCCATTTGCTGCCCTCGTTCCCCCCTTTGCGCCGCCACTCGTAAATGAGTTGGACGCCTGACCCCTTGATGCCACAAAAATTATGTTTTTCTACCCCGTTGTCCGTTTTTTTTGCCCTGGACCGGCCGTTTTCAAGTTGACACTGGGCGAGAAGTTAAAATCACTCGGGCGCATTCCAAAACCCCGTCAACCCTTTCTTTTCTAGTACTACGAAGCAGGGTTGTGAGTTCCGGCTTATAGCGATATGACCTGTTTTTTTTTTAATGTTAGCCTCCTCTCTTGATCGCTTTAATTTTTTCGCCCTGTGTTCCACTGACTAAAAGGTTAATCAATTTCGCCCCCTTTCCCTTTTGGGCCTACCAGATTGGTTTGGTTGGGTTTGGTCTATTTCGTTTTTCCCTCCTCTTTGCAAATTCTCCGTTTCCCCGCAACCTGGTCCAGATTCTTTTTGTTGAGGACCATCCAAATGCCTCCCTTGCCGGGGTTTTGGTTTTTTTGGGGGGTGCCCCCCCCAGCCGGAATTAAAAATGGGTGCGTTCTTCCCCAACAGATTCTTTTCTTTTTTCTTGTTCAGCCATTGGTTCCATATTGTATTTCCTTTTCCCTGTTTTTGTTTGAGCTCGCTATGGCCCCCATCTTTTTGCCCTGTTATAGTGGTCCCTGTATACTTTTTTCCTTGCTGACGTTCGGAATCGGTTTATGTCTTGGATCTCCTACCCGAGTTCGCTCCCCCCCCCCCCCCCCTTTTTTTTGGCGATTCGTTGGAAGCGTTTTGTTGTTTCTTCTCTCTTCCCCCTTTGATCCGTTTCACGTTTCGAAGAATTTTCCCCCAACCTTGTCCCTGTTTCCCGCGGATGGGTCGAACCTTACAACCATCACACGGACCCTTTCCCCTGCGTCGAGGGGCCTCCAGTGATAGTGGATTTTCTGAGCGGTTCGTCCAAGGCCTGCCTGTAGTTCTGCCCGTTGGGGGATTTATTTTTTGTTCACTTGGCCGCCTATGACTTTGCCGGGCGGACCTTTCCCACAGGGCTCGCACTATCCTTTCTTCCGTTTTTTGACCCGCACCCCCGCCTCGTTGGTTTGTCCGCCTTCGCTTGTTCGTGCCCTCCCCAAACCGGTTCCCCGTATCCCCCCCCAACGTTAAAGCCTTTTGTTTTTTTGCCTCACTTCCAAAAATTAACGCCCACATTTCACATTCCAGTTCGTGTTCCCGTTCCTTTTTGCAGGGGTCTTCTCTGACGTGTAGGCCCCCCCCTCAACCTCTTTTTCTTCCTCAAGGTGAACTTTTTTACCTTTTCCCTCTATTGTTGGTTCCAACCACTTCCTTGTCCCCCGACCGTAGGTCCGGCAACACTCCCGTCCTGGTCGGTCCCGTTCTTCTTTTTTCTTCCCTGCAGTACAATTTGGACCGGTTTGTTTTTTTTTGCCGGCCCAGTACCTTTGTGACCAAATTCCATCTCTTTCTGCCCTTTCTTACAAAGGGTCCACAAAAAGTGTACTGATTGTCCCTCTTCTCGCCACCGCAACTCCCCTCTTTTGCCTGACCCTTGTTCTTATCTTGTTTTTTTTTTTTTCCTCCTCTAGGGGGAACCCCTTTGGTGGAATTGCCTTTCTTGTGTATCCAAAGCGGGTGAGCCCAAGTTCTCTTTTTTTGTCGCACACCCCTGAGGACACTCGCATCTTTCCCTTTTGTCTTATGGTCTGCCACTAGCTTTGTGTTTCATTTGTCGGTCAGAACTCTACCCTGCTGGTCTTCCCGTCTGCTCGAGTTGGAATTTGTGGCCTTCTCCACATCTTTCCCTCCTTTGTGCCTACTTTGTGCAGCCGGATTTTCCACTTGAACGGTTCGTGTTTTTTTGCAGTTTGAGTTCCCCTCTGTGTGTGTTCTTGGGTCTTTACGGAGTCGGCAAAATTCTTCCCCGGCACAGGAACCCCCCCTTTTTTTTTCACCCTACCAGTTTAATTTTTCACTTTTGAGTTGTTTCGTGGGGTTACCATGGGACCTCTTCTTACAGTCGTCACTCACGCGCCCCCGTTTGTTGACGTTGTTGAATGCGGTTCCGTTTGCGTACACTCCTGATCCAACTTTTGTTCTTGGTGCATTCTTCCCCGTTGCGGTCTTTTGCTTTGGACATTTCCGCCAAGCCTTTTCCATTTCGCCCATAACACCTATGTTTGTACGTCGATTGGACAGCAGCCACCCGGCGAGTTGTCATTTCATCCCCCTTTCTTTTTCCCAGTTTTTTTGTCTCCCACCCCCCCCCCCCAAAACCAACCCCCCACCCCAAAGGAAGAAACACATTTCTTATGGGCCCCCCTGCGTTTTCCTTCTCATCATTCCTTTTGGCCATCTCTGTGGTTTTTTTTCCCTTGTGGCCCTTCCCCCTCTCTTTGGAGTCAACTGCTTGGCCAACATAAATTGCGTTTCCTGTCGTTCCGGCCTGCGGCGTGACCTTCCGTTGTCTTTTTTGTTGCCCTCCCCCCCCGTCCTTTCAGCACCACTTTCCCTTGGCCATAGCTGCGGAGAATCTTGTCAACTGCTCCTTTCTGTTCGACTATTTGGGTAAACGATTACCCTGTAGCTTTCTCCTAGGTACGTGCCCTCTCCCTCACAAGCGCCATGGTTCTTTCGGTCCGTCGAGCCGTCTGAATTCACGATCCCCACTCCTCGAGACCTTTTCCGTTTATTTTTCGAGTAAACAGTGTCCCCGCCCAAGGCCACCCCCGTCCTCCCTTTTGGTCCAATTGCCCCTACGTTTTGTTTTCCTTTCCTTTTCGGCCGTGTAGGAGGGAACTTGTTTTCAATTTTGGCTTCTGATGTTTCTGACCAGGGGGGGGGGTTTTTTGTGTTTTTTGACCATGGTCTGCGTTTTCCAAACCCAGAACTGCCGAGGAATCCCATAAACCTTCTTTTTTTCACGACCCACTGCCTACTTTGGTGCACCCATCCGCTAACCCCTTTTTCGACTCTAGTTGCTGGCGTGTGTAGACTTCTTTCCCTTTTAAACCCCTGACTGGCACCCCCCCCACACAGTCAGTAATTCTCTCTTATCTTTTCCTACCTCGTTTGAGAGATCTGCTTACTTTTTCCCCCCCCCCGACCCCTGTTCTTGTGGAACCTGCTGTTTTCACACAACAATTTGCCAGAGTCTCAACCTCCAAATCCTTGCCATTAACGTGCCCCGTCAGTTACTCTTTATTCCGGCCAACAAGTTTTCCGATTCAGTTGCGTTTTTTTCTTCTTTTGCATCTGGTCGTTGTGGAACCTTTCACTGTTCGTTGCGCAGGTTCCCTTTTTCCTTTTTTTTGTTTCCCCTCCGTAAATGGCCCACGTTCACCCCCATAATACCCTTTTTGACCACAGTTTCCGCGCCGCCCTGAAGTCATGTACACACGCACGCACCCTCTTTCCCTCCCCCCCACCCCACTTCGCCCCGTTGTGACGTCGTGTTTTTTCGGGCCCCAACTTTTTTGATCGAACCAAAAACAATCCCCTGGCTCTGCGGGTTCGGCCTTTTGATTTACATTTTCCCCGTTTCGGCGCTGAGCCGCCAAAAAAGTGTAAGTTGGACCCTTGAGGTGCATTTAAACAACACCCTCAGTGCTCCTCGTAAGTCGTTTACCCCCCTTCTCTTCGGAGTTTTTTTCATTTCCGAAACAAAGATTCGTCAGCGGCCCCCATCACTCCTTGGATGGCCCCCGGATCTGTTTGGCTTTCTTGCGGTGTCCTTCCACATGTTCACTCGGGGCGGCTGTGGTGATGGGGGGAAACCTACTACCCCCCGGTCAGCGCCTTTTATTTTTTTGGTACTCCACGACGAATTTTCTTTTGCTATCCCCCCATGGGTACTGCCTTTTCCCCCCCCACGGGGGATGTTCAAAACCCCCCCACAAATCCAAAAAAAGCACTCGTAGCCCCCCCCCCTTCCTACCTTGATACAAACCCGGCTGGGGCCACCCTCAAAGACTTCTTAACTTTGTTCATCCAATGTCCCTTGTTCTTCTTCTCTTGTAGAAGAAGGGAACTTTTTTCCTTTATTTCCTTTCCCTCCTGTTACTTTTTTGTTGCGCTTAGCAGTATTTCGTGCTGTTTTAAACCTTCTCATGCGCCCCGATTTTTTCTGGATTTTTTTTCAGGAGGTCAGGTGCTTTCCAAGCCCCAGCAAGATTCCTGCCCCTCTGAATTGTGAAAAGTGCACCCCCCCGGTTTCCCTCTGATTATTCCCTCCGGCAGAAGTCAGCACTTCCCCAGTCTTTCCCCCCCCCCCAGGTCATTCTTTTTGACTCTCCCTAGGTTTCCATGTTGACACTCTTTTTGCTTTTTGTTTACCCACCCGTACACCACCCTGTCCTCGTCTCCTTTTGTGAAAACTTAAACTGGTTGTCCGGGGGCCCCGCTGGGTGTCTGGACGCCTTGGTTCACGTCGTTTTTATCAACAACCATTTTAGATTTGACCGTTTGACCAAACATCAACCACCCCCAAAATCCCCCCACCTTTTACTTTTTCTTCCGATAACCCGCAGGTGGCCGTCTCCCCTTTTTTTTTTTTTTGACCTTTTCCCCCCCCTCGTGAGTTTTAAGGCGTCCTTTTTTGGTAGACCGGCCTTTATCATCTCTTTCCTGGGTGCAGTTGGCAACTTCCGGTAATCCTTTGCTCTATCTCAAACTTGTAGTCCCCCCCCCATTGGCTCATCGCCACAAGACCTCCCTGTGATCGGGTCGGCTAACCGGATTTCATTATAGCACTTTCTTTTTTGTGTTTTCTTACCCCCAACCCCGTTCTGTTGGGTGATGACAACCTCACCAACCTTTCCACACCCGTACACCCCTCGTAGAAAATTTCCCGTGGTCTAGTAACAGATTCGCACTACCCTTTTGTGATGTGGCTTTTGGAGGATGCGCGGCCCGGGCCCCCACCCCTTGGCACTTGGTAATACACCCTTTTCCCTTATATTTTCTTCCCTGGTCACTTCTGCTTTTTTTACCAGTTCGTTGGTGGCCTGGCACCAAAAATTCCTTTTTCTTTCCTCCATGCAAAACCCCCTTCACTACTAGGGTTGGACCCTTCACCAGTCTTCCCTCTGTGTTTGGCACCTCTTTTCCGGTTCCCCGTTCTACTTTTTTTTGATTGGCCAAAACAATAACTGGGGTCCTTGGGCCCACGTGCCCACCCCCGCTTGCACTTTTCCCTTTCTCAACAAGTACTTTTCTGGCCGCACGGGAATTCGACAGATTTCCCCCCCCCCCCCCAAAGGGGCCCCCCTCCTGCGAACCGTGCAATTCTTTTGGGGACGGTTTGAGTTGTTCCCCTTGGTCCCCTCTGAAACGTTGGACCCTCCTTTGTTCCGTTTTTGGGCAACGCAACCCTGGTCGATGGCATCGTTCCACACCCAAAAACTATTTCTTGAAGTCTTTTTTCCTTCCCGTTTTTGCCTGATGCGAGCCTTGTCCTTGACTGTCCTTCAATTCTTTTCTCTCTTTCTTTTTTTTGTTTTTTTTTTTTTTTTTTTTTTTTTTTTTTTTTTTTTTTTTTTTTTTTTTTTTCTTTTTTTTTTTTTTTTTTCTTTTTCTTTTTTTTTTTCTTTTTTTTTTTTTTTTTTTTTTTTTTTTTTTTTTTTTTTTTTTTTTTTTTTACCCTTTTTTTGCTGAAAACCCCTGTAGGAAAAAAGCGGACTTCCCCTTTTTTTTCGGAGTCACCCCAAGAAAACCGCCCCCCAATGGTCCCCCCCCCCCACAACTATCACTCTCTCCTCGTCTCCTGGTTTGCTGGGATTATTTTTTGGGAGGTAATTTCACCCTCGCCGGCGGAGTGTGACAATTCTTTCTCCCGTGCACCCGTCTTGCTACTTTTTTTCTCCATCCTGAATTTCCCCAAAGTCTTCCCACTCAATCTTTACTTCCCCGTTTTTTGTTCAATTTGCGCTGCTCGTTATCACACCCTTCCAATAACAACACTTCCCTCCCTTTTTCTCCCAGCAACCAAGGCCTTCCCTGTGTCCATCCCAACCTTTTGTTTTTTTTTTTTTTCCCTCTTCTGTATAGCGGACCCCACCCCTCCTTGCAACAAATACACCTAATACCCCCCCACTGGTCAGTGGTAAACCCTTTTTCACCCACCCATAAAAAATAGCTTTTCTTCACGTCCCAACAGTTTTTCTGGAAGTCTGGGGGGGGCCCTGCGCGGCCCCCCTTTTTTCCATTTACCATTCAAGCGTTTTTCCTCTGACCCCCTTTTTGCCTACCGCAATCGTTTGGACTTCATTCCGTCCCCATAGCCAAACGGACCCGTCCCCCCCAACAACGCAGCTTTTTTTTTTTCTTTTGCTAAGTTTCGCTTTCTGTCAACCGCTTTTCTTTTTTTCAGTTTGGCACACAGGCGATTCCCCACTTGCTTCAGGCGCCATTTCCCCAACCCCGTTTTATCCCTGCGCCCCGTTTCTTTTTTTTTCCCTCCTTTCCTCCCTGGGTGTTAGAGACGATTATCTTCTCTTTTTTAAGTTCGGGCCTGGAAGGATTTCTAGCTAGTCCCCCTGGGGTTCCCCCTTCCCAACGTACTGTCCCCCCCCGACACAAGGCGCACCCTTGGCCAAGTCTTTTTCCCCCCTTGGAGCCGTGTTCATCTTCTTTGCCCTCGATTGGGAGGTCACCCTGCACGACGCGTTGCGGGTCCTTCAACTTCCCCCTTTTTCTCCCTGGCCCCCCCCCCACCCAGTCTTCTAAAACCCTTTGGTTTTCCACTTTGAGTTGGTGAGGTCACCTTTTTTTGGCCATATAGGTTCTTTTTTCCATCCCTGTTTTTTTTTGGCCTCTCGTTACCGGCTTCAGCGCTCATAGGTTTT
>Ga0179591_1528151_pt1 | contig 12457 bp, 10 predicted proteins | sample CZOMad2_1_08_16f_FD_182891 | JGI IMG/M metagenome (GOLD analysis project Ga0179591, IMG submission 182891) | Vadose zone soil fungal communities from Angelo Coast Range Reserve, California, USA - CZOMad2_1_08_16fungal (PacBio error correction) | ecosystem: Environmental > Terrestrial > Soil >... | reverse complement strand
TACTGTATTGATGAATGATGATCCTGTCATCCTTACTGATGTGTTTTTTCGGCCTATTGCTGTCCTGTATGTTGTGACTGTGTGCCTTGACTGATGTGTTGCTCTGCTCGTCTGACCTGTGTGATGCCTCTGATGCTTATTTCTGCATATGGTTGATGGTGCTTCTTGACTTCTCCTTTACCTCTGTTGAACTGACTGGACTGGTGTTGATCTGTTGACTTGTCCTCCTTTGATCTTGTCTTCTGATTTGACCTGTCTTTTGACTGACCTCCTGAAAGGCTATGCTCTTTTGATTTGCTTGATTGTGACGATCTTGCTTTTGAAGACTGATCCTTCCTGTCGTTTCCCTGCTGAATGGACTGTTGTGACTTGACTCCTCTCTTGATGAATTGACTTTTCTGACTGACCCGTGATTGAATGACGGTTTGCCCTCTGATGGTTGAACCTGCTTTGACCGCCTCTGATCTGATGTTTGTGACTTTGTCCCTACTCCTGCTGATTGATGACTGAACTTGAACGAGGGGTATTCCGCGCAAGCTCTATGATGTGATTGATATATGAGCCTTTCTGATGCTGGATGACGCCTTGTCTTGCATTGACTTGTGTGATATAGCTCTGACAATATTTGGTGTTGTTCCTGACTCCTGTGATCTCTGATTCTGTGATTGTGATCTATGTTTGGATCTTGGAACTGACTCGCTTTCCTGAAATCCTCTTCTGCCCGATTCTCCTCCTGTTCCTCTGTGTTCTTGAACCCTTGACTGTGGATCTTCACTTGTTTTACTGCATGGTTGTATGTGAATTGGGGTCTGCTTTGTGCGTGACTGATTCTGATCTTTCAATTGAATCCTGGGTGTCTCCTGCTCTGATGTGATGTCCTGAGTTTTGACTTTCTGAATCGTTTCGATTTTTTTTTTGTTACCATGTGATGACTACTGACGCCCTGCCTTGCGATTGACTTGTCTGATCTGTCACTTGATTTTGCATTGATTGTTGCCTGATTTGTGTCTGATCTTGTTTCTTTTGATTGATTTTCTCTGATCTTGACTTGACTTGTGATGCTGGTCTTTGTTTGATGACTGATCTGCTCTGTCTGATCTGATGTGATGACCTGTGTGTGTGGTGGATTGTTGACTCTCCCCTGATGTTCCCTGATTTCTTGACCTGCTGCTGATGATTTTGTGATGCCCTTTTTCTTTTTTTTTTTTTTTTTCGTCTGCTCAGGACTGTGGTTGACTGACCTGTTGTTATGATGTGTTGACTCTTGTTTTTTGTGCTTTGTGTGGTGATGACTGCTTGACTTATGACGTCTGCTGATTCTGATCACTCTGACTTGTGATTGTGAATGACGCTGATCTTTTTTCACCTCCTTGACTGACTGACTGTGATGATGTGCTTGTTCTTATGATTCTGGTCTGAGATGACTTGATCAAGATGTGATGCATGACTTGATCTGCTCCACCTGGTGATTGATCTGAAACTTTACTCTTGTGTTTTGAACTGATCTTCTGACCTGAACTCCCTTCCCTGATCTGACTGTGCTGCATTGTGGATTGATCTCCTGATCATCCTGACTGTTTTGACTGTGAATCTCAACTGAGGACTCTTGTGCTCTTGTCTTGACTGGCTTTGACTTGATTGATGTTGGAATGTTGATGATCTTGTATTGCTGGGATTGTTGCCTCTGAACTGTGCCCTGCTGTGAACTTGTTTGTCTTGCTACTGATGTTGACTGAACTTGGATTCTGTTCTGATATTCTCTTTGTGATGTATGCTTTGAATCTTTCTCTTCTGCTGATGGCCTTTTGTGGCCTATTGACCTGTCTTGATTGTGACCTTGGATGCTTCTGGATTATCCCTGACTCTTCTTTGATGAAATGTGCTGTGTTTGCTGAACTTTGTACTGACCTGATTTCTGACTGATGTGACTGTGCCATGATCTCTGACTTGCTTGTTTTCTGATCTTTTCTGAGGATTTTGATTGTTTTTCCTGGTGACTGCAACTCTTTCTCTATGATGACTGACGCCTCTTATGCTGTCTGTGACTGTGTCTTTTGGCATCCCTGATCTGTTCTCTCTGACCTGATTGTGACTGATTTCTTGCCTCCTCTCTCTTTTTCTGAAAGACTTCTCTGACCTCTACTTTGATGATTATTGATGATTGACCTGTGATGCTGTGATTTTCTGCTCTCTCCTGGCTGGTTATGACTGTGATTATTGATTTGATAGCCTCTTGTATTATGATTTTGCTCTCTATTGATGATGTGATTGTTCTTGACTTGGTGTTGTCTTTTTTTGATTGATTTTGATGATGATCTTGACTGGGAATTCTTTGAAACCTTGAACTGATTTGAACCCCTCCCTGTCGGTGCATGCTGCACTGATTCTGCTGAATAAAAATGTGACTGTCTTGCGATGCTGACTTTCTGTTTGCTTTGATATGGTGCTGTTTCTTTGATCATGATGACTTGATGAACTGCTCTGACCTTTGTCTTCTGATGAGTTTTGCCGCTGAAACTGATCCTGGACCTATTGTTCTGTGTCTTGTTGGCTGATGTTCTCTGACTTGACTGAGTGGAATGATATTGATACTTTTATTTTTTGACCTGTCTTGTTGACGATGTGCCTCTCCTCTCGATTTTTTGTTCTGACTCTCCTTTGATGACTATGTTGCCTGATGTGAGCCTTGAATGATTTCTCGATGTTGATGATCGATATTTGTTGTTAGAATGTTTGTGACTTGACGTGTGCATTGAGTGTGAATTTGATTGACATGTCATTCTGCTGATTGCTTGAATTATATTTCGTGTTGCCTCTGTGATGAGATCTGTTTTGTCCTTCCTACGATGCTGTCTTGACTTCTGTGTTAATTGTGTAGTTGAATTGATTTTTGATCTGACTTTGATAAAATGATTTGTGAAATGATAATGCTGTTGATTATGATGTGGATTGTTTGTTCTGATTTACTATGTTTCTTGTGAAATTGGACCTGGCTGTTTATGATCTGATGATGATGCATGCTTTTGTGCTGCTTCCTATTGTAATGATACTGTTGATGTATTCCTTGGACTGATGCTTTTGTGACCTTCTTCCGATCTTGATTAATGACTGATGACTCTTTCGGTTTTGATTTGAATTGACTTCTTCTCCTTGATTGACATTGATGATTCTGACCTGCCTGATGTGCTCTTGCTTTTGATTATAATGAAGGCTGTGAGTTTGTCCTGTGATGCACTTGTATGACTTGTGTGGTGATGAATTAGTGCTATATGATGTTGTTATGTGTTGCTCCTCCGCTGCTGAATCTGTTCTGATTGTGAATGTTTTAGGTGCTTTCTGTTAATGACCTTGCCTACTTGCTTGCTGATTTATTCTTCTTTGCGCCTGTCCTCCCCTGATGCTTGTTGGCTTCCTGATTGACTGCTGACCTGTGACTTATTTTTTTTCGCTTGTGACTTTTTCTCTCTGTGTTGCTCTCCTGCCTTGACCCTTTGCACCCCCTTACCATCTGATCCTGAACTTTGATGCTTGTTGCTGACTTTGCTCATTGAAATCCCTTTGACAATAATGAAATGGGACCAGCCTCCTTTGACTGCTGTATTGTTGAATGCTGATGATGAGATGTTGATGATGATCTCATGACTTGTCCTGTGATTGATGATGACTGAAAATCTTTCCTTGATGTTGTTGTGCTGGTATGACTGTGAATGTGACTTCTGATGGTGCTCTTGTGATTGTCTGGACTATACTTTGTGTGCTTCCCTGGGCTCTGATGATGACATGCTTGGAATTTGTCACTCTTCCTCTCGTCCTGGATCCTTGACTGTCTTTGACTTGATGTTTGTGCTTCTCTGCTGATTGATATTCTGTGATTTCTTTTGCTCTTGTGATGAGATTGATGTGCTTTCCCTGTTTCTGACTGACTCTGATTTGACTTTTGATATGTCTTGGATGTGATCTTCTGTATTTGTGACTGACTGACATGTGTTTGCATTCTCATTCTGATTGTGGTGATCTTTTTAGTTGATGCTTGATGAATTGTTCGGATAGTGTGCTGACCGGTGCTGATGATTGCCTCTTCTGAATATTGGACTAGCACCTCATCCGACTCGCTTTTTTGTGATGAGTGCTGTGGTGACTCTGCTGCTGTATGATCGATGAATATTGATTCATTGATTGACTACTCTGTGATTCTCTTTCATCTCAATTGATTGCTGATCCCTTTCCTTTCTTGTGATGGATGCTGCTTTTGCTGACTCTGACTGATCCTGAATGCTGAATTGTGGTGATTGACTGTGTGAAGTGCTGAAATTGTTGACTTGATGGTATGTGATGCTGGCCTATGATGAGCTTTTGTTGCTCTTGATTGCAACTATACTGAAATTGATCTGACTGCTCTGTTGTATGAACTGTTGATTGTCTGTGACTTGTTCCTGATTGTTGAGGTGATTTGTTGTCTTTTTCTTCTCGAATGAAGGACTTTCTGTTGTCTGTGGGTTTGATCTGGGAACCGGATGAATTGTGTTTGATGTGTCGTGTCTGAATGATTGTCACTGATTTGATACGAGGTGATTACTCTCTGATGTCCTCTCTGTCTTCTTTGTTGTGTGATTTTCTGTGATCTGTGCTTCGTGATGACTTATCTGATGTGATGCTTTTGACTGATGATTTTGCCTGATTGAATGTGTTGATATTGTCGTGATGCTTTGTTTTGTTGTTGTGCCTGATGACCTGATTATTTGTCTGCACTGAATGTCTGCTTGCTCGATTTATGAATGCTTTGAGGTGTCTTGATGTGACCTATCTATGTTATTTCTGAAATTGTGTTGACCGTCACTGATGAAGTTTTTGCTTTGTGACTTCTTTCTTTTGATGTGTTGTGATGCTTTTGATTGTGTCTGTGACCTTTGATGTTCCGATTTCTGTTGGACTCAGCGATCTGTTTGTGTGATTAAATGTGAGTTGCTTGACCTCTTCTGTGTCGGCTGAACTGATGTGAATTGATCTCCTTCCTGAAATGAACGCTTGGCATCTTGTCTGAATTTGACTTGATGTGATGAGGATTTGATGGTAAGGTAACCATTTATAATGGAATGATCTTGTCTAAGGTATATTTCTTTCCTTTGATCTCCCCATATCGTTGGACTGTCCAAAATGCAGGAGCTGCACTGTCTACCCTTTTTCTTCTACCTGTTCTTCTGTGATCCTTTTCTGACGCATGATGTTGCTGATCTACTGTGGTTGATGGTCTTGACATCTTTGGATCTATTGTAGATATTGTTAGAATTTTCTGAATTGTTTTGTGTTGACTTCTGTATGATGACTTGTATTCTTTATTTGGAGTTGATTGACCTGAATTTGCTTCAATCATCTGATTAGGTTTAGTGGAAGACCTAGGTTGAAATGGCTACATCTGAGCCTTTGATCCCCTTTGAAAATGCTGACATTGCTTGATTTGACTTGTACTTGGATGTGGGGATGATTTTCTGACTTCTTATTTCCTGATCACTGACCTCTTCTTTTGTGCTTTGTCTTGTCTGACCTGTTGACTGCTTTGTGTGATTTTGATCCTCGGACTATCTCTGAATGAGCCTTTTGTTTCGCTGTATTGCTGCGGTTGTTTGCTTCTGAAATTGTGGCGGTGTCTCTGACTGTTGATACCTTTGCGCCTGAGTGATGCTGTGAACTTGAAGTGTTCTCTGTCCTGATTTTCCTGACTGACTTGGTGACACTGTATGACTCCTTGATCTTGATCTTTGTGATATGTGATTGATGTGTATGCTTGAGTCTGTATGTGTGTGATCTGCATCGCTGACTTGAGTGGATTCTTTTTGATATACCCTGGTGTGATATGGGTGTACTTGATATATTGAGTGCTTGATTGAATGATGTGATATCTTGAATTGATTGTTGTATTTGCTGTTTTGATGTTTGAATGTGCTTGAAATGAATGACCTGTTGATTTGTCCTGTTGATTGACTGAATGGTTCTTCTATTTTAACCTTCATTGTATTGTTTGATGTGAGACTGTAATTTTTAACTATGAATGAAATCTCAATTGGGTGCTGCTGATATGATTGCTACATCTTCAATGATTGTTTGAATTACCTGACTGGATTGATTGTTGATTCTTTATCAATCTTGTTATGATAATTGATCGAGGACCATGACCGCACTGAATGTGATTGATCTTAACTTCCTGGTCGTGTCAATTGTCATCCTGATGAGTAATGTGATGGCTGACTGATGATGCTCGGAGGGTTGTGTGAGCTCGTGTTCCTACCTCTGCTTGTCCTGTTTTCGATCAGTTGTGTTGAATCTTGATTATCTCCCTGTTGGCCCAATGAAATTGTGATCTTCTGACTCATGATCCTGATTCTTTTGTTTCGGCCTTTTTCTGATTGACTGATGAATAATTCCTGATGACCCCCTTCGATATATGCTCGATGACTGTGAATTGTAGGTGAAGTGGTTTTTGTTATGATAAAGACTTATATGTTTTATTGATCGAGGATTCCTGGCTTATAACTCTGTTGATCTGAATGGATGTCTGAGTGAGTCTCGGGTTGATCCTCGGATGTTTTCGAACTTATGGTGGAGGCACAGGATGTGATGCTTGCCTTGACCCCTCTGTGCTGCGATATGCTGCTCTCTTGTTCTGATGATGATTGGATTGATCTTGTGACTTTTGTGATTTGATTGATGATGAAACCTATCCTTTATGATGGCTGACTTGACTTTTGGTGGATTCTGATGTCCATTTTATGGCTGTTGTTGACTGAATTATCTTGATACTGATATTGCTGTTTGATGGATGATGACTTGTTTTATGAATTCATGATGATGTATGTTTGGGGATCTTGTGCTCTGGATTGATGCGAGTAAGGAAGGAGGTGACTCAATTATATTGTGATTGATCCTGTTCTTCTGCTCTGTGGTGACTGATTCATTCTATTGTTTGGTGTGATTGATTTGCCTGTGATCTGATGATTCTTGGATTTGATGTTCTGATGATTATTTCCTGTATGCCTGACTTTGATTCTGTTTTCTGATGATTCTTTTGTGCTTTGACTTTTGTCTGACCTTGATGTTTGAACTACTGATTCGCTGAGCTTCTTTGTGGACGAACTGTATATCATATATTTGATTGACCTGATGAAATAGTCATCATGATGTGATTGTGATGCTTGCTGTGAAGATAATGATTGATTCCCTTTCCATTCTGAATGATTCTGTGGATGATTGATCTTACTGATTGTTGTGTTTTGGGTTGTGATGTGATCTGTTTGTCTGATATGTTTTTTTTTGTGAAGACTGTGACTCTGCCTCTATCTTTGAGGCTGATGATGTGCTGATCTGATGAATTCTTTGATTCTGATTTGTCTGCTGTGTGATCTGTGATCTTCTTGTGATTGACTGATCTTTGCTTCTTGTGAACATTTGTGCTTGATTTATTCTTTTATGGTCTTGATGACTCTGAAGCTGACTGTCCTGACTGATGACCTATTTGCTGATGATTGACTTTGACTGACTTGTATGTGTTTATGTGACTTGATCCTCATGCTGTTGATATTGCTTGTTGAATTTATGTATTGTGATTTCTCTTGTTTGATTATAATTTGATTTGAACTGTGTTTTTTATTTGTATTGTGAAGGGCTTTAGATTGATGATGGCCAATTTGGACAACTGGGGAATTGTGTTCAGGTGTATGTCTGTTCTCTGCTGATGATTTGATTGAATTTATGATTGCTTGCTTCTGATGTGTTTGATGTTTTGACATATGATTCTTGATATATTACTTTGTTTTGCTTTTGACTGCTTGATGATATGGCTTGCCTGATGACCTTGATGATGACCTGTGACTGTCTGACTGACCTGATTTGCATGTTTTGGAATTCTTTGGATTTGATGTCTCATTTGTCTTTTTGTGATATTGAGATATTTGCCTTCCTTCCTGATGTGGGTGATAATTGTTTCCTTTGAGCATGATTACACTAGGATTTGGAATTAATGATTGATTTTGCTTGTCTTGAAACTGTAGCTTTTGACATGATTCGCTTCTCTGTTGATGATGCCTCAGTGCTCTCTCTTTGGGATGACTGCTTCGACTTGATGTGTCGTCTGGTTGGTCTACTGTGTTTTGTTTTCTTTGTATTGACCTGAGCCCTGCTGCTAGGTGATTGTGTCTGCCCTCTGACCTTTGATGTTGATTTTGAGACTTCGCCCTTGATCCTGATTTATTCTCTTGCTTTGATGGATGTGACTTGGTGATGCTGTGCGAGTGTTGATTTGTGACAATGACTGTGAGCTGATGGTTTTGGCGGATGATATGAGGATTGATTGTTTGATGATCTTTCGGTCTGACGCTTGACTGATGACTGACTCTTCTGTGACTGCTGACTTGTTTGTTCTTGTGGTACTCTGTTGATTAGGTACTATTGTGTTGATGTCTGAATGTTTGCTCATGTGTGATGATTTTAGATTTCTACGATGGGGATTGAGGATGGGTTTGTGGATTGTCTGATGACTGACTTGCTTGTGTGATTGATTCTGATGTATCTTATGATCTAGGAGCATTTGAATTGTGAATTTTTGTCCCTGTTGACTGTTGCTTCCCTGTGTGTTGGCTATATTGATTTTGACTGATTGTGATGAGTTGGTCTGCCTGACTATTATGAGGGAGTGAGGTGATCATGCTTTGAATTGTGAATCTGCTCTGATTAGTATTTCTGACTTGTCTGGATTCTGATCTCTGTGAGTTTTTTTGATTATTGATTTGTCTGACCCATTTTTCTTTATGTTGAATGATCTTTCTCTTGATCACTTTGACTGGCCTCCTTGATTGTGTATCCCTATGTGGATTGATGTGAATGTGTTGATGTTGTGATTTTTTTGATGTAAATGTTCTGTGGTTGTTGAAATGGATTGATGTGCTGCTGCTGACTTCGACTTGCCCTCTGACTGATTCTTATGATTGTCCTGATCTGATGTGCAGTTATTGATTTGGTGTGGGGGGTTGTGATTGTGTTTTTGGATGTGCTGTGATTGTGTTGACGCCTTTGATCTATGCGACCACTCTCCTGACTGACTGATGAACGTGAATCTTTTTGATTTCCTTTTTTTTGCTTTCTGTCTTATGTCTGAATGATGACTGATGTAGTGTGTGACCGGCTGTTGATGATAGATGATATGACATGTTGCTCTTGCTCTTCGACATGCTATGTGATGAACTGTTTGATGTTTGTATGCTATGTTGATCTGTGGGATCAGTTTCTTCGTGTTGATCTTTACTTTTGTGACTTGGACATGGATGTGCTGCTTGATGTGTGACTTTCTTTTGCTGCTTAGATTTGTTTGACCCTCGTTCTTTGCTTTGTGACTGTGCCTGCCTGTGCTGTCTTTGCTGTTGACTTAACTGACATGATGGCGGTGTGACCTTGATTGTGGAGTTTGTTGACCCTTGATTGATTTCTGTCTCCTGATCTGGATGTGATGATCGGATCCTTCTCACGTGTTCTTTTCTTGATGAATAGCTTTTGTCGCCTTGACCTGATGAACTGTGACTACCTTTGAATTGAAAGTGATGATTGTTTTCTCTGATGATTGCTCTGTTTCTATCCCGCTCTACTGATCTGACCTGACTGCTGATGATGAAATATTCCCTGTGTATGTTGCTGTGCTTTGTCTTGATTCTATTTGAATCCTGTGACTCGGACTCTGATGACCTTTGAATCTTGACTGATGATTGATGCTCGTGATTTGTTGGTGTGAATTGACTGATACTTTCTTTTTGATCTCTTAGCTGTTTTTATTTGACACTGACTCCCCTGAGGACTGTTCTCCTCCTGTCTTCTTGTTGCTGACCTTGTGAGGTTGCTCTTGATCGCCGGATTGATTGAGCTCCTGTCTCTGATGTTTTGCTCTCGATTTCGGTGACTGTGCTTTGATGGGTGTTGATCCTGCTCTTTGATGAGGATCCTTGATGACTGCGGATCTGAACTGCTTGATTGTATGGTGATGATTGAGTGATTTGTGATTCTGGATGTTGCTCTCTTTGTGTTCTGATGAACTGAGTGTGATGACTTTTGAAAGGACCTTGTCTTTGTGTGATGTGTGACTTTTGGTTCTGTGTGAACGGATGACTGATATGAATGATTCGAATGATCTTTGTGATGTTGGCTTGATCTGAAACTGACTTGAATTTTATTTCTCTGTTCTGACTGCTGATTGGATTCTGAATTTTCATTGACCTGATCCTCTTTGTGACTGACTGTCTCTCTTCCTCTGAGGTCTTTTATCCTTTTGCTTGTGCTGTTGTCTGAACTCTGATGATCTGTTCCTTGATGACTTGATATTGCTTTCAATTGCGGTCTGTGATTTATCTCTTGAGATAACTCTTGACTGATGTGATTTTGACTTGTGGCTGCTTTGCTTTGATTCTTTCCCCTTTTTTTGTTATGGGATTGATGATGTGCAATCTGTGTTTTTGATCCCCCCCTTGCTGATGACCTGATGAATGGGCCTTTGATCTGATGTGATGACTTGTGCCTGATTTGTTGACATCCTTTTTGACCCTTGATGATGCTCTCCTTGTTGTTTATTGGTTTGAATGTTTTGATCCTTCTAAGACTGCTGTTTTGATGGATCTTGATTGGCACTATCATGAAGATTACTCTATTGTTGCTTTTGATGATTCTTGACTGTCTGACATCATTGGATCTGATGATATGATTTGTGAACTTCTGTGCTGTGAATGTCTGATTGATTGTGATTAGCTGTGCTTTCTATTCTGACCATCCTTGTTTGCGTGAATTCTGACTATCTGATTGCTTCTGTTCATGATCTTGACATAATGTGTTGATGTGCCCTTTCTGATTCTTCCTGTGACCGTTTTGCCTGACGTGAGCTTCTTGATTGATGATTGGTCTGATTTCTGGTGATTTTATTCTTGTATGTCGGAACTGTGACCTGACTTTGATTTAGATTGTATGAGGACTCTCCTTATCCTCCCCTTCCTTACTTCACCCCTTCGTCTCGTCTCTGACTATGTTGATGACTGATGACTCACCTGAGTGTCTTTTTGATTACTGATTATATGGTCCTGTTAGTCTTTGATTATTGATTTGTTGCTGATGGAGGCTTGCTGTCCCTCCTTCTGACTTCTGATGCTCCTGGTTTGTTGCCTTCTTCTGTGTTCTGTCTGCCCTATGAGTTGATGAATTCGACTCTTGATTGACTGATCCTCGTTATGATTTCTGAGATGGATTTGCCTTGGATTGATGTGTCTGAGCTGCGCTTTGTGATTGATGATTTCCCTTCTCCCTCTCTTTTGTGTATATTTTTTCTTTTGATTCCTTGATATGTTATTGATATGACATTTGAGTTGAATTTTGATTCTGACTTGATGGGATTTCTGTGAATGACCTGCTTGTGTGACCTGTGTGTGGATGATGCTTGATGACTGAGCTCGTTGATGTCATCCCCCAACATTGGGTGAATATTGTGCATATTGATCTTCCTGTGCTGCTGATTGCTGTATGAATGATTCTACTTTTTGTTCTCTTTTTTTGATCTGTGATTGATTCTTTCTTTCTTGACTTTTTTGACTGACTTGATGTGTTGTTTGTTTGCTACTGATGCTTGATTCGGAACTTGCTCACTGATGATGATTTTTTTTCTTCCTTTGACTGCTGCATTGCGCCTCTCTCTGATGATTTCTTCTTGTTGACTGACTGATGACGGACGAGAACTTGATCTGATTGCTGATTCTGCTTTTCCTTTGATGACTTTGATGGCCTTCCTCTGTATGTTTTTCTCTCTGATGATCCCTATGTCTGAAGCTGATGTTCTGCTGATGAATTTGATGCTCTTCCCTTTGACCTTTGTGATGCGTGACTCCCTGATTGCTGACTGATGTCTTTCCACTTGAGTTGATCCTCTGTTGATTGCTGTCTGATGATGTTGTGAACTTTCTCTGTGGTGATGTGATCTGATTCTATGTGCTTTTGTACTCTTTCATTGATTGACGTTTCTGATGTTTCTTTATGGCAGACTTGTTGCTTTTGAATCTTTCTGATGACCTTTCATGGTGCTTGCTGAACTGTGAATGATGTGATCTTTGTAGTTCTTGATGAGTGCTGTCTGTGCTGATGGGAACATGTCTTCATGTCTGCTGCAATACTGCTGTCGATGTGAATTGATAATTTGATGTGTTGAATGGATATCTATGACTTTTAATGTGCTGACTGGTATGTGAGTCTTGGTTTCCTTAATTGCTGATCCTGTGATCTACTGATGAACATTCCTCTTGAATATGGGATCTTCTGCTGACATCCCTTTGCGTAGGACCCTGATTGGATTGTTGTTGATATGATGGCGTTCTGATTGTTTTTTTTTGTGTCGGACTTTCTTGACTGATGTGATGAGGATGAGGATTTTGAGTCTTTCTCATGTCTG
>Ga0179591_1335749_pt1 | contig 12457 bp, 11 predicted proteins | sample CZOMad2_1_08_16f_FD_182891 | JGI IMG/M metagenome (GOLD analysis project Ga0179591, IMG submission 182891) | Vadose zone soil fungal communities from Angelo Coast Range Reserve, California, USA - CZOMad2_1_08_16fungal (PacBio error correction) | ecosystem: Environmental > Terrestrial > Soil >... | reverse complement strand
GAGAGTTCTCTTCCCCACTGCTTTTCTCCGGGCACGGTTGTCAGGTCTCTTTGAGACCTGAAAACGGCTGCGGTTCTCTTCTATTCCCAGTAGTACAGGGACATCCCCGAGCTTTCATTTGGTTGCTCCGTATCGGGCACCCCCCCTCTGAGTCTAGTTTTTTTCTCTGAGCTCCCCCCCCCGGTTGGGAGTTGATGTTGAAGACGAGTGGGGTTCGATGTTTCTCCTGCAAATTTTTTTCCCCACCACGTTATTAGGGTATTGTCGTTTGGGATCGGCCCCTTAGGCGAGTCGGGCTTCTTCCTCCTACGCGGAAACGAGCTGGTCCATGGTTTAGTTTTTTTTTCGTCACCTCGCGTGGCGGAGCGTGATACGCGATCAGTCTCCAGTTTGACTGGTGAACTATTGGATTTCCCATTTCTTCCATCCTTCCTGCTTCTCTCGCGACGGGCGTCCTTTCCCCCCCAGAAATTTTTTCTCCTCGTTTTCTTTTTTTTTTCGAAGATTTCGAAATACACGGCTTTTTTCCCCCCCCTGTAAGGGCCCGCGGACGTTTTCCTCCTCCTTCGGGGAAGGGCGAGGTTGGGCTTTTTTTTTTTTGCCTGCCTCCTTTTGACCTTGTAGCGCGTCTTTGTGTCCCGGAAACGAGCTGATTGACAGCTCCTTTTGGTGGTTTTCCCCACGCTTGCGCTTGTTCATGCCTCCAGAGGTTCGAAATTTTGATGGGGTTAGACGCCAAACTCCCCCTCTGGATTTTTGTCATAAGGTTACATTTCGGTTTTCCCTATATGTCCAGGGGACAGACTTTTTTAAAACTTTTTCCTCACTTGGTAGATTGGTTAGTGGATAAGGGATGGTTCAGCACCTTTTTTTTTTCATTCGTAAGATCCCCCCCTTCCGTTTACTTGAAAATGTTTGGTTTCCCTTAACCAGCCCTTTGAGATTGCACCCTCACGCTTATCCCTTGTAACTTGTGTAGAAAGATCGGTCTGTAGAATTGTGGTGCTGCTTTTCCTTGCTAGTGGATCCTTTTTTTCCTACCAATTATGCCCCTTCGCGTTTTGGTGACAGTGCTTGGGTTCTCTTTGAGTCGGACAATGGATGTGGGTTTTCTTTCTTGTTCTTCTTCCTTTATCGTGCTTTCTTATGAGACGCTCGGGATTCTTTTCACTTCAACCCCCTGCACGTAAGCGGTTTTTGACGCCTCCCTTTCTAACCTTTTTTCCCCTTCTACACATGGTCCGCTTCTCGGATCCTTCTGCCCCCACGCTCTTGGTGTGCTGGGAGAGACGCTTGATATCGCTTTTTCTCATTTTGACGATATGTTGCTGTCGCCCCCCCTCGAATGCTTTTGGAAGTGAATGAATGTTACGTTTTCTCCAGGAATTATGACCACAAAGCCGTTCCAAACCCCTCCCTTGTCCCTCAGGGGTTGGCTGGATCAGTTCTTTCACCTCTATTTTTTGTTATTAGTGGACGGCGGCAAGAGATCTCCTGGTCCTCTTCTGGCGGCGACTACTTTCCTGTAGGCGATGATAAGTTCCTGCTAATCCTGTTCCATTGAGATCCAAACGGTCCATTCAGACTCTTTTCTTGATCTTTGGTGCCGCGGTGGTATAGGCCTCTGATTTTTCACTTATGTTGTCTACTTCCTTTTCTTATCAAAAAAATGACCTTTTTTTCCTCTTACCTTTGGTCTTTTTTTTTCTGGGGGTCCCCCACTCCCCGATAGACATAGTATTCCAGAGATGTTTTTTTTCCCGTTTTCTTGGGCGGCCCAGATGTGACCACGTCTTCTTGGCGGCCCCCCTTTTTTTTCTCTTCGACGTTCACGGCGCCCTTGCCGGCATGAATTCACGCCCCTTCGGAACATTTTTTCCACCTCCCAATCCGTAATATTCGCTTTTTCTCCTTTCTTGCCCGCCCCCCCAAAAGCGCTCCCTGTCCTCCTCCGGGACTTACGATCCATTTCCTTCCCTTCCCCGCTCACATTTTTTTTTTTTTTCGTCCCTTCCAGGCTTAAAAAACGAATTTTGCCTTGCTAATCCAGGCATTCCCATTTGGGAAGTTTTGCGTTTAACGCCTTTTTTTTTTTTTGCCCACCTTGAGCTCGCCCGTACGGTCGGCAGGATCCGAGATCGCCAAATTTTGTTGATTCCATAGACCTCGGTTGATTCCCTTTTTTCCCCCCATTGTACCTTTTCAGGCGTTGATGAATTTCGCCCTTTTCTTTTTGGGCTCGCCCGGGGTCCTGCCAATGTGTTGCTTTTTTTTTAAATGTAGAAACCGTCGCTCGGTCTTGCCCACCCAGGGTGTTTTTGATTCCTTGTTTTGTTTGTGTTCCCCTTTCCGTTCGGGCCCGATCGGTGTTCATCGAATGTGCTTGCCCCCCTTCCCTCGATGAACGAATTTTGCCTCTGCTTTTTTTTTTGTCCGTGCTTGCACTTTCGTCTGCCGGGTTTTTTCCCGGCGCGACGTTTTATTCGAGTGAGGTTTTTCTTCTTGTTGCACATAGATCGGTCTCGCGTCTCCCGCTCACCTTGTTTGCCCCCTCGTCCCTCAATCGAGCCTGCCCCGGTTCTGTTACCTTTCCTCTCTGCGGCGGCCCCCCCCATTGTAGCGGCCTTCACCACCCCCTTCTTTGGACTATGAAGTTTCTCTCATTTTTTGCAGATCGTTTCTGTTCCCCCTCCAGGGACCCGACGCCTGAAGTCTTGAATTTCCGACCTGCTCTATTTCCCCCTTTTTGCCTGCCCTCTGATCTCCTTTTCCCGTTGCAGGAGGTGAGTAGGTTTTTTTCCTGCAGGTTTTTTGTTTCCCCCTTGCGATCTCCAGTTCGGACCGGTCCCTTCTGATCCGTTTAAACTTTTCCACTCTGCTAAAAATCCTTCCCAGCTTGGCTCCTGCTGGCTGATATAGACCTTTCCTTTTCTTTTTTCTTTCTTTCTTTTGGAACCAGGTTTTTCTACCCTTTCTTTCGTCCTTCCGCACTCCTTTTCCGTGCATTGAACCCGATCAGTTTTTTTTCATTCTCTTTCCCTTTCCAATCCGTTGTTTTTGCTTTTCGATTTAGTTCACATCCTTCCTTTGGTCTAGGAAGTTTTTATTTTTTTTCCCTTTCTGTGACAGCCCTCCTTTTTTCCCTAGCCCTAGGCGCGACTCGATGAATTTCCACCGGATGCGATACAGGTTCCCTTCCCAGGGTCTTGTTTTTTTTTTTTTTTGGGTGCTTCCGGTGGCCCCCAGAGAAGTTTTGACCCTTTTGTCGCTCTCCTCCACCCCCCCTCTGGCGTAGTGTTACTGCATCTCCCTCCCCCCCCATTGCGGCCTTCCTGACTTGATCGTCCTCCGCCAAACTTCTCGTCAGTAATCTGCAGCTGTCTTTTAGGCGTGCCATCGGTCGGATCTTTTTATCCATAGGAAAATTTTACCCTTGGGTTCGACTCTTATTGCAAAGTTACTCCATGGACGTTCTGTTCACCGAATTTTTGGTGCTCCCCCGGCTTCCACACCTTGAACTGAGGCTTTCGTCTTACAGGGTCGAGCCCTCTCTATGCCCATACTAGGTTTTCCATTCCCGCTGATCATTTTGCTCCCTTGTGTTCCAACCGGCGTTTTCTTTTTGGGTCCATCGGATTCTTTATCAGTACTCATGAAGAATATTTCTCTAAGTTCCATAGCCCCCTCACCCTTAGAAAGAATAGAAAGTTCTGCTATGCTTCCTGACTGGTTCGCTTGAAGTGCACTTGCATGTTCTGATTTTCGGAAGCCCTCATTCTCCTTTTTCCGCCCGGTACCCATTTCCTCCCTCTGTCCCGACCTGTCGTCCGAGTGGTCCCCGCCATTATTTGAGCCGAATTGCCCCTTTTTTGGTGCAAGGCCAAGATTTGCTCTCTACACTTTTTCACCACCCGGCTCCCGGTCATGGCTGTTTAGCCCCTAACAGCCTCCTCCCCCCCGTTTTTCTTTTTCATCGGAGCCCATCTTCCGGTCCTTTTGTAGTTCGCTGCTCCCGAGGAAGTAACATTTTGTCTTCTTTTTCTTTCTATCCAACCTTCTCCGTCCCCTTGTGCGAGTCTAGGTTTTCACCGTTCTTCCTCTTCTTGGATTTTTTTTTTTTCTCGCATGTCGCGCCTCTTCTGTCCTTCGTTTTAGTGCGACCCTTTTTGTATTTCTGATGATTCCTTGTCCGGGCGCGACCTATTTTGGACTCTTCATTCCAGTCTCGGCCCTTGTACTCCTGCATTATCTGCGTCTTTTTCTTGCCACCCCCCATATGGGCCCCCCTCTGCATTTTTTTTTCCCCTATTACAGGCAGGGGGCTTTGGGTTGCTATATTTTTCCTTATTCATGCACGCCCTTTTCTCGAAACATTTTTTCGGAATCCCCTTGGCGTCTCGGACAAGATGCTCTTGCGGATTCTTTGCCGAATACTTGCTTTAATCTGTTTCAGATGTGGCCTCATCTCTCCGTGGGCACAATGCTCTTTTCGTCTTTTTTTTGATTTACCGGACCTGTCTACGGGTGGTTCTTTTTTTTTTTTGTTTGGGCATCCATTGCAGACCCCCCCTGAATGTTCACGCTCTGAGAATGTGTGGTCCCTTTCTTTCCCCTGGTACCTGCCTTGGGCACCCCTTCTGGCGATTGGGTTTCTTCCTTCCCGGCTACGCCCCTCCCTCCGCCCATCCCGAGTTCTGATCTTTTCATTGGCCTGCGCGCAGTCTTCGCTGCGTTTTTTCAGGACCCGCCCTTAGCCGCCAGTGCCACTTCCATTTCGGATGTTCATTTTTAGTAAGTGCTTTTCACTCATCGGAACGTTAATTTCGGTAATGTTTTTTTTTCCCCTCAGCACGTGACTGCTCTGACTCGATTAAGGCCTCTCGAACCCCCCTCTGCAGAGAGAGCTTTGTTGTCAGTTCTTATTGCCCCCTTTGTTCGATTGTCTGTCCTTTTTTCATACAGAGGTATTTTTTTTGTGGCTTTGTTTTCCTTTTGAGAGAGCCTGAACTTTGCTGAGGTTTTACTTTATTCCATAGGACGGAAGGATCCCGTTCCCACGCTGGTTCCCTTGTTTTTCTCCTCCTCCGATGCTCGCCCTGGGGCGGACAAATCGGACGATAGGGAAGCTTTGGTCTAAGTCCTTTCTCCTTGCGTCACCTTTTCTGCCCCAATGCTTTTACGCGGCTTGCTGCGCTCCCAGGGGCCGCATCGTGGCGGTTTTCAACCATTTTCTTTATTCTTCGGGCAGCTCGCTCCCTCCCTGGTACCTCCCTCAGCCTGCTCTTTTTTTGAACCGGTTTTGGAGTCTCAAAGCCAAGGACTAAGCACAATCCTCATTATTTTTTTTTTTTCTCTCCCCTCCTGTGCGTCCACCCCTTCTTCCCCTACCCCCCGGTTTGGCCTTCGAGGTCGAGTTTTTTTTCCTTGGTGCTCTCAATTTCTGTGCCCCCCCAAACCGTCTTTCAACAAAGCTTCGGCGCGCGGGTGAACCTTAACCCTGGGCGTCGTCTCCCCTCTCCTGTGGCGTCCCACCCAGCGCAAAACCTCTCCCCCCATGGTCGTTCTAACTTGCTCCCGGGACGCTAGATGTTCCGAGCAATGCGCGTTTCTTCGCTGCATTTTATTGTCTTCACTTTTCCCGGTCCACAGGTCACCTTTTGAACCGCGGTCTTATTGGGCCCCGGCTTCGCCCCTTTTTGGACTAGATCCCGAGAATGGTTATGCCCAACTCTTTCTCGCCAATAGAGTGTTGTTGTCGGCGGTCGCCGCTTTGATCAATTCGCCGACGACGGACCCCCCCCCCCCCCTGTTTTGACACCCTCCCCCATTTCTCTTTTTTTGGGACTTCGGTGGTTCTCTCTCTTGATCGTTGATGCCTGTCGCCCCCTCCCCCCCACGTTTAAGTTTTTTTTTTTTCGTTATCTCGCCGGGGCCGTTTTTCTCAAATCCAGCCCAACTGACTCACGACACAAGTTCTCAGGGCGCTTCAATCTTCTCAGTTATTTTTTTGATTCCTTTCCCTCCCCGTTGTTTTCTTCCCTACTTTGGGGAAAATTCTCTTTTTTTCCCCCTTTCCCCCCTGGGCACCTTTGTGGTTTTTTTTTTCCCTTCCGTCATGTCTGGTTGCTTGATATCTTGGCAGTCCGTTTTTTCCCTTGATGGCATGGTGAACTTTCTTCTCCCTCTTTTCCTTCAGTTGTGTTTCTTGATCTTTTTTCCGATTCCCCCCCTCTTTCTTCACTGCCGGGACGTCCCCGCGGCCATTTGATGGAAATCTGTAATCCCCGCCGGCCCCTTTTTCTTTTCCTTCTTCCTTCAGTGACGTGGTAATTGCATTTGCCGCCCCTCGTTTCTTGGTCCTTACGTTGACTTTCCTCTTCATCAGCACGGGCACCCCCCTTCTGTTAAGTGGATGAGGCAGGCGTTTTTCGGTCTTAACTGACTCTCTTCGCCACAAAACTTTCGTTTCCTTTTACATTGCTCGGCTTTGGGTGACAGCTCCCTCTCTACCCAACGCATATCGTTTATGTCTTCTGGTTTGGGAATTGCGCTTTTTCTCGGGTTTTTTCGGCGGGGCTCGGTCGAAGTCAGTTGCCGTCGCACTCGTGTATTGAGCCATATTTTGTGGCCTCCCTTTTCATCTTTCTGTTTTTAGTCCCTCCTGCTACCGTTCCAGGCTGTCCCCACGACAGAGTCCTTAGGTGGTAACCTGGTCGACGATCCCCATCCCCAGGTCACCCCGGGGCACCCCCCCCGTAGTTGGTCGCGTTCGCTTGCCGTTTTCCCATAGAGGGGATCGGTCGCTTTTTCTTTTTCCCCAGTCACTTGCTTTCCCCTCGGTTTATGGGTTTCCCTCGGCCCAATTTCGGGGGGGGGGGGGATGAACTGGTCATTGCTGGCGGCGTTCTGGTGCAGTGCTCAATTGCGTTTTGCCGGTTTCCCCCCCCCCCCCCCCCGTCACAACCTCCCGGGCTTTTCCCTCGATACCTTTTCAAGGGGGTGACCCCTTCTTTCCCCCAAAACCTTTGTTCGGCCTTCCTCCCCTTGACTGAGATTTGGTGCTTGAAAGCTCAGCGCCCTTTCTTACCCCGTTTTTTTTAGATCCAGTTGGCAAGTTCCCTTTTATTTTCAACGCCTCGGAAACGCTGGTCCCCACTTTTCCCCTTTCCCGACGACCCGCGTTTTTTTCGAATGGGGCCGGCGGTCCGTTTTTCTTGTTAGGGGATTGGTCCCCCTTTTTCCACTGGGGGCAAGTTGGGCCCTATTGTTGACTCGTTCTGAGTCCGAGGGCCATTGAATTTTTTGTTGAATTTCGGGGGTCAGGTCGCTTTCTGTTTTCTCACTGGAGTCGGACTCCGAAAAGACAATGTCATGCCTCTAGGAGGCCCCCCTTTTTTGCATATATTCACCACCCTTGTGGGGCTGCGATTTGTTCATTCCCGTCTCTTTATTTTTCAGTGTGGGTGTGACGGTCTTTTTCCTCTTCGAATCTCCTTTTTCTATACGGCGGAGGCCAGTATTGTTCTCTCCCCCTGCAAAAGTTTTTTCGTTTCTTAGAGCCAAGTATAATTTGCCACCAAACAGATCCCAGTATGACCTCTCTGATGACCCTTCTGTTTTTACATCTCTAGCCCTTTGACGTTTTTTAGAGCAGTTCAACCGATCCTCCCTGTATGGCACTCTTTTCTTCCTTGTTCCGCTTTTCCCTTCTATTCGGCTCCCAGAAGGTGGCCTTTCGTCTTGGTCCAATTTTAGTCTCAAAAATCCTTGATCCTCCTCGACCTCTTGTCTCGGGTCTCGACTGTGCACGCCGTCCTCTTGATAGCTTTCGCAACCCCCCCCTTCAGCCGCTGGTTTCGGCAGCTCTCTTATCCAGCACCAGCAAAGACCTCATATTTCCCCGGAAATCTGTGTTTTGCTGAGGTCCCTTTTGGCGGCGCTTCCGCGTGGTCCACGGCCACGTTGGCCACTCCTTTCTTTTTTAACGCTAAAATTTCTGCCTTTTTTCCTTTACTTCCCCCCCGAGCGGCAAACTCCTCCTCAGACGCTCGTTTTTTTATTTTTGTTCCAACATTGAGTCCCAGATTTCATTGCCCTTGTCGCCTTTTTGTCTCCGTGTTTTGGGGACTTTTCGCTTACGTTCCTCCTACAGATCAAGTTCCCCCTCCTTACCTTCGTCCTTTTCAAACACATTTTCCAGATGCCTCACCTTCCTTTCCAGGACGACTTTGGCCCCAGGGGGACACTCTTTGATACTTCGCCTTTGAAGGAAGGGACGGCTCTCTCAAACCTTTTTTTATTTATCGAGGAGGCGGACACCTTCAACCCCACTTAAGGCTGCCCCAGGAGTGTGTGCTGATCCTAGGGAGGACTGTGCGGTTTCGATCGTGACTTCTCCTCCATGACACTTCTGAGGATGTACATTTTTCCTGAGCGCTTGTCGTTTTTTCCCCAACTGGGATTGCTTCGGTTCTTGTCTTCCTTTTTGGACACCCCCCTCCCCCCTGTACGGTCATTCGTTGTTGCACTCGCGACGGGACTTCCATCCCCCTCCTAGACCGCGGCTTTTGCGCGCCAGATTTCCACTCCCCGGCTCAGACGGCCCAGGTTGAGAGACCGTTTTTTCCCTATGTCGACTTGTGGGATATTGCTGTGAACCCCCCCAGGCCTCTGCTGCGGTGCCGCGTTCCCCCGATCGTCCGTTGTGACCTGAAGCTAAATCCCCGCCATTCTTCCCCTTCTGGTCCATGATTCTCCCCTTTTTCGGCCCGGTGACTCCCTTTTTTTTTCCCTTCCACCCCAAAAAGTTCGGGACCCAGTTCGGTGTCCTCACTGCAGCTCCTCCCCCCGAACTACCAATTTGATGGCCTCCTTTGCGACCGGACTTTGGCCTCCTTCTTACCTCCTCATCTGCTCCTCAAGTTTGAGGGATTGTATTCCCTTAGTCCCTCCGTGTGTGGGAAGGCTGCGATTTTTTTTTTTTTTTCCCATGACCTCCCCCTTCCCCAACCGAATTACCACTTCCCCCCTTTTCCTGGGCCGGACAGTTGCCACCCCCGACCCGTCCCACCCAGATTTTGTTCTGACTCCCCCCTTTGTAGTGACCCTCTCTAGAGCATTCTTTCGACTTGTGTCGCTGCCACTCTCCGTTCCCTCGTCCGCCCTAATCTACATTTTTTTTCCTTGCGGCCAAGCCGATTTGCCGTCAACCTATCGACCCCTATGCTCGCCCGTCCGTTTTATATCTCTCCCGTTTTTTTTAGAGGAGAACCTTTTTTAGGTTCACATCGGGTTCGTTGTCCTTCTTTTTTGCCTTGGAGCAATTCCCCGACTTATCCCTCATTTCCTGGAGCAAAATCTGCCCCCGTGGTCCCCCCCCTGACACCGTGCTTTCCCCAGATGCTCGATTAAGATCTCAACGGGCGCCCACTCATTCCACCTTCCGGGTGGGTATTCCAGTCTGTTCCCGTGAGATCCCTCATCCCCCTCCGTGGAAGGCTTTGGTCTCTCCAGTACCAACTTTTTTTCCTGCATTTTTTCCCTACAATAGAATTTTTTTCTCCCCCCGAGTCAGCATACCCAATTTCTCCTATTTGGAAAGTGTTGGTGATGAGCTTTCCCGGAATTCTTCTTTTTTCATCTGAGCCTTTCCCCCAGTCCTTTTTATGTCCCTCCTCCTGTTTTCGAAACCCCCTTCTTCTGAACTTGTTGGTTGTGTTTTTGTCACCCCTGCTGGTTCGTTTGGTTTTTCCCTTCTCCCCCCTTCCCTCTTCATGGACAATAGGGGTGCCCTCGTGCTCCCTTCTTAGGTTTCCACCACGGCTTGGGGGATGAGGGTGTCGTCGAGGCGGACATGTTGTTAGTTGGCGCTTCGTTGTTAGACGAATTCCCCCCCCCCCCTTCATTCCACTCCCTTTTGCGCTAGAATGTTCCCTCTTGTGAAACCCTTGGATATAATTTTTTTATATGCATTTTCCTTCGATCCCCCTTTTCCCCCTGTGTGGGGCTCACCAACTTTCTCTATTGACAATCCCTGTGTGGTCACCCCAGTTTGACTCCCTGTCAGAAGAGGGCACGTTCCTCCCCAAGATATACGTCGTACAATGGCGGCCCCAACTGACCATGCATGGGAAGAGATTCCCACCCCCTCAGTCTTCCCTATCTCGGTCCGACTCATCCCAGGTAAATTTTTGCGGTTAACAGCGTCCGGGACACATAAATTGCTATTATAATTTCCCCTTCCCACGCATAGGGGGAGTTACCGGTGGCCCTAGTATTCTCCAGCTTCTTCCCCCCTGCGGATGGACGGTCCCCCATTGCGGGGCGTTGAATCCCTTGCTAACTCTTGTAAGGCATCTGGCTTCGTTGGAGGGTTTCGCATCTTCTTGTCCCCAATACCCTTTCCCTCCTTTTTGAAGATCTCCATTATGCTAATTTTGTGCGGGCCACAAAAGCTGCTTCACCCCTACTGCCCCCCCTTTCCTATACGGATTTCGCACCGGGTCCTTTTGGTTTTTTTTTTTCCTAGCTTGGTTTCTCTCATGCCGGACAGATTTCCCGGGACCACCCGGGGGGTCTGGTGCCGTAACTCTGGTTTTTTGGGCGTGGCACACCTCTTTCCGCGGCCGTTAGCCGTCTTTCCTCGTTTCTTCTCCTGCTTCCGGTGGAATGAACTCATATCTCCCTTCCCCGAGACCAAAAGTACTCTCTTTTTCTTTTCGTGACCGAAGGTGGTTAGCTTTCCCCCCTTTTTCCCCTTGCGTGAAAGGGACTGGCCCTCTGGCGTCTTTCCCCCCAGGCTCGAGTTCTTTTTTTGGAGTGACCAAGCGTTATGGGAACTTGCCGTGTGCACCGGAGGCGCGGGCGGCTCATCGCTACGTTTTTTTCTATGTCGCCCGCGGGACGTTTTTTTTGCTTATCGATGTGGTCCTTCCCTCCCCCCTTGCCCCCCGCGAAAATCTACTCTCCCACTGTCCCCTTTCGCAGCAGGCACCTCAATATTTAGAGGTTTTTTTCTTTTTCCGTACGTTCACACTTTCTCTTTTGAAATACTCCTCGTAACTTTTTGGTCATGTTTTTTTTTTTTGCCTTCGTCTCCCCCCCTCCATCCCATTCGTTTTTCGCTTAACCGCTCGCCCCCCCCACACTTTCCACCCTGCTGACCCTGAGGCTTTCATTGAAGATGTTTTGGGGCGCTTTCCATGTGTTGGCATCTTTTTTCGCCTTTTCCGCAGAGAGGTTTGCGTTGCGGGCCGTGCGGTCGTTTTTGATTCTGCTCTCATTCTGCGGCCCTCGTCTTTGACCTCCATGCGGCCCCTTTTTTCTGAGCTATTCCCCCCCCTCATCTCGAATCGGATTTTCACTATGAGATTTCAATGGTATGAGCAGCCCTCGCCCCCTTTTTTTTGTGGTAAAGGTCGCCGGTTTTTCATGGCGACGCGTCGGAACCAGTTCATTTTTCCTGGACCGTTCTTTGAAGTCGGGTTTGTTTCCGTTTGTACGGAAAACTGCCTCTTAAGGGGCTCCCTTCTTGTCCCTGGGGCGTCCCATGCCCGTACAATCGCCCCGCCTTGATTTGGCTCCCGTTTTCTTTTTTTCAGTCGTTCCTGTTTCTTTGACTAGTAGCCGGTGGAGCTTTCCGAAAACCCCCCATATTTGACTGTACCAACTTCGTTCCCCCCCCCAAACCACCGTTTCTTTGTCTTGCACTTCGGGCGCTCACGTGTGCCCTTTTTTCGGCACGTACTTATGTGCTTTCCACGTTCCCTCCCACCGCGGACATTTGTCCTTAGGCAGACCCCCGCCTTTACTGGACATCGATTTTTTTTAGTAATCTAATGCAGCCTCCTTTTGATTGTACGTTTATTTTTCTTGGCGCACTTTAGTCCCCTCCCCCGCTGTCCCCTCAAGCGGCCTTTCATGAAGTCGTTGTATTGGGCCTGCTTTGCCCTGGGGTCCTTCGGTGCATGATCACTCTGGAACACATCTTTTTTTGCGCGCCCTTTTGCGTGGCTCGTGCGTGCCTTATTCGCCTCTCTTGCGCACGCGCCCCCGCCCCTTAGCCCTGTGCCCTGTAGCCCCCCATCTTTTCCCAACCTTTCTCCTTCCTTGGGCTTCCGCCCTATATGCGGGGCTATCCCCTGCTATCGTGTTTTTTGGGGTTTAGCTCGAATCACGACCCCCCGAGTTCCTTTGTTGATTTAGTTTGATTTCTTTCCCCCCTTTGCCGTCCCTGTTTTTTTCACGCTATTCCCCCCCACCCGGTAATTGTTCGCCCTTTCCATTTTTCGCCTCCCCCGTCCTTTGCGAAGATGCTGGCGGCCGACCGGAGGTTTTTTTTTACGTCTGAGGCCCAGTCATTCTCCCTGGTCGCCTTTTACCCCCCAGTCAGTTTAGCTTTTTCTTCAGGGTTCTCTTTTTTTTCCGGGGTACGCCTCAAGGCTTTTTTTTGTTTAAC
>Ga0179591_1296369_pt1 | contig 12457 bp, 18 predicted proteins | sample CZOMad2_1_08_16f_FD_182891 | JGI IMG/M metagenome (GOLD analysis project Ga0179591, IMG submission 182891) | Vadose zone soil fungal communities from Angelo Coast Range Reserve, California, USA - CZOMad2_1_08_16fungal (PacBio error correction) | ecosystem: Environmental > Terrestrial > Soil >... | reverse complement strand
TTCTCCCTGAATTCGCTTCTTTTTCACCAATGATGGTTCCCCCTTCTTCCGCACCATAGGTTTTTTTTTTCTGTTTTTCCCCTTACTTTAATTGATTTCTTGACTGAAGCAGATTTTGAAACACCTTTCCCGTCGGACGGAGCGGCCTTCGCCGGACCGTGAGGTTTCGGCCGTTGTCCCCAACATTTCGCCTCCCGGTTACCCCCTCCCGTGAGGGGGTAGTAGCGACGGGTTTTTCACTCAAGATGACCCTCACGTCCATCCTTAAATTTACGCTTTCCTCTTTTGAGTCTCCGTTCTTTACACACTCCGTTTGAATGTTTTGAACTTTCCTCCTTCCAGCTACCTTACATGTAATGGTACCTTGCTGCACCGTTTAGTTAAACGCACTTTCTTTAAATTTTCATTTTTTATTAAGCCCCCCCCTGCGCTCCCCCCCTTTTCCCCTGATTTCCCCAACAAATTACCTTCCCCCCTCTCCTCTTTCTGGTGGGCCCTGTTCTGTTGTAGGCGAGGCCGTTTCTCACTCCGGCGCAGACCAGCTTCCGCGATCAAAAATAAACCACTCTACTCTTCCTCTCCCTCCTCTCCGCCCGATTCAACCTACAACTTTTCCCTCTTCTTACCGTTCCTCTAACGCATCGCCCCAAGTACCGAAATAGTCGTGCTTCCGCCTTTTTTTTTTTGTTTCCGGGTAATCCTCCTCTCTTCGTATATCCTCCGCTGACTTTCGAATGCTCTTACTCCTTTGAAAGTTGTTTTCCGGAAGACTGAGGAAGTCCGCCTTCTTCTCCGTGGGCCTTTTCCGAACATTTTGCTGTCAAAATTTTTTAAATAGCGACATTTCCCCTCTTTTTACTACCCCCTTCTGTTGTTGAGATCTTCTTTTAAGCTGGGCGCCCTTTTTTTCCCCCTCCCCCCCCAATTTGAGCAGCAAATGTCGGAACCACAAACGGACGATCATTTCTCGTTCTCAGTCTCGATAGACCCCAAAGCGAGGGATCGACTTACTCAAATTTCTCTATAGTCCATCTTTTTCTTTAGAAAACTTACCCTTCTCTCCGAAAATCCCCTACCGACTCGGTGTCGGTAGGTTGTTCTTTCCTCTAGTCGGTCAGCGGCTTTTGTCACGACTCAGTTTCTGTCGTTATTTCTTCCGTCCTCGTCCTGTTTTGATTGATTCCCTTCCTTCAGTTCTTATGAGTTTGCGAATCTCCCGTGCCTACCAAAACAGTGTTTAACTCTTCAGCAGCGCGACAATTTTGTTTTTTTCTCTCCCCGGTAGCTTTATGCCCTTGTGAATTAACCCCCCTTTTCCAAGGCAGAAGTGCTTTAAGCCTTTTCCGCAAGTCCATGCTACTGTTAAAGAACGGTCTGGTTTTCCTTTTTTCCCCCCCACATTCCAAGCTCTTGTAACTCCTTCGTCTTCTATGGAAGATTTTCCCTTCTCCTTTAAGGATTTCCTTCATTTGATCTTGAGTGTATGACTTCTTACCGCTCCCCCGGTTCGTTCGATTGAGACCTTTTCTTTCCATAGACAACGCCCCCCTTTTAGTTCTCCTCCCCTCCCTAACGTTCCGTTTTTTTTTCCAATCCTGCGTCCCCCCTCCCTAAACTTAACGACTTTCCTCCTGAATCAAACAAAGAAAAAAACCCACCCCAAGATTTTAGTCGCTTTGACCCCCCCTCCTGGTCCTTCGCGATTCTCTGTCCGGTACTCTCTTCCTAACGTCCTCACTTTCTGAAACCCACGGTCAAGCCGTAAGCAATCACTTCTTTTTCCCGATGTGTCAGTTCCCCCCCGAATTACACTTTCCCTCTCTTTGCGCGGTGAGCCGGGACCCCGTCCGATCATGGTCTATCAACTGGACATCTGTCAAGGTTGCCTTCCTTAAACTTTTTCCACCGTGCCCTGCATTTCGAAATTATGTGAATCGGGCGCCAAGCCTGCCTAAGAAGAAACCCAAAGAGAGTCAATCCTCAGCCCCCTTTTCCAAAACTCTCTTCAACATCATAAGCCCTTGGCTTCAACAGCATGCCGCATTAACGCATCCCTTTTTTTTTTTTTTCCCTGCGAGGCGTCCTCATTACTTTCCCACCGATTGGCGGGGCCTTTTCTTCAATGAAATTTTTCCTCCTCTCTCCTTAACTCTCCCCTTGTACACCCGGCCGGCTTCCCGAAGGACGCCTTATCCGGCTGTTCGTGCGTCAGGTTGGGCCCCAATTTGCCCCCCCTCTCTTTTCCCTTTCCCCGAATACCTCCTTTCCCTCAAAGAACTTCTGCTTGGCAAAGGAACGTTTTCTTTCCGCATTGCTGGGACGATCCTCTTTGTCATCGGGCAACCCTCTTTCCCCCAATCCTTCTTTTGCCTGCTTTGATTCCAACACGTGTCAGGTGCCCCCCCCTTTCCCCCTCCTCCAGTTCGAGACGGGATTGGAGAGTCCCCCAAATCCGCATCTCCTTTGGAAATGGGGTTTCCTTCAACAAGCTGGTTTTCTCCTCTTTTTCTCAGTTTAATTTTCGTTTCTTTGTCTTCCCCCCTTGGCTCCTTGAAGGTCTCTTTTCTTCCTGAAGCCTGCCGGAAGGGCAGTCTCTCACGATTCACCAGCCACCCGCGGGTCTCTGAGTTTCAAACAGCGTTTCCTTGTTTTCAAATTCCCGAACCACTCCGGCGTCACCTCTTCCTCTCCCGCAGATGCGCGAGTCGTCATGGAAAGATCTCGTAATTCTGCTCTTCCATGTTCTTTCAGCACCCTCCCTCCCCCAGTCGACCGAGGAGATCGTTCAACTGCTGTCTCCTTTGGAAAGATGCAAGCACGTTGGTTTTGGTAAGAGTTCCCTTACAACCCCCCCCTTGGTCACTCCCCTTGCACAGGCGATTTCTCACCATGTCTGGGAAAACAGCCCCCCGGATGTTCTCGATTTTTCAGCGCTTCTTTCTTTTTTCAGTCAGCGTTTTCCCGGGTCTCGATACTGTCCTCCTCCTTGCCTGATGTACGTCGAGCAAAAATCTCTTAGGCGGAACCTTTCCGGCCCACTGCCCGATATGAATCCCAATTTCCAGAGCTCTGCGTCGTGCCGGTTTTCTTCTAAACCCCTCCCGATCGATTCCTTTCCCTTCGAGATGTCTCTTTTCTTTACAGTGCCTGCCGCACTGAAATTGATCCGGAAAGCGGCCGCATCTTTCTACGAGCTTAAATGTGCCTCACGAAGGCTGGTGTTGTGTGTGGGTGGGGGGCTGTTCTTTTTTTTTTTGGGTGTGGGGGCAAAGGTCTTTTCCCGGAGTAGCCTGGTCCTTTTTGAGATACCCCCTCTTGAGTTTTCAAGCAGTTTGCCCCTCGCGACTCCCTTTTCTTGTTCTTTTTTGCAGGCGCATACGATCTTCGCGAACCATCCGAACACGTGTCTGCCAAGTTTTCAGAAGTACAATAACCCGTCTCCCTCCCCCTCCTATTTTCTTCCTCTTTTGCCTACTCAGCTTCGCTTTTGTATTCCCCAATACTTGACGAACGCGGCTCCTCCACCGTTAATGACTTACCCTTGAACGTATTACAACCGTTTCGTTTGTGATGATGAATATGCCGTCTCCTGATCCGTCTTAAGACCATATCTGGGCTGTCAGCTTCTTCGCGTCTTCTCACATGTTCCCTCTTTTTTTTTCATTTCTTCCTCGGATGTATTCTCTGGAAGGCTTTCTGGGAAGGTTTGGACTGATTAGTAATGTGATTCCTGAACGAGTGTTCTTCTCTTTCCTCCCTTTTTTTTTTTTTTTGCGAGAGAGTAATCGGCGCCCTAGTTCGCCTCTTTTCCTCATCCCAAGCCACCACCTGACCATCATTCCCCGTCAATAGCATATCAAGGATTGGCAAAGACAAGAGGCGTTCCCTCTTGTCTCTTCCCTCTCGTTCCATCTCGCTTTTCGTGTCAAACTGCTTTCTTGCTGAGAATAGTCTCCCACCTTGCCTGGGTTTTAGCTTTTCTGCCGCGGTAATTAATGTACCTTTAATGTGCCCGACGGTCTCCCCCCTCATTTCAAATTTTCTTTCTTTCCCTCTTCTCACTTTCACAGGTTCGCGCGAGCTTTTTTCTTCCAAGAGGGACTCCATTCCCCTCTGTGATTCGCATCCCGATCTAGGAGTTAGCAGGCAAACCCCTCCTTCAACTCCTTTTTGATTCGGTATCGTCAGGAAAACTTTTTGCTGAACCCTTTGTTTCAGTCATCAAAAGATATTCGACGTCTTCCTGCAGAAGTAATCCAGGCCGTAGGGAACTCCCTTCAATAAGTAGTCCCTCCTTTTCCCCCTACTTTTTTCCCTTTTCCTTTTTACAAAGTGAGGCCTCACGGTCCTTCCATCTCCCAAGTTCCGAAGGTTTAGAGGTTCTCTTTTTTTTTCCTTTTTTGCGCCCTCGATTCAGTTTCTTTTACTCCCCCTTCCTCGTGGACCTCCTCTCCTCGGGCCGTGATCCCCATCGGGCGTGAAGAAAGAAATTTCCGCATTTCCTTCAAGACTTTTTAATCCTTGCCTCGCTCATCTCATGACAGTATCGAGAACCAATGCCGCCGGCGGAATTCCAACATAACCCTTATGCACAGCGTGTCTTCTCTTCGCATGCAATCCTCGATGTTTCCGTTTCCCATGTGAGATAGCCTTTTGAACGTTTTTGTGACAACAGAAATTTCCCCCTCTCCACCCTTCATCCTCTTTCCACGGGCTCCATCTAAATTTAGATTCTTTTTTCACCTTTTTTGCGACTTCGTCTTTTGCATGAGCCTTCCCCCCCATGGCCCCCCAGAAGCTCACACCTCGCTCGTCTTGAACCCGGCTCTCTTCGTTCTTCCCTTTGGTTTCCCGCAGGATTGCGGTTGATGGATCTCTCCTTTCGCCCCAAAAGTGGGATGAGGCCTCTTGCTTTGAACTCTCCTACCCCTGTGGCTGTCTGGACTTTGTCCTCTTTCAAATGACGGCCGGCGTTCGTCGGTCGAAGAGTTACTTTCTTTGAATTCACTGTACAAAGAAACAGCCCTTTTAATATCCTTTCCCTCCAAAGATCCTCCCCCCCCTTTTTTTAACCCTTGCCCTCCTTTCAACCAAATTCCATTCGGATGTTTTTGAACGGAGAGTTCCCCTTCTCTGGCAAGGATTTTGGGAAAATTTTGCATCTCCCTTTCCATCACAATCCTCAGCCCGCCTTGATTCTTAACTGATTTTCCCCCTATTCAAAACTCTTCCCTCGGCGCAGATCAAAGTTCGGCCAGCGTCACCGATGCAAAGCAGAGCGTTCTTTCTGTGACTTCCCCTTTTTTCTCTCTTAGAATTCTCCCTTTTGTACCCCCCCCCCCCCCCATGTCCACACAGCGATAAAGGAAGGCTTTCTTACTAGTAAGGGTCGGTTTGTAAATCCCCTTTTCTTCCCCTCGAGTCGATTCTCTTTTTTTTCCCTAACCTTCTCCTTTCAAAACGCTTCAATGCACCCCCCTGGCTTAATTTTTTCCGAGCAAAACCCCCCCCTCGTTATTCTAATTCCATGCTCGCTTCTCGGAATGTTAAATCGCGTGAAACCCGTGATTGAAGACCTTTTTCTGGATTTCTTCGGCGACGTGCTTTTACTCCACTCTTAACCCCTGACCCTGCCGATCGCTCGAAGTCCGTTCAGGCTTCGCCCCCTGGACAGTCACTCCTTTTCTGATCAGTTGAAGCCTTTTGCGCGTCAGCGACCGATCCCCCTTTTCTTTCTTCTCTTGAGCCTTCCCTCTCCGGGAGGATTTTTTTACATTCTTTCCTTGGAGGCCTCTTCCCTTTCTTCTTTAGCGCGTCCCCATGCGCTCTCGCGATTCCCAATGCGGGTTCGGGACGAAATCTTTTTTCCCTTTTTCCCTCCTTAATTTTTATTCCTCTGGTTTTTTTCCCTCTTTGCCCTGCTGCTCTCTTTTCCTTAGCCCGACCGTGGGGAGGGTTTTTTTCTGCCCCAAGCACACCCCTTCGCAACTCGGTCCAGAACCTTAGCGGTATGACTGGTTTTCCTTACCATTCCCAAGCTCCCACGCCCCCGTTCATCTTTCTATTTCAGAATAGTAAATCTCCGATTGCTTGAACCTTTCCTGTTTTTTACGGTTCCCCCGCATTTACCGCTCCCTTCTTTAACCCACTTGACTTGTTCGTTATTTAAAAGCATATTCTTTTTCCCCCTGTTTGTCATTAGCCCAAGTGCCTCCATCCCCCAGTGTAGAGGAACCAAACCTTTTGACCCTTTCACCATATGGGTTCTTTTCATCTTTAGTTTCTTTTTTCTCCTTCGCACCAGGCGCAGGAAAAGCTCCGAGATCCAAATTTCCCATTTTCAGGAATATACATTCGCCTCCTCTTCCCCCACGAACAGTCCCATTTCTCCATCTAAGATGTGTCCTCATTGACCGCTTCCGTCAACGTACTACAAAGCCCTTTCTTGATTGGCCTTCTGGGCGGTCGAGCAGGGTCCCTCCCACGATGCCAGAGTCCTGTACACTTTTGCGGTCGAAGTTCCCGAGGCTTTTTCTTTCGTTGTTTTAGATCTCCTCCTGCTTAAGTGCGAATGATAGTCTCCTTGGTAACTACTTTGTGTCACAATGGATGTCCCCCCCTAATATCTCTCTCTTTTTATTTTTGTTGTTTCTCTCTTTCTTTCAATAGGCGTCGATTTTTATCAAAATTGGAAATCCCTTTTTTTTCGGAAAAAATGTTCCCAGGAGATCATTACGCGGCCCCTCAAGTCGTGAAGATCCCCCCCTAACCCCCCCCTTTTCAATCTTTCCTTTCCCTCGTGCGCATTTCTTTCTCTTATTCAGTTGTTTGTCCCCCCCCCCCGACCGTACGAGCCCCGCCAAATCTCCAAGCACTTTCCCCGGTGTATTCGTTTTGGCGAGGCGGCCGCTTTCGTAAGGGCGGCGATTCTTCTCCGTTCGGCCTTCCCTTTTTTTCTATCCTATTCTTGTTGATTGGGACGCTTCCCCCGGTTGTTCTTCTTGAGTTTGCGAAGGAGTTCTTGCCTACAACGAACGTCCTTCCCCCCGCCCTCCTCCCTCCCCCACTTTTGTTTTCTTTTTCCCCCCCTCCCCTGGTCTTTGCTGTCATTGGCTGACTTTTTAAAAACTGGTTAAAATTTTTGCCGAAGATGCTTTTAAGCTCAAGTGGCAGCAAGTCAAGGATACCTGTTACCCTCCCTTGTGCTGGTAGCGACTTGGTTAAAAATTAAAGCGAGTCGCCAAGCAGGTTATCATGCGAGGGCGGGAAATCTATGTACATCTCCCCTCTTTTCCTCTTGCGTGTGATGACCCGGTCGTGACTCCTCCGTTTATGGACGTAGTTTCGACATGTTTTTGTGGCTAGACAATTACCTAACTTTCGGGCTACTGCCCCGCTACGCCGTCGTTCCCCTGAGTGTTGCCCCCACAATCCTGAGGCCTTCTCCCCCATAAAGAATGTCGACGAATCCACAATTCGCTTAAACTCCCTTTTTTCCCTTCTCTTGAAGCTGCCCTTCTTCCCCTTCTTCCTCTGCCCCTTCTTTTTCCCCCCCTGTCTCTGTCAGCAAACTCGCCTTTCCAGCTGTGTCAGCCTCAGTCCATACAATTCAAAGAGATTTTTCTTTCTCGGGACGCGCACCCCCTTTCCCTGTCCCCCCCTTCCTCCCAATAAACCTCCTTTTACGGTTGTTCCTGACTGGCTGTCAAGCTCTTCCTTTTCTACTATGTCAGAGGGGCCCGCACAAGCACTTCTTGACGAAGCCAACCCCCAGCGAGTCCCGCATTATTCCTTTCAAGACACGGGAGTGTTTTTCACCCATTCCTCACCTGGCTGAACCGGGTCGGCTCAAGCCTTTCTTTTTTTTTTTTGCGCCTTTTATAATTCCTCCATATATTGGCATTTTTTGAGAGTTTGCCCCCTTGTCAGAACATGATTGCCCTATCCTCCTCTTCTTCCAAGCGTATCCCCTCGGCTTCCTAGCACGCTCCCGCCTTCCCTTTATAATCTTTGTCTTCAGTTTGGGACCACCACTTTGCACAGATTCTCGAACTCCCCTAATCCATGCACTTCTCCCCCCTGCAACGCTTGTTTGCATTTTTCCCCTGTGGTCCTGGCCGACTTTTATCTTGCCGACCCTCTTTGTCCTCGGCACCCTCCTTTCCCCATATACGTTGATGCTCTGAATTTGCCCCCCCCCGGGCGGTTTTTCCCAGTTCCTCCCCTCCTTTTCCCTCAGACGGTTTGTTCTTTTTCAAACATCCCTCTGTCCTTTTTGGACCTGGTTTGGTAAACACGCTTCATGATTTCCGCCGATACCCCTCTTGTCTTTTCTGTGATTCCCCATGACTTTTACTCTTTCGAACTACGAAGGAACGCCGGAGGCTTGTCCTGGACTTCCCCCCTCCCCCCCCTCTTTTGTTTACTAATCTTCCCAGCAGCGTTTCCCCCCTGCAAGACACTTGGGCGACATCTCCTCACTCCCCGGTCCTTCCCCAAGGATAAGCTTTTTCGGCCAGCGAGCGTCTCATATTTCACGCCTATTCTTCTGGTCCATTTTTTCCTGACTCAGCCCAAGAACGAAGTCGCAAAATTGATTCTCCCTTTAAATTCTATTTCGTGGACAGATGGTCAAGACGGCCGCGGGAATGTCCAGTTATTTTCCCTGCAAATACCTTACCGATTCCCATGGGCACTGGGAACAGTCCCAGCGAGGATTCCGATTCTTTTGGAAGAGATGTTTTTTCTTTTTTTCCTGCCCTTCCTTCCTTTTTTTTTGTCCTTTTTAATTTGATTCAGGCTGGTTACGGCGTCGTCAAAAATATTATGTGCTAGGCGGAAAATTTTTTAAGACCCCGATTCTTTTTCCCCCGGACCGAGTCGCGTCGTTTGTGATCTTTGCAGGTCTTCAAACGAAAATGTCGCGAGCATTATTCCACGGCATTCTGCGTGGTCTTACCCCCTCCGACACTTCCTTATTTACAGGGACCCGTCCTCATATGGTGTTCTTTCTATTGGCAGTTCTTGACGGCTGGTCAAGGGACGTCTTTCGGGTCTAAGGATTTTGAGCGAACAGGCAAATCTTTTTTTTGAGAGACTGGAGACCATGCTGTTTCCCGAAGATCCTCAGACTGTTCTTTTCTTTTTCTTTTCAAACGCCTCGGTCGCGTTCCCCATTAGAACACTTTTTGGCCCGGCTTTGACGACTCACCTCAGCGCGCGACCTCCTTTTGAGTCTATTTTCCTTCCTATTAGCGAGTTGTCTTCCCCACAGCTGTCGTCCCTTTACCTTTTATGTCCTCCCGCCTGCCCGCGATAAACCTTCCCCCTTTTTTTTATTATGAATATGGCCGTCACGATCAGTTCCTACGACCATATATTTTCGGAAGACCATAGAGGGATTCATAAGCCCTCCTCGTTTTATTTTCCCTCTTCTGAGATTCCCCTTCTTTTTGAATGATGTTCTTTTTTTTTGCATTTCTTTGTCACTTTGAAGGACGACGAGGTGGCTCCTCGTCATCTATCTTCCTCTCCTCCTCCCCTCTTTTGTTTTTCTCCTGAGATAAATCCTTTTTTTTCTCCTCTCTCCAAATCTAATCCTCCCCCCCTTCCCCCCATGGAAAACAGCCCAATATCCCTCCTTCTTTTGAGAAAGTCCCACGCGGATTCAGTTATGAATACCTCTCTCTTGAACCCCCCTTTACTTTTTTTATGTAACTGAACTGTTTTTCTTTCTCTTCACAAAAACTTCCTCGGTTTTTTTTTTAGATAGTTTTCCCCCCCGGTATTCCTGAACGGTTTTTTGAAATGTGACAGACCTGGTCCTAGCTTCAAACCTCCTTCTCCTGCAGATAGAATCCCAGGTTGTTCCTCTACTTTTGCATTGTAGTCCTAAAGCCGGGCACCAGATTCTCCTTTGTTTTCGCGAATCCGCTCTAGTTCGCCTGCCCACCAAATCCATAAAACGCATTTTCTCCCCGATCGTAATCCTCCCCCCGTCGCGTCCCTCTTTTAGTTTTCGATTCCGATCTTCGACGCCGTGAAAGATAATTGAAAGAAGTACTTTATGACCACTATCCCCCCCCAGGTCCATTCCCCTGTTCCTTCCTTTTCCGTAAATTCCCTCCTTTGAGGAATCTTCACGCGTACTTACCCCCCTCTCCATCGCCGGTAATTCTCGGGCCGATGCATCTTTCCCCTTCCCCCTTCCCTTGCCAATCAGCCGCGATCGTCATTTGTATGTAGTCAGTATCTTCGTTTGCCGAAAGAAAGTTTCCGCATGTACTTTCTAATATTTTTGCCCGGCCTTTCCGATTCTCTTCCCTTCTTGACCCCTCCCTGGCGTCCCCCTCCCACTTAACCATCTATGCCCAGTTCTCGAGAAACTCCAGTGTCCCCCTATTGCCCTTTTTCCCCTCTTTTTATCTTCTTTGCCTTACACGTAAAGTTCCCAGGCACCGCCTTTTCTGTCCCCCCTTGTCCTTCCCCAAAGTTTCTCTATTTTCCATGTTGGAGACTTTTTTGTGATGAGTCCAGGCCATGGCAAAGAAGAAGACACTCTCTCTTTCCTGATCTCGCTCCCCCCTAGATCCTGGGGGATCCCCTAGGAATGTCCTCCCCCAGTTGATGCGGGAGCTGCTTGAACTTACCCCCCGAGTTGGTTTCTTCTAATTCGTTATGCCCCGTACCTGGCCTTCCCTTCTTTCTTCCGGAGTTCTCTTCTTTCCCCCTCATGATCCTTCCTACAAAAGCCGTAGCCATTTAATACTTCACTGGAAGAAAAAGTTTCCCTCACTTTATTGGCCCCTTACACCCCCCCAGCAGGTCTCCCCCCCCCTCCTGACGGATGTTTCCCTCGTTGCCAACATACCGTTTCTGAAATGGATTGATGTTACCATTTTTTTCCTCCGCGACTTTTTTTGCCTGCCTCAAATCCTTTCCATAAGCGGATGATTGTTTACCGGATTCCCCTCCAGATTCGTTCCTCTTTCTAACAAGTAGGACGATTTCCCCGGGGAATTGCAAACTTTCACGAGGGTTTTCTCTTTCTGTGCTTATTCCCTTTCCTCTCAGTCTTTTGTTGGTCACCCCTTCCGCCCACGAACAGCTTACTGAAGGGGACGCCCTTCCCTTACTAGTACGGCCTAGGTGTAAAAGAATTGCTTAATACTTGGCTCGTTAGCTTTCAATTCAGGTGGTCGCCCCTTTTTCCAAACTCTTCATTCCCCCAATAGATGTTTCGATGACTTCACCCTACCCCCTCCTAGCCAAACCCCGCGGCTGCTTCTGACTGCCTGCTCCGTTCAGCCCTTGGTGTCTTCTTTCAGCGCGTTGACCCAAGTGATTGAAGAATCCTAAGGCCCTTGTTTCTTTTTTTTTTCTTGTTGATCGTCGCTCTCTTTTCTCTATTCAATTTCTGAAATGAGTAGCGTCAGCCTCTTTCATTCCCCTTCTTCCTTGGACCAGTCAATGAACATGTTCTGCTTAAGTGCAGCCCTCGCTCACCTAGTTTCTCTTTCCCCCTTTTTTCAAGTTTCTTCTGCGGCTAGCAAGCGGGAACGACTTTTCTTTTTTTTTTTGAAAGGCGACCGTCAGGGCGAGCTCTTCCGGAGGACGTCTTCCCCGGCATTGAGCTCTCCTCGCTTTCCCAATGATTTTTTCCCGACGAAATCTTCCTTTCCCCCATTCGTTACTTGCTTTCTTCCTTTCCGACTTTTGACAAATCGTCCCTTTCCCTTGGGCGGATCGTGGCAGTAGCCAGACCTTGCTGGGCGTTGTTAGCCAATACATGTCAGAAAATCGTCTACCCGCGCCCCGTTTAGTAGATTTCCCTAAAGAGTCCCTCCCCTTTCCTTCAATAACTTTCGATTTACCTCCCCCTTTGAGAATCCGCTGACTTGACCCCCTAGATTGAATGTTGACCCCCTGTCTTCATCTCCCGGTATGTCCCTTCCCATTACGTGATGACCCCCTTTTTCTTTTTCAAAGAATCTCTTCCCTAATTACAGTTTTTTCACTTCTCACAAGGGCCCAGCTACCCTTTTTCGAGACCCCCCCCCTCCTCCAAAAAGTGGTTCTTGCTGGTTGGCAAGCTTTTCTTCTATTAAGGAGTCTTTTTTTTAACTTCCCTTCTCAGACAATCGCGAGGACCCGATTAAAACCCCATACATCGGTAAATACAAAGAATACCGCGATAAGACAGAAATTTCTTAACCCTCTGCCCCCCTCTATTGAACGTCCTCGCACCGTAAGACCCTCCCTTTTCGTGCTTGGATTGTGTGGGCTGGAGCAGGGCGTTCTTCCCTCGCTGAAGATGTTATAGCTACCTTGATCCATTTACTTGTCGCAACGAGCCCGAAAGGTTTTCTATAGGAACGTCTGCAGTCCGCTACCTGTCTCCGAGTGGCCCTTTTTTCCCCTGAGTGCCAACTTGATAAAATCGCTTTTCCGATTAAAT
>Ga0179591_1438588_pt1 | contig 12458 bp, 19 predicted proteins | sample CZOMad2_1_08_16f_FD_182891 | JGI IMG/M metagenome (GOLD analysis project Ga0179591, IMG submission 182891) | Vadose zone soil fungal communities from Angelo Coast Range Reserve, California, USA - CZOMad2_1_08_16fungal (PacBio error correction) | ecosystem: Environmental > Terrestrial > Soil >... | reverse complement strand
ACCGAAGTGTTTTGTTCAGGAGCTTGGAGAGGTCGAGTAATGTGCGCGCTCGCAGGACTCCATTGGTCAGTCTCTCCTGTGCCTCGGGTTGAAATCATAGATTTCCGTCTGCTCGTAAGATAACCGACATTAAGGCGCGCGACTATTGATGAGGGGTGCTGGGTTGGTGCCGCCCCGTCCCTCATTGGCCTTCCTCTTATTATCGTTGGGACCCCGTGTGAACATTAAGTCGCCCGGGTTTTGTTGTATATCGGCTACCAACCAGAGACTGTCACGCTCGGAGTCGTAGCAGATCCGGGACGGACGAGTGCCTCATGCTATTTGGTAGGCAGAGAAGCAGACGGTGGTCTGATTCGCGTAGCCAAGGCGCAGTGTTCATGTGTGAAGGCCGGGTGCCATAGCGATGCACCGGCAGACGTAACCAAAACGAGGGAACAGAGAGATTTGATTCGCACTGGTCTGATGGCGGAGGAACGACATCGTCAAGGGAGACGGTAGGTGGGCATGATGGCGAGGAAGAGATCTGAGATCGCGTCGGCCCAACGACTCCCGAGGGACGAAAGAACGAAGACCACTCATGCGGCGCTCCTGGCTTCGTCGCCGCATCCGGCACCAAACACTGAGAATAGGTGTTCATCGAGCCGGGACTCGAACGATCTTCGACCGCGCTTAACAACCTCGGGGGGCACGTCCGGCGAATCAGCGATCACTGACAAGGAGTGGATCGCACTAACTCGGGACGGCCACCGGCGATGTGATGCTCCCGAAATACCCTCGAACATTCGTGAAAGTTTCCCGAACCGGGCGGCGCTCTCCGGATTACGGGGACACCGAGAAAGGCGGGGGCGAAAGGCGAAACATCGTTCGTGGCCGGTAGGCCAAAGAAGTCGCACAGACGCTTCGGAAGGTTGGTAAGGGTGCTCGCCGGGGTCGGCCGCCGAGCTTTCGGCGACGGCGATGTCGCGGGGGCGACCAACGGATTTGGGTTGTGTATCAGAGTAGACAGGTGCACAGGTGTGATGTTTATTTTGTTTTTTGTTTGTAAAGAGCCGGGTTGCGGGAAGGCTCGCGCCCGACTAGACGCGCGCGACTTGGCGTTTAGTTCCTGTGAGGACACTTAGGAGCCGGCAATGGCCACTATACTAGCGCGCTCGGCTGTGCGCCTGCCTGGAGTGACAATGACCGGGCGGACGGAAGTACACGGTCCGACGAACCCGAGGCCGCAGGAATGGGCCGGATAAGCTTTGACAGGTACTAGGGGCGGGACTCCGAGAACTAGACGGGCGGGTCTAGCCTTGCTTATGTGGGGCCATGCGGCCAGGGAGCCCATGCCTTTGTGAATCGATTTGAACCCTCGGGAGTCCAGAGCCCACGATTCGAGACCTTTCCATGGGGGATCAGAGATAGAGGAGCGGAGAATTGATATTGGTTGAGGCGACGACAGAAGAGAGAAGGGGATGAGGAAGACGACGGAAGGTCAGAGAAAGGTGCGCGAAGACGCAAGGAAAATTTTAGGGCCGAGGAAGGGCACAAACGACGTACGAGCACGGAAAGCAATCTGCAGAGGGATATGACACCCCCCTTGAGACAGGATTAAATTAGCGGCATTGCCGGTTAGTCAGGCGCAGCGGCCGGCGAAGCAAATCGATTGAGCCGCTTCTGGTCGCCGCGTCTGATATTGACAGAACGATGTATCGGAGCCCATCCTCTTAGCCGTTCGCGAAGCAAACCTTGGCCGTCGGCTCAGCGGCGGACTCGGCGAGAAAGAAATCGGCGACGACGTGCTGGCTGACCTGTGCGATCCGAGATTGAAGTGAAGCGGCCAATGGCTCCGAGCCCCTTTTCGCGGCCTCGCACTGCCATGCAATCGCGGGGCCTGCCTGACCTCAAAGAGTGGCGGGTATCGCGGAAACTACGCCGCCTCACCCGAGTGACGTTGAGTTCCCGACCGGGAGCAGCAAAATTGGCGATCGGCGTGAAAGCCCATCCGCTGGGCGGTGGTCCTTCCTCTCCAAATGTCGGTGGCGCGAACGCAGGGTGGAGTTGCCCGCGGAGGTGTTGCTTTCGCCGACCTGTGCCCAGATGTTTGCGCGGCTGAGGAAGGAGCGACACTAGGTAACAGCCCAGTGCGGCAAAGGATCGTGAAGAGATTGAAGGAAGCGAACGTAAAGAGAGCAGATACACGGGCGCGGACAGGGAGGAGGGAGAGAGTACCGGCGAAGCATGGGCACGGGGCGCATGGCGTGCAGATGGACGAAGGGACGTAAAAGGATCAAGGATATACTCCGTTGTCAGTGTCGCTTCCTGCCGGAGGCTCTGGCTTCAGGCGCCGCCGGGTAAGCAGCAGGCATTCGTTGGCTCTAAGCCCGCCGGCCGTGCACTCGAGCAGGAATAGGGTTCCGGATCCACCTTCGCCATGAAAACTTCTGCCCCGCAAGCGGAGCGTCTACGCCGCCCCCCGAAGCCGCACAAGATGTCTCTTTGCGCCCCCGCGAGGTCTAGTACGTCGGAGAAGCGTCCGGACAGTCCCTGCGCGAAAAATTCGCTTAGGCAACCGGACAAGCGTCCGGACCTGAGTTGCGGTCGAAATGATGACCAGAGGGCAGCTCGAGTGGTGACGTGTTTAACGGCCCGCGCTTGACTGGCCATTGGCAACACTGTGGTTCGCCCACCAGCCCGGTTCGAGCGACTGGCGTAGGCGTTCGATGAATGATAAGGATCGTCCAGGTTGGGATGCTCGATGTGTCGACGGGAATTTCGGTTGATGCGGGTAGCGGAACCCCGGGTCTGCAGGTCCCTACCCGGTCAGTGACATGTCCCGCGGATCCCGGGACTGGTCTATCGAGCCAGTTGGGCCCCTCGATGGCGTCGTTGGAGTCAGGTGTAATTGATCCGGGACGGCGCCCAGTTATCGGGTGCGTCACAATGACTCAGATTCGCTACTGCCGGGCGGCAAGCGAGCGTGACGAGGGGCGAGCCTCGATTGGGAAGGTCCGGTTGGAGAAGTCATATCTTCAGAGAACCCGCAGAGTACGTCGTGGCCTATCATAGAATAGCCAGGCCCAGCGATGCACATATCGCACGATCAGGTCGCGCCGCAGAGGAGATGATGCCCGCGTGTGCAGCCGAACAGGCGGAAGACGAGTTTTCTTCCACCCTGATTACATGTGTGCTATAGGGCCGATCCAGGCAATCAACGTGTATCCCCGGTCTCGTCGGCCGGGCTTTGAAAAGAGAAGAGGCAATGACACTGCTCAGATTCTGTTAGCTACGTCTGTATTTTGCCACTTCGAATCGAGTTTCCGGTTTGCGGTTCGATTTGCTGAGGCGAAGGACATAGGTACTCGTCAGGTGTTCACAGTGCATTTTCAATGGCTGAACGACGAGACACCGTATGGGATCTCGTTCCATTGCCGTGTATTCTCGTCGTCCTCCGAAGTCTTTCATGAGTATGTTAGATTTCCGGCAGATCGAACATCGATAGAATGGTATGCGCGTTTGCACAGACAGGCGCGCATGCGCGGACGTGAGGATGCTTGGGGTCCTAGTGCAGCCGGATAGACGCCGGCGGGAGACACTGTCCTTAGTATCCGAATCGTGGATTCGAACGTGCACTCGATTCTATCCCGAGCTGCGAGCGCTCGCGAAGTGCTGACTAGGGGCTGGTGGACCTTATTCGCAATCAATTGATGGAAAAGGGTGCAAGGGACCGGCTCGCGTACACGGCTGACCTTCCATCGAGGGGTCTCTTCCTCGAATCAGAGCGGAAAATCGTCGTGGCACCGAGCTGGAGATGCTAAACCTGCGGAATGAAGCGAGGTACCCTGAACGCATGTTACCGGACCTAAATTCCGGGGAACCATCGAAGGCTCCCCAAATGGTCGATCATAGTCCGGGAGAGAAGCAGGAGCCAGCGCATTACCGGGGGGAGTCGCGAGAACGCAGCGGGCTGCCATACCGGAGCATTCTATCCCCGGAAATTAGAAAGAGTCCCCACAGAGATGGCTCGACTATTTACGGGGAAATAACAAAAGCCGGCAGACCGACGTCAACGCGCGGGGGGCGGAGGGAACTAGGAAATGCCGGCGGTCGGCGTTGCGACCCGGAATTGACCGACAATTCGCCAGCCGCCCCGGCATTGAGTGACGGCGGCGCTATGCACAGGGACGTGACATTCGACGTAAGTTTTGGCTGGGAGATTAAATGCTGGGCCGGAGACGTTCTCCTGACGACGATCGTCAACGACGGGGCGGACAGAGGCAAGTATGGCCGGCATCCGGCGGGGGGCCGCACATTAAGCCGCTCGGGAGCCGCAAGTAGCGCATGGGAGGGTAACGAACCCTTTCACTCGGGCATTCGTGACGGCGGGGCGTGGAGAAGCACAGGCATGCCGGGGACTTGCGCGGCCTCGCAGCGGAATGCAGCGGGGCAAAGCGAGGGGCACCACGTTTTGGAAGCACTAGGTCGCAGGGCTCTTCCGTGGCACGACCCTAAGACGCAACGAGCAACCGCGCAGTGGTACGAGAAGGGAGGAAACCCCGCGATGCCTAAGCGGAGGCGCAGAAACATCTCGAGAGAAGTAACCCTAGTGTGCGGATGGGTCTCTCACGATCTGCGAAGCCCAACAATAGTGCGTCGAAGGACACCACGAGAGCGATCCGGCTAATGACCCCGGGCTCATCCGGCTGCACGGAAAGATGGGAAACCGCGCAATGCCACGAGGGTAGGAAGAAGAATTGAGACTAAGCTTGTCCCGGTCAGAAACTAAATGACGCGGTAGCAGCGCGTATTGCAGTGCGAACAACTATTGTTGTAGCAGAGCCTGTGAACCGCCCCACGACGGCCCGATTGGCTGCGTGAGGCGGCAAGGAAAGTGTCGCTGAATTTCACGCGTTCACAATGCTCGTACGGATCAGGCATGGCTCAGGAAGATCCCTTCAAGGGGGAAGCAAGGCTGGAACAACTAAGTGAGAGGAAAGGAGGTAAGAGAATGGAGAGGTGGAAACACAATAATAGGAGGGGTAACAAGCTGCACAATTACGGCACGGCTCGGGACCGGACTTCCGGACACGAGATACGCGATCCGGAGCCCATGCGCGCATTTTCCCACACGCGCGGGGCCATGAGATTGACCTGAGAATCGCCAGAAAGGGGCCAAGAAGTGGGAAAACCAACCCCCGCAAACACAGGTGCGTAAGGACAAGACATTGGAACGGGCCTAAAGTAGCCGGGAACCATTCCGACCCGGAAGACGACCAACCGGATATAGCGCCAAACGGACGGACGGACAGAGCACGCTAGAAAGAGGAGCCCCTAAGAGAATAAACAGACGGGGGACCCGGCGCCCAAACCGACGCGCACAGTGAGCAGATAGGCAAAAGGACCCTCCCTTTCATTTTCTACTTGCGTAGATGTGTCACGAGACTACAGGAATGCTCGGTCCGAGCGGTTACTCTTACGAAGTCCAGGCCCCATCACCAAAAGGTGGAGCCCAAAGGACGGATTGAGATGATTGTCGCGCTCCGTTACTTCGTCAATCGCGCTGGTCATAGCTGGGTCGGTGCCCGGCAGGTCTTCCAAGGGGGCATAGGTTAGGCTCGCAAAGGTGCCCCGACGACATTTCCAAAACTCAATTGCCCGCCCAAGGTCGCCGGGGTCCCAGAAGCAGCGGGCGAAGGTGAGGGCCGGATGCCCGTACGACAACCCCACCACAATTACCCAACATTTAGCGGTACCCGCAACTCGTGCGTGCGACATACACGCGCGCGCGAGGTCCGCGAGTCAGCGCGCCCCCAGACGCGACAGACATATCTGATTTCGGCTGTACTGTCTTAGGCACCGCTGTGTCCGGGCCCGCCCCGAGGTCACGTTATCTCTGTGACGCACTGCGAGCGCGGGAGACCCGCTCCATGGTGATGGAGGATTGGAGCACTGGGACGGTCCGGCAACAGCAGGATTTCGTCTGTCGTGACATGGACGAGCGCGAAGAAATCGCGTAGGGATCGATAGGACACCGGAGATGTCGTAGCGGTCCGTGGCAGAAAAAAATATTCCGAACGGAGTACCCAGGTTAGTAGCTGATCGCGGTTACGGCAGCGCTGATATCGTACGTACTGTTGTTGCCTGCGGGGCACGATGTGGCTTGCGCGCATTACGAATTACTGCGCTCATCGATTGCCCGGGATGCCGAGCATGCTGACTTTTGTTCCCGAATTCCCTATCGAGGGCCAGTCGCGCGGGTGTGTTTTTCTTGGTATTGACCGACGCTTCGCAATTTGGCCAGAGACCCGACACAGGGGCCTTTGCACCAGCACAGCACTGCGACCGCAATACTGCGCCGGTTGCATGCTGACGCACCAGCAAGCATATGATTGTAGCGCTACACACGGGGTATTTCGCATTTGAGCAAAGAACAGCGACAACCTGAAGATAAAGCGCCAGGGACCAAGGCTGCCAAGCGGGAGTCACATCGGCACACTGGCGCAAGCCAGTCCCATTCGAAATTTGGCAAGCACCGTAGATGTTCAGTCGACACAGGTCATCAATGTCCAACGAGCATGCGAGCGGACGAGTGGCAAAATCATGCCGAATCAAACTGGTGCCGAATGTTCGCGGGGCTACAGAGTCGAGAATCAATCGTATGACGTATCTTGTAACCAGGCACGGATCCCAGTGCATCAGCGCATCGCGGAACTGACGCTCTCGCCGAGCCCGGCGGGCAATCAGCAAGCTAGTGCTCACGGGTAGATCGCTCGGTACACGTCCATGTTCAGACGGCGCGCGAATCTGAGAGCGAGCGTCGACCCCGGGGTCGCGTGAACACCGAAGCGAAGTGCACTTCGGAACATCGTTCCGTGACAAATGTATGGCAGTTCACTGAAACCAGCGGTAGCCGAGGGCCCCGAGTCCGGCTTTCGGACGTATGTCTACTTTACGCGGCGTGCACAAGCACTGGGGAGTCCCGTCTCCGCCGGACCGCAATTCCTGACTGTTACGCGGGCAGCCAGGCGATAGGTCAGGCGTCTTAACGGGGCTGGGACTAGACCAGCTTGTGGCACTCAATCGACCCGGCGGCGGCCGCATGGCAGCAAGATATTGCCACGGGCCAGAGTTCATGGTTCCGCGAGGTTTCTAATCGACGGACAGCGCAGTCGGAACAGGCTCGTGGCGCCTGGTAAGCGACCCCGGACACAGGCTGCTCCGGCTGCGCACTCCAACAGTACTGGGGGCAGCTGGCCACTCAGATTTCACGCATGGTCGTCCATCTACTGGACCACCGAGAAACCATACGGCTCCGGCTTCTGCCGCCGCGTCTAGCCGGGCCCATCAGCCCGGGCCGAAAGATGTCGGCGAGGGACAGTGTGTCGCGGGTGCGCACTAGTGAGCAAGTCCTAGGGTCCGGGCCGTACGCTCACAAGCGCGGCCACGGAGATGCTCGCATTGCCCCAGAAGCACGACGCAGCACCTGACTCCGTGCACGCGAGCTCCATCAAGGGCACGATACTCCTCAGGCGAAGCAGATTATAGGAGAACTAACACACTAATAAGATGTGAAAAAAGACCGCAGCGACTAAGAGGGCTACCGATATCGTAGGACGACGAGCCAACACAGGACCACGCGAGGAGAAACAAGGAAAAACTCAACGAAACAAAGGAATCCCAACAAGAGGGAACAACGAGGGGAAACAAGAGCCTCTAACGGGAGAGACACCGCAAACGGGACAGGACCCATAACAAAGGCGACACGACAAGCCGGGGAGCCAGAACGGAAAAGTGTGTAAAAGGTGCAGCGGGTGGCGGGAGCGAGAGCGGTGAGTTTATCCTGTCGGTACGACCGCAAGGGAGCTACTAACCAACGAACGGCGTGATCCCAGCTTCGCAGTTCGCACGCGCCAGATGAACGCATCGGGTTGGCAACCTGAGCGTACCGCACTGGAGCGGGTCGAAAGGGGCCGCCCAGCGCTGCGGGCAAGATGCCGCGGAGAGCGGTCGCTGGCACAGCAAGCCCGCGCCCGCAGAGCACATTCAAGGCCGTTCCTTTACCCAAGGAGTCTGGCTGTCAATCGAACGGTCAGTCAGAGGGTCCGTTCCGGGCGATTGATAAAGAGCACGCGCCGAGGCTGCCACCGGAGGAGGAGGACGGATGCCTGGCGCCAGCGGCGGAGAGGCGCTACAAACGAATTTTCGCGACGCGAAGCGCGCCGTATTAAGTCAGCGATCGCAGCTGTCAGGTGAGAATTTCCCTCTTCAGGTCACTTTTTAGCTGAAGCGGGTAACGGAGTCTGGTCTGCGGGGGAGAATCGACGGAGGTAGTCGCAAGCGTTTGAATGGATCTCGGGAAGCCGCGCTGCATTCCCCGCGGAATTGGAGAAGAGGCCCATGTCCGTAGAATTTAGGTTATGGGTGGGATAGCGGGGAGTGTAGTTTCCTGCGGGAGTGTACGACCATAGACAGGTAAGGTCAAAGCGTAATACCGATTGATCTCGAGTCTCGGAGGATTCTGTCGCCGGATTGGACAGAATTCGATGTCGGCATATCAGTTAGGTCGCTGCGAAGCGAGTGGTCTTCGAGGGTGAAGCTCTTTCCTCGGCTGTCTATGATGGTACTCCCTCAACATCCGATTGGTATGTTGATTGCCGTCGGGTTAGAGGGGGGAGCGAGTAAGACTCGCCCCTTAGAGAGAGTGAGTACGGACGCGCCAAGGATCCTTGGATTGTCGCCAAGAGACCCGGCCTCGAAAGCGCAAGGGTCATGCTCCCTCGCCTTTTCTGAGCTGGCAGAATCACTATCCCACGCTTGCACGTTGTGTGTCTTTGCTTCCGAAGGCCCAGGAGAATCTAGACTCGAGCATTCGACCACTCAGACGAACGGGAATGGCGGGACCCGACCGAGACAGCGGGCGAGGGGGCGGAGACCTCGAGAGCACTCCCCTGAGAGCCGCTCAACCGTACCCGCGGTCGTGAAGGGGCCCACTCTCGCAGACCCCCGAGGGAGAAAAAAAGTAACAGCGGTCTCATCTCAACCAAGGCGAGCGCGAGTCGAGACAGGGCGGCATCGGCACAACGACGCTGACCGGACATTGATCGGCAGTAGATTCTCAGTGCGACCAGCCACACGCACGGAGGGGGTCGGTGGACCGCCCCAGCCCCAAGAAGGTGGACGTCCGCCGGAGAAGAAACGCAAATGAGGATTCATCGTACACCGGCAGGCGCGTCTGAGTCGATGCCTTGGAGCCGCCCAGGGGAATGTCGCGCCTGCAGGTCCGCGCGACGCGCAGCGACGCGGTCTGTGACCAGGCGCAGGCTGCGGCTGGGACACGGCTCAGAGTATGGACGACCATGCACGAATCGAAAAGCGTCGAGCTCGGTGAGATCGTCGCGTTGGCCTGTGCATGGCGCGCAGTTCAGCGGAGGCCGCGCGCGCGCGCGCGCTTCAGTCCGAGTGTCAGCCGTGCACCCTTGATAGAGCCTTCGCCTGCTTTGAACGCCACAGACGAAGCAGTAGACGTCTTGCGTGGAGTGCCTAGGTTTCGTGCGGGATGGAACGGTACTATTGTAAAGCCGAAGAACCCGTGCGCGCCGTCGGTTGCGTGCATCAATCCTTGTCAGCGGGCATACGATCTGTTGTATCTGATGACAACGAGGTCCGCGACAATTTCGCGTTCGGTCGGGGGAGATGGACGCCTTCGCATTCGGAGTGCGCACCGTCGCCTGTCTGATCGAAGGACGAACGTGTGGGCCGTATCGCGTCATGGATTTGGCATGCCTTCGCGGACCGTGGCCCGAGGACGGTAGTCGTATTCGAGGGCGATCCGCCGGTTAATGTGTGCGTTAGTCTGGAGCGCGCTTGGTTCGAGCTACTCGGTGCGCACACTCGTCGCTGCTGTGACCTGGGGCCTGGTCTCGCATACCGGCAATCTTCGCATGGGGGTTGACCAGGATGTCGACGGGAACTGAGACCTGCAATGCGGTATCCTGGGCTGGCGGCATGAGTATTTTGCCGCGGTTCCGGCCGAGCACGTCCTCGGGCGCGCGTCACGTTGACGAGGCTCGAGACCTCGGACAGCCGACGCTAGGTGCGGTTCGCTTGGTCGGCGCGGCCGCGAGGGATGACGACCTAGTCGAAGTCATGTGACGTAAGATGATTTGCCTGCCCGAGGCGCTGCGTTAGTCAGATGGCTGTACCGACGTCCAGTCGGCACGGACCTGCAATCTAAGCCCGGCAGCAGAAGCAGCGCTGGACCGCCGAAAGGCCCGGGCGAGGGGTGAAACGAACTGCGCCGCCACGACTAGCAGTTGCGCGCCGTAACAGAGGCTGCCCCTGGTGTCTCGCCTTCGGACGGCATTGTCCACGGGACGTGCGAGGCGGGCATTGGATCTGTCGTGGCTACCGGCCGAGACGATCACGCTGTAGACGCCTGCGCCCTTTTCTATTACTGGTCGGGTAGAACTGCACGTGAAGATTTCGGCACGGTCCCGGGACTCCCTGGAACATGGACGGCTTTTGATAAGGCCGAGCCGCCACGGTTAGTAGGGAGGTTCGTCGCTTGCGGCGACGACGTCTGCATCTGGGCGCTGCTTGTGCCGCAATGCCGGGTCGTAGCCAGAATCTCGTTCGTAGCCTGTATCCGACCGGCTAGGAAATTAAATGGGCGTATATCTGTGCTGATAGGTGCACCGACACCGCGGCCTGACTTGACCAGGATTGTCTTGGTGCTTGGGTCCGCCTCCTCAGCCCTCGGGGCTTGGTAGTCTCCCGATCAGCCCGTTGAGTCATCATCGCAGCCTGATCGACGGGAGATGAGATACTGAGTCTGATTGAGGGGGGATAGAGAATGTCGAGGGCTCGCTGCATCCTGATTGAGCGGATCGCGCTGCCAGCGCAAGGGATCCGGCCGGTGTAGGAAACGATCCGAAATCAGCGATCACGGTCTGCAGAACCGCGCAGCGATTAGAATCGAGGTATGTGCTTGGGAAGGAAATCTATGTACCGGCAATCGTGCATGGGAACGCGATGGAACAAGGCCACCTGACCCGATCGCCCCTCAGCGAAGGACACGACCATGCTAGGTTAGCCGATGCCGTACGACCAATTCTAGACATTGGCCCTCAGGGCTGCGTACAATCGCTCAGGCAACGAAGAGACCAATAGGCGCAGCATGCGACGTGACCGGGCAGTGCGTTCCAACGCGCCCTACCGGACCGCTGCATGTCGCCGTCACGCCCGTGCGCTGCTCTGCGCTTACTCAGCGAGGGTCTCTGGCCACGGGCTGCACGAGCACGCAAGCAGTTGAACTAAGAAGGTCCGTAGTCTGGCGGCGTAATGGAGTCCAACCATACAGAGGTAACGGTCCGCTCGCCTTTGCGCGAGCGAATGCTGGCGGAATCCGTGGCGTCGGCGACAGTTCGGGAGGATACATACCCAAGGAGCAAGGTTGGGCCGCGCGAGTGGCGGCCTGCGCCAAGGCGGCTCGCTTGAGGACCAGACTTGGTCTGGAGCCGGACCTTACTGCGGGCCTTGCTCGGCGTGAGTCGTGCTGGACTGCGCCAGGAGTAAAACCCGGCAGAAGTGCCGACAGGACCGACCGCACGCTGGCCGTTCGTGATTGTCGAGAGGATGGAAGGGGCGGCATCTACGTAGGCAGCGCCCGCCATGCTATTTGTCTGACCTTCGGATCGCTCCCTTCGTGAGACCGCGGGATAATAGACGACTTCGAAGCCAGGACAGTCTTCTGCGTAGGCGGACCTGAGCGGGGGTATGCTTTGTAAGCAGGCCCCAGGCCCGCGCGCGATCTTGTTTTTGACCTCGAGGCCTTGCCATAATGGCGGACGGGAGCGAGACGCGAATCTGCTGAGTCTTGGGCACGCAGCCAGTCGCGCAGGACGGTTAGAGACTGCCGCCCTTAGGGAGCGAAGGACAAAATGGTCGGGCGTCGCCGGCCGCCGGTCAACCGACGTACGACATGTACTGAGCTGCGCACTTGTTTCGGAACAAAGCGAATTGGGCGCCTGTCGGCACGGCCGGTGCAGATCGCGGAAGCGATGCGATGGAACTCTAGGACGCATGCGATGTACAGAGAATCGCCTTACGCCGTGAGCGACCCCCAGGGGGCTCGAGCGATGACTGCGCAGAGGCCGATCTTGCGTGTGGGTGCCTACTCCCAGAGATGGGCCGTCCCGACCAGAGGCACGCACGTCGTCTGTTCGCACGCATCACTGCTGTCCGCCATGAGGTAGACGCGGCGCGACACCGAGTGCCAACGGTCTTCGGCGGTATCGACAGAGGAATTGCGGGTAGGACATCGCGCACCGGTTGACTGAGTGGTTGGTGCCATGCAGCTTGCAGGCCATGCGCACAGGAAGTACGTTGGTCTGCGCTCCAGGTCGCTCCTTGCGGTGTCCGCTGGCGATAGCACGGCATGTACCTGCATGCCAGACACGTCCGGAAGTCGCGCACAG
>Ga0179591_1385951_pt1 | contig 12458 bp, 11 predicted proteins | sample CZOMad2_1_08_16f_FD_182891 | JGI IMG/M metagenome (GOLD analysis project Ga0179591, IMG submission 182891) | Vadose zone soil fungal communities from Angelo Coast Range Reserve, California, USA - CZOMad2_1_08_16fungal (PacBio error correction) | ecosystem: Environmental > Terrestrial > Soil >... | reverse complement strand
CCCTTGAACGTCTTTAGTTGCTCCCATTCACGTTTCAGCACCGTCTGATAGTAGTAGAATCGTGGTAGTCGAATTATCTTTTTTGTCGGTCTATGTTCTTCGACCCCCTTCTTTTAGCACGTGATAACGCGATGGCGCTCCTGCCTTTCGTCCCAACACCCTCTTCCGTTCGGTACGTTCACGTCTGGGCCCGGAACACCCATTTCGTTCAGGACACGTGTCGTACATTTGCCTCCTCCGGCAAGAGTGCGTGAGTTGGTTCCCTTTTTTTTCCCCTCCGATATTGTCCAACCCGCCCCGATATTTATTTAGATGTGTTGGACTCTCTATTCTCCGCATTTTTGGTAGTGCCCTCCCTTTCCCCCCGGTCCTCTTGACACTTACGCGCAAATCACGGTTTTTCCTTTTAGTCCCCCCCGCACCCACCGTCCCAACAGTCGCAGCCGACCCCTTCTACGACCAGGCCCGTACCCCTGCCCATCTTAACCGCGAAATGGTGACGTTTCCAGCTCACATTCCTCGCGCAGTTCTTCAGCTTTTGGTCGCTTTTCGCAGACCTCGTAGTGGATCGAAGCATACACAAGGTACCTCTTTTCTTTTCCTCGCGATTTTTCTGACCCCTTACGAGGTCACTTTGTCCGTGATCTTTGACAGCTTATTGTGGTCCGTTTATCGGGCTCGTACAGACCTTACACTTCTTCCCCTTTAGTTCGACCAGTGACCTTATGTCCAAGGTAATCTATCCCCAATGGAGAGGAGCAAAGCGGTTTTCCCCCAGCTAATTCTGCGGTTTTTTTCCTCTTATGGAGGTTACCCCACGCATGTAGAATATATCCCTCTCTGGCGGGGTGACGCTTTGGTTCTGAGCCGCCCCCCGAATGTCGTGTTTTCTTTCCGGCCCACCCTCCCGCCGGGTTATGTTTTTATCTCCTCCCTCCTTTGTACGTTTTCCCTCGCACTCTTGTTTTGTCTTTCTCTCATCGGCCGTTGTAATTTACTTAGTTTAGACGTCCATCTGGGGTCCGTCATCCGGTTGCAGCAAGAGACCGGTCTGCCGCACGTTTTTGCCCAGTGTATTTTTTTTCTTTTTCGCACGAGGAGGTTTTCCCTCTTGTCATCTCCTCCTGATGTTTCTTGTCCTGCGAGTTATTTCGCGACTCTAGATCGCAGGTGTTCGGTCCTTCCCCTTTACTTTTCCCTTTTTTTTTGACATCAACAAGATGGACGGACTTTCCGCTTGTGATCGTAGAACGATCAGGCAGTTTCGGAGCGAGAAGTTAAGCCCCTTGCAGTAGCCCCCGCGACGGACCCCCCTGGCGAAAACCGGCGCCGCGGAATACTTGTTTCTCTGCCCGCGCACTGGCATCGTTTATAGAACGTGATGCCCGGTTCACTTCTCCTCCTCCTTCCTGCTTTTCTTATCCGGGTTTAATCAGAAGTATTACACCTTGCCCTTTCTCCTCGTGAGTGCCGGGTCCCTCTCCTGATGATTTGGAAGCCCTTACTTCTTTATGATTACCATCTATATTTTCTCATTCGTTCGTCCCGCACTCCCCGTTTTTCATTGACTCTGTATTCTCCACTCTTGATTGAGAGGACTTAGTAGTGGCCTCTATTTTTGTAATTATTACAGTGATATACACGTCTTCATTTTTTTTTTCGGCACATGAGGAGTACCCTCTTCTCCTTTTTCTTCTTATGCCGGGCCGAACTTGTGAGGATCCTTTGCTTCCGATTAACTGCGCGTCTCCGGGACCTCAAGCTTTTTTTTCTCTTCTCACCAGGCCCTCATCGCCAAAGGATGAGCCGATGCCCTTTTTTCTTGTGTGCCTACGCTCTTTGCCCTTCTTCCGAGAACTGATGCTGCAGACCACTTTGCCGGTTACGTTCGTTCCAATAGAATCGGTCACTCGCCGGTCTCCTCCTACCCCGCGCCCTTTTGTCATTATTTTATGTACGCGCACCTCTGCGCGTTGCCGTTTTTACGGAATGCGTCCCTCCCTTCATCGTAACTCCGCCCGCTCCCAGCTTGGATAACGTCTTCACGCGTAATGCGTATTTCAAGTCAAAGTTTTCCGTCATTCGATCCAGTACTGCTGTTCCTTCACATCCTATAGCATCTGCAACTCTCTAACGATCACCAGCATCAAGCGACGGTGCTGCCCTTTGCCCTTTTTATAGTGAGTGTGCCCTTTCTTTTTTCCCCCCCTCCCTTGCGCGGCGATACTCTTTGACCCATAGGCTTATACTATCAATCCACTCTCGAACCATGCACCATTGTCGATACGAGAATGAACTCGATCCCCGGCTCTCCTTCTCTGAGAACGCGCGTCGTCTCTCTTTTTCCCCGTCCGAATGCACACCCCCACCGATTGCCCTTCTCGTCTGAGTTCCCCTGTCATCAGATTTTCGGCCGGCTCACCGCATGGTATTTCTTATTGCAGGTTTGAGATTGTGTAAAAGCCCAGACTCCCTTTCGTAGTCAAACGTCACGCGATTTTTTCCCCCCTCTAGTAGAGGTCTCACGGGTGACTGCCTCCTACTGATAAGGAATCCTCTCGATTCCCCCCCTCTCGTACTTTCGCCCTCGGTTCCCGCCTATTGCCAGCCCCATTCCCGACTCCCCCGTCAAGTACTAGTCATTTTTACTTTTGTTTTCGGATTCCAACTCCCTTCAAAGGCGACTTTCGAGCTGTCTCCCTCTTGCATTTTTTCTTTTCGTTTCGTCCCTCGGTCGTACTCTGTGGTTTGGTGTTCTTTTTGACTCTTCTTTGGGTCGGATATTTGGGGGGTTTGGTGTGTGGCTGTTTGGCGGTATAACTCGCACCCCTTTTTTTTTGTGGGGTTTGGTTTTTTTTTTTTGGGTATTCGCGTCGAATTTCTTTTGACGATGTTTTGTATTTAGATTCTTTTGGTGGGTTTTGCGCCTTTTGGGGCTCGTTTTTTTTCTGGTCCGCGTGAAGTTTTAGAGAGATTCTGATAATTAGGTTGGGCATGGTCCCACTTATGCTCCGAAACCCTTTTTGATTCAGGATGAACCCCCTTTTCAATCCCATTCTCGTAAAGCGGAATTCCGGAGCCCGAACCCTTTGCCAGTCTTCTACTTGGGCTGCTTCGAGTGTCTCTTTTTTCCCCGGTCGGGCGCTCACGACTTTCTTTTAGATGCGCAGGTTCCTAGTCTTTCCGCATATCACCGTGCACTATTTTTATAACCTTAGAGAACTTGGTCCTCTGGTATCAGTTTTCTTACTTATTGCTTCCGCTGTTATCCTGTCAGATCGCGCGCGGGTAATTGCCAGTTTTCCAAACGCTTCGAGTTGCTCAGCTAATTATGGCTTTGTGTTCCCACTCCCCTGGACTTTCTGTCTTTTTCGGTGCCAGTCTCCCCGTGCCCCTAACGCCATTCTCCCTGTGCCGTTACCTATGTATGAGAGAATTGGCTCTTCGTGCAATGTCTTTCCTATCTGCCTTTTCTTCTTCGCTCCGTTTTGTCTCTCCCCGACGCTTTTTATGGGCTTCTCGCTGCTTAGTAGTCGTCCTCCAACTGATAAAAGCCCCTTTTACTCGGCTTCTGTTTGACTTATTTCAGACCTCTGCATTCCTCGTCTTTTTCATTAATAAAGTCCCGTCCCTGATTCTGATGCCTTTCTAGCTGTCTCCTTCCTGGTGTTATCAAGCAAGGTCCGATCTTGCGTGCGTTATCACTTCTTCGTGATTCCGCACGCCCGGCAGATGTCCAAGTTTCTCGCGAGACGGTGGTTGCATTTTTGTCTTCTTTTAAATCATTTGATCATTCTGCACATGCGCTTCCGTCACCTTGCGTGCCCCTGTTTTAACGTGAAAGTTTTTCACCGGGTGCCCTCCGCCTCTCCTGACGACCAATTTTCCGTCTTGCACGTGTCGGACGGCGTGGGCCCCTCTTACTTGCTCATGTGTGTTATATTTTTTATTACTCGTCTCATCTTGGCGTCCCCCCCCCCCCTTGATGTAAAGTTGTCTGTCCACTTTTCGGAGCACCTCCTAGGACTGTCTTCTTACTCACCCCGGGTATGTCGCTTTGTGCCGTTTTACGATCTTTGCAAACTCTTTTCCAGACGTTTATCCCTCTTCTTATTTTCATTTTTTTGCTTTTCTAACGGTTGTCGCGCCTTCTAGACACTATGGCACCTTGCTCGGAGGCCTCGTGGTCCATCTGTCTGCCCCCCCGCGTGTGTTTTCACTTCGTCTCGTACCCAACCGGTCCTGTTTTTTCCCCGCAGCACTTTTTCTTTTGGTCCTACGTTTCCCTTCTTCATAGACTCGTTCAATATGTCTTCCATGCGATACTACTCCACCACCGTTTCTCGGAGCTATCGTGTATCAAACCGCATTTCTTTCTGGGTTGTAATATGCGCTCACGACTGAGCTGCAGATCAATGTGCCAGTCAGCTTCCCCTCCTTTCTCAGAGTTTTCCTGATCTTGTTCTCTTCCTGTGGGTCGGAGTTGTCTGACGAATGACTTCGTTTTTTCCTCTACGAAAGCTTCCCCCTCTTCTCTTTTTCGTCGTGACTAGGTGCATTTCTGGCTGTGCTTTGCGTCAATCAGCGCGCTCTCTAGTTTTTTAAGAAGAGATGACGCGACGCTTCTTTTTTCCGTGCGAAAATAGCCTCAGTTTTTCCCCCTCCTCTAGAGACGTCACCGCATTCATTTTCCTTTTTCGAAGATTCCCGTTCCATCTTGTTACTTCCAACGAAGCCAAGTATTCCTATTTTCATGCCTTGATGACGACCGCACGCTCTGACCCCGTAAAGGAGATGTTCTCTAGAAGATTTTCCTTCCGTAAGTAACCGCTCCCCCCCACCTTTACCCCGTATAGTCGCGTTCTTGCTTGACCAGGAGTGATTCTCCTATTCAAGTTTCTTCAGAACTCTACCTTCCTTGGTACCAGTTAGTCTCTCTTATATGCTTGCAGCTCCCACTCCCCCCGAGGGTTTCGCTCTAGTAGAGAGAGGAGACTTTCCCTGATGAGTTTTTTAACTCTTTTTTTTCATATATAACCTGGTTTGTCGTTGCTCTTGAGTGGTCTAGTTCTCCCCATACTCCTGCCCCACCATTTCTTTACCACAGACCCCTATCCTCCCGCCAGAGAGACTTCTCTCTCACCCGAGAGTCCCTTGTCCCGCATTTTCCCGCATTCGCGGATCGGTGCTCCAGTGACTAGTTCCTTATGTCGCTTCACTGTTGCCTTCTTTATTGCACCGGAGTTGGTTCTATTTTTTCTGCCCGCCATACGAGATTGGACTTCTTCATGGCTCTATGCAAAGTACGGAGAAGATTCTCTATTTCCTTGTTCTGCATTCTTCTGACAGCCTACTGCAACTTTCGTTGTTGACCGGGTTCTTTTGCACGGTAGTTTGTTAGTGTGGCCCCTACCTCTTGCAGGGATTTTGGCGGATTGGTGAAGAGATTGCCCCGGCCCTTATCTCCATTAGCCTTTCGTCGACGTTCTGGTTGCCTTTCATTTTTGCTACCTTATAAGACTGGCCATTCTGTCCCTCCCACATATTCGTTTCTCTCTTCCCTTGAAGTATGGAAGATCTCTCCTCTCTCTATTAGGTGAGTATCGGTGCAACTTCTTTCTTTGAGTGCCCCCTGTTTCCAGTTGTCATTCCTCCATTGTCCCTCGGGATGGGCCCGTGCCATTCCTTCTGGGAGGATTTTTTCGAGCCTTTGGTCCCTTCTCTAGGGTGACTTCTTTTTTTCTTTTCTGTGAAGTTAAGAAGGAGATGAGCTTTTTTCCTTTCTATCTTTCTAAACCACGATTACGTCACAGAACTTTTCTTCTGACTCACCACCTTTCCTGTGGGTGTCCTTCTTTTCGCGGTGACGAAGTCCCCGCACTTTTTCCTTCTTCCTCTTGAGGTTGCTTCATTCTCTCTTCTTTCCCCGCGGTAGACTTGCCATTTGAGGGATTCAGTTTTCTCTGATCACTTCGCCGCTTTGCGTTTGTTCTATCAATCTAACGGGCCGCGCCTGTTGACTTGTCCCTCCCCTTTCACGTCCTCGGTCTCTTCCCCTTATTTCCGGTTTACACCACATGACATCCCCTGATATCTTACTCTGCTCCCCTGCGTCCCTCTTTTGTTCGTCTTTGATGTTCACCGGATTGTCCCTTGCGGTAGTTCTGTGGATCTAGTGTTGAGTTTTTAGCTGAGCTACACTCAATCCGACGGACGGAGTCTTCGTGCGCTCTCGACTTCTAGGAAGCCGCCTCTCCGTGCGAGGTAAACCCATGTCTCTTTCTCCGTAGACTTTTTTGTTCATCGGGCAACCTGGGCTGCCTCGGCGAGTACCGTCCACTATTTCAACGCCGTATCCGTTGACATCATGAGAACCCTTCCCCCCAGGCAGCTGTCGTAACTCCTGTCCGTTAACCGAACTGGAAGAGGTATCTTGTCTTTTCCCGCCCTCGCCAGCACCCTCGCCCCAAGACTGCTCGCCTGTTCGTATGAGAGTGTCCCACCATTCGTGCTTGATTGATAGGAGTAACGTCAATCTTCTCCCAGAAATTAATGCCAATCAACTCGTCGCAGTTGAGACGATCCCGTTGAGATACCGAAGTTGCTGTGAACCTGCTGATGGGGCTGCCGCGGTTTTTCCCCCTATCATCTTCCCCACTCATGCGTATGGCTTGTGTCCCTATTGTGCGAGGGATCGATGCTTTTCACGATGCCCTCAGCCTTTGTCCTTTTCCCATCGCGTAGTGTGCCGGACGCCTTTCTTGCTTTGCTGTTTCCTCCTTTCGGTACAACCTTCTGCCGTATCTTGATGGTTGACGTAGATTTTAACCAAACTGAATACCCACTAATCTATCTCTTTTGTTCCGCTTTAAGGTTACGGCTTGTATTGATCTTCCGGTACTTGTTTCCCTTGTCGGCATCTTGACTTCCTCCTTCCTTTTCCTCCACCTGTTTCGCTTCTTTTACAGCCGAACGGAACCCGTTCTATTTCGGCTGTTCAAGGATCTCACCTATTGTTCAGCTGCATGCTAATGGCCGAAGCGTCGCCCTTCCCCCTTTTTCGGGCGTCGCTTGACATAGTCTGTACCTGACGGTCCCCCCCAAAGTGTTCCTGATCCATGTTATCCGAAGGTTCCTAGCAGATCGTCCCCGTTGTGTCACGGGAGGGAAAAGCAAGCTCTTGTTCCCGTTTATTCCTCCTATCCTATTCTGACTCGACTTGACCTTTTCCAGTCCTCGAACCCTGGATCACCTCTCACAACCCGGTTTCTTTACTTTTCCCCGAAGCTTCAACTTTGGATCAATGCTGACCTTTTCTTCACCCTCGTCGAAGAAGTTTTCGTAGATGTGATTCGTTTCTAGACGTTATACAAGTGTTACTTCAACTAATGGGAACTTTTTACTCCCTCTCCCTGAGAGCGGGTAGTCCTGTAGGGCGCCTCTGAAAGCCCCTCCGATTCGGCTGTCCCCCTTTGGTTTTACGACTCGCCCCCCTCCTTGTTCAATGAGTTCGCACTTTCCTGCCGGGCTGTCGTCCGGCGCTTTTTTTGTCCTCACGCCGTTCCGCGTCGTTTTACCATTCCCCTCGCGGTTCTACAGCTCTCTTCGTAGCACCAGCTCCCCTTTTCTGACCTTTTCAGTAGTAGATCCACGGTTGTCTCTCAGTACTGGAATTCCATGTCTGGCTCTCTTATATGTAGTCTTGCACCGTCAGTCGTTCTGACTTGCCTGTCCCCTCCTCTGTCATACACATCCCGAGACAGGATTCTCCTCGATTGCTGCCGTTTCATCTCCCTGCGCAGACTGTATCTTGTTTTGTCCCTGCCCCTGCCTGCCCCTTCCGGCATTTCCTCCACGCCCCCTGCCCCGTGTGTGTACGATGGATGTGTTTGTGTGACTTATCCAACGTGCAGTGTGAAGCGCCTCGCCCCAGTATTTTTACCCTCTTCGTTTTTCCGTACGAGTCCTCTAGGGTATTCTTCCTCCGGAACGCGGACGCTCGTCCCCCTTCTTTATCTGATCTTGTCCCCCCCTTTTGCTCGCCTTTTGTCGTGGCGATGAGATGGTCGTTTTCTGCTCGCCAAAGCGCACCGACCCTGTCGCCGTAACATGCCATGTTGGCTTCTTTCTCTTTTATAGATGATGCTTGTTGGCCGCGGCCCCCCCGTCGCCACGCACACCGCCGTCATACGATGGTACTCCCTCTCTTCTGCGGCCGCGGAGGCGTTTTCCCTGACGACCGCGTCCCTTCCCCCTTCTTACCGCCGGGGGTTCTGAGTTCCCCTCTTGTGTGTGCTGGTCTGTTAAAGACTGCGAATAGATATCCCAGGGCCTGTTGAGGGAATCTGTGTTTGTATAAAGCTGGCTTGCCTTTTAGTATATTCCGAGGAAGGTGATGTAGGTTCCCCCCCGGGTACGACCCTGGAACCCCTTCTGTATGCGCTCCCCCCTTCGGCGATTTGGCCCGGCTCTTGCGCTTTTTCTCCCCTCTCTCCCAGACTGCACTCTGCTTAGCCTCGTGAGGATACTTCCCGAGCGAGAAGATCAATTTCTTCCCCTTGCGTGATGACTTGGCGGTCCTTTTTCTCGGACATCGCTACTATTCTTTCAGCACACGCCCCGTTTCTTTTGCTTCCTTATCTGAGACGAGTACCCGGCACTTCCCCGACCATTCGGCCACCACTCTTCTTCCAAGGTGATGAGTCTGCAGTCGATGACTGTTTACACCCCCCCTTCCTCCGTGACCGCCTTCCGTCGTTCGGTATACCCTCTGATTTCGGAACCGGTGTCTCACACCATCACAGTGATACTCAGACTTGGGTCGGCTGTCTTTTGCGTCGACTCACTTCTTTTACTCCCAAGTCCTTCTCCCTTTGCCGGCTCGTAACCGGCTTTCTTACTTTCACCTGCGGGCCATCTCGAATTGGGGCCCACGCCCCAAGAAAAACTTTTTCCCCTATAGTTTTTTCGATTCTCATAAGGATCCCCGATTAAGCATTCTTTTCCGAACCCCCCTGTATAGCAAAATCGTTCTTCTCTTCCCGTAGCCCGTTTTTGGTGGTTTCTCCTAAAAATGTTGCTGGTCATCTTCCTGGCGAGATGCCAGATCCTATTTTGAAGCTCTCATCTACACCACCTCTTTTCTTCCCTTACTGACGACGATTGCTCCGTGTCCCCCTTACCTTTCCAGTTTGTAACTTTGAGGCACCCCCCGTTTTCATGGTCTTGCTCATGACCAGGAGAACCGCTCCTAAAAAGGCCGCTATCTCCCCCTACTGTTGCTCATGAACCCTTCCTTCTTTGGAGGTGGCACATGTCCCCGCACGTGACCTCGGGAATCAAGAAGCTACGTCTGAAAGCTATAAGAGCCTTCTGCCGCATTTCTGAACTATCTGGGCTCTTTGTATCTGTCCCGAGCCGCTCCGCACGTAACGATTCTCACCTCTCGTTTCTTTCCCCCCAATTGTCTGCGACCCCTACGTAGGACCGTCTCCATGTTGCCGGGATGTGCGTTTGGATACTTACGATTTACTTCTCTTTTTTTCCACCCCTATCCCCATATTTGACTTGCCTGCCTTTCTAGGAGAGGTAGATTCCTTGATAGTAGAGGCTCTGAACCCCCCCCACCAAACATCATGGGCGTAATCGTCCAAACCACCGTACCCCCTTATCCCTCCCGTTGCCCCCCTCCCCCCCCCCCCGCGCCCCCGCCCACACACCCCCCCCCCCCCCCCCACCACAACCCCCCCCTTACCTCCTGCCCTTTGCAATGTAGCCAGGTGGTACCGACGCCTTCCCTTTGCACCTGAAGTGAGCGGTAAGAGTCCTTTCGTTCTCTCGTTTTTTAGGCCAGGCGCTCGTGGGAATCCTGCAGGGTACGACTTCTCCAGTTGAGTGACTTGTGAAGAGCCAAACAGGACGCTTCTCGATTTGGGAGACGTCGAGTACCCTTTAGAAGACGGTTCAGCTCCGCTTGACGACCCGAAATAGCTCCGTCCTCTTTCTTCGTTCGGGACCTTTTGTGCGTGACAAAGTCCGCGACGATTCTGCCCACCTTTTCCCCCCTTTTCAAAATCGATCGTTGCGGCTTCTGGCTCTTTGTAGAGAAGATGCCCCCTATGAGAAGCTGTCAGTCGCTACCATGCTGTAGCTAGCATTTCCCCCACCTTATCCGATGTACCCGCTCCGTCCTTGTTCCCTTTTCCGTTCGATTTGTATGTGAGTCTTTTTAATCTCTATATTCGAAAGCTTCGTTGTACGGTTACGATGACTAGCTTAGTCTAAATTTCTTTCTTTTCGCATTTCCGCCGGCCGGTACCTCTGCCGTTGGTTAATAGAAGCTTTCTCGAGATGCTTCGCTCATGGGATCCACCGAATAATCTGTGTTCCCTACTCGAGGATCACATGCGAGCGTTATGCTGTTCTTTGGATTTTTATCACGCGATTGCGAGTCTGCGCCGCAGTTCCTCAGAATTGTCCGCGTTTCCTGTTGGAGCTGTTAAGCTTACCTCTCCTGCGACACGGAGCGTGAGATAACCTTTTTTTTCAGATGCGCGCCCTGATGCTGTCCTGTGGTGCGCCTCAGTCCATTCGTCACATTCGGCGAAGGTTTCCCTCCGCTCTTCTTCAAGCGCCGCGCGTGACCTCTGTGGGGTCTTCCCTGTAGATGGAAGCGCGACCTATCCTTTTGACGTTGTTTTCTGTCCTTTCATTCAACTTGTTTGCTCGCAACCCGAAAAAGTACGCCCCCCCTTGTTAGCACACACAGGACCGGGATTGAAGACCCACCCGGATCTCTTATGTGTCATGGCCAACGAATCCACTTCCAACTTTTGATTCCCTCTGACCCCGAAGGGTAGGATCGATTTTGATTACGAGAGGAAGCCTACCCACCATCTCTTTTCCTCGGGCGAGCTGCGGCGAACGCTTCCCAGCGCCGGCGTTGTGCCACTTTTTTCTTTCCTTGCGGAGATCAGGCTCCCTTATCCTTGATTTTCCCCAGGCAGTGTCTCCTGCTACACCCGCCATGGGACTTATATTTTACCCGTATCTCCCTCCTTACCGCGTGAGGTCCGCTTCTGCCTCGTAGATAGGGAGTGCTTCCCATAGGATGGACTCGTCAGCCACGGTTTTTTCTGGCTTTTTGCACTTGTCCGCCCCCCGTCCTATGACCGCGTTGTTTTTCTCTCTGGAACGAGCATTCACTCCCTCTCTAAAGAGCGACGCACCCCTTACAGTGCGGTTCCTGCTACGTGCGTGCTCTCCCCCCCCCCTTTGAAGTGCCAGATTTAAGCCAATTCAGGTCCTTAAGGAGGTTTGAGCTCACACCGGCGGTCCCTCGATCCGCGTGTTCGAGGAGATGCCATTCGAAGACGATTTTTTCCTTCTTCCTCGCACAATATGAACCCCCTTCGGACTTTCCCTTCCAGCAGTTGTCCGTGTCCCTTTCCTTTTCTCCCCCGTTCAGGCCGGAGCTGCTTTTCGCGTTGAACGCCTCCGCGTCCTTCTGACCTTGTTCCCGTTAGAGATCCATCGTCTTCAATGTATGCGTATGTCCCTTTCTCGCCGACGATATGACAACTGCATCACTTCTTTTTTTTTTTCTCATACGGACGCTCCTTCGGTCTCTTTCCTCCTTTTTTAAGTAGCCAATACGAACGAGTTGGACTTTTCGCGACCTGTGTCCCTTCAGTTCCCACCCGAAGTACTTCGCACACCTCTCGGGACGGTGGAGATCCTATCATGTTTCTTACGATCCGGTCTTATCCAGTCGTTTTTGATGCAGTCCCGTTATATATCAGTTATTCGTTGCTCCTTTTTCGTTGGGGTCCTTGTGTTCGTCTTCCACTGCACCCTTCCCGACGTCCTACACGCCACTTTGAGAAGCGAGTTACTGTCCATTAGAAGAGCAATTACCATTCGGGTTCTCTCTCTATGCGGGCTGGCGTTTCCTGTTCGTATCTGAAGTCAGCTGCGTTGTATTTTTTTCTTCGTACTGGACGACAGACGGCTGCGTGGTATTGTACCGTGCGTGTTAGATTTTTTTCCTGTCTTGCCCTTTAGGAGGCTCCCCCTTGAAGACCTTCCGTATTTTTTGTTTCACGGCCTTATTGAGGCGCACCCCATCTGGGCCTCGAACTGTATGTGAAAGCACATTCCGTAATCCCACCTCGAACCTTGTGCTGCCGTCGATTCTAATTGAACTTTGTTCCGTGTTTGCGACCATTTGCCCCTTCCTTTCCATGCCTTTCCCTCCTTTTCCTTCTCTTCGCGTGGCGGACGGGTGTTACGGTCCGCCCTTTCTCTTGAGTGTTTGTCGAAGTTTCAATTTCTGATGGCTACATCCTGTTCGGAGCCCGATGTCTCACATCCTTTTTCCCCACGTCTCGGAGCGGCCTTCGACCGTTCTTTTCCCCACCTTTCACGATCTCTTCTCAGAGTACCTCTCTCTTTTCCTC
>Ga0179591_1311274_pt1 | contig 12458 bp, 6 predicted proteins | sample CZOMad2_1_08_16f_FD_182891 | JGI IMG/M metagenome (GOLD analysis project Ga0179591, IMG submission 182891) | Vadose zone soil fungal communities from Angelo Coast Range Reserve, California, USA - CZOMad2_1_08_16fungal (PacBio error correction) | ecosystem: Environmental > Terrestrial > Soil >... | reverse complement strand
CCAAAGGCTCCAGTCATGCTCCTTGCTTCAAAACCTGGCTCATTGACGTTTGAACATTTTTTTTTCCCCCATTTTGGTCGCTGGCTCCACGTAATTTTTTAGGGCCCTAATCCGATCCATGGTTTGGGTCTGAACTCCGGAACTCTCTTTCTCCTTAGAATATGGATCATCTTCTTCTTTTTTCAAAACGCGGACTCCCTTAATTTACGTACGACCTGCTTCTGTTATTCCCTAAAGTATTACATTTGAGCTCGTAGACTTGGGAGCGTTTTCTTTGGAACGTTACCTCCTGCCGTTTTGGCCCTCTGCTTTTTTCTTTCACTTACTCGTCAAGGAAGGCACGACGCCCGCCGGTTCCAAGGCGGGTTCTGCCCCTTGCACCATTCCCGTCCCAAGCTTTTTTTTTTTCAGGTTGCTGACTTTTCTTTCCGTTGTTGATCATAGTTTACCGGAGAAAAACTACAGGTCGGGAGATCTTTTTTTTTTCTTTCTCTGCCAACGCGAGTGACTTCCCCTCGTACTGGCTCTTGAAGCCTTGTCCAATTGCCGGTTTCCCCCCCCAAGCTCCGGATTTGCCAAAATTGGGGGACCGCAGACAGTTCCCCCTGTCCATTTTTTGGTTCTACGCCCCTTTTTAACCGGAATCCATGCGGTCAGGTGAAAATTCTCCTCCTAAGCATGATTCGCCCCTGATCCGACCATGACACCTGCTTCCCCCCGGATCCTCATAAAGTAACGACCGCCTTTTTTGGCCTCGCCCCCCACGGTAATCCGGAAAGCTGGAGCTCACATACGTTCCTGGTTCACCCCAGTCCAGTTTGCTTATTTCCCTCCTATTTTTTAACAATGGATGGGAATCTATTGTGGATTTTTGGCACGGGGAGAATGTTCTCCCTTCCTGCAATTTAAGGGCATGGGTTGTTGGAACACCCGATTTTCGGTGCACCATCGGCTTGGGGCTTGGTTTAGTGCCGTGAGTCCTTAACATTGTTCGGGAGCATCGCTACGGACCTTCGGGAGAGGAACCCGGAATGGTATGCCAGCGCTTCCAGGGCCCCTTTCAATTTCAGTGAGGGCAATGTTTTTTTGCCCCTTTAAAATCGTTTCGGTATTTTGCTAACTCTGGAATCCGCTTTTCCCGTAAACACAGGTAGATTGTCTAATTCCTCGCGAAATTTTTTTAACTGGTTTATTACTTTAAGACAGGATGGCCAACGATGATCAAGCCTGTTTATTCCCCTTTGAAGTTCTCTTTTCGGTGGCCCCTTTGTACACCACGAAAGGGGTGAAAAAAGTTTTTTTGAGAATATGTAGACCCGAAGTGAACCCCCGGAAGCGGACAATCGAAGCCTTCTGGTCTCCCCTTAACTCTTACCCTCCCCCCGTTTGTTTCTTTCTCGTTTAATCTAGGAGGGATGAAGAATTCCCCAGCATTAGGGTCCACTTTTTTCTTGATATTGGCGAAGATGCATAAATGGTTTTAAATTTAGTTCTTCCAGTTCATGAAGACTTCAATGAGGACTTTCATCATTCATGTTTGGCCCTCCTGTCTCCCCTTTTTAACGAAATGGCGGAGGCCGTGGAGACCCCCATTGAGGGAGGCGACCCCTCCCGACGGTTTTGGACTGGTTCCCCGACTTTCAGGACGTAGCAACAGACCGGTACCGGCACATTGGTTAACTTCTAGGCACCGCAACCTAATTTGGCGCAGGACTTTTTTCCCTGAGATCTTTTTTTGTTAAAGATATTTGGCCCTTAGGCCGCCCGAGGCGGGAGAGGCGCCCGAACCCGGTCCGTTCAGCACTTGAAAGTGTCTCACCATTTTAACTTTTTTTAACATCGTACAGCCACAAAAGGGAATGACTTGAGCTGGTAGGAGCCCTCGTCCATCCCCAACTCTCTTTAAGGGAAATTCCTCTCTTTTTCTTTGGGAAAAGTTTTCCTATGCTTCGAGCGCGGTCTCCCCTTCAAATAAAGGGGAGAGCAACCCACTCTGAGGGCACTTTTTCGACCCAGTTTCGCTAGGGTTTTTTCGAAGTTTTTCGTCTTTTCCTGTAGAGAATCTCTCCTGTTCGTCCGTGACCAGAGGTGTCTACATAACGTCTGGATCGGGACTTGTTCCTCTAGCCCCCAGGGACTCGTAGAAGCTTGCTGGGACCCCCCTGACAGAAATTCCTTCTTGAGTACGTTTACACGTGTGCAGGTGTAGCCGAACACGCCCGTTCCCCTTTTTTCCCTTTGATCACTTTCCTTCGAAGTCCAACTCTCTTGGGGACTGGGGTCCAAGGGTTTTAAGGCCCCAATTTTCTTCTTTGAACATGGACAGGTGGTTGCCCATTCATTCTGATCTTATAATGTTTTTCTGATTTTTAGGTCCACGGCTCTTGGGTTCCCGAGGCAGGCAAGACTCCTAACATTGAATGTCGCGCTCGGGGAAAGGTATGGGAACAGTCCCTAGGTTCTTCGGTACAGATTTAAGGCGGACCGCACAGTTTTTTTTACCCTTTTTTCCCTGATGACGCTTTCCATATTACTTTTTTATTAATAGGTTAATTTTGGAAATTCGTGTTCGGAGCGTCCATCGGGATGATTTCTTGCCCTTACTGTTTCCTTTTTACTTTCGTCCACCCGATGGCAAGTTACCCCCCCCTGTTCAACCCATTGATCACAGGTAACTGTCTTCCTGAGCCTTTTTAAGGATCTCCTTTTAATCTTCCCCCTGAATCCATGGAAGCGCCACTTCCTACGTGGCTCTCCCCTTTAACGGCACCGGACTCCAAATCGTGCTGTAGGAGATGTTTGAAAGGGTCGCTTTGTCACAGCGTTCCCCCGGGACTTAAACAGAAGGATCCCGGTACGACAACCCGCCTTCAGATCCCGTCTAGTGTCCTTCGAATCAAACCGGGAGCTTTCGGTCTCGAGGCCTACAATTCTCCTGTGATCAAATTTCAACGGGCGCTGGGCACTGTGGCGTGCCCAGTTCCGCCGTTTTCGACTAACGGCGGGTTTCAAGCGGTGCTGTTCCCTTTTTTTTCTTCCAAGCCCAGACACACCACCCGCATTTCGTATTCAAATTATGTTTTAGCCAAGTTTCGCTCCCTTTTCTTCACCAAGCCTCCCTCCCTTCTATGAATAACGAACGGCGTGGCCCTCCTCCTGACTCTTTTGAAGCATCTTTTCGTTTGTTGAGAGAATTTCCCTTCCATTATGTGCTTTTCGGTTTTTGCGTGCACGCCTCGTTCTGACTTTCTTAGGGTGTTTTGGAAGATTGGGGATTTTTTTGACTAACTTTTTGTTTTTTACTTTCTGAATAATTAGGTTCCGCGGTTGGGAGGGAGGTGCGGCCCGCAACCAATGGAATCCCCTTCTGGGTTTTTTCTAAAGTGCTTTCAATGGAAGACCGGTTTTTGTTGCCCTGCCTCGCTTTATTGTGCGGACCCCTCGGTGTAGGCCGCTTTCGCACGGACGTCCAGTTAAGGGGGGAATCTCTGCCGAGTACGTGGTGATTTTTTTTTTTCTTTTTTTTTTTCGCATTTATTCCTGCTTTATCTTATCACTGTTCTTTCCTGACTCACCTCAATCTCTCCGCGGTTGACGTTACCCCTCCCAGGGATTGTTGGTGGAGATAAAATCGCTCGACGTTCATGATCCTTAGGCCGTTCCCAGGGATTGAAAAGGAGCGCAAGTCCTGCTCCGTTTTTCCTGAAAACTGCAGGTGTGAAGGGACCCCTTTCGGTGGACCAATGTATAACATTTTTGATCCGATCCCTTTTGTTTTTTTTCCCCAGGAGGCCGCCTTTCTAATTAGAGTTTCACCTCTGACTCCGTTCCCGTGCCGGGAAACCTTTTTGCCCAAAGCGGCGGGTACCCTTGCATCTTCTGATTAATGACCTCCTGAGCCATGGAGTTCGGTGGAAGGTACCCTTCCTGGCCATCATGCCTTTGACCTCCTTTTTCGGTTATCCCTTATTTCTCCCCAAAAAATAGGACGACCACGGTCCATGTTTGTTCATAAAGGAGGGCCTTGAATGACCCAACAGGACCGATTCCCGTCCCCCCCCTTTTTTTCGGGAAGTGGCCTTTCGCGTCTAGGTTTCAATAGGAAGGATAAAGCGTATCCCGGGCGAGGCATTGTTCTTGCTACACATCTGACCGCCCGCCCCCTGTTCCTTTTTTTTACATGCATACGCGCTCCCCCTTCCCGGAGGCCAAACTTTTCGACTTTGGCACCTTCCGGATCGTCCCCATTTTACCCCTCCCTCCATTGCCGCACTATGCGAAAATTTGCTTTTATGGCACGAACCATTTAGAGGGCTTGATCTGAATCCCAGCTCGACCAATTTCATTATCACCCATTCGCTCCGGAGTTGCGTTTCGTTTCCGACCATTTATGGCTGCGCCGTACCGCCCTTGACAGAAGGAAGTATCCCTTTTCAAAACAGTCAGGCTGGAAAGGGTTTCAAGGACTCATGCGTGAATCGCTTTGTGGTGGCCAACTTTTTTGAAGTTTTTTCCTACTCACTGTTAGGAAGTTGGGGACGGATGTTTGGATTTTCGGTTCCCAGAGTGGCTGCCGTGAGTTTCAATTAGCGGGGGAGGGATTTTTTTTAAGCTCCCGGTATATCTTTTTTTTTCATCAAGGTTTCCGACAGTCCTTCCGTCGGGACACAGGCGGCCTTCCGTGAAGATTGCCCTATCACTCCACCCCTTTTTCAATGCGTCCGTTTGCGTCAGAATTGGGTCTCCACGGAAAACCGTCCCTTCCTTCGCCGGACTTTTCTCACCGCATTCTACGAACGGTTTGGCAAGGCCCCTGCTGCCGAAGATCTTTTTTTTCCCAATAGTTTTCCTTGGAATACCCCGAAAGGGCAGGCAAACCTGACTGTTCGCCAAATCTCCCACTAAGTTTAATTGACCCCCCATCGGAAGCGGAAGAGACCTCGATTGTTTTCTTCCCCCCCCCTTTTACTCCCTACGTTGTTGTTTTCTCGATGGTCTCGCCTCTAGGAGTGGTTTTTCCGCTCCGCATTCTACGTTTCGTGTCCACAGATATCTGTTTTAAAAGCCTTTCGGTGGTGTCTTTCCATTCCTGAAATGCTTCCCCCAATGATCTGCGACTTGCCCTGCCCCCTTGGACTAATTCGTTCCCTTGAGAGTTGGTGATTCCGCGGTTTTTTAAGTCCGGTAACTCGAAGGGTCTGGTGAGCGGGGATTCTCCGGATTCGAAAAGCCTTAACTGTAACGGATCAACCACTCCCCCCTGCCGCCCCTTTTTCTTCTTTTTTCCCAGAGTCCCTCGTCGGCATACCGGGTTAGGCAAGAGACGCAGTTGGCGTCCGTGACAGGGAGACGCACAGAGAGCCAGCCCACCTTCTTGGTGGTAAAAGTCCCAACCTCATGCCCCAATTAAATGACTTGAGTTTTTTTGAAGATTCTTCCCACGAACCACAAACACCTCCCTATTCCCGAACATGCATGGGAAACCTTTTTTCAGACCCTGGGAGGGTTTTCCATGGACCTATGCCTTCGATTTCCACTTATCAGTGGCTAAGAAATAATGGGGCTCGCCCCCTCGAAACCCTCCGGAGTGAATGGCCTTCGCCAGGGGCGTTCCTGTTCATGGTCTCTAGGACATGATCAGCTTTTGCCAGTCCCCCTTAGTCCTATCTGATTCTTACAGGTGTTTCAATACAGAGGTATCGTCGTCGGCGACTATCCCACTGGGGCCTTCGCATTTGCCCCGGGCAAATTGTTTCGCCCCGGTTTCCCTTTTTTTGCGTCACCTTCCCCTTGCGAAGTTGTCGAAGAAAAGTCTTAACTCCCGATACTCTCGTCCGTCCTCTGCTCACGGCCAGCTTTTCGTTACTGCAGCTAAGGGGTGCCTTTGAATCGTTTTCCGGGATGTGTTCAGCAACATGACAGTCCTTGTAAAAAAAAGTGGTCCACTTAGTTTCTTTTGCCTCCGAATTTACCGATGACCCCTTGATTCCTTATGCGGACCGGATTCTCGAGCCCACTTTCGTTTTTCCTACGAATTGAGCTCCTGAAAAAGGTAAATAGTGGCCAAACTTCCCGTCCTCGGTTTTCACTGCGCCCAGCATGTTTCTAGCCGGTTTCTTTCTCATATGTACTCTAATAGTAGTAATACGGTCTAGGCACCTCCGTTCCGTTTGGAAGCAAATTATCGATGCCCTTTTTATACCTTGGAAGGCTTCCTTCGTTCACATAGCTGATCCCATGCACAACTCCCTCTGAGCCATTTTCAAATTCCTTTGAGCAGGCTAATTTTCTTTGGTTCTCCTTTATCCGTTTCCGCGAGGATGCAATTGCCGCGTCCATTACGACTGGTCTTCACCCCAATTGACTGTACTGGGTCCCTCGTCTCGCGGAGTTAGAGAAAGGGAATTTTTTCTTTTCCGGTTCCTCCGCAGCAGAGCGTGAAACCGGCGCTACTTTTTTTCAAGAACAGTTCGCTCACCAGCCCCGAGAGGACTTGTGTCGGAACCTTTGCATCTTTCGCCGTTAGGCCCCACAAAGCTGGTCAGGAAAGGAGAACGTTTCATGTTCGTGCGTCGGAATTCAGCAGTATACCCTTTTCACATCCGGCCGGGTGGGCTTTCCCCCCAATTGAGGTGCTTCCTGCAAAATTGGCAAAGTCCACACACCAGTAAAATCTTGCGCCCCCTCCCGCATATTTGTTTCACGCCTCACCCCTTATTTTCCCAAGCCTTTTTCAAACGAGTGGCCCTTCCCCTCTACCTAAGGAGAATCTCTTTTATATTTTTTCCGTTGGTGTGTTAGAGCTGAGTAGGAGGTTGACCTCGACAGTCCTTTTTTTAGGAGAGGAGTTTTTGAAGATTTTTTTTCCGTGTTGAGCGTGAAACTGAATTCGGTTCCGTTGGGTCTTAACTAGTGTAGACGTCCTCTTTGTGTGATTGATTCGGGCAGCATCCCCAATTGTCCGCCGGGGAGTTTTCCCTTTTTCAAATGTTTTCGCTGCCTTAAATAGTCACTGGTTACCTTGCCGATCAGTAGTTAGTTTTCAGGACCCCCTTTTTTTCCTGCCGCTGAAGCCGGACTCCGTAAGGGAAGTTTCCATGCATCCATGCCGAGGGTTCCCGGTTGATTTCTTGGTTCCTTTTTTAGGTTTCCTTTGAGTAATTATCTTCCCTTTCTGGCGTATAGATAATCCCTCCTTTTCTGTTACGCGGTATAATCGACTCCGTATATTTGACACAGTCCCTTTCTCGTGTGTCCAGTCGATTTAAATCGCTTCTGACGCTTTGATGCCCCTTCTGGACCCCTTCCAGAAGGACTGCTCCTCGTTGGACCCCTGTAATTGCGGTGTCCCACCTTGGTCACCCTTTCCATCGGTGGGACCGCGTCCTTGCCGCCCTTTGTCATAAAGTTTCCCTATCCGATCCATGTTTTGCCTACTATCAAAAGGATGTTTCTCCCGGCGAAAACCGGAATCTAGTCTCTGATCACTCATCCTCTTAGTCGGGAAAAAACCTTCTTTCCGCTTGAAGGTAAAGCACTGCTTTTTGGATTCCCATCACGATGTTTTCCCCCCTTTCTCTCGGGAGGAGCGGTTTTTCTTTTTAAGCATATGGTTACTTGTGACATCCGGCTCACTTTCCAGTTCGAATGCAAAGGAATCCCCCCCGCCCGTGCCATTTCAAATTTTGCATTTCCTTACCATACCGGGGTTATTCATCATTTTCGAGGGAAGGTGGTCCTTCGAATGCTGGCCGTGATACTATAGGAAGGAAAGCATATCCTCTTCTGGAGTACGTGTGATAAATGATCCAACCCATGTGGAAAGAAAGACGCACATTTCCATTTTTCCCTTTAACCTTCTGTACAATTGCAGCCCCCCCTTTTTACCCCAAGCTTAGACGGGATTCTCCCTTTTCGTTATGTAACAAATTTTTCCCGTAAGTCGACTCCAGTTCTTATTTTCCGACTGTGAACGAATGCGGCACAGTTCCGCTTGACGTTCCCGCCTTGATCTTCCTTTTTTTCTTTTTTAAATGTCCATGCTGCCCGACTTCACCTGGCCACTCCCTCCTTAGTGTTTTAGTCGCGTCAAAGTATGGATGAGACGATCAGCGTGCGCATCTAATCGCAGGCACTTCGGTTCAACTTTTCCCTTCGCAGGCCATGTTAGTCTGCGTGAATCATTTTTGTGGATTTGGAAACAGGAGCTTATCCGGCTCTCAGGGCTTTTTTTGGCGTTTTTTTTTGAAAGATTTTGCGTTTCTTCTGGGGCTTTGCTTTTGGTCGCCCGTCGGTGTCCAGGACGCATTCGTCCCCGTCTGTTAGGGCAACTGGCGCGTGTTACCGCGGCCCCTGGAAAACTGATATAGTTCAAAGTTTGCGGCATTGCTGCAAGGTGATGTTGCCTCTCCAATTTTTTCGGTAACTGCTTCCCTGTCTCCCCCCCCTGGAAGAATTCCTAAACGTCTTCGATTTACGCCTTCTCCCCCTCGTTCGTTGAAATTTTTCAACTCGCGTTTATCAGGAGGGCCAAGCATGGAGGCTGCTCCCCCCCGTGATTTGACTCTTTTCCATCTGCTTTTATTTTTTCGGGCTCGAAAAGGGCGAGGTGAAACAGGTTTAGCATCAGTCCCCCCTATCCTGGATCCCCCTAATGCGGAAGCGTCCTCCGATCCCCCCCTCTGAGTGAGCGGTCCTTCCTCCTCCCAGTTGTGAATGGTTCTTGGGCGAATAGAGGAGTGATATTTTTTTTTTCCGCATGGAGGGTCCATCCTTGAGCTTAGCTGATACATGTTTCACCTCCCTTTCTGACTCACCTGAAAAGCGCCCTGACTTCCTTTTTGAAGTCCGCATTTTATCTTTGGCCTCCTTTGTAAACCCTGAACTGGCGTTGAGGGAGTGGAGACCCATCCCGCAGGCTACCGGATTCCTGAATGAACCTTTCTTTTTCCTTTTCTCCCCAGGTCCGTTACGTCCTTTTTTTTTTCCCCCCCTTAGGTTAGCACCTTTCAGGCCTTGCCTCGGTTTCCCTGAAAAGCGCTTTTTGAATCAATAGGTTCCGAAGGCCGTGTGGGTCCCTTGCCCGATGTACGGGCGACGTTCCTTTGCAAGAGCAGCACAGCCCAGTCCTATGGCCCAGAAATTTAAAACCACGAATGTCCCCCGGGCAATATCTCTGGAGATCCAGGCACCCGTTGGCCACCATCACCCCCCCCATTTGACCCTCATGCCCCTTTTTTTCCCCCAACTATCTCGCTTTAGCAAGGGGCCCGTTTTTTCCAGGGACCCGATGCCTTCTATACGCCTGTCTTTTTCCGTTTTTTGTGAGCGAAACCCCTCGGCTTTGCTTTCGTGAGTTTTTGACTTTCGCAGGGTCCGTCCTGGCTGAGACCATTTTGCATCTCATGTGCAGTTCCTGTGATCCGCCTGTCGTTCACAGGGCGGTATAAAACTGCGGTCATTAATCTCCAAGCCCCTGGTTTAGCTCGTCGACGATTTGCCTTGTTTCAAATTCCTTTCCCCCAGTTGCCTATGACAGTTCCGGGCGGTAAACATGGTTCAATGCGATACAAGGTGATGTATCTCTTCAGTCTTGACACGGCCCGCTAGACTCTCCGTCCATTTTTATAATCTGGCTTTTTTCCCTCCTTTGGAGTCTTGATGGTTTTTTCATCACTGCCCGCCTCAAAACTGGACCGGCGGGTTTTCTTTTACGTAATTGCGTTCCTTGACGCGCCCGACGTCACCTTTTTGCCTTGGAGGGGAACAAGGAGGTTTTTTTACCCCTTTCCGCTCCCAGTGCTCCAATTTTTTTTTCAAAAGGTCGGGGAATCCACGCCCATTTTGAGGCGTCCCGTCCGCTCAGGCGGCGCAGGGTTCCCCGCCCATTAGGAATGGATTTTCCTGACCTACAGGTGTTCAGTTCGTCTTTTAAGAGTCCCCAAGCCATGTACTTATTTTTCCCACCTTGGAGGGCTTTAGCGTGAAAACCCGATTACACTCTCCCCCCCCCCCCCCCCCCCCCCCCCCCACCCCCCCCCCCCCCCCCCCCACCCCCCCCCCCACACGTCAGGTTAAAGCTTCCCCGCATAGTAGGGAAGGGAGTACTTGCATCCAGGTCCGGGCGTCCGCCATGGCGCGTAGTCGACGTGGGCTTCAAACCCCTTCCAGTCCAACTTCCCTTTCAAATCCAGACTGATTGACAGGCTCCGTCTCCAACGCTTCCGGGACTCTCTAAAGAATTCTTTATCCATTCCAAGGCCAGAGTTAACAACAGGACCTACACAAAACCTCCCTTAGGCCTGGATTAGTGACACCGGAATCGCCCCCTTCTCTCGCCCTCCACCTGACCGCTGATTAAGAAAAGGATAAGGTCCTTACCCTTTCAGTCACCGTTTTAGTGTTTATCAACCTTTGAAACACCAGCTACGTGCTTCGTTGCGGTGTGCCCCGGCACGCACCAAGACCGACACCCCCCCAGTACGGACCCGGGACCTCACCTTTGAACCACTCAGTTTCGTAACCGTATTCTTCCAAAAGCAATCTAACCGCCTGCAAGTAACTGGATTGACACTCAGAGCCAGACTACTCTCTTTCCAATACCGTTGTTGTTGTTCGTTTTCCTTTTTTTTCCCCTGATTTTGGTTTAGGTGTTCCCCCGCTTTCTTCAGTCAGGATGCAAGTTAGAGGGGCTTTTGAACGATTACTGGTGAGCCATGTAAAGTCGTCCGTGCGTTTTTTTATAGTCACTAATTGTCCTGTTACACTCCGAGTGGTGTTTGGGCTCGTGACAAGAAAAGCACCCCCCCCCTTTACCCCCACCCGGTCAGGTGACAAAGTGGCTGGCCTTTTTTTTTTTTTCAGCTTCACTTGCCGCTCGTGAAGATCTGTTTCGGGGGCCCGGAGGCAGAAGCGTCGCCCCAGCGCAGGAGGTGGATGCAGAAGAAAGGAGGTGCCAGGGGTGATCTTTTTCTTTTTTTAGGAAGACGATGGTTTCATCTGATGATAGCTTCCCTTCGATGATTGCTGCCAAGGGGGATCCCATCGCCTACGGAGCTACCCCAGGCCGTTCACTTTTTTTCCCCCCCATGCCCCCTCGTCTTTTGTACGCGGCCGGATCGTGGTGTCCAGATCAAAGTCGCCGTCCGGAGCTTTCGGTTTAAACCTTAGTGCGTTAACAATGACTCCATTACGGTGGGGCCGAGAAGGCCACTAAACAGGGCAAGAAGATACCCCCTGTGCTTGGTGACTTTCGGAATTCGGTTTGAAAAGATAATTTAACCTTCTGATTCATAAGATATTGCTTTTTGGGGACACCGCGGTGGCTCGAAGTTACGACCTTATGTAAAATACCTTTTTTTTCCCCTCTTTCACATTTTCTCTAGGGGAGGATGTTAGGTGGAGCTCCCTGGTTGCCCACCTTCGTTGTTCATCCCCTCGTGCCCAAGTACCCCTAAGGAAAGCGAAAGCATTTCACTGCCCAGCGGGCATGTCTGAAAACATCCGTTTGACCCTTATTCCCTTCACGATTGATTTTCAGTTTTTTCTCGAAGTCGCTGCTTTCTAATAGGAAGTTTTGATAAATAGGTTTTCGGGCCCTTGTGCGTACGTGTGGTACCCACGATTTGCCTGCCCCGCCGATGTGGAGGACATTTGTGGCGGACCCCTTACGTCCCAAAAACCCTTGACATTATGAACTTGGCCCCTTAAGCCGCATGGAAGCCTTCCCATGTTTATGGGCATCTCAAATCTTGGAAAGTTTAAGGATCATACGGCACGGTAATCCATTTCTTGACGTCCCGAATGTAGATGATATTTCGACCATGAACGTCCCTTCGCCTTCCTCGCACGCCAGCACTTTTTGGGTTTTTTGCAAGACGGTATTCCCCGAGACGTTGGCAATAGAAAGCGGATGTCTTCCCTGAAACATTGTATGGTTCACGCTAGTTAGCCGGTTTCCACACTGTAGTGATCGAGTAGACGGCGTACTAAGGCCATCCAATCCAGGTGCATGCTGTTGGGGCGGGACTCGGCTGGGGCTTGTTGTTTTTCTTTTGTTGTCGTGGGTTGTCCCCGCCGACGTAAGTGCCTTAGGAGTCTCCGTCACGATGCGGGTCACCCTTTGCATTTTCAAGCTGCGGAATTTCAGGAAATGTGACGGTTCTCCTTACCAAGGTCCCCGTTGAGGACAGGTTTCCTGCCTTTTTCTAATACTTCCCTTCCCAAGTCGTTTCCGCCTTCCCGCCATACGCTGGTTATGTTTTAAACCCCTCCGCCTTTCGTTATTCCTACTCCTTGGCCCTTATTTATACAAGCATCCCCCTCAGTTGAATGTCGCTTTTCAGGCTGGAAGACGCCAGGTCCCCTTTGGTGAAACACCCCGCATCTGTTCTCCCTCCGTTGCTTCAACTGCTTGAAGCTTTCCAGCTTCGTCTATCGAGGCGCCAACCGGAAACCCT
>Ga0179591_1379933_pt1 | contig 12459 bp, 12 predicted proteins | sample CZOMad2_1_08_16f_FD_182891 | JGI IMG/M metagenome (GOLD analysis project Ga0179591, IMG submission 182891) | Vadose zone soil fungal communities from Angelo Coast Range Reserve, California, USA - CZOMad2_1_08_16fungal (PacBio error correction) | ecosystem: Environmental > Terrestrial > Soil >... | reverse complement strand
CTAGAAAGGCGGCGATCCCCCTTTTTTAGTCCCCCTTTTCCTCCTTCGGTCGCGGGCCACCTCGTTCCTTTTTGCCGGTCCTGATCCTCCCCCAACTTTTTCTGATTTCGTAAAGTCTTTCCCCCCCCGATAGGGGTTCGAGCCGCGCTGGGCGTCCTCCTTCGGCGCCGTGTATTTTTACTTAAGAACCCGACAGCCTTTGTGAATCCCCCCCTTTCCTGGGTTCGGCTGGGGTGGGGGGGGGTGGCGGTCTCAAGGAACACAATGACAGGTTTGATTTTCTTGCCAGAATCCCTTCTAAATGAGCACTCCCCTCCTACTCTTTTGGGTCTTTCTAGTATTGGTCCGGAAGGAGTTTTTTCCGGACTTTTTTCTCCGGACGTATTCCCACCTTTCCCAGTTTTTTGACAAACGCTTTTTTTTTTCTTGGACTTTTTCTTTCTTTTAGTATTTTACGGTTGATGTGCCGTGGGTGTGCAGGGTCGGGTCCTTTGGTCCCCTCCCCCTGTGTTCCCTCTCCCGGTCCCCTTTTGATTTTTTTCTGAGAACCGGGTTACCTGTCCAATTTCGTGGGGGGAGGGCCGTAAAGCACCGGCCCCCCCCCCCCCCCCCCCCCCCACCCTTTGTCGTTATCCAACCACTCAGGCCGTACCCTCCCGACCCGATCAGGAGACTTCCCATAGTCCCCCTTTTCCCGATAATGTTGCTAGCTTGACCTTCCGTTTTTTTTGACACGTATCAAGCAGGCGTCCGTGAGTACTTCTTTTTAACAGTTTTTCTTTGCATATGCTTTGTTCCTTCGTCCCAAGGTTCTTCCCTTGCTATCCTCCACGGTGGCCACTCGGGAGTGATGTTCCCGTCCCACAATTTCCCACAGAGTCCCTTGTGCTTTTTTCCTTGAGCACTGAGGTTCGCTCCAATCCCCCGGGTTCTGGGGGACACTACTCAAGCACCCCCCTAAGTCCCAGGCCGTCCCGTTCCTTCCTTTTTTATTTTCATTGTCATGGTCTCGTGAACCGTCTGTTGCTGGACTAGCTTTTTTTTTTTTTTTCTTTTTGATTCTCCAAACTGTCCCGTTGGGCCTCTTCTTCAGTTTCTTCTCCAGAGCTGATTTGTTGACAAGTAGGAGGAAATCAGTACCAACCCTTTTTTCACCAGAATGGCTGCCTGAGTATTATCTCTACCAATGGGTTTTTAACCTTTTTTTAACCGGGCCACCCCTTTTTTTTTTCCCCTTTGGTTCTCCTCGCCCCTTTCCCTTTCCCTGTACTCTAGGTCCGGGTAGACACAAAAAAAGGAGGGCCTTCCGTACCGCTCCGATTCTCGTCCCCCGGTTAGTGGTAGGGACCTTTTTGCACCCTTTCACCACGAACGGCGGGTCTTTTTCCTGTTGATTCGTCACAGCTTTTTTCCTTTGGTGTTCCGTAGAACCGGTATTGCGGTTTCAGGTTCAGAGCTTCACCCAATTAGACGAAAGGTACCGGGTCTAGCAGTCCCCCCCGTTTCTTCTATTTTGATTTTTTTTTTCAGTGAGAGCAACCGAGTGTGATCCCCTTGTTTTTGGGTGACCAGGACTTTAGCTTTAATCTTCAATCGGATGGGTTTCTTTTTGGTGGTATTCCTCAAAGTTTGTCATTTTTTTTGATGGCCTTTCTTTCGTTACAGATGGTTGCCACTGCTTTCCTGAGTGTTCTTGGCCCCCCCGGAACCTGATCCCCCCCTTCCCCCGGCTTTTCTCCGTGTTAGCGTTCCGGTACCTTTTTCTCTTGTTGACTACGGAGACCTGTCGATGAAAGACCCCCCCCAGTTTTTATTGAAGTAACTCCTTCATTTTTTAGGTATAGCGCCATCTTTGGTCGACGGAAACCGGAGAGACCCCCCCCTCTCCTGCCGGACTTTGTTTAAGGTCCTCCCCTCTTTGATCGGCCCCGGCTTTTCCGGTATGAGTAGAGCTGCAAGGCTTAGCATCCAATTGGTCAGAATTTTTTTTCGTTTAGCCTTCTGTCCCCTATTTATCAGATATTTCTACCGTGAGCCACGTACCCCAACACGACTTCAGCTCCCCAAGTTGGAGGGGTTTTGGTCTCCCTATTTTGACGTCACGTAGTCATCAAGGAGTTCTTTACCCCCCTTTCCTTTAAAGGAATTAGCGTCGGCCCCCCGTAATGGTGAATCCCAACAGGAGTTTAAAAAGTTAGTTCTCTCCTTCGTTGAGCAAAGGGGAGGATGCCTGTCCTCTCGCAGCTTTCAATTTTTTGTCCTGTTTCTGCCTACTTCGTGCGTTCCCCCTCGGACACGTTCACTTGACCCCGCCCCTGTCTGGAAGAAGACAGCCTCCCCCCGTCTTCCCTATGGACTCTGTGATTCTTCTGGACAGCCTTCCTTGAGCCGAGTGTTTCTTGGACGTTCCTCATTTCCCCACTAAGGTCCAGGAAAATCCTCTGTCTCTTCGCAGCGGGCCAACTACCTGCCCCCGATTCCCAGGCCCCCCCCTTTTTCTATCCCAGGATCCCGTCTCTCTGTATGTTTTTTTTTGCCCTGCAGAGTGATGCAGAGCTTGTATGGTCGTCCTCCCGCCGCGCAGCCCCGCCGTATCCCCCTGCGGCCCCCAACAGTCCCCCCGTCTTTGCCTTATACCTGATGCACCTTTCCGGGAAGTTTCGCAAACCCCCCCCCCCCCCCCCCCCCCCCCCCTGTCGTACGCAGGCGTGAAAACCCTCCCGGTTGTAATCCCTTGCTGTCCTGGTAGTTGTGTGGCCTTCCTTTACAGGCCGAGCGCCGTTCAAGGCTCCCGATGAGAAATTCGAGCGTGAACGATCGGCTTACGTGACCGACTTCACTTTTATCATACGTAAGTGCTTCCCCCCTCAAGCGGCAAGGTCCTGATTATTGGGAAAACTGTCCCTAGGGTAGTGTGACCAATGGAACAGTTACACAACCCCCTTTTTGCTCCCCCCCCCCACATTCCATCCAAGGCGTGGCCTCCGGGCGTCCCTCACCCCCCTCGTTGCGCACAGGGCCCCCGCGGTTTCTACTGAGGGCGAAATTGCACCTTTGTCCTCTTGTATTTACTATAATAACTGTTTGTGGTTTGATTTCTTTTAATTGGAGTGAACGATGGCTTAACCTCCTTTACGAACGATTTCCCCTCCTGCCCTGTTCGAATCTCTTGGGGGGTTTTTTGTTTCCGGTCCCCCCAAACATCCTGCGGTTTCCCAATTGGTATTTTCCGGTGCTTGGCACGCTTTTTTACACGACCCGTTTGTCCCCACCGAACTGGCCCGTTTAACAATCCCGGCTCCATTATTTTTTAAAAGTCAACCCCATTCTCGTGTTAAACTATCTTCCCGCCCCTTTTTTTATTGACATCATTTTGAATATGTCTCTAGTTTACGAGTAACCCTTTTTTCCTTATTGAAGACGGGGAAACAAGGGCTGAGACCAGAGACCACCCCCGGGCGACCCCCGTGTGGGTGGAGATGTTCTCCCCCCTGCTTTCCCGCCGGCCCCCGGCTGGTTTTAACGTGCGCTTTTTAGCGTCCGTTTAACTCCGAGGTTTTGCTTTGGTGTAGGCGAGCCCCCCCCCCCCCCCCCCGACTTTCGTACGAGCGGGGCATATTTAGGTCCCAACACCCCCTCCTCAGCCCGGAATCTGCCTGTTTCTTTGCGTGTTTTTGTTTGTTCCCCCTGCGAACCCTTTTCCCAACTTGTTCGGCGGTAACGGTCTCTCCCGGGTAACCACAAGAGAGGTTCCTGATGGTTTCCCCTCGTGTTTTCCCCTGAGCGGGCTTTTCTTTTTTTCCCAGTTTTTTCCTTCCCCTGTCGCGTCCGAGTGTTTACCGCTCCTCGGCTCCTTGGTTTGCTTTTTTTCTGACTCTTCAACGCCTGCCTCCTTGACTAGATTTTTCAAAAAACCTAATTCCTTGGATCGCACCCACCCGGTTGACCCTTCGGCCCCCCCATCCCCGGATTTCCCCCAGAAAGGGTCGGCTCTCTCCCCCTCAGTACCCTACCGGCGCAGTTCCTCCCCCCGTCGGAGGCGTGTTTGTAAATCCTCCCAGCGCTTCAGGTATCCTGGTTTTATCCATTTCAGACCCCCCCTTTTGAAGAACTTTTTCCGTTTCCCGGCTCCCAGTTTCCCCCCCCCCGGTACGACGAAACGTCCCTTTTCACCGTTCATAAATCGAGACCAGGCACCCCCGTGCCCATCTGTTCGGTTTGGCCTACAGCTTGTTTTTTTTGTCCGCTTCTTTCCCCCCGATGAGGTCTCGGTGAGATTTTCGATTTGGACTCACAGTTGCGCCCGAATCCTCCGAAGTGCTTCTTTCCCCCAAAAAACCGTGGTTTAACTTTTCCGTTCCCCGATGCTCTTGGAACTGGCTTCGAACCCAATTAACCGACCTTTCTCAAGCATGTTATTTAACTTAACCTGCTTTCCTGTGATTTTTTTGGGGGGAGCCCCCCCTGAGAATGGTCTTCGTCTAACGTCTATTTGAGTCTCTCTTGAAATCGCTTCCTCGGTACCCGTTCGGCCTTCCAGTTTTTTGAATGATTCCTCCAACTTATATATAAAGTTCGATTTACCTTTAACGTCTGGAAATAGACCCGTTCCCCCCTTTCTTCTTTTGTCATGTCCCCCGGCAGCCCACTCCCCCGATTTCCTTTGCCGGTGGCCAACAAAACCACTCCCGGTCTTTCCCTCCGAAGTCCCGGTAGAATCCCCCCTGACCCCCCCAACCTTCGTCTCGGCCGGCTACTCTTTCCCTCCTGCCCCCCCCCCTTACCCCCCCATATTCCACCCCTACTTTGGACACTCGCCAAGATCAAAGAAAAAGTGTTCTCGCAGTTTTTTTAAGTTGGGACAACTGACAGGGGGCATCTCAAATCCTTTTGTGCGGTTGCACCGATGGGCTCACCCTCTACGGGAGACACGCACAACCTCACCTTTCTTACCCTCGCCGGTATATACCCTTTCAACACTCCCTCCTGGGCCCCCCCGGCCCCCCCCCACATGGCCCCAACCCTTCCCACTTTTGGGTCGAAAACTTTTCGGGCTGTTTAATGCCCGCCTCCCCCCCCTCTGAACTCGGAAGCCCACCGAGGAACTTACGGATTAAGGACCCCACCCTTTTTTCCCAGCAGTTTTCATACCTCGCTTCGGTGAAAGGGACCCACCCCAACCATTTTTTCCCTGTCAATAAGAAGACACCTTCTCTCCCCTTCTTGTTCTTTTTTTCAAATGAGCTGCTGGGGTCCCCCCTTTTGCCTCTTTTTCCCCCAGCCCGCAACCTACAGGAAACCTCCACCTTATTCCTTCCCGTCAGTCCCTTATACCTCCCCCGAGCGTAAGTCATTTTTGGACCCCCCCTGTTTTCCCCTAGTCTCTCAGTGTGGTAACGAGTTTTGAGATCCTCACGTCACCCCCTTTTGTTCGCCTTCAGAGCGTCGAAACGACACCCTTGTGGATGTTTGCCCACTCCGCCGAAACTTCCCTAAGAGCCGACCACAGTCTTTCTCCCCTGACCCAGATCTTTGCCCCCTGGTTCGGAGAACCCTAGTCTTTGAAGACAGCACCTCAGGAGTTAATGCCCCGTGATGGACAGGCCATCGCCCGTGATCATTCCCACCAAAAGTGGATGCCAGCGAAGACAGGTTCCATGGATGAAGTCCCCTTACCTCCCTTGATGGCACACAGCAGTGCCTCCTTCCTACGATCGGGTTAGAGATCGCCGAGCAGTTGCTAGGGGTACCACACCCATCTTCGTATATCATAAGGGTCCCTTTTCTGTCCTAGTCCAAAGCCCCCCAGGACTTTTTTCTACATTCCCAGGTCTTTTTTTTTTCCCCTTCCGTTCTTTCTAAAAAGCCGGAGGCCTTTCCTGAAGTCCCCCTTGGACAACTTTGCCTCTCTTAGGAACTTCCCCCAACCCCAACACCCACGAACTCCCCTGCCCTCCGAATCGTTTTTTATTTTCCCCCTCTCAAATCCCCTGGGGACCCGCCTTTTCGGTGCCCCTCCTTCCCCCTCGGTAACATCAGATCCCCCCAATGGACACTCGTAATACCCCGCCCTCATTGACGTGATAATGTGGTCTCATCTTTCGCGGATCGTGCCGGCTGTTTCCGTTTGCTAAACGGGTCAGACTGCTCTCAGTCCGGGAGAGGTAGTGCCCTTTCTTTTTCCTTATAGTACCCCCTCGAGCGACCTTCCCCCTCCAATTCTTTTCCAACGGAGGGGGGGCTCGGCATTCTCTCACTCGCACCTCTAACCTTTGGTCCCGCTGAACCGGGCCCGGATCCACTGGTCATCGACCTCGGTGGTAAAGAATCCTCTTTTGGTTTTGGACGGGTTTCGCCCCGCTTTCCCTCTGATCCTTTTTCTTTTTCCTCCTCCCTTTGTTGGTGAGACTCTCTTATCTCTCTCTCAGTTCAAATTCCGGCCTCGGCTTATTTCGGCAATATGACCCAATTTTTCAGTCTTTTTCTTCAAGTTGTTCCCCCTCTTTAGTTAGGCCGCTGTGCCGGCGCTCCAGCCGACGGTCCTTCCGTCGGTATTGACCCCCCCCCTGTTGGATGACCTGACCTGCCCGACCCCTTCTGCATCCCCCCTAACAGGTCGCATTGGGCGGCTGGCACGACAACAGCACTGGTCCCCGAGGGCGCTCCCTCCACTACCCCCCCCCCCCCCCCCCCCCTCGCACCCCCTCTCCTCTTTTCCCCTTGTGTATTATAGATGGGGTCCTGGTGGTAAGCGAGTCCTTTTTCGGGGTCAGGAATCGGCCCTGGAAGTATTTTTTTTCCCCTGACCTTCCCCCCCGTTTCCCCCTTTCAACCCAGGGGGATACGGTCACCCTTTTCCCTTTTTTTTTCCCTAGGTGGTCCAGTTTGGGCCGGTTTCCCGAGTGGGTCCATTATTTTTTCCACTTTTCAATGAACCTTGCTTGAGAGGGTCTTTTTTTTAGAAAGCCCGGCGTGCGGGAAGTAAGGGGAATTTCTGGTGGCTGACTTTCTCAAGACACCCCCCCCCCCCCTTGGATTTCTTCCCTTCTTAACCCCGAGGCGTTTCCATTCGAAAATGATCTGTCCTTCGCCATTTTGGAGAAGATACTTTCCCCCGCGTACGCCCGCATCCTCCTTTGTAGTATGAATTGCCATGTGCTTCTTTTCCCCCTGTTCCTTCTTTTTTTCTCAGCGAGGTTTTACGCCCCTTTAAGGGATCTAGCCGGTGTCCAAGTCTTTCCTGGAGATTTTCCCCTTCGGTCTTTTTTCGGCACCATTTCCCCCACCCCTTCCGGTAGAGTGGGTTCCTAGCTGATTTGACCCGAGGGTTTTTAGAACACCCCATACCACCTGATAGAACCCTCTTCCCCTTTACTCCCCCAAGGGGTCAGTCCGAGGCGTTGTCCCTCCTTCCCTTTTTTTTTTATGGTGAATGAAAGTCGGTTTTTTGACACTCTTCAGTTATCTCGTCGTTCGACGGGGCAAAAGTCGGGTTCCTTTTAGGGAGGTCCTCGATTTTATTTTCTTCGGGTCCCCTTTTTTTTTTCTCCTCTGTCGACTGGCATAGAGGACCATCTCGCCCCTGAAGGTTCCGTGGGTCGTTTTTCTGCGTTTTTGACCCTCGGGCATGGTTTCCGTACCCCCCCCCAATTTCCACCGTTGTCGTACTTCCTTTCCCTGTTTCTTACTGACTGTTATCACCGTTTTCCCCTGCGCAGTTGAGACCCAGGTTCTCCCCCCTTTTTTCTTCTGGTTTTCTTGACTTTTTCCCCAAGGGCAGCACAGGGCGTCCCCTTGTGTAGTACCCCTTTGCTAGTCATTTTTTTGGAGTGTTGAGCCAAAGTAGTTCTTTCTCACACTGCCTCCCCCCCAGAATGAGGTCTCCGCCTACCTTATGGGTCTTCCCCCCCCGTTGCCCGACAGGTGGCGTGTTCCTTTTGATGCCCAGGTCCCAGCTGTTGCGGAACTCAGTCGGTGGATAGGAAGTTTCCCCTCCTTCCCGTCCCCTTCCCCTTTTGGATGCCGGCGGTGGTTTCCTTTTATGTACGGGAAGTTTCCCCCCTTTTTCCCTTTTCCTAGTTTACAGCTGTGGTCCCACGATGGGCTATCTTTGCAGTCCTGAGCACCGACTTTGACCTTTTCCCCCGTTTGTTTTAAGTTTCCATAGCTGTTCCCTCTACCTTATGGCTCGACTCCAGTCCCGGAGCCGCTGTGGGCAGTGGGTCAGAAGTCCCCCTTTTCCCTTCTTTTTTTTATTATTTGTTTTAGAAGTTGATACCCCCGACACCCCTTGATCTTTGTTACCGAGCCCTTTAATCTTTCGGCCAATAAATCCTTTGACGGAGGGAGATAGGAGAGCATTTTTTCCCTCCCCGGATTCTCCAAAACGGAAACAGGCCTTGTCTATTCAGGAGGGCGTTCGGCCCTCTTTCTCATAGATCTTTAAGCTCTGGCTTTTTTCCCCTTACCCCCCACCTGGAATTAGAAGCCAACGGCCTTTGCTTTATTTGAGGGCACCGTTTCCCTCTTCCTCTTCACTCCCCTGGGCGCCCCAATCTAAGTTTATTCCCAACGTTTTTCCTAAGCCCTGCAGAGAACTTTTGCTTGAAGTGGGGCCCAGGTTTCCCCAAGGTGGATGAGATTTAGGATCTGTAAGTCCGAGACCTCGGTATCGTCGTGAACTCCTCCCCTACGGGAGCACGACCGACGTAGGGACCGTATGTTCTCCCCGCCTTTGTCCTGTGGTGATTTTTTTGTAGCCTTCCATCTCGTGACAGATTCGGACGACCTTTTTCAACCCGATTACTTTCTCCTGCCCTCTCGGATTTGTATCGCGCTCCGTTCTCTTTGCCCCCCCCCCTCTTTCTCCTTTTCCCCTTTCTACAATCCTTCCGCCCCCCCCGTACTCGAGTTTTTTTGGCCTGCGCGGCCCTCCCCCCGAGACTTGTTGGTCCCTCCCCCTTGTCTTGATCCGCAGAACCTTACGGCCTTTTGGTCCTGTTGGTTGTCGCAATGTTTGAAGGCGCGATTGCCCCATCCTTTTGGCTGGGTTGCAGGGCCCTCCCGCTGTCGTCTGAGTCTTGCCCACCTTCCCCACCCCAGGTGTAGCGCCCTCCTTCCCCCTTTTTTCCCGTAGTCCCCCTGTGTTGAGCTGGACTTGCCCTTCCGGGAGCCTGCGCAAATCAGGTGAGAACTTCTGCGCTGCCCACGCCTTTTCGACGCCGGCTGTCAGTGATTTTTCTCCACTCTCCACTTTTGACGTTCCCCACATGAAGCGCGCTCTTTAACTCTTTGAAACCCCGTGTAGTTTTTTTGGAAATTTCTCCTTTAGGTTTCCAAACCTTGTCCCCCCAAACTCGTGTCCCGCTACCTCTGATTGTTGTGGAAAGGTTACCCAAACCCCCCCGACACTTTAGAGACCCAGGGAGAGTTTACCTGTTCAGTTAATGGCCGGATCATTTTAACCTTAAGCTTCCATCCCCTTTTTTTTTCAGAAGTGGGGGCTGTGGAGGAGACTGCGTGGATGGCACACTTGCGTGAACTCCCTCGGCAAGAGACCTGCTTCAAGCTTTTAAAAAATCGGGCGGGTTTTCGACCTCCCCGCACTTGGCGTTCTTATAATTGATAGGGTGGCCGATATTTTAAAAGGAGTTACCCTCTCTATTTTTTTTTTCCAAAGTATCTGGCTGTTTTTTTCCTTTCAAGGCCTTTTGACCTCGTTAGACCTACAGGGGAACGTTACTTGTTTTGCCGAGTCGTGGGCAAAACCTAATGACCCGCCGACCTTCGAGGAATGCTGAGCCCAATCTAGTCCAGTCTCCTTTTTTCCACTGTCCCGGATTCAGCTGAGCTTTCTCAAAATGGGTTGCAGAGGGGGTGCCAGTCCTTCCCTACCCTCGGTCTCTTTTTTTTTTTTTTTTCTTTTTTTTTTTGCTCCCCCAGGCCCTCACCCCCAGAGATGTAATAGGACCCTGATTTCCCCAAACCCGGAACTAGGAACTTTTCTTGTGTATGAGGCCCGGGCGTCCATCCTCCCACACACTTCTTGCGCAAGCAGATCCAAAGCGGCTCCCCCTAGCGGTTACGGGTCCCGAGGGGAAGGAGACGGTTTCCAAGCCCTGGAAAGAAAAAGTGGGTTGAGGACTCTTCCCTACTTTAGGGCCGGTAACCGGTTCCTACGAGTAACCACCCCTCTCAGGTCAAGATCCATTCCTTTCCCTGGAAGGGACGGGCTTTCTTCTTTCGGGCCCTTTCTCGAGCTTGTCCTTTGAGTAATTCGGACCCGTCCTTTTCTCCCCCGTAGGCTCTCCCGGGCTGTCGAGATCCGCGTGGGACTTCCCGGGTAGGCGCATTCCCTCTATTTACCTTGCCGAAGTTTGGGCCGGGAACCACTCAGGGCCGGGGCCCTCGTTTCCCCCTTCCCCCTTCCCGGACTTGAGGAAGACGTCAGAAATGTCCTCCCCTATCCTCCCCCCGACCCCCCTCGTGTTTGGGGTCCTCGTGGTTCCCGTGCCTCCCTCCCCTCCTTGACCCGTTACAATCCACCGTGTTTCCTGTTGCTGTTAACGCGGGTAGAATGAAGTTCCCCCGGATATCAACCCCCGGCCCCTTATGTTGATTACGCCGTAACCCCCGCGCTTCCTCCGCCCTCGCCCGCACTCTTTTTTTATGTGGGTTGGCAGGAACACGCATGGTTACTTTTTCGGTCGCGCCTGCGCATGTTTTTTCCGTCTCCTTCCCCCTACTTCGCTACGAACTTCCTTTTTCACAATGTCATTACATTCCTTAGTGCTTGCTTCGAACCTCCCGCCTTCTTCCCGAAACGCGTGTCTGTACCGGACTGCGAACCCTGCTCACGTTAAACTTCCTTTGCTCTTTCCCGCCCACCCCGACGCAATTTTTTTCGGGGTTTGGCCACCGCCTGGTACGTCCTTGCTTCCCCCCCCTGTTGGAAGGCCCCACAGTCGCCTCAACCCTTTCCCGCCAAACCTTTCAGGAGGGGACCGCTGCCGTGCTATCGGTCAACTTTTTTTCCCGCTTCCCCCTCTCCCTCCCAAAGAGTGTACGTTCCCCCTTCGGGTGATCGGCCACTTGGGAGACTTTGGATCCCCCTTCCATTTTTTCCCCGCGCCGCAGGCCCGTCGGCCTAATGGTCTACCCCACACCCTTCTTAGTTCTCCCGTTACCTTTCCCCAAGCTTTCCATTGACCGGGCATGTTATGGCCCGGGTAATCCCTGGCGAACCCGTCCCCCCTTCGAACCTGGGTCCCCCCTTTCCCGCCACTCGGACCAATCTAACTTGCTCGTAACGAGACCGTTGCGAGTTCACTGTTACACAAGTTTTTTTCCCACCCTTTTCCCAAGGTGAAAAAGCACACGCGTTCCGACCTTGCACTCCCTCTTGCACTAGACTAATAGAGGCCGCTCGTTCTCTTTCAGTAATTACATCTCGGCTCCCTGACAATACCCCCTGATCTCCTAACGCCTCTTCTCCTTATCGTCTTCCACAAAAAATCGGTTTCGCCCCCCCCCATTTTGAGGGCCTTCATGGAAGAGTACACTGCGCCCCCCGACGTCACCATTGACGTCTGGCAGATCGTACTTGTGGGGCTTTGTTTTGGAGACCCCCCCCCTGGGTCCACAGAGCCTCACCTTCTACTTTGCAGCTACACGGGGGTAGGGCCCTCTTGGCATAGCAAACACGCCACAGGCGAGATGTGCCCCTCCCCTTTTTGGCCCAAATCTGAACTTTATCTTCCCTAAAAACGGATCATCGTCCGACCCCTGCTGCTTCTTCCTTCTTTCCACGTTTGATGGTGAGTAGAGTTCATTCCTGACTCCGCCTTGTCCGACAGTAGGCCGAGGCTGGCCCGGACGCCCCTCTGTGTGTTTTGCACTTTTTACAAGCAGGGGGACCCCTTGTTCTGAAGTGGCAAACGCGGACCCCCAGCTGGAACGCTTGTTATAAAAACGGACCCTTCAGTCCTTTTCTGAATTTTTTTTTTGTACTGAACAGTGGACCCATGGACGCCGCCGACCGTTGCAATTGCAAAAGAAAAACCTCCCTCCCTCCCCCCTGGAACCTTAAGCTTAGTGGTAATGGGCCCCCCTTTTCCCATGGGTCGCCAGAGTGAAACGATTTTTTTTTCACACCCCTTGTTTTGGTCCGGCTCATTTTTTCCCCCAATTCTGTCAGGGACGGCCCGGAGCCGTATATCCTGGGGCGATTTTTTTTTTTACGGAGAGACCGATGGCTTGTCTTACGGCCTCTTTTTTTCGGTCAGATGGCTTGGGAGTCCCCTCGGTGCTTCAGCTCCCACCTACTCTGCGAAGGCGTCGGACGTCCGCGTCGGCTCTTCTTTCCTTTGCCTTTCCAAATTGGAGAAAGTGGTCGATCACTGAAATCCCTCCCGAGGTGGCAAAGTTCCTTTTGGTGCGGGTAGGAGTCTTCTTTCAGAT
>Ga0179591_1337485_pt1 | contig 12459 bp, 10 predicted proteins | sample CZOMad2_1_08_16f_FD_182891 | JGI IMG/M metagenome (GOLD analysis project Ga0179591, IMG submission 182891) | Vadose zone soil fungal communities from Angelo Coast Range Reserve, California, USA - CZOMad2_1_08_16fungal (PacBio error correction) | ecosystem: Environmental > Terrestrial > Soil >... | reverse complement strand
CCCCATGTTCTGGTTCAACGCCCTCTTCCTTCCAATTGAGCCGCCAACGATTATCTGCTTCTTCCGCCCCCCCCCCCCCCTTCTCCCCCTCTCCCCTCCCCGAATGTTTAAGAAACTATACAGTGCGGGATCTTTCTTTTCCCCAAAATCCCCAACTCCTTCTCCCCCTCCCTCGAGCCCCCGAGGGAGGGGGCGAAGACCTTACTTGGCTTTTTGTTTGAGTGTTTGTCAAGTAACATTGAAAAAAAACTGACCGAAATGACAGGTATCTTGCCCCCTTTCCCTTGTTAGGTCTTTCTGTATTGCGAAGGTTTTTCCTCCAGATTCCCTGAGTATCCGGAGATTCGGAAGTGACTTTTTTCCTGTCCTTTTTTCCCCAGCCCCGCAAATTACGCTGATACCTTCGCCAAGCAATCGTCCCCTTCCTTCGGCAGAGTAGGGGAATACTACTGATCTTGCGTCTTCCTCTTAGGCTTACTTTTTTCTGCAGTAATTGGGCGGTTTTCCTGGCCAGGCCTCTCGCTCTGCTCAGCCCACATCCACTGTGTATTGAGGCTCTACGACGGTAACCGTAATAGATCCTTGATTGCCCCCCCTTCCCTTTCTGTCTTTCCTCCCCTATTAAACGTGTTAGAACAGGGACTAAGTTCTTTCGGTCTCGGTCCCCGAGATACTCGTAAGCAGAGACGTTATTCACCTTTTCCTATCTCCCTCCCCTTAGAAGGCACTGATTTTTCCTAAGACTGCTGGATAAGGTGTTTTTAGACGGGCTGCACCTTCATTTTTTGGCTCTGCGATTCCAGATAGGGCATTTTTCGAAGCTTCTCCTTTTTAGCTTAGGCAGGTTTATCTAATCATTTTTCGGAGATCCTGTCTATTTTCGACCTCTTGTAGGAGCTTCTCTCTGGACCCCTTCGCCATTTCGATTCAAGACCTCCTTCGACGTGTATTTCCAGGCTAGATGGTGGCTGGCCCCCTCCTGCCCTATCCTTCCCCTTCCTGCATTAGGTAGGGGGCTTTCTTCTTTGTCAGTCCTTACCTTCCCTCCCTCTTCTGCGAGAAACCCACCCAGACCCCTTTTTTCGCGATTTTAAGTATGGGTTTATGCAAACCCGGACCTCCATCCCGTAGAGATGGCAGTCATTCACTTCTCTACCCCCCTTCGGTCTGCGTTTTTCCAAGATGACGGATAGTTGCAGCTTCCCCTCGCTTTGACCCAACGAAGGCAATAAAAGGAAATATTCAATTCCTTCCCCCCTCACCTGATCCTGTTTTAGGATCAGTTCCAAAGGTAGCTTTTCCCGCGCAACATCGTCTCTCCTGGATATCTTAGGAATTTTCCTCCCCCTGTGATCCTTAGAGAATGACCGTCAAGATGTCCTTGAGGCTTTGTAAGGTTTTCTCCTGCCTGCCTTTTAGAATCACCTCGCTTTCCGCAATTTCCCTTCCTTCCTAGCAACCGGTAGCGGGAGATAAACGCTCCCCTGACACATTTCTTGGGTTCGGTTGGATGCCCCCCTTTCCCCTCCCCGCTTTTCCTTCCTTAATCCGCATGATATTTGTCCGCATGATTTCTCGTTCTATTTCTGTTGACCGGTCCCTGGTTTTCGTCGCCCGCATCCCCCAACACGAGGCCAGCGGCAGAAGACGGTGTAATCTCGATTTTCTTTCCGGTCCTTTTTGCATCTTTCAATTATGTTCCCTTTGGTCCTCAGTTACACTCGACTTTTCCCGATCTCCTTTTCCCTTTCCTAATTGTGTGTGAGACTCTTTCTCCCGCGCTCTCTGTTCCTTGTCCACAAGTGCGAGCGATGAGGCCCTCCAATACTCTCCTTCTGATTCAAACGGCTCGGCTAGCCTATCTTTTCCCCTCTGCGGCGCCCCTGGTCCTCGTCGCATAGCGCGAATAAATAAGGAGTCTCGCCCCTCTCCTTGCTTTCTCCCTTTTTTCCGACATAGGTTGAGTATGTTCCAGCAAGCACCCCGTTGGCTGTCCAGATATTTTCTCGTCTTGCCGACCCGGCGTGTGGGGAAAGAGCTTCGTCCCCCCCCTCCTCTCTTTTTTCTCTCTCACTTAGCAAAAACCTTCTCCTCCAGCCTTCCGGTTTGCGGTCCCTGACTGGGCGAAAAATTTACCACGAGGGTTCTTCCATCCCTTTATGCCATTATCTTGTCTTAGTTTTCTTTTTTCCAAAATATCCTGCCTCCGTGAGCCCCCCCCTGGCGTTCCTTAAAGATTTTATAGGTTCCCTGGTTAGGCTTTTGTTCCCCCCCCCCGCTGCCGTTTCTTCTTTTCGAGAATTGTAAAAGTTTCTTCCTCTTCGCCCTCCCTTCTGCGAATAGAGCTATTCAACCCTCAGCGGCCCTTTATCTTCACAATGGCCGTCTGAACCTCTAAACTGAAGTATCGTATATTTTTTTTTTGCTCCTTTTTCTTCCTGAATTACCCCACAGCTTTTAGTTTTCCCTTCCCCGATTATGCTACTTCCGTACTCCCTCTCCTCCTCAACCGAGCACCTTCGCGTCTTTCCCTTTACGACTTATGTCACAAAAAAGAGATGATTTCAAACCCCCTCTATCCCCCGTCTGCTTTCCCCTCATCTCCTCTCTGAGTACCGTACTATATCGCCTAGGTTCCGAGCTTCCCTCCCTGCTACCCACAGCTCCTTGGGAGAGGCGATTCTATTCCTTCCCGGCCCGCCCCTTCTGACCTCTGCCTCCGGAAAACTTTTCCGTCCCCACCCTATAACCCCCTCCTCGATGTTATCATCCCCTCGCTTTATTTGAACCTACGTAATCTTGCTGCCGAGTCCTCGTGCTCTCCTTAACCTTGAAAACTTCTAGAGAGGCTACTTTCCCCCTCTCCTCCCCCGAGCCTGATTCTACTACTTAGCTTTGTATGAGGTCCCTCCGTCGGCTTTCCCATTGCAATTGTCCTTTTCGTCGAGCAGACACACACCCTTTTCTTGAGGTGGCGTCCTTAGAGCGTCTCTTCCCGGCGCCAAGCAAAGACGGTTCTTTCCCCCCCCTCCTCCCCCCGTCCCCGTCCTCATCGAGACTTATGATTTCCATCCCTCATTTTGCCTAGATTCCCCTCTGCCTGATCCTTCGATGCCGGCTAGGACAACCTGCGTTGAACTCCCTCCGCAGTTCCCCTTCTGCGCCTATAGTCCAAGCAGGGCTCCACTCACTCTCTCCATTCCCGCGCCGGAACGTCTATTACCTTTCCAAGCATTTCGGTTCCCCTTTTGTCTTCCCGGTTTGATCCACTCCCCCCCCATTCCCTTAAGGGAGTAAACCCTCTCCCTCCCCTTTTTGCTAAGCGGTGGTCCGTTCGCCTTTTGATTGATTAGTGACCCCCTCCTAACTGCTCTCTTTTGCCTTCTCAAACGGAGTGTGAGGGGCTCTTTCCCCGGCTTTCACGGTTGGCGTTTTAGCCTCTCCCTTCCTTCTTTCCCCGACTCCCGTGGCGGCCAGACTACTTTTTCTTTCTTTCCTTCCCCCCCCCCCATCTCCTCTTTTTGGTTGAGATGATATGTGCATTCCTTTTCCATTCTTGTCCTCTCCCAGTCCATATCTGCCAATTGATCTCCGAATTAGCTTCCATCCCCCCCACCGAAATAAGACATGATACCCCCCTTCCTCCTCGTTTTTCTCGGCACTTCCCCCTCCAGTGCGGAGATTTGGATACCCTTCCTTTTTCCCCACTACCCTCTCATTAATACTAAGCTCGGTATTTTTGTTCCCCGCGTCTGAGCTGTTTGTTAGTTTTGCCAAGCTACAAGTAACACGATGAACCCGCACTGCCCTCTTTTTCCTTCTACTGTCCTTTCTCGGCTGCAGATTTGTCCCCGTTTAGGAAGTTCTCCCTCTCTCTCTGTCCTTCCGGAAATTCTGCTGAAGTTTTAAGCGCCTCCCCTTTCCTCTCTTCTACGTCTCCCTCCCTTCGATAGGAAGTTTTTTTTTGGGGGAAAAACCCTTTAGGAGCTTTCGTTCCCTTTTCTTCTGTCTTTAATGCGCCCTTAGTTGATGTCGGGGAGGGGTTCTTCCTTCCCTCGCCTCTTCTCCCTTTCCAACGCCCCCCTGTGCTGCTAAGACTGTACCTTAACGCTTCATTGACTCCCCTCTTCGTTCTCATAGTACTACAAATGAGGCGGCAAAAAGAATCTCTTTGTTTCCTCTTCCCCTTCTCCTCTCTATATTAATGTGCTGGCCTATATCTTACGCGTCTTCTTAGATGACTCCCTGTTTTCATACAGCTATGATGTTCATAGTAGCTTATGGTCCCTCTCCATGTGTTGCTATGGCCTAGGTCTTCGTCTTCATTATCCCCCCTCCTGTCTCCCTTTGAAGATCGATGCAGGGTCTGCTCCGCATTCCTTTTTTTTTCCTGGCTTTTCCGTCTTTCCCTCCCTGAGTTCATGAGGCATTCGGCTACCCCTCTGCGGATTATTCTGTCCAATCCTCCTTCGCCGAATCGGGTTATTTACCCTCCTCTCTTTGGTTATATGGTCCAGAATGGCCTTTCCCCTTTTTACCCGCTGATGATGCGGCGTGCCTGGCGTAGATGTTGAAGCTTCCTCTCTCCCTTTCTTCTTTTTTCCCTCCCCTCCCTCAAGAGTTATTCAAGATTTTTCGCACCGGCTCCCCCAACCCTCTTCCTCTAGCTTGGGTCGTTCTTCCATTCACCCCCTCCGTTTCGTTGACCCTTCTTTTTTCTCCGCCCTAGCGGAGAGATCCGACAGTGCGTGTTTCCCCATTCTTCCTCCGACACGCCCCATCGTTTGCCCCCCCATTCTATAACCGGACCCAGAGGGTTCAAGAAGGAGCCCGACTCCCCTTCTGATTTTCCTTGATAGCAGACGATCTTGCTAAGAGTTATAACCTCCGTTTTGGGGTGTCGAGGGTTGTGAGTTAACTACATTTTTTTCCCTTCCCTCCCGTTCGCTTTTTCTTTTCCTTGTCCGCACGATAGGGAGAGAAAATGTAATTTTCTCCCTCCCACCGCGTCCCTTCTCTGCGGTCCGGAGATCCAGATAGGCTAATGCCTTGGAGTCCCCCCCAGCGAATACCTCCTTCCCTGGCCCCTTTCCTTCCTTGATCTATGGCTCTGGAAGTCTTCGGACCTACTCGGATATTTTCACTGCAGACATCGTCCCGAGGAATTTCGATCTTTCATCATCGGTTGAAATCTACCTAGTTTTGGAAGGTACCTCGACCCATTTTCTCCCCTTGAGGTTTTCCCTCAAAGTCCTTAAGATATTCTTTTTCCCTTTACTCCCCTGGTTGTTGTTCGATACTTCCTTTTTTTTCCTGCGCTATTGACGTCCCACTGAGATGAGGGCTGACCTCGGCAATACTTAGGACTACCCCCCCGCTCTTCTTCCCCCTCTTCGGCCTTGAGGTTTCGACAAGGCGACTTTCTTCTTGGCCATCCCTTTCCCTTTGCCCCCTTAAGTAACCGGAGCCTGCCGCCTTTTCCCCTAAACTCGGTGCGGCGCTTTTTCCCCTCCGCCCCCAGTTCTTCTTTTCCGAGTTTATAAGGCCTTTTGGCCCCCCCCGAAAAATAGCCTTTTTCCGGTTCAATGTCCTTTTTCGAAAACATAGAGATTCTCCTCTCGCATCTCTCCACCCCCTTCGAGAAGACGCCGGATTTCTTCCCTGTTCCTCCTCCATCCCCCCCGCTTGGTGTGCACTTATTTTAGACACTAGATAGGGACTATTTCTTTTTTTCCTCCCCCACTCCTTCTTCCCTAGCCCCGAAAGCTTCGGTTAAGGTTCTTTCGTCAAGCTTTCCGTGTTCTTCCATCCAACGAAGAGCGTCTTCCTTTTACCCTTCTGTTTCTAATCGGCAACGCGCCTGACGGTGATATTGCAGAAACGCCCCCTCCTCCCCCTGACTCTTCTTTTATTGTATCCCCTGGACCAATCTTGCTCTATCACTTTTTTTCGTTTCGTCAGAGATCGACTCTGGCCTCCGCCCGTGCGTCCCCGCAATCTCAACCCAACCCCCCACAACCCCCCCCCCCCACACACCCCCCAACCAAACCCCCCCAAAAAAACCTTTCAGGCTCGGCGGTGCCAGCAACCCCTAGATTTCCATTCCTCTCTCGATTCCTTCTTTCTATAGAGAAGAAGGCCTTAAGTCTCATAGGTAATTCCCACTCTTCTGTTCTCAGACCCCCTCCTTCCCCCCCTTCCTTAGTTGACGGAGAAGTTCTTTTCCCTAGTCTTCCCAAGCCTTTCGCCCCACTAAAAGCCGGAGACGCCCTGCTGATCAATATTCTCTATTTCCCTTGTCGTATATTGAAGGATAGAAGAGAGCGTTCTTCCCCCCTTTCAACTTCTTTCTCTGAGGTGGCACCAGCCACGAAAATCTTTGATGTTTTATTTCCTCCGCTGATTAGTAGATATACCAAGATTAGGGCACCCTTTGATTTCTCCCTTTACCGTCTTTTTCTCTCCGCCAACTAGGTGCGGTGAGGAAATTCAAGAGATTTCTGATGTCGCCCCCCCCCTTTTCCCCCCCTCTCCCTCTTCCTATGACCCAGAAACATTCCTTTTCCTCAATCTCTCCTCGGAGTTAAGAGCCCCCCGTGAACTCTGACGAAGCTTTTAGCCTTCTCTCTCGCGGCCACTTTAAGGTAAAAGGAAGAAGGCCGGAGGATCCTTTTCTGCCAGTTGAACTTCTTCTCAGATACTAACGTCCCGCCGCCAACCTCTCGACCCCTTCCTTTCCCCTTTTTCCTGGGAAGGCTTTCAACATACACCAACAAGCCTGGTCCGGTACTCCCCGAGGTTCTCCCCCTCCCGTTTCTTTCTCTTCCTCTTTAGGAGTGGCTAAACATCAATCAATGATTTCTTTTTGGTGCCCTCTCGTCACGATCGGGTGAGGTGACTCGTTCAGTTTTCCCTCTTTTGCTTTTTCTCTTCCTCCGTTATTCTGCAAATTTTCCGATCTTTTTGTGAAGAGAATACATGTTCCCTGCCATTTTCTCCTTTTCCTCCCCCCTCCCCCTTGTTTTTTTTTCTCTAGATTTGGCAGACTTGTTCTTCACGCAGCTATGCACCCTTTTAGTCTACTCGCTTCCCCCCCCTCCCCCCGATGCCTGCAGAAAAACCCGCAGTTGAGATTCCCCTCTCACCTCCATTCTTTCTCTTTTCTCCCCCTCCTCCCCCCTTAATGCTTTAAACCCTGAGTAGACCAGGGACCCTTTTCGAGGGGGGGACCTCCCTTGACTTTCTGTGGGGTTCATTTTACTCCCTCCAATTTTCCCCCACTCTCCCTTTGAGTCTCTCCAGTTCCTGGTCCAGAGTTTCGATGAGCCCCCTGTTGCATCCTTCGAGCGGATCTGAGAGGCCTGGAAATGAGGCACTGCCGTTTTTCCTCTGCCCCCCCCCCTTTCCTCTCTGGCTAGCCTAGCAAAGAATATTCCTAGTCGGCCGTTATCCTTGAAATACCCTATTATCCTCTCTGACCTCCTTGCATGATAACACCTTTTCTTGGCTTTTCTGCCGTCCCCCCCCCTCCCTCCCTCTATGCCTTACGAATCACCGACCATTTTTATCGTGGTCTTTTTTTCCCTGACGACTGTACCCGTCATCCGATTTCTGCCGCCGCTCGGGCCCTCCCCCACTCCCTCTGCTTCCCGGAGAATAGCTGTTCGGGGATCGGGCCGTCTCTCTTCGTACTTCTTTTTCACTTTTGTGTAGCTTCCCGAGACTACGGAGTCACTCTACGAGTCATCCCACTGACTTCTTCCCGATCGCCCTTCCTGAGCCTAAGGAACGATTTTCGACTTCTCTTTTCCCCGATAGTTCCTTCTTTAGAACAGTGCACTATGGAAGGGGGAGGCTCCTCACGCGGTTTTCTCGGGGCTTTTTAAGATAGTACTTCCAGCTTGCATTGACCTTTTCTTCCCTCTCTTGCCGCTCTTCCCCCATCCCGACGGCCTGTATTAACAGCATCGCGGTCTTTGTGATCCTGCGCTTCCCGTCCCGGCTTACATTGCTGAGGTGACTTTTTTCGTTCTCCTTTAAGCTTCCTCTCCCCCTGGTATTCTTAGAAGCAGTCTTAGATTCCACGATTGTCTCCCCCTTAAACATCTTCTTCTCTCCTTCTTTTTCCGCGACTTCAAGAAACCCCCGGCCGGCGGATTTTCCCCTCCCTCATCTCATTTCGGCGAGAGCTCTTGCGTTTTCCCCTTCTCGAAGGAAAACTCCTAAGGTGATTTCCCCCCCAATAACCTGAACGTTTCTCCGGAGTTTTCCCCTCCTCGACGTACAGGAGTTTACAGACTCTCCTCCCCCCTCTCTTTTTTCCTTTTGTCTACAAGTGGTGGGGAGGGGTGAGACCTTTTTTCCCTGCAATCTTTTTTCCCATTGAGGAGTTTCTTTCTTTTTTTGCGCTCGTCCTTCTTCTGGTCGATTTAGATCTGTGTCTCATCTTCTTTCCTTGCCTCCCCCCCCTTCCCCCCCCCCCGGTTAGGATCAACTTCCCACTATCGGGTTCTTTTTTACCCCCCCCTCCTCTTTCAACCGATCGTTTCACTTGAATAAGTTCTCTCCTTTTCATCTTTCTTCGAGGAGACAACAACGATGACGGGCTATTTTACAGGTCTCCCCCCCCTTCCCCCCCTCCTGCCTGAATGAATCTCCCCTCCTCTTGTTTTTCCACCCCTCCCCGAGTATTCCAGGAAAGGCCCAGATTCCCTTCTTTCCTTCCCCTTCCCCTCCCTTTCGGATAGTAAGCACCTATCTATAATATCATCATTTTGGTGTTGTTTTTCTCTCTTACGGCGTCATTGACTGCTCTTGACATCAGTCGATAGGCGAGTCAAAGGTTCATACGTTTCCCCCCCTTCCCCTCTTCCCCTTGCGCTCCCTCCCCGGAGCTTAGAGAAGTCTCACTGGACGCTCCGCTCTATAATGAGGTCTTAAGTTACCCTGCCCCCCTGCTCGCCTCCTCCCCCCAAAATTGACGAGCTGGCTATCTCCCCCCCCCTTCTAGTGCCGCTTTATTCTAAGGATCACCTACTGTTTCTTCCCAGTTTAAATGCCGCTTGTACCTTCCCTATCTCTCTTGAAGCGAGAAACTTCGTGACCGCCTCCCCCTGAAGTCTCTCGAAAGGTCTCCACCCCCCTTGTGGCTTACATCTTAGCCACAGATATAGGTCCTCGCTCCCCATCTCCCCTTTCCTTTTAGAACGGATGAGACCTAGGTAGTATGATGTCTTTGTTTTATTATTAGCTTTTCCCCCCCCCCCTTCTGCGACTTTTTCCCCCTGTCTCCTGAGACGGAGCTCCCCCCCTAGCTAATCCGCCCGAGCCGTTTTCTTCGTGACCCCCTGCTGAACCGCCGAAGATAGGGCTGTTTATTTCCGCGGGTCATCCACCACTTTTTTCCCTTCCACTCTTTCCCGTTTCCGCAGAAGTACGGTATAGTTCCCCTTGAATGACGATCCCGACGCAACCAGCGCCGTCTCCTCTCCAGTCCGGACCTTTTCCTCCTCTGCAATAGAACACCCGCGGGAAATACCCGAGTCCCTTTTTTGACATTCCTCCCCTCGCCCAGGATACCTAAGGCCTATCGTCCTTTTTCCTTGACCTCTCTTCTTTGCCCTCCCCTACCCAACCGATTTTATGCTACTCCCCGGACGATCTAGTCGGCACTGGAAGAGCTCTCTGCGAGCTTCCCAGCCTCGTCACAAAGCCCTTACGAAATTCTCCTATTCCTCTTCAATCTGTCGTGTGACATGTCATATTCCTTCTTCCCATCGGATATGAAACCCTCAATAAGGATCGCGGAATTTCTGCTCACCCTCCACTTCCTTTCTTCGTTGAAGTTTGAGTATTTATTCGAGTGAGTCCCTTAACAGAGGAGGTCTCCTCTAGGATTCTTTTCCCCCGTCTCGTCTCAGAAACACAATGAGTGAGTGAGCCGGGGAGCGTCTCTCCTTCTTCACCTCCCCCTCAGTCCTGTCCCAAGTCCTTCCGACCAGCCCGATCATTCTTTATTTCCCTCCCCGAAGAAGTCGAGAGTTATTCAGCTTTCCTCTCCCTGCGTTCCCAGGTTTTCTGTAATAAAAGCAGTCGGCTACTCCGATCCCTTCCTCTTACCTTTCCTCAAACGTCATCATTCCAGAGAAATTCCCTGCCCTTCCCCTTAAGGAATTTTCGGGCTGTTCCCCCTTGTCCTGCGGTTCTCCCCTAACAAAAAAGATAGGTCCCCCCCCTTTCCCCCCCCTCTTTCGTTCGATATGGAGTTTCGTCTGAGCTTTGTCTGGTTTTTTTTTTAGCCCCTCTCCGCTGCGGTCGAGGGCCAGACGCCTTGCCAACCTCTGGTTTTAGTTTATCATTCGAGTGGGGCCGTTGGGCCATCCCTCTTTCCTTCTTCTTCTTTTTTTCCCTTGTAAGACGTGGAGTGACCTCTCCCTTCCATTTTACCCTGCAAATATATAGTTTCATACTAAGTTGTTGTGTTGTTCGATGAGCTCGCTTAAGATAACAATTGTGCTAGTCTTCAAAAGATCCACTTGTTTATTCCTCCCCTCTTATTTCCTTTCTAACCCGAACAACGTCATGACTTGTTTTTGACAACCTTCGCCCCTCACCCCTCCCCTCCTTTGCCCCGAAAATATCCTTTTTTGAGGCTCTTTGGCTTCACTATACCTCCCCCCGCTCCATACCCGCAATAGCAAGCGGATAGGGGTCCTCGCCTCTCATGGTCTCTTTTTTTGTGGTCTTTTTGAACGCCAACACCCCAGGGCACAGCTGCCAAGCCAATGAAACTTTAGCGGCCCCTGGTCAGGATCTTTTGTCTTCCGCTGACGTTTTCAAGAATCCCATATCCCTCTCTAGAAGGAAACTTAGGAAGGTACGCATGCGATTAAGTCTTTTTTCTGGAGAAAGACCCCTAGTTTCTCTCCCCTGGAAGGGTGGTAACTACATCCTTTACCCCCTGATCTCTCTAAGGTTGCCCCTGCTTTGTGAGTTTGCTACGGCAGTGCGATATGCTTGACTCCCGAAAGACTTGGTATTTCCCGGGTAAGCCCAGACGTTCCATAACTCTTCACTTCCTCGCCTAATTAGTGTCCCCTTCCCTACACACCCCTTCCCCTCGAGGAGGTTTTATTTATCCCCCCTTTTTCCTCCTCTTTTTTTTCGGCTAAGATAAAGCGATTTCAAGGTGCTATCTCTCTCCTTCGTATCCCCTCATATGTTACCTCCCTCGACCCTTTTTCTGATGGATAAAGAGTCTTTTCGTTTTTTCCTCTCTCTTTTCTTCCGCTTTAATCGCAGTACGCACCTCTTTTTGCCCTCTTCTCTCGGCCTTAGGTGGGTTGGTAGGCAGGCTTTCGTAGGTCCCCCCTCCCCCTGAGATCGAGGAAGCTTTATCCTCGTGCGCGATTTTTACATCCCGACGTCTCTGCTCGGGTTTTTCCAGTTCATAGTATCGGACACGACGGCTCCATTCCCTTTTCTATTGCGGCTTCTCCCCCCGTTGCGATAGTGCAGTAAGTTTTCCTCTAAGTCCCCCTTTCTTTTCTCTCTCCCGGGCTCTAGAAGTTCAAAAGAGTGTGAGCACCCCCCTGCTTTAACCCATCCTTTGCTGGCGTTGGGCTCGGTACTTCCTTTCATTTTTTCTAATGCCGGCTTCTTTTTTTCCGTCTGTGGCTCGCGCGCTATTCGGAGACCCCGGAGGACACTAGACTAAGGATTCCCTCCCCTGGCCAACTACAAACCGAGAAGTGAGTTCGAGCCGCTACTATAACCTTCTATGTTTCGCCACTGCTTTATAAAGAGATCTTGAAGATTTTTTTTTTTTTTTTTCCCCCCTTTTTTCACCCAGGTTAGATTCAGAGTGCGTCCAGCGGTAATTGCCTTGCTCTTTTTCTATCGTCGGGCTTCTTCGAGATAGAGATGATGTGATAAAAGATTAATTGCCCTCTTTACACCTTCTCTTTCTTAAGCTTCCATTCACTATCCCGGATTTGGGAAAACTTAATAACCTATTTTTTTCCTTCACTTCTAAGGACCTTGATTTATTTCCTGGACAGCAATGGTTGATGCTATTCTTATCCTGCCTTTTCTACGAAGACTTCAGAAGCGATGATCCCGCGACCTTTTTGAAATAGACCTTCCGCTCTTGTCCTCTTTCTGACCTCTTCGAATTCTTTTTCCCGGAACCCGTCAATCGCGCGTAGATAGATATATCATCCTCCTCCGTTTTTGATATATGATCCTAGTAGAGTCCCTGACTCTGCCCATTTATCCTCTTTTAGAAAGGCCGTTCCCTACTTTGCAGTTCAACCGGAAGAATGGCAAGGGGAAGATGGGTTCAACGGATCCTTTTTCTCATCGTCGAATCAATAATGGGTTGATCCATTGCATTCGCCTTCCGCCCCCCAAATCGTTGAGAATTGTTCCCCGCCCTACCCCAAGGATTCTGTGTTCTTG
>Ga0179591_1358056_pt1 | contig 12461 bp, 15 predicted proteins | sample CZOMad2_1_08_16f_FD_182891 | JGI IMG/M metagenome (GOLD analysis project Ga0179591, IMG submission 182891) | Vadose zone soil fungal communities from Angelo Coast Range Reserve, California, USA - CZOMad2_1_08_16fungal (PacBio error correction) | ecosystem: Environmental > Terrestrial > Soil >... | reverse complement strand
CCTTCCTCTTTTCTAGGACATTAGCCGGTTTTTTCCCCTGACACGGCACTCTGCGCGACTTCTGAAAATGGGCTCTTCTTTCCTAAATAAAGAGAGCGCCCATCTGAAAACTTACTTTTCTCCCCCTTTTTTTTAAGTTGTCCCAACTCGAGAGCACAGCCATAATAAAGAGTTCTCCCTCGTTCTCGCTTTGGCTCATTTTCCCTGTTCATTTCCCGCCTTTCGAATTTCTCTTCCGACCTCAACGAAGACCTCTTGGAAGGTTGACGGCTAACTATCTAAAGATATTACTTCCTGGTTCTATTTTAGGCGTGTTTTGAAGTGCCTTCGGATCCCCGTGGGTAATCAACCAAATCACCCACACCCACCATGACGTCCTGTGTGGAGTCTGTCAAGTAAAGTAAGTCCCGTTTATGGCTCCCCCCGTCCAACCTTTTTTGTTCCGTCCGTTCTGTCCTGGTCACGTTTTTTTTTTTTTTGGATATTACGCGGTTTTTCGGTTTCAACCTCCCTGCAAAGTGGCGCTTTGCTTTCCTTTTTGTCGCGCATTTTCCGGGATTCGGTTTTGGGACTGCCTCCTATTCTTTCCCCCGCCGTCCCCTCCACCAAATGCGCACGTTTCACCAAAACCTAGTACCGTTCCCCCCAAAATCCGGGTCAGGGATTTGGCCGGTCTTTTTCAACCATCACCTAAATTACCCTTCAAAAGACAACCCCAAGCCCCTCTCAGACGCATAAATGATGACCTGGTACTACCCCCCACACCCCCCCACCCGGAGTTTTTCCCCTTCTCCGCCGGCAACCAGCACGACTGTGCGCCCAATGATCGATGAATGGTCCCTTCCTCCAGATCGAGAACCATTCCCCTTCCCTCTTTCTTCATTTAAAAGTACGATGCGCCCGTTTACCCCCCTGCCTTCCAGCCCCTACTACGGACCCTCGTTGACCCGCACGATTCGTTGATCTCTTTCGTCGGGTTTGTTATGGGGTTTTTTCCTCGCGCACGAATTCTTTGGAGGTTAGGTTTCCTGGCAACACCAGTGGTCCCTCCTCTGACCGTCACTGCAGGCGCCCAGCGTCCCTTCCCGGGTTATCGATCCGACCGTTTTCCTAATGGTGGAGTGCGGAAGGAGACCAGCGCTCCCTTCCTCTGAAGCAAAACCCGACCCCTCCCATTCAAGCTTCTCGAGTTGAACCCAATCCCGTTCATTCACGTGTTCCGATTTGTGCTCACGTTTTATAACGCCGCGTGGCGCTTTTCCTACGTTCTTGAGAATAAGGGTGTGTTTCCACCTTGTGCAGGTCGTTCCTGTCTGACGAGACTTCTGCCAATACTTCCCCCAAGCTCCGGCACCACCGGGCTCACATATTTTAAGTCTTGATCTTCCAAAAAGATAGACGACCTTTTCGGTTGGGAACAAACGAGACCACCTTTTTAAGATGTTACGGCGTGCTTTTCCCCCTGCCGTGTATGTTTTGACTCATGTCCTCGTTCCCTCTCCGTCCTGATCCTTCAATAAACACTTGTTTATCCTTTCCTCCCTCCCGCGGAGGAGTGCTTCCTGCGATCCCTCCTCTTATTAGACTTATCGACAAATCTCCCCCGCTGTTGGTGTCCGCTATTTCACCGAACTACTCATTTCCTTTCGGGGACGTATAGGAATCGCTTGCCTTCGGGATTTTTTCACGACCGCCTAACTCCCCCCCTGTCCCGACAGGAAGTGATCCAATGGGGCTGTTTTTTTGCCTGGATCTTTTCTTGCGCCCCCCGGCTGCGTCTTCCCCAGCCTCCGGAATAAATTTCCTGCAAGCAGGAGTCACTCATCGTGGAGATACAGAGTAATGAGATTTCAGTCGGCACTCTAGCGGTCGTTCAACCAAGCCGCCTTCACAGGAGAGGCGAAAAGAATAAGGTGGAGAAGTCCGCACCTGCCCCTCTCTGGTTGGCCCTTGTGAATCATTGTGACCACCATCCCTATTTGAACCTAATCGGACTTGATGGAACTTACGGAACAAGACAGCTCCCCCGACGTTCGAAGTACTGCCGGCCCTTCCCCTTTGGTTTGAGTTTGCCGAGGAAGCCCTTTCTCCAATTCTCGAGGCACTCCGACCTGAGATAAAAGCGACCCCCTGATATTCGCAATCCCACCGTCACCTGTCCTGATTCGACGCTTGCCAAGGCGAGGAAAACGACGGGCATTTTTTTTCGTTACCTGAGACCCGCTGCCTTTCACTCATCTTTACCACACTTCACCCCTTCCAAATCCTGGACAGCGTCCTGCTATCAAAAATGCTTTCCCCCTCCTTCCCTCTACCCTGGTTCCCTGTCGACCTGTGCTTCCCACCAACGGATCGACTTTCCTATCCAGCTTATGCTCTGCCAGCAACAGTTTCCGTGCCTCCACGTCTGCGGAGCTTTAGGAGACCGCCATGGCTCATTTTTGCCTCTCCAAGACGCCACCTACGACTTCTTCCTGACCTTACCTAATTCTATTGGTCAAACACTTTGCTTTTCCCGGTCTTTTGCGACCGCTTTCCGCAATAGACTTTTTTTTCATTTTTCTTCTTACAACTGGCCTACGGTCGGGCAGTTCATCCCTCGTTGGGACGCGTCTTAGTCCCTTTGCTCGCGCTTATTCCACTCAGTTCGCCCACCCAATCAGACAGACAACCCTGCGAACTGACGCTCCTCCCTTTCCCTCCCCACGGCGGCATCTCTTGGGCGCTGCATTGGAGAATAGACACAGGGTTCTCCGCTTTCCCTCCGATGTCCCCTGCTACTGACTCCTTGATTAATTGTTCATGCCCCACCCCGGCATCTTGATCTTTTGAAGCTGTTCAAGTCGTCCGCTTTAGTTCCTAACAACTTCTCCCCCGCATTACCCCCTCCGGTCTTTCGACCATCGTGCAGCCGAGCGCGAAGTGGGTCATAAAGGGGAAACCCCGATTTTGACCCCGGGATCCCTCGATCTACAAAGGAACGGTACCCCTCCTCAATTCTTACCGTGGTGACTCCCCTCTTGCTTGAGTTTTCCTCCCTAGCCTACACCTCACTCATCCTGTGTATGATGTTTCATCAGCGATCCTTTTTCCTTCCGAGATCGTGATAGTGTTAACCCGTTACCCTTTCTTTTTGAGCATCTCTGTAGGGAAATATTTTGGGGTCTCCCTTCGGTAGATCGTACTGGGTTTTGCGGCGGCTGGCCCTCATACTGTATAATTGCCGTGGGGTCTTATCAACCAAAATGATGTGTCTCACTCTCTATTATCCCCATGCCGGAATAAAAATCATCATTCTTTTTACCGGTGCTTGTTTTTTTTCAGTCCCCCTTGCGTCCTGTTGTGTGTTCGCCTTCCCCCTGGGTAGGTTAGAGCAGCTCCCTTTGGTTCGGAAACCTCTAGGCCGATTCGCGTCGGCTTGTCTTTTCGAAAGAGGAGAGTGCGAGTTCATTCCCCCCTTTAGGTTGGAGTTTAGTTGGTTCTGGTGGCCAAGCGTGGCTAACCGCCTCCCTCTCAGTTATGTGAGATTAAAAAGAAAGCTCTCGCTGTTCCTTTTTGAGTCTTCTTCCCGATGAGTAGTGATTTGAATGTTCCATTTGCGATGACCCCCCCCATTCTCCGCAAACTTCCCTCCCCGAGTTGGGCGTATTTCGCTCCCGCGGATCTAGATGTTCAGCTGGTTCTTGGGAAGGACCTCTTCCCTTCCGTCGACGGTTTTGGAGTAGAGCCACCATTACAGAGGGTTTGGATGGTCCGTCCTGGTTTGTTGCTGGGGTGGATTGGGTAGGGGGGCTGGTGCGGGTTGGGGGGTCGTGGGGTGTGGGGGGGGGGGTTCGGGGGGGGGGTGTGGGGTGTGGGGGTGGGGGGGGTGTGGTTTGGTGGGGTGGGTGGGCGGGTTAGGTTTTCGGGGTAGTTTGTGCGGGGGGGGGGGTGGGGGGGGGTTGGGCGGTTTGTTGTTTTTTGGGGCCGGTTAGGGGTGGGGTGTGTGTTGGGTGGTGTGGGGGTGGACCAAGGCTGTACGTTGCGGCTGCGTTTCTCCCGGTTTTTGGAATTTTTCGTTCTGCACCCCGCTCTCCCACCGCATAGCGTTCTTGATCCGCCTCGTTGTGCTCCCCTCGTTCCGCGTTTCCTCACTGACGCCCCAACGTGTTCGGTCCAATCCTTTGGCACCTCCGTCCTCCGTCGTCTATTTTTTACTTGTCGTTCGCTGTCGTCGACGTCGTTTAGTGTGGTTGCTTCTTCTTTGACCGCTTTCCAGTGGTTTTGACGGTTGTCGGTGGCCGGTTGCTGCGACTCTTCTTTGTGAAATAAGAATCCGTGGTTTGTGTTTTTACGTCTTTTCCTCCAAAGGCTACGACCCCACCCTCACCACCCTTTCCCACCTTTGAGTCCCCCTCCCTGCCGCCATCCACTACGTCTACGACCGCGCCGGCCCGCGTTCCCGTCGACGCGTCTCCTCTTGTTTTTCCGCCCGTGACTGGCTTTTTCATGTCTTTTTTGTCGTGTCTTTCAGAGGCAGCGTTTCTCCTTTCTATACGCTGGCGTTCCGATTTTTGCCTCCTTCCTCCGAACAGTTACTACTAGCGAACGCTCCTCTGAGAAAACATGCCAACCGTGTGCGTATGTGGTTTTCCCACCCGGCCGACTTCGGAGAGCCGAACCCTTTTTCACAGATAGGTCAGCCTTCTTTCCCGTTCCTGCTTCTTTCTTTTCGGCTAGTTGGTCCTACGCTTCAGTGACCACTCAGTTTATTTTTTTACTCTCGTTTGACTATTTGGTTCCCCCCCCCTTTTCTCCCCTTTTCATTGTCCAAAAGAGAATTTTTTTTTTTTTGGTTTCTGTAGCGAACTTCTAGTGGCCCTGGCTTGTTGTCCCCTTTTTCGGAAAACCCAGGACCCCCCTCCCATCACCGCCGCGCTTGGCCCCGGTTCTGAACTAGAGAAAGATCAGCGTGTCCCCCCTCCCTCCGAGTCTCCCGTCGATCTTTTCCAGTCGTCCCGATGCCTATAACTCTCCTGTGTCCCCTTCGAAACCCCCTGCCTGTGACAGGACTGCAACAGCACTGCGTGCTGATGAAGGGGTTGATTAACTTCCTTTTTATCCCTTCCTTGAAGAGGGAGAACCGCATCTTTTTTGTCTCAAGTCAATTAGTCAGCCTCATTACAACACCCCCCCTCACATCTATATGCTTCATGTATTCCCACAAGTATGACAGGACCGACTCTGCTCACCAAGACATGGGCCCCCGGTGCCCCCTCCCCCTCTTCGCCGCCATGTACGATTAGGCTGCCCCCTTAGACTCTGAGTGGCACATTGTCTCCTTTCATCCCCCCGTCGTTACGTCCCTTATCCGCGCTGTCCTTGTTTCTGTGAATCCTTTGCCGCCCGCTGAGTATTCGATGGCCAACCTTTTTCCCCCTTTTATGTATGCGAGCGTTTTTCAGATGTTCGTGACCCTCGGTGGTCCTCGGGGTCGAGTCGGTGATGATATCCGCTCGGCGTGAAAAGTGGGTTTAGAGGGTACTTTCCACTCGACTAACTGGGTTGCTGCTTTTAAGGAGTTCCGTCATTTTTTTCCCTCTCGCTCGGTGCCAGCTTTGTTAGCTTTCTACGGCTCCTTTCTGTTCATAGATGCCTGCCGTTGGCTTTTTTCTTAATCTTCAGGTAGCGGTGGGTCTTCCTGGATCTGCTTTTCTCCTAGTCTCAGCTTGTTATGCAGCGCGTCCCCTTAGTTGTATGCTTCCTCGGCGGCTGTTCCGTTAAGAGACACTTTTTTTTCGAGTAGGACCTTATCCGCAGCCGAAGGTTGTCGTTTTTCCCTGTTTTTTTCCCCCCCCCCCCATCTCAGAGTTGACGCAGCGGCTTGCCTTAAGTTGAGACTGTCCTCTCTTTTTTTCCTCCAAGCGGCCTGATTCCTTGGCCTTTAGCTGGCAATCCCCACGCTCTGATCGTTGAGTGACTTAGTGGACTGGTGCTTTCCGCTTTCAATGCTTGGGAGGACTTCTTTGTTTTGATCCTCCCCCCTCTTTTTACACCTTCCCTTTTCTAGTCTGATGCCAGGCGTTTTTTGTATTTTCGCTTTGCTTACGTAGTTGGAACGTTTATTCTGTGGTTAAGGCCCCAACAGGCAGCCTTATCGCTTCCCCGGCACGATGCCGTACTGTGGCTTCCTTGGCGGACGATCCTCCAGGGCTCCTTTCGGGGGCTTTTGCTCATAGGTGTCGATTTCTCTTCATCCTCGTCTTCAGTCGGCTGCTTTTGAAGTGGCGTTGACTTCCCCTCCATAAAAAACTTGTCTGTGTTAGAATGTACGGCTCCCCCCTGTTCTCTGGTTTCTTTACGCATTCCGAAGGTCCCGATAGGGAACCGTCTTGGTGGAGATGCCCTTTGATTCCCTTTACCTCCTCTCAGTTGCCGATTCCGTCGTCCCGAATTACTTTGGTCGTCGCTTTGTCCTCAAAGAACCTCAACCTTTTCTTCTCTGCGATCACAGGGATACCCGTTGATCCTGCTTATACTCCGGATTCCTGATGCCCTCCTTCAGCCTTAGGATTTGAATTCCGGCATAGTGTGAAGCTAAATTTACATCCCGTCCTCTTTTTTTCCCCAAACCGCCAAGAGGGTTTCGTAGTAACGACTTTACAATTCTTTCTGGTATTTCGGCCCCCCTTCCCCCCCCCCGAGTCCTCGCTATTCCTTAGACCCCGAGCCGGTGAATATTATGTAGTCGGTCCCCCTTCTGCGCTGTAACTTTTGTTTTTTCCTCCTACCCGGCACGATTTTTTGCTCCCCTCATTCCAGGCTCTCATCCCTTGCGCTCCCTCTCGATGTCTGACTTGATGTTTCTTGCTTTCATGTTCGATCATAGCATGAGAAACATCACTTGACCCCAGCCTGACTGTTCAACAGCTGCACAGTTGATGTTCTCTCTTTAACACATCATCTGTTTCCTTCTCTCTGGGGATGAGAGCCTCTACTTTTATGTAGGAACGGGTCTTCCCCCGTCTATTATTCTCTCAGGTCTTCACTCCCCCTCTTCCCCGAGCCCAAGACCCTTGTGATCGGCAACATGAATCCCCTTTTCCCTTCCTTTCTGCCACTTTAGAGCCGCTTCTGATAGTTTTCTCCAAATCAGTACTTGTCCAAGTGTGTCACTTGAGTGGTTCCGCCTCTAAGCTTGATATGTATTATTTAACCTTTTTATTTCTGCAGAGCTGGGCTCCAGCACCACCAATTGATTAACTGCCCTGTTCCTTCATTAGTAACTTTCTACCTTGTGCAAAGTCATCCCCCCCATTTCTGCTTCGTAGATGTCGGACTAAACGCAACTTTTTTGCCGTCAAGCCCACCATTTTGTCCCGAGCCCCTAGTGTCGAGCACTGTGAAAAACCGCCACCACCCTTCCTCCCTGCAGATCCAAGAATTTTCGTTTCCCAGGCTTTTCCTTCGGGTTTTCATGGTGAGCCTCTTTGCTCATCTGGAATTGTAAAGGCAGCCTCTGTAGGCGCAGTTCCGTATTTCGTCTTGAACAACCCCGTCCCGTCATCTTTTATTCGGCCACGTCGATTGCTGTGGACCTTTTTCCTGCCCGCCCTGGATGCCCGAAGGTGGGTTTTTTTTTTTTTCTTCTGCACGTCAGAGGGACGGCGTAGGAGTATGTGTGGTGGGAGTTCCGCCATGACAGAATTGCCCGTTCCGTTCACTCGACCCCCCCTCCTTCACACTGCTTTGGTTGGATGGACGTGTTTGTTGTGAAATGATGTTTTGGTTGGTGTGCCTTGCGGGCCCAACCTCTCGTGCAGCTTTACACCGCGAACCCCGCTTCTCGACGTCCCCCCCTTATAGCCAACCAGACCACTCCACTGGATATTTCAGTTTTTCTTTTTTCTTCGACCAAAAGATGCCAACTTTTAGCAGCCCGGTTTGACAGCCTTTTCGGTTGACACCACTCTCCACTCGCTTTACCGTCCCCCTTTTACTTTCCGAAATCCACACCATTCCTTCATTTGTGCGGGTGAGTGTTGCCCCCCCATTGTCCCCTCGTCCTGCCGTCTTGCGCCGATCCGATCTACGTGCCGGATCGAGGGAGTCTTTCATTTTCTTTGCCCAAGTACACCTTTTGTTGATGGGCGTTGAGCGCCCCTTCCGCCGTTGTGCCCTGCACCGGTGAGGCTGATTCAAGAGGCCTTTCGCTCCGATTTTTTTTTTTTTTTTTTGGTCAAAGGATGAGGATGATTTCTTTTCAGCCCTTGGGAACTTCTCCTCCTTCCACCCCCTCCTAATTCTTTTCATCTTTCAGGCGGATGATTGCGGACTCCCCTCTGAATTTTTGTTCGCCCTCCCTAAGAGTGACAGTGTCGTTAACCTCCTCTCCGTATCCGAATGCATGGAAGATCCTCCCTTTTTCTTTTGAGATAGATGCCTCGTCGAGGGCGTCGGCCCTTTAGGTTGTGCACGCCCACCTAAATTCTTTCCCGTCTCTACCCTTCCCTCCATGGCCCGAGGAGTTCCTCCCTCCGCAAAATGAGGTCTTGCCATCCTCGGGTTCGTCATTCCACCCCTCCCCCCCGATGCTCCACCGCCATCCGCAGCAGATTTATGTCGGATCTTCCCAGGCATAATGAGAAGCTCAACCGTTCCCTTTCTCCGCTGCCCCGACTTCCGCCACCCTCCTACTCTGGAAGTGTTAAGTCCCTGTCTCCGACCGATCTGCCCGGCTCTGCGTCGTCCCAGACGTGCAGGACCTCCTTCCAGCATATCCCAGCCTCACCCCGAAAAAAACACATTATTACGGTTGTGGATTCCCTTTTAAGTTTTCTATTTTCGACCGTTCCCCTTCTTTTCGCCCTCTCTGAAATTCCACGGAGCCGCGGTTTCGCTCGGCGCCCCTTTGAATCGCCATGTGTATTGGTTTGGCGTCTTCTGTGAGGCGCTCGTGGACTTTCCTCCCTGGTTTGTTGGATGCACGGTAATATTCGTTCCCCTCCTGTTTTACCTCCAAAAAAGCCGGCGCCGAAAATCTCGTCCTTTAACCCACCCCTCCTTGTTCATGGATTGTCCGGGACCCCGGAAGGTGTGTTGGCCACCATCCCCGAATGGCCCCAACCCCCCCCCTGTTCAACTGCGCCCCCTGATCTCCGTTGCCCCTTTTCATACGACCCCCACCACCACCCCCCCACCCTGCTTGTTTCACTCACCCTGGTCCAGCACCTCCCGTCTGGCTTCCTCCTTTCCACGATCGATGACGTTGGTCCTGAGTCCCTATCAGCGACAAACATCACGCCACGTCCTGGACCCCTTACCTGATGATCCAGATACCCAAGGAAGACCCACTCGACCGACTGACCGCCGTTTCGCCCGCCCTCTGTGGATCTGCCGTGCGATCTGGTTGGCCGGGTTTCCTTGCTAAAGAACGTTCTTGCCCCGCTGGATTCTTTTAGTTGCTTCCCCAAGTGCCCAACGTGGCGTTGGTCCTTCGCCTCGCAGTAAATGCAGTCTCCCCCTTAGCTGACTGGTGGTAACGACTTCGGCCCTAAGGAGCAATTTTGGTGCTTGTCATTTCCCAGTCCGCTCGGCGTGAACACCCCTTTTCTTTCCGCTCACCTGAGACTCGGCGGTCCCCCCCTCCCTCTTGACTTTCCATGATTCTTCTCCCAGACTCACTTTTTTGCTTGCAGAGTTCTCCGGTCCGGACATAATCCTTTCTAGTTGCACCAATTCGGCTTTGCGCTGTTGGAAGTCTGTCGTCCTCGCTTGCGAGACTATCGCCCGCTCCACGCCACCTTTAACCCCTACCCCCAGTCGCAGGGCTGGTCTCCGACAAGTGTTAGAGTGTTAATCCGAGTTTTTTCACAACAATTTCCCCTTTTCAAAGTCCCTTTCAGCGTATAGAAAGTGCCTTTGCTTTCATTGAGAGATTTGTCCATGAACAAGAGCCCCGTCATCTCGTATCCCAGACCCCCCCAGCGTGAGTCTTCTCATTCCTCTAGAAAGTCCAACTCATCTTCTTTTTTTAGACCCCAAACCATCAAAGTGTTTGTAATCCTACTCAGTTGTCCAAACACACTTATTAATGCTCCGTCCGAGTTAATCTCGATGAATAGGTGTGACCCACTTACCCTGACAATTCCTTTTACTTACTTGACGGGCTGGGTTTGAACAGATGTCGCGGTGTACTGTCTTGAGATTAACACGTTCTTCCCTCTTTGACCCAGCCCTCAGGGAATACGTGTCGCATTCTTCGTCTCGACATCATCGCGTCCGCCCTTTGGGTTGGCTAAAAGAAGTTGTGATAGTTCTCTCCTTGAAGAAGTCGTTAGTACCCAGGCGTACCCTCTATGATGGACTCGGATAGTTCAGTCCTGTGTCGTTGGCCGGACATCAATTTATAGTATAAACCAATTTATATTGCAGTTTTCCTTTGTCCGACGGTACCCCCCCCTCACCCGCTAAGAAGTCTAGAAAGTCTTCCCTGCCATCCCCACTTTTTTTTCGCGGCAGACGTCCCGTCAAAGGCTCTGATTCCTGCTTCTCCCAAAACATTGGTTGACGAAATCGACCCGACTCTCCCCCCACATCAAATGAACTGCCGACCCCTTCTCCAGGCGCCACACCGCTGGCCTCGCCGGTTTGCATTCTTTCACGCGGCCGCTGTGGCACGCCGTTTTGACACCTCCCTGTGCCCCAATCATCGCAAAGCTGTTTTTTCCCACAATGCACTTTCCTAGCACGCTCTTCCATGTAGAGGTGCTAATAAAAACGTGGTCGTACCCCCCTCTACGTCCCCCTCCTTTTGCTGACAGCCTTCCCCTTTTCCTCCCGTCCCCTTCGTAGCTTTTTACCCCCGGCGGGACCGTAGCACGCTCCCTTCCCCTGCGCTAAAGATCGCCACCCTCTCCACTTTCCTCTCCGTTCACCCGATTCTCTTGAAACAACCTGTTTCGACATCCTTGGCGGCGAGGTTTTGACGCCCCCCCCTCCTTTTCATTCGATGCGTTTTTATTTTCCCCCTTTCCGACTTTTTCCGGTTAGCATAAATAAGTGACGCGCTCCCCTTTGCGGCCCCTCTGATTTCCTCAGATACGACCCATAGCACCAAAAGAGTGACTTCCGTCTTTCTCCAGCCACCACTCAGGCATGACGCCCCCGGTTCATTTTCGATGACCCCCAGTTTCTCCGCTGCCGCGGTCCAAGACAATTTCTCCTTCTACCCCTTTTCCTTCGGACGGCCTAACTCCCTGCGCGTTTCTTCCAAGCTCCCCCTTCACCCGCGCTTTTCCCACCCCCCGACTTCCCCCCGTACCGCAAGGCTCATTTCATGACCTCACGCTGAGCAAGGAGGACAGCACAAAACCACCCCCCCCAACCCCCCACCCCCCCCCCCACAAGTTCCCCCGTTGGCCTTGAAGATAAAAAGCTTGCTCGTACACCTACCTTCCATAGAGGATATTTTTACGACTGAATAGCACCGCCTCCCCTTTCTGTTTCGTTTCATTAGCGTCCTCGTTTTTTTTTTCTGGAGGCGTCTGCTTTTCCCGTGGTCCTTCTTTTTTATCCTTCTCTATATGTAAGTACGGTTTCACATGTCGGCTTTTTTGCTCTGGTTTAGACTTTTACCCTCCTACCTTTTTTTCATTGCTGGTCGGACTATTTTTTCTTTCTCACTCCAGTGTGGAGATCACTGATGGACTCCCCCCGTTCATCATACTAAATTGGTTTTTTTTCCCCGGACTTGGGTGGTAGCCTTCCCCCATGGCTTCGGCAAGAGACCGTTTTTTGCGGACCCAGATCGGAACGCCGTCGCGCGGCTTGCTGTTCCCCCGTGACGTGCTCTTCCCCCCGTCACTCGGAGTTGATGGGGTGCGTTTTTTTTTCAAAAGGTTTCACGAAAGTACAAGAGGAATTTCTGACTCTCACCCCTCCAGCAGATTTTTCCCCCAGCTGGCCCTCTAACTTCCCCCTCTTCTAAGCCCCCCTTTGTGATGCATGAGTATGCCCCACCTATCCGCCCCTTACTCCAGAGAATTGGCCCGAATTAGCTCCCGTTTTTTCTACTCCTTTATGGTAAGCTTTGCCTCCGGTATCGCCTCTCGGCAGGGTGATGTCGTTTTAATCCCCCTGCGCAACCGCGGTGGCCCGTTTCTGCTAAGGTGGGGTTATGGGGGGTGTGGGGGGGAGGCGTGGGTGGTTGGGGGGGGGTGGGGGTGGGGGGGGCTGTTTTTTCGTTCTTTCCGTTCGCCTTCGGTATTAGTTCCGTTTCTTTTTTTGCAACGATCGCTCTTTCTTCTCTTCTGCCTTGCAAACATCGGCTCATCCTTTTAAACACCCCGCGTTTCCCTTGTCGGCGCCGGCAATTGTCCCTCCTTCCCTCCGTCTTCTCGGTGAAGGATTCGCTTTCGTCTGCGTGTGGATGGCGTTTCTTGATCTTTTCCCGTGTGTGACGGTGGTTCCTCCCCCGGTCG
>Ga0179591_1375766_pt1 | contig 12462 bp, 17 predicted proteins | sample CZOMad2_1_08_16f_FD_182891 | JGI IMG/M metagenome (GOLD analysis project Ga0179591, IMG submission 182891) | Vadose zone soil fungal communities from Angelo Coast Range Reserve, California, USA - CZOMad2_1_08_16fungal (PacBio error correction) | ecosystem: Environmental > Terrestrial > Soil >... | reverse complement strand
CCTTGACAGAGTCGACCCCCCCCTTTTTCTCTTTCGCTGCCCCTGACTTAAAAATAAAACTAGGACGCACTCCCTTCCACGTTTTTTGCCAACCCACGAAGTCGAAAAAACATACACCCTTTTCTGTTCGGTCTGCACACTTGTTATGGGGCCTTCTCTTCACTACTTTTTTATGCGCCACACACGTGACATCAATCTCCTCTGTGTCTTCGAAATCCGTTCGTTCTGAGATTTAACGCCTCTTTTCCGTGATCACCAGCTGATACGTTCCCCGTTTGACTCCCCATAGTAGAGAACCGCTTTTGCCCAATAATCCTGTTCTTGACCATTACGCACTATTCCCGTGTAATTTTCCGCAATGAGTTATCACTGGTCAATAACTAAGTAAGGAACTTGTTTTTCTTTTTCATATGATCTTAGTATTTCCCCCCCTTATCGCACGAATTGGTTGAGTGTTTATGTCGCCGACTCCGGAAACGATCGACCAGTTGCGGGATATATGTGTTCGTATTACGGTCAGCCCCCCCCGAGATTTTTGGCGGACGTCCTTTCCCTTTTTTTCATAAGTAGACCGGATCGGTAAAAGATATTATTTTTTTTAGCCATCGGATAAGAGACTCCTTTTTTCGGTACCGTTTTTCCTAACCTCCCCCTTCCCTTCGCCAACTGGCTGTTCTCCCCCTCGCCAAAAGGAGGACTCGACCCCCCTCCTACTCTTTTCGAGTTTTCTTCCGGGCCTTTTTTGGAACCGGCTTCCCGGGCGAAGCAGGATTTCCCCATGCCTTCCTCCTTGTACAATGTGATGGCCAGCCGCCCTTCAAGGCATTCGGTCCTTGCCAAAACGTAGACGGCGTCGCTTTTGGACAAATAAGTGAGTATCTTTTCCCTCAATGCGGGCCTTATCCCTCCTGAAGGAAACACATTTCGTTTTTGCATACGCCGGTTGCAAAGTTGGGGGGTCTTTTTCAGAGGGACCGGGTGTTTTTTTCTTTTTAGCGGACATGTGATAAAACCCTTTTTTTTTTTCCCGTTGGATCCTTTTCCCCTTCTCGCGTTAGGCCTGTCCTCCTCCGTCTCGCCCCTGAAAAGATTTTTCGGGCCGGCCGAGGGACCTTTTTTTAGATCCCCCGTTCCACCCCTCTGTGGTGTGCAAGAGAGAGTCCCCCCCTCTCTTTTTTTTTTTCGAAGCGCTAGACACACCCCCTTTTCTGGTGCTGGTCTCACCACACCACGGTAACCCGCGATTTGCCGGCCCCGCTATTTAGAGTCCATGATAACGCTTTTTCCCTCCCGGATCCACAGTCCCCCCACCTGTGTGAGAAAAGTTTCCTCTCCTTCTGACAACGCTTGTCCTCGCGCCTGAACCACGTTGGCGACGTAGCTAGGCCAACGAAAGGGGTTGTCATTTTTCCTCAGGCCCGCAGGGTCCGTCCCTTTTTTGTAGCTCAATCTTTGAACCGGCCAGCCCTCCTTTGGGCCTCGTATGGGCGCCCCCTCTAATGGCCGGACGTAGCTTTCGGCTATCGACGAAAAGCCTGTGCTTTCCGTCGGACTCGGCCAGGGAGTCCTCTCCCCGGAATTCCCCTACAGCTAGAGAGAGAGTACTCTTTTTCTTTTCAGGTTAATCCTGTTGAGTTTCTTTCCTTTTGCGGGGTCATTTTGGCGTGGTGTGTGGGGGGACCGGGGAGGGTGGGGGGGGGGGTAAATTAGGGAATTTTTTTTTTTTTTTCTTGGATGTACCCCTGACAGTTGCGGCCGAAGGTCTTTTCGCAAGGTACCCCGAGGTGATTACGACGGATCGGAACTGCTCTTTACCTGTTCCCTTTTCCCGAAACGTCCGTTCCCCAATCTCTGGGGGCTGCCTCCGTCTCCCCCATACTAGGGTTTTCCTGTCAGGTAAAATCCCTTTGTTGCCGGTTTAGTCCACCCCCAATTTTCTTAGGTGGCGAGACTAAGATTTTTTTTTGCCTCGAACACCCTTACGCAGTTGGACAAACGGGGCTTTGAAACTCCATCTCCGGAAGCATGATAGTTCTTGTCCACGGAATAATAAGGTTCTCTCCCGGTTGACGACTATGTTTAGTCCCACCCTTCCACTTGAACCGTATAATCTGTTAGATACCCCCTGTCCAGCCCTAATGGAGTACCCCCTCACGCCCCGAGTTTCGAACGCCCTTCTTTTTGAGTCCCGTGTGTGCGCATCCTCCCCCACTTGTGAAGTCTACATCCGTCCTCCTGAACAGTTTCAGACCCCCCTCGTCCTTCGGCGGCGTTAGTTCGAACCCCCCTTCTTTTTCCCTGGTACTATTCTTGGTTTCCATCTCCCTTGCGTAGAAAGTTATCTAAAAGAGAACTTTTCTAATTTTTCCTTCAGATATTCTAGTCACTAGACCCTTTTTCGGCCATGAAATACCCCGTTTCCTTATGAAAGATGATTAAATCCTTTCTTTCACATTTTAACCTTTTTTTTCCAAGTTTTCTATAATTTAGGTCTCCGATTGGATCCTTCTTGTTTTCTATTTTGAAGTAGTATTTGTTTTCTTCTTAGTAACCATTGTCTTTTGGTGAGATGTAAGTAATGTAATTCTAAGTCCCGCTCATAATCATAGGCCAATTTTCTCCACTTTTAGATGCACTTCTCCCTTCTACGTGTCCTGCACAACCTTCCCAACAACATCAAATTCAGGAGTAAATTATTGAACCCCCAAGACCTGGCAAATAATGCTTCCTTTTCCGCGTTTATAGCCCCTCGGTGTGCAGTGCTTCCAGATACGTTCTATGTCAACGCTTTCCTGGTCTCTCTCTTTTCTCCTTTTCCTTTTGAGAGAGACCGTGTCTAGGTCCTCTCAAACTGCTTCACTCCACCCCTTATCTACCCCTCGGCCATTATTCTTTGCTCGCGACAAAGGCTATCATCCAATAATGTTACTAACGGTCTTTGTTGTGTATATAGCCTTTTCCTTAAACGTATAGTTCTCTCCGTTTCCTTCTCAAAGTCCATTGGCATATTCTCTGCCCATTCTTCAAAATTAAGTAATTCCCCTTTCAAGACATTTTTATAAGATAACCAAGGAATTTTCCCCCCCCATAATCCCCTTACCCACTCTTTTCCGCTTGTCAGTTCATATGATCCCTTCCCCCTAAGTTCCTACATTAGTCTGACCCCCCCCCTTACGAAATTTGATTCCTAATAATGAAATCCTTTTCTTCTTGCGAAAAAAGAGATAATACGATTATAGTTGCTAGCCTATCCTTTCCCCTCTCAAGATAAACTTCCCTCCCCCCTTCTAGACTTAAAACTAAAGTATCCCTTTCCACAAAGAGTATAGTCTAATTCTGGTCGAAATCTACACGCCGCTCCCCAGTCCGATGGTCTGCCCAATTCCTGTTCTTTTGTGACGGATGGAGCCCCCTTCCGGCGGATGCGCACACCCCCTCCCTCCCGTATGCATGTTATCCCGTGCTGAGATTTACGCCACATTTGCCGGCTTTTTTCCCCCTTCGTTATATCCTTGATCGGGTCCCCCCTTTTTTTCTTAAGTTGACTCAAATAGTCTCTCTTTTTCCCAATAATTAACGGATCCTTTTCTCCGGGCAATCTCATGCTCCGGGATTGTTCTCACCCTCCCCTTGTCCGTCTAGTAAGTAGGAACTTGTTTTCGGCCTCTAGACTCCTCTCTTTCGTCTCGCACCTTTTTGCTTTTAGGCCGACTCCTTTGATAAGACGGGAAGGGAATTTTTGACGCCCCCTAGTATGTTCGTTCTTTGATGGCGTAAGCACACAAGAGATTTGGCGGACTTTAAGGTTTCCCCTCCCGGAGCGGTTCCAGTTTATAACACCCGAAGGGACGAGACCTTTCTTGGGCCCCTTCGCCGGATACAGACTGTCACCCGTCCCCCTTTCCCCCTTGATACAGCACCCCCCGTCCTCCACTTGGATCTCCCTGCGGCCTCGAGTCTTGGGGCCATTCCGGTCCCTTTGGTGGAACACTGGTCCCCCTTTCCACGTGGCCCGCCCAGGCCTTTTCTCCTCTTTTTCCATGTTGCTGGCCAGCTCTCCCCTTTGAGCCTTTCCCTCTCATCTCCCGAGACCTTGGCTTTCGCTGGGCAGGATTCCCCCCATTTCTACTCCAATGATCCTCCCTTCTTTCATGAGTATTTCCAAAGTTCTGGAGGGTGTTTTTTTCCGCGACGGTCAGAAAATTTCAGGCGAAGATTTCCCTTTGTGTTCCGGGAGAGCTTCCTTTTCTTCCAAACACCTTGATTGGTCCCTTTTTCCTTTGGTGATCCGGTTATCCCTTTTTTTAGAATTGGACCTCATACGTATACGCCGGTCCAAGGGATTGTAGGCCGGCCTTGGGGGGGGAGCTCCCCTCCCTTGAGGTGGTGTGAGAGCGTTTCCCTCTCTCTTTTTACATACGTTTTTATCCTGAAGCGCTCGCACACGTTAGATCAAACAACCCCCGGTCACCCTTCCCCTCTGGCCGGCCAACTACCTTTTCTCTCTTATTATCTTTCACGAACCGGTGCGCTAAGGCGTGTTCTTCCATGGAACGAACCTGGGTGAGAACCCTCTTTCGGAAACAAAGAGGTTCCCTTTTTGGCTCCCCCGTACTCTTCCCCCCGCAACGAAAGGGGTGTTCGGGACGGTAATCCCCTTGCACATGGTTCCTCGATTTCCTCAATCTTTGAATCCCTTTTCGACGCAGTCTAAGTTGGGTTTCCACAGCTCCTGGCCTTCTAAAGAGATGGCAAAGAAAAGGGTTCCCCATAGCGGACCACTCAAGGACTGGGTTTTTCTCGGCCCGGGCCGTCTTCCCCCAAAGGTTTTTCGAAAGATAGGAGCAGATTACCTCTCAAGCTTTGGAGGGATCGCAGCCCATTTTCCCTTTGACCAGTGACTTTAGTAAGGAGACCTCCGACTGGATCGTCCCATTCGTTCCTAGCTTACCGATCAGTTTTCCCTATTTCCCTCCCCCCCTTTTCCCGCAACCCCCTTCCGCCATCGCCCTAATCCCCTCTAGAGGAGTACACTCCCTTCCGGCGGATCTTTGGCCTTTCTAAAAGACACCCCCCCGGCGATATGTCGACTCTTTCTACATTAGGAATTTTAACAAGTTCCCCTTACTGCAGTTATTGTGCTGTGAGCCTCTGTCTGCCACTGGTTTTTCTAGTGCGCTGTCAACTTAATCAACCCTTTCCCCTCCCCGGTTCGCGACTATGGTAGTCCCGTCCTTGGACCTTCTCATCTGGTAGATAAAGTCCTGTCGCCGCCATGTTCTCATCTCCTGTCCCTCCTCTTTTTTTTCGTCCCCGAAACATATTTGTGAGCATCGCCTGGACCCGCCCCCTCTGTCTCCATCCGTCAACCCCTTTTCCTGACCATCTGACTACGCCCTGAGGGGCTTTGAAACCAGAGAGTACATGTCCCTCTCTACGCTGTTTTCCATGTCCCTTCTGATCAGTGAGGTTTTCCCCCGAAACGAGAAAGTTTTTTCCATTTTCCTCTCTTCAAGGCTATGCTATCAAGAGAAAACTCCCTAAACAGGATTTTTATCTGCCTTTTGGAAAGAAAAGGGGTTGCCAAATTTTTGTCACTGTTTTTAATAGATCCTTTTTCGGTCCCGTCGGGAAGATCTTCCTTAATTCTCAAAGGTTCCCAAGTCTAACCTATTTTGTTCTCCTTTTCTTAAAAAGGCCTTTCCGTTGTGTGAGATTTTTAATTAATCCTTTTCTCCTGTCACTGCCATTAATAATATTCCTTTAGTACATACCTTTTCTACTGCAACGGCATAATCCCCATTCTATATAACCCCCCTCAAATTAAATACAGGGAGTCAAATTATTGAACAATTCTGTCTTCTCCCCCCCCCCCAATAAACCTTCGGGTTCTTCAAGCATAATGCATACACCTCCTAGCTACTTCCAAAAGCTACGCATTGCATGACAGCATTTCTCTTTTTTCTCTCCCTTATCCGTTTTTTCACCCGGTCTTCTTCCTTTCCCCCTTCGCTTGAAATATTAATCCCTGCACAACTGTATCCCTGGCTAACACGGGACACAGTGCCTCTCATTTTTTTTTCTTTCCCCCTTTTTCCCTTTTTTCAATAATTTTCCTTTAATTGAGGTTGTTTATCTATTCCTTCCGACATTATGAAGCCATAAAAGTTATTTCCTACTCAGACCTTGGCATTGATTATCGCTTGGACTTCACCAAAATTTCCCTTCATTTTTTTAAATCTGCCCCCCCGACATTTGACTCATAGGCGCACCCCCATCTCCAAAATTAAGACTTAGCCTTGTAATATGATCCCCAGAGTTACCTCTTCTTTTCCCCCTTCATTCTTTTTTAAAACAAAGAGTTTACTCTTTTTCCATAATTTTATTTACCTCCCTAATGTTTATTTACAGTTTTTCAAAGCGAAATACGATTTGTCTCTTTTCTATGAATATCGTGAGTCTACTTCACAATCGGCAAACTTTCTCTTTCCCCCCCTCCCTGACTTAAACTAACCCCTTCCCTTCTATGAAGTGGAAACCCCCCCTCTTGTTCGAAACTACCCGGTTGCCCTTTTCACGTAGTAAGAGGGTCTGAAACTTGTTTTTTTGTTTTTGAGGGGTTACCTTTCCCCGTTCGTCAGGCGCTTTCCCCCGTTCCCGTCGCATGTTATGTGTCCCGTTTTCATTTCTGTTCGAGATGTACGCCATCTCTACAGATGATACGTCCAATTGACTTTTTCTCCAATAGTTCGCGAAACCGCGGCTTTCTGAACCCTTTTTTAACATACGCAACTTCTGTTCCTCAGTTTCCGCAGGTCTGTCCCATAACTGCTTAAGTAAGGACATTGTTCGTTCGGCCGAATCTATCCTCTTCTTTAGTCTGCCCACTATCTTTTTTATTTTAGCCGACTCCGCCTACCTTTTCATTTCTCTCGACACAGGTTGCGGGTCCCCCTTTTCGATTGCGTAAGAACCCCATCTGAGACCGGTAAATCATAGTCGCCTCCCCCGGTTTCTTTTTGCTAAAAGCAGGTTTCCCGAAGCAAGTCGTCAAGCTCCTCAGGGTTTTCCTTTTCTCCCTTGACTACCTCCTGCCTTCCCCGGGATGGAGATCCTCCCTCCCCACAAGGATGACTACGCCCCTGATATAGAGATTCTGGCAATGCAGGCGCTCAAGCTGGTGGTTTTTTCCCCCCCTTTCCCTCCCAGGGACGATCCACGCCACAAGGACTTTTTTTTTTCTTTAGAAGATCTGCCAATGTTCCCCCATAGCAGGTGAGTCTCTCGACTCCCCACGTATCACGGCGTAGATGGCCGGATTCCCCGAAGTGACCTCCCCCCCCATAGCGTTTCTGAGGAACCGTGCCCGGACACCCCCCCCCGTTAGTGGCGGGGGCTTTCGCAAAAAACGTTGGGGGGTTTTCATTCAGGCGACAGAGGAGACCGTTCCGGAGTGAGAGTGCCCACAGGTGCTTTTCAATGGGCGTTTCCCCCCTTAGAGCGGCGTTAGCATTGCCCTTTACTTTACCCTGCCTGAAATTGTTAACGGGGTGGGGAGCTTCCCCTCACCTTTTTGTTGTGGTTGGCTTTCTCTTCCTCTTTTTCACTCACTAATAGGTTTTTTTTGCACAACACATAACGTGGTCCCCGGTGAGGGAGCCCCCCCACCCCCCTCCCCTCGGATTCCATTTGGACGCCTACACTAACTTGTTCTAATTATTTAGCGTCCCCTTTTCCTCCTTCCCCTCTACGTTGGGAGAAAAGGTCCCCTCAATGGGTGAGAACAGTCGGACCAAGCGTCCCTCGTCTCCCCTGAATGAACTAACCCAATTTTTTCCCCTTTTTCTGCAACACCCCACAGCCTCCCTTTTTAATCAGGACGCAGGGCGTCCCTATTTCTCCCCCCTTTGAATACGGCAAGTTTTTCGTCGAAGAAGCGCAAAGCTAATGCCGGCCTAGCTCTGGCCAGCAAGTTTACATAGCTGTCTCATACTAGAACCCTTCCTGGCGGGGCCCTTTTCCAGGTTCCCCCCATTATCCTTCATTGCCCAACTTTCTTTTCTAAAGTAGCGAGGGTCGCGTCATCCTTTGGAGCGGGGTTCTTTATCGCCCCAGTCTTCCTGTGGGACCTGCCTGTAACAATGAGGTACTCTCCGACGTGGCTTTTCCGCTTAAAGATCCGGTTCTATTACCGAACCACGTCCTCCACAAAATTTTTTGTTTCTTCCGAATACGAACCCTTGAGGTAAGCAAATTTCCCCTTCCTCGTTCGGATCGTGCTTTTTCCAAGACAACCCCTTGCGATAAGGTGGCGAGACTTGGTAGTGTCCAATACTCCGTCTTCCCCTTCCGAACAATCTGAAACAAGGGGCTGTTTCGTCCTCCTTTAGGACCAAATGAGTCATTTTTTTTCTTCTGTAAAATAATCATCGGTATTGTTCTTCCTATCCGCTGTTCGCGTACTATGTGAGTAAACTGAACCTCTCTTGGATAACGTCCTTGGCCAGCTTCCCTTTCTCCATCTAGAACGCACGATTTTTCCTTACGACAATAAACATGCTACTCGAATCGCCGACGCTTAGTGAAGCTAAATCCTTCCACAACCGCCCCCCTTCCCCCTTTTCCGAACCCCTTTCTGTAGTTTCGAACTCCTTCCCTTTTACTATGACTCTTGTTCTATTTGGTATAGCAGTCATTAGCCTTACGCGAAAGAGCCGTTTCTACCATTTAGTTCTTTTCCCCCTTCTATTTCTCTCCCCTCCTTTTCGCCACGGAATACCCCTTTCTTTCTTTTCCAAATATGATTCCCCCTTTGTAAATGTTTTTTAAAGTTATATAATTAGGACACTATCCCCTTCTTTTCAACTAGTGGATCCCCTTATTATTTGTTCGCATTTCCTTTTCTCCTTAGTAAAATGTCTTGCATCCTATTGTTTTGAGATTCATCCCTTCTTTTTCCCCTATAATAAGAGGCCCCTGTCCCCTTTTAGGACCCCTTGCAACGGTACTTTCAGTTTACTTCCAATTTTCTATAACACACTCAATATAGTTCAAAAATTATGCCTTCAAAATAAATGATATGCTTCTCTTTGTATAGCTTTTCGGATTACTTGACTTGTCAAAGCCCTTTGAGTGACCGCCCAAGTCCTTCCCTTTTTTTCCTTCCTTCTCCGTTTTTTTTTTCTCTTTCTAGGTCATCTCAACTTTGACATATAACTGAAGCCATGCACACCTTGTCCCTTTATGTTGCTATACACGCGACAGATTCCTTGCAGTCCATTAAATTTGTCCCTTAATTTGAGGGTTGTTCTCATAGCATTGGAATTTTAACTCCGGTGCAGGAAAAAGTCTACTCAGATTTAGACATTTTTCATATGATTCTAGTGACGGTTCCCCCCCCTCCTTCATAAACTCTCCCCCCCACTCACATGTTTACTAACGATACCCCCCTGATTCACTGGAACCAACCCTACTTCAAATATACGTCCTTAGCAGTACTCTCAATAGCCCCCCTTCTCCGTTTCCTACCCCCAAAGTTACGACTTTGGCCATCCTTCCCTTTTCATACTTAATGAAATACTTCCCCGAGAGAATACGATTTTATTCTGGCTCCTTGGAAATATCTAAGATAACTTCAATTCTCTTTTCCCTTTTAAATCTACTTCCTCAACCCATAAATTATATCCCCCCACCCCCTGGAAAACCAAGAGCTCTCCCCCTTTCATCTCGGGTTTTTACGTAGTCAGATGGGTCTGCACTTCTTTTTTTTGACGGATGGAGACTTCCCTACTAGTAGGCCCGTTGCGCACACACCTTTCCCCCGTAGTATTTTTTTCCCTTTTCTGACACCTCGGGAGTTTTCCTCTTTTTGTAAAGGAAGGTATCTCCCAGATCAACTTGTAAGTTTGACTCCACTCTTGCGCCCCGTGCTCTTTCCGAACAATACCCTTTTCTTCTGACCATACGCACTATCATTCTCCCCTTCTTTTTCACTCCAGTGTAGCTCTTGTCCCATCCGCAGTAATTTCCGGACCTTGTCTGCCGTTTTCCCCGGTTTTATATGATCTCCTATCGCACGAATTGGGGTTTTTCTTCTCCTCCTGCACGATCTTTTTTCTTTCGACCAGTTGCGTCCCTAGTCTGTTCGGTATACCCCTTTCGATGCGTCCCCCCCTTTTCCCCTCGGTAAATCATAGTACGAAAAACGTTTGAAATCCCTTTTTCTAACACGCAGGCCTTCTAAGCTCATAAGGTTGTCCGTTTCGTTTTTTTTTCCCCGGCGTCCAAAGGGGGCTGCGATCTTCTTCCAGGATGACGCGAACTTGCGCCTTTTCCTTTTCCTCTCGTCGCGTCTCTTTTTTTGCTCAAGGTGTGAGGGACCCCCGCCCGGGCCGAGCCGACGTTTCCCCCGCCGCTTCTCGCTCTTTCGATATTGTTACCCCCCCTTTTGCCAGCGCTACTGCGCTCTCCTTTTTTTTCTTCAAAGTAGGACGGCGTCGCTGGCTTCACTCCCTTGCGTCCTACTAACCATCGTTGACGCCCGCTGGGCACTGTGATTCCCTCCTTCCCGTTCGTGGCGGTTTCCCCCGCTGCTAGTTGGGGGGGTATTTTTCTTCCCTTTTTACTCGGGAAAGCTGGTTTTTTTTGCTCAAAAAGGTGAGTACCATGGGGCCTTCCCCGGGTTTCTCCCACGCGTATATCCGGCGTTAGTCGGACGTATAAGTCGAATCAGGTTCCCTCTGATATTTCCTTGTGGGGGAGCTCAACGCCCCAGCCTCTTTTTTCCCTCGCGATTCCTTCGAGAAGCGCTCGCACACAACTTCCTTTGTGAGGGGAGCTACCCCCCCCCCGGTAACCGCGTCCCCATGGTTGCTTTTTCGCAGTGCGTATAATTATTTCCCTTGGGAGACCGGATCCACTTTTTCCCCTCCCCCTGTGTGTGAGAACTTTTTCTTCCCACCTTTCTCGAGAATTGAAGGCAGCCCGAACCCCTGGCCTACTTCTCCCGCCACACACCACTGCTTGGCAACACCCCCCCCTTGGGGGTCCTTCTTGCTCAGTGGAAAGAAGGGAGTCAGATGGTCGTAGTCCCTTTGAATAAGGACTTTTTTCTTCTTGTCGAGAGAGAACAGATAATTGCCGTCTCGCTTCATCACATGGTACCATAGCTGCGGATCGACGGACACTTCCCTGTTGGTTTTTTTCCGTCTCGCACGGAAGTCTTCCTGAGCAGAATGACCACGGATCTCTCTCAGATTACGCGAGGCGTTTCTTTTTTTTGGAGAGGGGGATGGATCACGCCTTTGCGGCCGCCTTTGACAGGCTGTATACGGCGAAACGGCCAAGAGGTCTCTCCCCCTGCTCTGTCCATGAGTTTTCTCCCCGGTGCTAATATGATTTCCCCCTCCCAAACGGTGATTAAGAATCGAATCCCCCTCCCATCCTAGGGCGTCCCCCCCGCACTGTCGTTTTTTTTTCTTTTTCCTTCCGGAGTCCCCTTCTTCCCAAAAAAAAGTCGTGAGATACCGTTTTTCTTTTCCTACTCTCTCATGCCGTTTCGAAAAAGCTTTCCCTTCCGAGTTATGGTACACACGGTTGCTGTGAGACCCATGTCCCGACCCTGTCCCCGGAGCCTTTTTCTTTCCTAATAATCCGGTAATTCTTCCTTCCGTTGGCGAATATGTGTCTTTCCCCCTCCGGAAAACATATTAATCTGGTACCTTTCTTGACCAGCGGCAATGGGCGTAAAGAACACCCGATTTTAGCCTCCCAAATACCCTGATTGCTTTTCCGTTTGTTCGCCCGTTTGAAGTCCCTCCCCTCCCCTCAAGAAAAGTTTCAGACCATTTCCTCCCTTTTCGCTGCGTGATTCCCTCCTTCAATGGCTTTGTACCCCCCCCCCATACCTTGTTTTCCACTGCAACTATTTCCCTTTATTTTTCCCCTCTTATAGCACTTTTAACATCAAACGTGTAAAGTTTTCCCCCTTTAGATCATTTCAATTTCTTCTATCACTACACAACGTTATCGCTTCCCCGGAAAGAAACCTTTCTGTATTATGCGGAAAGAAAATCTTTTCCACCTGGCCGCACCGGTTCCAGGTTAGCCTCCCCGCCGCCAGTTTCCCCTGTAACTCGAGGACGCTCCGTTTATTAGGGGTTAGTTGTTGCTCCTTATGGTAGTGACCTTTTTGACTCCGTCTGAGAGTTCTCCTTCATTTTGATAGGTCAGCGATATTTCAAATACTTCTCCCTCCTTAGAATGCAACGTCTACTTTCCTCTTTAACGTTTAATCCTTCGAGAACACCTCCCCTAAATACAGTTGAGTACACACATCTCCTTTATGGCACCCCCTTCCTCTATGAATGGTAAAGCGTGGGTCCTTTTTTTCCCCTCTGGCCTACATTTTTTCCTCTTAGAAAGTGATATGTCAAAGCTCCTTTTCCCCCTCTCCCCCTTTTT
>Ga0179591_1384144_pt1 | contig 12463 bp, 15 predicted proteins | sample CZOMad2_1_08_16f_FD_182891 | JGI IMG/M metagenome (GOLD analysis project Ga0179591, IMG submission 182891) | Vadose zone soil fungal communities from Angelo Coast Range Reserve, California, USA - CZOMad2_1_08_16fungal (PacBio error correction) | ecosystem: Environmental > Terrestrial > Soil >... | reverse complement strand
AAGTTGTAGTTTTTTTCTCTTTTTACGACGTCTCCTCTCCGAGAGGTTTTTAGGTGAAATGTTCCTTGGTTGACCCATGTTGGACCCTTTAGGTGGTGATTCTCTCACCAAAAGTGGTTTTTTTTTGGTACGATTAACTGTGTACGAGCGACACGGGGTTTCCTTCCCTCCCGAACAGATGTTTACGCCTGAGCCGAACCTTTTTATAATAACCCCACGAACTCGGTAATTCGCCTCCCCGAGGTTTCTTTATTAGACGTCGGGCCTCGGTTGTCGCCCCAAAGTTTGCGGCTTTTCTCCCCCACCCGAGTTGGACGATCCTTCCCCACCCCCGTCCTCTTTCCCGGGATAGAGTGCCTTCATAAGGAAAGTAGATTTTTTTCAACGACTAGAGTCTCTCTGGTTCTATTTGGAGCTCTTTATAGCCTTCCCAGAGTTCTTCAGTGATTTTTTTCTTTCCCTCCCTGAGTTGATCCCAGGACCCCGCACCCCAATAGGATTTACTTGAAGACTGATTCTTTTCCCCCTTGCTGGTTATGTCTCCCCGAGCCGGGACCGCACGGTAACCTAAGTCTCGCGACATACTAACTTCTCCTCTTTCCTGACACCCATTCCGAATTCCCCATCCCCCCCCAATTTCCCCCCCTGGAACACACGCCCAACCCCGCAGCGACAGACACCGCTCCCCCGAAGCCATCCTTTTAACCGTTCGATCTACCTCTTTCACTGTTCTATAAACTCCCAACCCTCCTTCCAGGGGGCGACTGTTTTTTTGACCAGGGGGGGGTATACTTCCCCCCTTGTCTTCGGTTTCAGGTTTTTCTGTCCCTTGTTTGTCAATGGGCGGTGGCCTTCCCTTTTGCGGTTTTCCCGGTTTCCTTCCCTTTCGCGGACAGACTTCCCTTCGGTCAACTGATGCGAGTCCCCCTTTTTTTTTTTCTTCTGTCGTTGAACAGCCTCGACCATTCGCTTGGTTTGTCTACGTACCCGGAATGGATGGTGGAGCAGTTTCTTTTTCTTTTCTCTGATAACTGGCCCTTCCCCCCTGCCTCAAGGTCTCTGATTCAAAAAGAGTGTCGTTGGCGTCAACCAACTTGTGTAGCCGATGATGTTTGGTGGCGGTAGTAGCTTTTTCCGGTTGTTTCCAGCAAAGACACTTTTTTTGGTTTTCAACGGTGCTTTTCCGTGGTCTCGCGTTCGAGGACTTCCTTTCCCCGTTTCGCTTGTACCCCCTTCTTCCCCCTTCTTTTGTGGACGGATCGTTGGATCGTGCTCCCCTTCCCTGTGATCTCCGTACACCGACTTCACAGTCCGCCCGGCAACGGTGTCTGCCTCTTTGTTTCCGACCCCCCCTCTCTCAGGGAAGACACGTTCCTCGTAGCTGACTCCGTCCCCCACCGGGAAATTGGTTTCTGAGAATCCCAGGAATCCGTAGCAACCTTTTTTTCCGACGGTCCTCTTGATGGAATTTTCTTTGTAGATGTGGTTGTCCCCTCCCTTGCAGTCATTTCCCCCTCGCACTTTGATTCCCGGGCCCTTTTTTTCTTTCGTATTTGCACGATGCGTGCCTCATACTGTAAACCCCGTTCTGGTTCAAAAAAAATGGACGTGCCGGCGAGTTTTGGTGTGGTTTCCTATGATGCGTGTTACTTCCCCCGGTGGATCCCGGCTTCCCTTTTTTTTACTGCCAGACAAGCTACCTTGGAGGCCAAGTACCCCCCGCTGCGGTTAAACTCTCTTTTCTTGAGCTGTTACGCCGATTCCCCTTGCGTTTTTCCTTTCGCGAGTCCTCCCTTGTTTTCGGTGTCGATGCCGTCGAGGAAAGTTCTTCCTGGACTCTCCCCCTTTGAACACGAACGCTCCGTGTCGTTTAACGTTCCTCTCGAATTTCTTTCTTGCACACAATGTCTACTTGGTGGAACCATCTTTTTAGCAGATCGTCCCGCACGTTCCCCCCTGGAACCGTTCTCGCCGGGCTCCAACCGGTGTCGCTTCCTGCTCCTTTCCTAATTTTCGCTTTTCTTAGCCGCTCGACACGACCCCCCTCTTTCGTAAACTGATGCTCTCACCCCGCACCCTTGCCCGCAGTGTGTTGTTGGACAGAGTGGACTTCTCTTCCCTCTTATCCGTCCTCACAACTTCTCCCTCCCCCCCCCTCTCAGCGGTTATCGGACCACCGCCAGGGTAGTGAGGTTTTTGATCTGATGGTTCCAGTTGCTTGCCCATTGACTGGTATCTTTTGGTCTTTCTCTGGTGTTTTTTTTCAGCAGGGTTCCCCATATAGACGAAGAGTCTTCCCTTTTTGACGGACAAGGACTGCGTTTTCTTGACCCAGACTTTGTTGCCAGCTCCGATGCGACAGAAGTTTCTTCCCTCTTCTTTCCCCCCGGACTTCTAGTAACCCCTCTTCTTTTGATTTTGACCTTCCCCAAAAGAAGCGAGGACTCCCTTTTACTTCTTCCCTTATCTGATAGGCTCCGCAACCGCGGCGGTGATTTCGGTGTTGGCCGTGAAGAGCGACTCTTCCTTGCCTTATCAGTTGTTCTTTTCATTGAGTGACTTCGCCCTTCTTGACATCAAGCGGAGTTTCGTCTTCCTATTTTTTAGTGGCAGAGTACGAGCTGTCGGTTCCCTCCCCCCTCCTTTTTCCCCCACGCCACGACAAGCTTTTTCCCGGCGTGACCTTAATTCCTTTGGTGGAACGGCGCGGGGGTCAGATTTCCCCTCTTCCCCTTTTTCCTTTAGAAGACCTCCTTTTCCACCCCGGTCCAGTCCACCTTTCTTTCGAATTAGGATAAGTACATCCCCCCGGGAGGCATTACCCCCAAAAAAATAGTTTTTTTCGGTGTTCGATTGAAGCTCGGCGGACGGAAATGGCCCCTCCCTCCCCCAGATTTTTTCGTTGGCCTCCTCATACCGCGGAGTCCTTTCTTCTACCGTGTGATTAGCGAAGCCTCGTTCCCCGATGAAGCCGGCTCTCTATGTTCCACCTGTCAACAAAAACAATCCCCCCCCCCCCCTTTTTTTGTTACCTGGCATAATTTCCTTTCTTTTTCGAGCGGCCTTTCCCCCCTTTCTTGATCCACCGGTCTTCTTTTGCAAAGAACTGACTTTCCCATACCCACTCGACCGGTGGCCCCCCTCTTGATCGATATCCTTGCGGGCAGTATGCTGCCTTCTTTGTGGCTCTTCTTCCGTCTAGGCTTTTTCTTCTTCTCGCAAAATACAGCTCCGTCCCCGGCGCGTCGGTTAAAGACCGGCCTGGAAAGGGATTTCACTGGCACGACCCCGGATCCACCCGCCACCGACGAAGCGCTCTCCCCCCCCCGAACAAGGTACCCTTCCTCATCACTTTTCCCCCCTTTCTCCTGGGCCTCAGACTCTGTCTTCCTTTTGGCAGGACATTCCCTTCCGCCGGAAAGAACGCCCCCGCCGACGTAAAAGTGTTGAGGCCGAGTACCCCCACACAGCATTCATCGACCTCTCCCGGCATAATAATGGTCCTCCCTCTTTTTGGGGACATTCTCCTCCTCCAGTGAAGAGCTCCTCCCGTCCTTTTGAACAACATGAAGTTTTCTTTTCTAAAATGTTGCGCTAGGTCGAAGGCTTCTCCCCTTGAGATTATGTCCCCCCCGTCGGAACAAGTTCCCCCTCTTCTTACAACCTTTTTGCTTCTTCTCCTTCCTGGTATTGCCTGTCTCCGGTAACGAATGGTTTTTTGGCCGGATTCAGCTACTCGACCCCAGGCGAGAGTGTCTTCTGACTTCTTCGGTTCCTCCCCAACACTCCTTGCATCCCCCTGCAGGGAGGAATGTACAGCCCTTTGTACCACGAGATCACGAAGTGTGAACGCTCCAAAGGCCTCCCAACTTCAGTACCTTCGGTGCTGCGTCCTCTCCCTAGAGGCCTCGAACTCTCCGCCCCCCCCCAACGGTCACGTTGCCCCCCCCTCCTTGTCGTGTGGGTACCCCCCTTCAACAACCCTTTACGAACGAACCAGAAACCTCCTTTCCTCCCGGTGACTCTCGGACCCCTCCTCCTTCTTTTTTGCCTGGCCCGCATGCTACTCATTCTCCGCCCCTCCCCACTTCCCCGAAACGGAACCAGAATTTCCGGTAACGTTTAAGGACCCCCTCTTTTTTTCTCCCCGCCGAAGCCCTTTTCACGGCTTTTTTCCCAATACCCCCCGGTCCGTTTCCCTTTCAACGCGGAACTTCTGGATGGGCCTTCTCCCAACGACAGGCGAACCCCCAAAACTCAATACCGACCCCCCTGGTAAGTAGACCCCCCCCCTTTTCCTCCCAAGTCCCTATATCTCTTTGTTCGTTTTGAGTTGATATACAATTCCTCAAAATATGCCCTCTCCGGGTCTGGGGGAGGGGGCTGCTTTGGGGCGGCGCGGCGGGTGGGGCTGGCGTTTCCCTCTTGGAATTTTTCCTTCGGCCCTTTCCCAAACCCCATGGACATTGGTCCTCTCGGGCGAGTGTGTAGCGAGCTTCCCTTCTTAAATGCTGTCCTCCGGGAAGGCTCTTTCCCCTTTCCTGCGGTGTTACCTTCCACCTGTCCCTCCTTTTTCCCTTTGGAAGGGATTGATTCACACTGTCGTACAACTCAAGGAGCAACCTGTGTGTGTCCCCTTAGTTTTTCCCCTTCTTCCGACCTTGCGCTCCCCCCCAGGACCGATAGCTAGCTCGTCGTTGAGAGGCCCGGGCATGATTCACGCGCCTCGAGCCCACTTTTTTTGTCACAGAGCCTTCTTGGCTCTTGCCACCTCCGAAGAAGCAATTTTTCGCACGCGTAGATAAGTTCCCTCGTCGACGTGACCCTCCGAGTTCGTTGCGGCGCAGCCAACCGTCCTTCCTGCCCCTCCCCTTTTCGGCTTAATAAAGTGGTCAGTTGAACACAGTGCCTCGTCTCTTGGGGGATAGAATAACCCCCCTCGCCTGGGAACTAGGCCGGTAGGAGCCATTTTTTGCTTCCCCCTTTTTTCGATAGTCTCCTGTGAGGACAAACCCTGTACAACCTTCCTTTCTCTATTTCCTTTTTCCTGTTTGTTGAGAGATATCCCCCGGTTGGGAAGCGTTTGTACGAAGGTATACTTGTTTTCTCCGAGGATTGGCTGTGAACGTTAGACTCCCCTTCCCGTCCTGCCACTCTCTTTAGAGGTGGCTGAGTTTTTTCCCGGATACAAACTCCGGTACTAGGACCTCTTTCCTCGATGCGGAGTACCCTTTTCCTTTCCCTACGAACCCGCCTTCTTCGACTTTTCTTTCTCCCCACTCAACTGGGCGGCTTTCTACGACGAGGTGGTACCCTGATACGAAGATCGACACGTTGCAACAAAGTTTGAGGTCTTGACCTTTCCGAGACCTTTCCCCTTCTCCTGTCCCCCCGGATAGATGCTCCTCCCGGAGAATAAGGCACGTAGCCATGCCCAAACTCGCGAGAGATATTCTTCGCGTTCGGTACTGGAAAAAAGTTTCTTGGAGGGGTACAGAAACTTTGTTGAAATACTTTTCCCTACCTACAACCGCTGGAACCCGAGGTGGAGCCTTCCACGAAGTCCTCAGTCTCCCTCTATTCCGCTACTCGTACGCTACTTCCGGAGGTAATGAAAAATTCCCTACGGAAATGAACATAACCGTCCCCCAACACCCCCTGGACCCCACGCCCTACCACTCTCCCCGCGCCCCCGTCCCTTGACACCTTCCTCTTTAGTTGATTGACCAACTCGATCACCGCAATCCCCCCCCTAACGCGTATCCCCCTATATCGTGGGAAAGGGGCTCCTTTCCTAGGGTTACCATTTGGGTTACGGACCACAGGGTTTTTCCTTTTTGGCCTTCTTTTCCGGGTTAGCTTTTTGCTGTGCGGTGGCTCCTGGTTACTGACCGGGCTTGGACGCCGTTCCCCGACGGTTTGCTGCGTCAGGGGTCTTGCGTGAACAGAGAAGAACCGCCTTTTTCCCGTACCCGGAAATCTTTTCCGGGGAATGTCTCTCTTAGTATCAGTCTCCCTGGCCAGGCCGGCCTCTCCCGGTCGGTCCTGCTCCCCCAGCGTGCTTTCTTTCAACCACTTCGAGTGTAGCCGATTTTTGCGTGCTTTTTTCTGGTTTTTCTTTTGTGCGTGAACCGCAAAGTCCCTAGGTGGTGGCAACGTGACCCTGTCGGGGGCGGCGCTCTTTCTTTCCCGAGATGATTTTTTTGCGACCCCCCCCCTCTTTTACAATTTGACCACTTCCCTGGTGGGTATCAGTTGGCACTCTCCAAGTCTGGATCTCGGTTTGACACTTCCTTTCAAGGCTGCCCCCTTCAACTGGTGGAGCCGGAGGCCTCCTTACCAATCTGGTCCCCCCCCTCCGCTCTCATTGTTCTCGAACCGCCAAAGGGTCTTCTTTACCGGAGACCCCTTCCCCAAATCCCACCAGAACTAGAAGTGAGCACCTTTTGTGGAGGATTTTTTTTTTGTTCAAGCAAGTCCTCTCACGTAGACGAGACTCCCCCCCCAGTTGATGAACGATCATGTGTTCACCTTTCCTGTAGTCCTTTCTCTCTCACGTCTTCGCAGATTCTGGTAACCCCAACCCCCCCCCCTTATTTCTTCCCTCGGTGCTGTTCATGATCGGTGGTACTAGGAATCCCACTTTCCTTTAGGAGGATTACGGGTTATTGACTTTGGCATGGACGGTTGCCGCCAGGACAACAGTACCGCATATCTTTTTAAACAGAGGCGCGGTTCCACCCTCTTACCAAATGTTGACTCCGCGCGGGTTAAGTTGTTCCTCCTAATACTTTAGTTCTCTCGTGGGCGAGGTGTTTTAGATGCGTCTCTACTGTAACTTTTTCCCTACAGAACGCGTCCTTGATTGACGCGAGTTGCAGTTCCTACTCCGTATAGATAGAATGTTCTTTATCTCCCAACGTTAATGTTGGACACTTCCCCCCTCCCCTCCTTCCCGCACCTTTCCCAAGGGTCTTTCCTTTTGCTCCCCCCCCACTGAGTTTTTGTATGGGGAAGTAAGTTATTTTCCCCCTGCCGGTGGCGCCCCCCCAACCTGCCGACCGCTCGAACGTCTCCCCTTCCTGATGCAAGTACTCCTTTTTTGTTTTCCTTTCTTTCCTTTTTCGAAGGTTTCTCCTTGCCCCGGAAGTACGGTCCAGCCCACACGTTGCCAGATACCGGACGAAGCGGCTCTTCGATATCCTTGAGGGAGGTTTTTTTTCCCTCTTTGAACTTCTCCGGTTTTTCCCAACTCTACCCCTCTTTTGTTTTTCCCCCTAGAAGAGGGGTATGTAGAAGCGAATTGTCGTTCCGAAATTTAAGAAAACGGCACTGAGGTTTTTTCCTCCTTTGTATGACATTTTGAAGTCTATCCTTCCCCCCCTTTGGCATTCCTTTTTATTCTTTCCGGACCAGAGCTTTGTACGGTGGCGTTTCCGTCAGTGTCCCAACATGCGGACTCGCAAGAAGGTTATTCTCTTCTCCACGACGGACTTTTCTTTTGCTTTTCCTTTCTTCCTTTTTTAATCATAATAGTTGTGTTTTTTCTCTCCTCATCTGGGACTTAGCCGTCAACGAACACCTCCTCAAGCAGAGTTGTTTAGCCGAGCAGATCCGCTTCGTGGCCGTTCCGTCCTTGGGATCAAAACTGGAAGGGTAAACGCCCCCCCCCCCTTTTTCTTTCCTTCACCCCTTCCGCGGGGTTCTCCCTTTCACCTTTTTGAATGGCATCCTACCGTCTTTCCCCTGCAGGAAGGGTCCGTCCACAGTGTTCTGGTTCTGCTTCGGCTAAGACATCCCCGCTGTGGGCGTGCACCAACCCCCATCGTGTATCGTGTTAGACACGCTCTTTTCGTTCAATGGCTGCCGCACCCCCCCTTCTCCCCCCTGGCGGTGGCATCTCTATACCGCGGTCCTCTGCAGACCTTGGGGTGATAGGACCGATCCCGTATCAGCCGGATCGTTTCCCAACGTGTTTTTTCCGTGCTTTTTCCTCATCTTTTCTCCGCAAGGGTGAGTTTTGGCGGCACGGTGGTCTTCCCTCCTCACCGGCGCGGTGGGCTCCTTGATTCCATGACAAAACGCGCTTTTTCTTGTCCCGTTCTTTTCCGATTTTTCCCCCCCCCAGTAGAAGTGTGGGTTTTTTTCCCTTATGCGATCGATACGGCGTGTCCCTTTTCTAACCTTCCCCCCTTCCGCTTTCTCCCAACGGCTTCTTTTCCACTCCGGACCAGGGATACTTTATTCTAAAACGACCCTCTTTCTGAACATGAAAAGCACAAGGACCTTCTTCTCTTTCGCAAGAACATCAAGGTGGAACCTTTTTGTCCACGGTCCGACAGAAGCGGGTTTTTGTCTGGAAGGAGAGATGCGACCGGCAAGACCCTTTCTCCCAAGTGGTCCAGTACAAACGCCCTCCTTTTGCAGCTTCTCCCTTCCTGTGGGTGAACAGCCCTATTACGTAGGCACCAGCCCGCCCCCTAGTGAAGAGCTACGCCCAGTCCCCTGTTTTCCAAACCTGTCTTCAACTGTTGCGGCTCTTTAGCCCCCTGAGACCTCCCGGCCCCCTTCCCCCTGCCAACAGAGCCTCCTTGTTCTTCGAGATCGGTGGACTTTTTATGGAAGGTCTCCCCCGTCATAATGCCCCTCGTTGCGGATTCCGATACGATAGCGAGTTTCCCAGAGTTTCTCTTCTCCACGAAAATCCGTTCTCACAAGTTGCAGGGAGGATGTCGCGTCGGTTTCCCCCTCCCGATCATCGAACTCAATCCCAATTACGGAACTTGGTGGTAAAAACTCTCGGCGCGGGTTTTCGCGTCCTCCCTGGCTCATGTTTCCTCTCCCGAGACTCCCCCCTACGGTCACGTTTCCCCCCCCCCAAAGTATAACGGTCCTTTTTAAACCCCCCCGTTACACAAAACGCTATTCTTTACAACCAGACTTTTTTTCCCCAGGAACTTCCCCTTTTCCTTTTTGGAGGATAGTGCACGGGCAGTCTCCTGATAATCATTATACTACCGTCCGGGCCACTACCTGCTCCACAAGAAACGGTAGTAAGGACCCAGTTTCCTTTCGGCTCTGTTCAAAGCCGAATTTCCCCGCGGGGAACGGGTTCTTGTACTCTTTCCCCTCCCAGTACCCTCTCCACCGCACCTCTCTATGGATGGCAACAAGGAGACCCCCAAAGACTGGTACAGCACACACCTTTTTCCCCCCTCTAACCCGGTCCCCGCCCCCCCTGGTCCCACTAGCACTCTCCCCCTTCCTCTCTAGGAGTTTCTCCCCCCGTTCCATAGATCGACCTTTGGGGAGGGGGCGTTTTTCTCTTTTGTTTCCTCGGCGGGTGGGGATTTTTTTTCCCCTTACTGGGTAATGGGGTTCCTCTTTTCCGGGACCTCGGGCTTCGGGAAGTGTTTCTCTGCGAGGAACGGCTCTCCCGGAAAAAGCAGGGTTCCCTTCTTTTAAGATCCCCCCACCCAGCCGGTTGTGAAGGTCGGCCTTTTCCCGTCAAACACCCCCAATGAGCCCCCCTTGGCCGACACCGTTCCTTGACCAGGGCTGCGCAATTGTCCTCAAATAGTTACCCTATGCTCGCGATCTCGTTGAGACTTCCTTCCTTCTCCCCCCCGCATAGTCTTTTCAGGCGCCACGTCCGGGTGCTCGGTCCCCTCGGTTAGCCGAAAATGTTCGAACGATCCATCTGTCGATCATCCCCGTCGAAGTCCTTTTCTCGTTGTCCGCCACCTTTCCCTTGCGATGCGGCGCTGTTAGGTATTTTTCAGACGTGTCTCCGGAGTAATGCTCTCCCCCAGTTCTTTTCCTGGGATCCTCCTTCCTGGTCCCAGTGCGGTCCTTCCGCAGCCATATTGAGGTCGAACAGTTCTCTCACGTAAGCCCCCTTTCCTAGTTTTACAAACGATTCCCTCGACACCGTACTCTCTTCCTTCTCCGTTTTTGAGAGAGCTTTTTTTTGAAGGTTTCTTCGAATTTGATCGAGCGAGTATTTGTTGAACCTGTTCGATCCCCCTTCTGGCGGTTTTTAATACCGTCCCCCTTGGAACCTCTTTTTCATGAGGAGTCCCCCTCGGTACGAGGCAATTTTTTCCCCCCCCTCTTCGAGTCACACTTCCTGAACCAGGTTAAAGAATCTTCCTACGAACGTTTGCTTAACTATCCAATCTGCTTCCCTTCGTCAAGAGGTTCTTGCCGCTCTACGGTTTAAAAGGTGAGTGCTGCGCAACCTTCCTGAGAAATTCCACCCCCCATTAGGTGCCTCCCGGGATCTCTTCCATTTTGCGACTCGAGATATCGGTCCTTCTCCGAGCCCAGGGCGAAAGGGAACCCTCCCCAGACTTGTGCGGCCCCCCCCCCCCTTTCTTTTTGAGGGGTAAGACCGGTGTTAAATCACAGTCCCTTCTCCCCTGCACAACCGGATGGACGCTTTCTTTTCCGTCTGAACACGCTGGTTCATGTCCGCCCCTTCTTCCGCAGAACCTTCTCTTCGCTAGGCTCTCCCTGCAAAACTATCACGGACGACCTGTCCCCCATCACCACCGCCCCCCTTACACGCCCCAGTTTACACCACGCAATAAAAACCCCTCCTCCCTTTCGACGCCCCTGTCTCTCTTTTTTGCGTTACTGATCTCCTAACGCGCTCTAGATCGGCGGGCAAAGGGTCCTCCGGGGCTAGGGGGACCTGGGGTGTTACGGACCAGGTGGGTCTTCGGTGATTTTCCCCAGTAGGTTTCTTTGGTTGCAAGAGGTACCGCTTTTTTTTTTTGTAGGACCGGGTAGTTGTAATTTTCGCCGTAACCAGACTGTCCATGTTGTTCCCCCTTTCGGAGTGTAAAAGAGCCGAACCTTCGCGGGTTTCCTCGTACCAGGACTTGTTCTTCTTTTTTCTTTTCCTTTTCAGGGATGAGATGTCCTAACTTTCTAAATTCAAGCTTCAGGTAGCTTCCCTCTTCCTCCTTCTGTTGGTCTCCCAATTAGGGAGGACTGTGGCTCAGGTTCTACTCTGCACAATTTCGGACCGTGTTCTGGCCCCGGCGGCCCCTGGAGACTGGTGCCTCCCCTTCCGGCCCGTTCTCCCAGACCACCAAAACATATTTGTTGGAACTTTTTTTTGGGTGCTTTTGAGGGAATCTCCCTTTTCCAGGTTGTTAGCGGCCCACCCTATCGTCCACTTTGAAAAAAGGTCCTTCTTTCCCCGTGGACTCTCTATATTTTTTACTCTCGGAAAGGCCGCCGTACTTGGATGGTGTATTGGGGGGGGTTTGGGTTTTGGTCTGGTTTCTCCCCAAGCTTTCCCCCACGCTCGTCCCCTGACTGAATACAGCAACTTTTAACCTTCGGAACGGAGACTTTTCCCCTCCCATGCCCCGAACTCAGGACCCCCTTCCCCCCTCGTCTGGGGGCGCAGGGTGGAACCTTCTTTTGGGTGTCCCTTCCAGTCTCAACAGTTGATGCCCCTCCTTCCAGCAGGGACGGGTTTCCTCTTCCCTTCATTCGCGATGAGGCTCTTTCCTTTCATTACCCACTGTTCTGGTTACACCAAAATTCGAGTTTTTTTCTCTCGGCTCCCCCCCTTTTCTCTTCGTCTTTTGTTCTTGCCGGTGGTCTTCTTAATGCAAGGAAAGAAGACCTTTTTTCGTGCCCTTAGACCCAGCGATGGCTCCACATTGATGTGATTGCTGAAAGTCTTTTAAGCCGAGGTATTGTGACTTTTCCCCTCCTCTCTCGAGTCCTGTTTTTCCTTCCTCTTTATAAAGGGTAAAGTGGGTGACGGTATGGAACCGTTTCTCTTCCGTTTGAGTTTACGAGCGGATTCTTCCTCATGAAAAGAAGATCTTTAGAGGGCTTTTTTGCGCACCGTTCCTTTCTTCAGAAAGTATCCTAACTTTCAGCGGTAGTAGGGGGTCTTCCTGTGCGCGTTTGGTATTTTTTCCCTTCAGTTCGGCTTCGCCCCTTCCGGTGCTTTCCCTCCCCAAAGTTCTTTCCGCTAACCCCCCTTTCCCTTTTTCTGCAGTCACCTGTCCTTTTAGCAGGTGTTGTGGACCTTTGGAACCAGAGAGAGCTGTTCTTTTTCATTTACGTCGCTCAAATACACACTTCCTTTCTCGGGTTGTGATTTTCCTCTTCTTTCGCTGCTTGAAAAGGCCTTGTCTCTTCGGTCGGGTGAACAACGACCATGGTGTTTGGTGCCGCGCCACAGCAGTGGTTCGATGTTCACTAGCCGAAGTCGTAGTAAAAGCCCATTTTCCCCTTTTTTTCCCGTTGCCAGTTTTTCTTGCGACCTCTTTTTCTTCTTTTCCCTTGGACGTTCCCCCCCGGCCCGTTCCTTCTCCAGGTAACAGAGATTCGGGGTTTACGTCTTTGGATCCACGTCCAGGTCCTTCCGTCTTGCTCTTCGGAACCCCCCCCCTTTTTGGGTCACGTTGTTTTTCCTTTTTGCGAAGACCAG
>Ga0179591_1337448_pt1 | contig 12464 bp, 10 predicted proteins | sample CZOMad2_1_08_16f_FD_182891 | JGI IMG/M metagenome (GOLD analysis project Ga0179591, IMG submission 182891) | Vadose zone soil fungal communities from Angelo Coast Range Reserve, California, USA - CZOMad2_1_08_16fungal (PacBio error correction) | ecosystem: Environmental > Terrestrial > Soil >... | reverse complement strand
CATTCGCTCGCGCTCGTCCTCCATAATAAGCGGTTCTAAGGTTGCGAAAAACTCGGTTTGTCCCCTTTTTCCCCACGTCCCCCTTCTTTCTCCTCTTTCACGGGATTGCCTCCTTTATTTTTCGACGATGGAGTTCCCCAGACGCAAGCGCCTCTGCAACGCTTCGCGCAGCGTCCTACAGCTTTTTTTTTTAGGGGCCCGGACGTTCCTTTCCCTTTTGGGGGTTGGTTCCCTCCTGAGAGTTCTTTTTTAGTCTTGGAAAACCAGGCATCTTTGCGCCCGCTGTCGCCTGCGCACCACACCAGCTGCCGTCTGAAGAGTAAATCCCCCGTCTCGATAATTCCCCCCTACTTGCGCTTCGTCACATCCCGTAACCCCCCTCGGGTGTGCTTCCTTCCTGGCTTTGAGGAATTTTTTTCGGCGGAGTCCTTCCTTCCCCCCCCTTATGCCGTAAGAATTCCACGCACTGAAAATAGCCCGTTTCTTCGTTCGCGCTGCGTCTGCCCTGTCCCGACCACTCTCTCTGCAAGTTCTTGAGTGCCGCAGCCGCCGCCGTGGCACCCCTTTTCTCGCGCTGACCTCTTTTCTCCTTCGACGTCCCAATGACCCGCGAGTCCCACTCACTCTCAGACCTGACCTGCTTCCTCCGAAGGGGCACCGGACAGCTAGCCGTTGTTGTGACCGGGCCGTGCTTAGCGCGTTATTGTTGTCTTTCCCCTCCCCGCAATCTTACTAAAAAGGCTCGATTTTGACCTTCTTGCAGTTTGATTTTAAACTCCAGCTGGCCTTCGCGAAGCATAGGCTTTATTAGCTTCTGACTTTCATCACGCATCTTGGCCTTCCGACGTTCGTCAACAAGGCGATCGATCATTGTCTCCCTTTTCGATTCCTCTGCCCGCCTGCGGTGCCTCTCTTCTTCGTCGGAGAGCGAAAGTCCCTTTCTGCCCGTCGTTTTCTTGTCCTCCTTTTTGTCCGATTCAAGCTGGTGAGGTTAGGACTAAACCTGTGCGGCTCGTTGATAGCCTTCTTCTCACTGCCACGCATCTCCTTCCCTCCCTAGACCCGGCCTCTCGACAGCGATCTTTGCCAGATAGCTTGGTTCGCCCTCGTACCTTTATTTTTTCCCCGTTTCGAAAGCAGGAGACCTGGGGATACCTCCGACGTACCTCCGCCCCCTGAGGGACACAGCGTGTGAATTTTTCAACCTCCAGCATTTTCCGTTTTTTCGACCCTTTTTGCATAAAACATAACGAAGGCGTCCCCTCGCGATCCTTTCTCCCCCCTAGATAGGTGGTCCCTGGCTGTAGCGATTGGCACCTCGGCTCCCGAGACATGCTCACGCGCAGTCTGTCTGCAAAGGCGCTGAGGTGATTACTCTCGAGGGCAAAGGCTTCCTCTTGTTAGTTTTTCCGACCGAGGCGACGAACAGCGCCGAGTTCTCCGTTCTTCTCAACCACCTAGGTCCACTTCGTTTCATACCCCTTCCCTCTTCTCGCACTCTTCGTAGTAAGATAGGTTCGTTTACAACTGTAGTCACCAGATAGCGTCGTACTCCTCTCCTATTTCGCGGGAGTTTAAAGCGACCGACCAAGCGCCATGCCCACTCTACCGCCGAAAGGGCTGACCCTCCCCCTGCACCAGCGCCAGTCGACGATCGTTTGCGTAATCCCTGATCCCCCCCCAGATGAGGACGGTAGTCGGCAACACCTCGGATTTCATCTCCGTGCTCGCCTCATTACCTGAAACGAGGGTGGATGAGAGGAGTTCGTACTGCTCCATCCGGCTTTTGCGCGACTCCCCTCTTGCGAAATCCCTCCGTTGGAATTGAAAAGACTCTTGGAATTCTCCCCTTTTCCTGAACGGCACGCTCGCCGTCACTCCGGGCGATAAATAAGGGTGCAATCTATAGCCCCTCTTAGGTCGCCTCTAGGTCTTTTTTGGAGCGCCCTGAGCTTTCTTAGAGCTCGCCCCCCTCGACGAAAGTAAGGATTTTTGCCATACGAAAAAGACCCCGACCCTGTCCTTGGATCGTGCCCTCTATGGGTTCCCCTCTGATGCTGCAGGCGATCCGACTCACGTCGGTTGTAATCCCACCCCGTCAGACGATTCTTGGTATCCACTCCCGCTGACCAAATTTCGGAAGGCTAGCCGGAGAGCCGTTTCTGTTTTTCAGCTCTCTCTGGCCATAGCGGACCCGTTTCGTGTGCAGCCTTCCCCTTTTCCCCATTTCCTCGCACAGTTTGACGTCCATTGCACCTCTCTCTTGTGAGAGAAAGTCTCTTGTTGCGAGGCAATCCGTATTTCCTCGTCTGCGCCCTCTCTCCCTCCCCGGCCCCAACACTGCTCATCGCAGTCGCCTTAAACTTTGGTGCACTCTGAGTCCCTTCGACCGCGTCACGCGTGGCCGGACTCCTTCTCCCTTTAGTCCCTGTCGATTTTTCACTTTAATTGGAGACCCTCACCCCTCAACACGCGTGGTCCCCACCATGCGATCCTCGTCCCATCGTTTAGCTATGACGTGGCCCACCGAGGCACGGGCCAACTCTGACCCTATTTGAGCAGCCCCAACAATTCCCTTCCCCCTTCCACGCGCTTCTCTAAAAATTTTTTATTGAGATCACTTTACTGGAATGTCTTTTATTCTTCGTCCTCCCCCGCTCCCCGAGGAGGTTAATTAAGAGCTCTTTTGCTTTCTCTACAGCTGAGAATTTAGTTTTTCTTTTTCCTAATGCCACAGATTTCGAGATTTCGGTTTTGTCTAGCCCCGCGATCGGGTCCATTCCGCTGAGAGTCCATATAGGAGCCTCCCTCCACCGCTTTATTGGGTCTCGTTGGAGACAGGGTGTCCATTTCCTTCTCTCGGTTGGCAGAGGCCAGTAACCATATAGAGAGGACGCTGCCGTTGCGGACACCCTCCCCTCTTTTGGAAGCGGCTGTAGTCGGACGTTTTTCGCTTCCGATCGTCCTTCCTTCCAGGAGACTCTTTTTCTTCCACCCCCGAGGGATCTCTTCCGACGATAAAAATCCACAGCGACCGTTGGAAGTAAGGATCAGGGATTCTCATACCCGGCGTGTGTGAACGCGGGTGGCTTTGCGCCCCTCATCCTATGGGTTCCGATGATGGGTGTTGATTCTTCTTCGAACCCCGTCCACACGATCCCCCCTTGAGAGAGAATATCATCTTTTTCCGTGTTGGGTTGATGCATATGCGCCTTTCTAAAGGGCATCTTGTGTTACTTTCTTTGCCTACCGACACCGGACAAATTAGCGCCCCCTATGCTGAGAAGCACCCGACCCGTGCTACACAAAGTTTGAGTAGCTAGCTGATGATCCCTTCCCTCTTGCTTATGGTGTCCGTCCGCCTCTTTATTGGGAATTTTTTCCCTCGTCCCTAGATCCCTTCCAGGTTTCGCCAGTTACCCGGGGTTTCGTCGACCGTCTCTTCCTTCGGCTCTCTCCCCCTCGCAGTTTTCAGCGACTACAGCGAATCGTTCTGTACACCCAGCAGCGGCCGCTCTGGAGGTGAGGCTCGTTCCTAGGCAATTTTCTCCTCATTGGTGTGGCCCCATTTAAATCCCTTCGACCAACCCTAAAGTTCCGGTTGAGGACCTGCGCGATCGGACTCGGACCCCCCAGATCAACCCCCCCCTTGGTTCCGAGCTTCTGGTTTTTTTTTCACGCCATCTCTCTCTGATATTTACGGTCTCTCTACCAGATTCCTTAGTCTCTAACAACCTCTAGACGACATCTTCTTTACAGTCCGGACGAGTGTCTGATTACTCCAACGAATTGCAATGAGGAGATTGCCCGACCCAGGGTAGCTCTTCTTGATCTCCTGGTAGGGTCGGAGCGGATAGTCCACGATCCACCCCAAGTGGACTTTGGTCACGTCATCGCTCTCTCTCCATTTGTTGACATGGAGAGGTGTATGGTAATTTGGAGGCGCCCAAGCCTTCAGCTTGTTACCGTTTATAGGTCTTTTCCCTTCCCCCCACGTTCTGTCGAAGTGTTTTGACGAAATCGTCCGACTGACCCTGCCCTAGTGCGCAGTTGTTTGGTCCCTTGAGTGATGTTTCCGAGGCGCAGATAGGACTTTTTAAGCGATTCGACTTGCTCTCCCCGCACTACCTGAAGCCAATGGGGAATTGACTTTGCGGTAGCTTCCCTAGGTTAGGTCTTGACTAACTTTGAGAGATTTAGACGAGCTGTCGCCACCTTCTTCTCACACGTACGGGCAGACTACTCCGGTTCAGTGAGTGACCTGGACAACCTGCCAGTATTTACGCGTGGAGGACACGTCCTTTCTCTAAGTCCCCTTTAGCTCGCGGGAACCCACTTTTCCCTCACCCAGGCCGCCTTTCTTTCGGCTTGTAATTTTTTGGCTGCCCCTAGAATCTCCGAGGAATTGATTGTTCTACTATTCCTTCTTTTTCTCCTCTCCCTATTGCGTTGACTACAGTTGTGTCCGACCTGAGACTTCCGCGGATCGTCCCCCACACCCTCTCCCTTCCGTTCCTGGCGCCCTTTGATTTGGAAGGTATCCGTCGTGGGTAATTTTCTCTGTTTCAAGGCCATCGCGCGTTTCTCCCTCTTAGTTTCGACCGCTTTCAGACGGCTGCGTCCTTCTACTACTGTTTGCCCCCCTCGTGTCCTTTCCCCTTCTCGATCATATTGAGAGGAAGAGCTTGTTACGAATATAGTGGTGGTCTATTAAGTAGACTGAGTCGTCTCCTTCTGTCTTTTCTTTGTTTAGACCTTCGGCGGGCGGGGCACACGTGCATGCAGGTGGTTCAGTTTTTGGACTTTTGCCGAATCCGCGAGATCCGCCTCGTTCTTAATATGGTATTTAGGTATCCTTTCCCCTGCCCACCTGACGAGTAGAAAATAAGCGTGATGATAAATGGTGGATGAAAGACCTCGTTTCGGAAATGGTTTTTTATTTCTCTTCGGATCATCAGGTGGACGGTTAGCCCTTCGGAGTATCCAACGACAGTCCTCTTATTATACTCGCTCTCTCCGGGCCCTCCGCACGCCTTCTGGAAGAATTTTTTTTGTCCCCCTTCTTTTCTCGCTTTTTCCCCCCCCACCAGCGCTACCGCCCTTTCAGATCACTTGGAGAAGTATGTTGTATGCTTTGTTTTTACGAAGGGCCCTTGTGTTGATTTGAAAACTGATTGCCGAGGTCCTTCATTTTGAAGGGCTTTTTCTCGTTTCCGTCTCCTGCGGGCTTTTCCCCCCTTTCGATCGTCGTGTTACCTTCGCCACATACAGTACGAGGGCCCTTTCACAACCCACTATCTTCCTCTCTACCGATGTCTCTCCCCTAAAGATACCGGTTCAGAGATGATGAGAGCTTGAGGGAGCGATCTCGACCGTATTCAATTGGCGATGGACCCCAAAGAGATTGATGAGCGTGCACCCAGGTGGCAACGCAGAAGGGCTGCACAGACGTGAGTGCTATCCTTCTCCCCTTCCCCGCGAGGAGTGGCAGGTTTGTTTCGGGTCGGCCAAGCGGCTTCTCCCGAGCGACGTGGTCCGAACTTTCGCGCCAAGACCTATCTCTTCCTCGAGGAGAGATCAGCTGGGAATCGGAAATATCTCGTTTTCGACTCCCTCGGTGCCTTTTTCTACCGGCGGCTGCATGTACCCTGAGCCCCCGGGGATGAAGTCACAGCTTCGTTGCGGATCTTTGACCGTTGACTCCCCTTCCCCCGTTCACACACGGAGAGAGGTAGTGGCTCTCGTCCGTGTTTCCCCTGCGCTCTTGGAGCGACTTTCTTCTGAGTGTGATGGGAAAGGCGTGTTCTTCGCAAATTTGTCCCGGGTTTCTTTTTCTGGTCCGGCTTCCTAGATGGAGTCGACTACTCGGATGGTCGAGCAGCGCTCCCCCGCCGCGGAGCTCGCACTTCTGTTCCGCGTTGCAGTTCGGATGTCCTCGGGGGAAGTCCTGCGTGTACCGCCTGCGCGAGACCCCCCCCTTGAGCAGTGCCTTGCCCTCACACCTGAGGTTTTTTCTCTTCTTGCTTGCCGCTCCCGCGGTTTTTTGTTTTGCTGGTCAGGCCATCTGGCCTGCGTCTATCTTTTTTGTTGGCGCCGCGCTCCTGGAGCAGCTCTTTGTGCTCTATACTTTTCCGCCCTGATTTCCTCGTATGCTGGGCCGCTGCACCTGGCCCTTCCCTCGAGAATCTCCACTTCTCAGATGAGAGTTTTTTTTTTCCGCGTATTGACCCATGACCTCCTCTTCGCCCCAAGGCCTCCGAGCCGTGGAGTTGGGCTCTGTTATTGGTCCCGTTCGGACAACGACGCTTTTTCGACCTATCGCGCGCACCGCGTCCATGGCAATCTTCTCTCCGACTAGGACCTCTTTCCTTTAATACTCAAGACCTGTTTGTTTTTTTGGAGATAAGTCTCTAGTCGGCTTTGCCAGGGACATACGCGTTTCTCCCCCCATCCTTTGACGTTTTGGTAACATGACGGCACAAACGTTCCCCACAGACTCCCTAAGCTCCATATAGTCCCCGTTCGGTTAGAAGAGGTTTTTATTTCCAGATCATCGACTCGTGACCCGCTGCGCAGCGCTTCCTTTCAGTCTTAGGCAGGGGATCTCCTTGGTGGGCTCAGCCCATGAGCTTCCTCGCGGAAGGCTCGCTGCCTGCCCTGGACCCCCTCTTTCTACGGCGCCCACCAACCGACTAGACGGCGCAGAGTTTTCCCTCACGCCTGCTAGTATGACCACTCGACCGATTCAGCCCATAAAGCATCCAAAAACCCTGTTGTCTTTCCAAGAAATGTAGTGCCCTCTTCATCAGACTCTATGGCCAACGCCTAAAAAGGCTTACGAATACATCCCTGCCACGCGGGCCCCAAGATTGTCGTCTTTTCTTCCTTGACGACCTTTCCTTGGTAGAGATTTGGAGACCCCAAGACCTCCCCCCCCTCGGGTCGTCACCACGATTCAGCTTTTGATTTTCCAGCATAGCACCCCTGTTACCGCGGCGATCCGCTTCCTTCCCTTCCGTAGAAGAAGTACTCTGCAGAGTGGTGAAGCTTGATTTTTCGCTCTTTCTCATTTGCCGATCCGCCGCAGCCTACACATTTGATCGAGGACGGTCAGGCAGGTCCTCAGGCGGAACCTTTAAAATGAGGTTGATGGGAGACTCTTCCCCTTGTTCTCTGTCTATTCTCCTAGAAGAAGAATTGACTCTTTGTCTTCTGAACCAGTAGATCGAGCATCTCCCCTTGTCAAAACCGCTCGATGAAATCTATCTGTGGCAGCTCTCGCGCGAAGACCCTCCTTCACTTTTTGTGCATGCAGTGCCCCCCCCCCCTCACTCCTGACTGGATTCTGGAATAAACATTTCCAAGTGGGATCTTTTCCCTCCACTTTTGCAGCTCCTCCTGCCCTATCTCTGACCCCGCATGTCGCGTCGCGACAGCTGATTGATCTGCGTTTGGTCTTTCTCCCTCGCACATCTTTTCTCTAGTGAAAAGTCCAGCGCTAGAAAGTTTAAAGAGTTCCTTAAATCCTTTCTACGGAGTCTACAGCTTAAAGAGTAGACGCCTTTTGACCCCTCTGCTTTGTCCAACTCCCTCCCCCCCAGAGACTTATCAAGATGAGACCCCTTTAGAGAAACCCCCGTTTCTTGCAGCGACTTCGGCTTGATCCTGCTTTGTATTTCGGTTCTCTGGGATACTCCGCCTTTTTTGATAAGCAGCGCTGCGAGGCGCGTTCTCCGCCCCTTTTTTTTAAGACAGCTCCGTCGTTGAGCCGACTCTCCCCGCAAAAAAAAGGTCCTTCTCGTCGGTCGTACTGCACGATTCTTTGTCGTTCCGCGTCTTTGCCTGTGAAAGAGATCCGTCTCCTATATGCGAGTCCTTTGAACGCCATCTCGGCGGGGGATTCTCCCACGTCCACGCGTCTTCCTCCCCTTCAGAAGTTTAAGAAGAAAAGAGCACAATTCGTCCAGTCTTTCGAGCTTAAAAACTCCTTCTTTTTCTTGGTCCCCAACCGCGCGTCATCTCCCGATGCTAGAGCAGGGGACAAAGAGTTGTGATGCGGCTCCTTTTTTATTCGAGTTTCCTCCTCCGTCGGTTCTCTTTCCTCACGAAGACAGAGGTCCGAACTATTGCACAGCTCTGCCGGGCCTTCCCCCCCCAGCGCCCTCAGCCTTGAATCTTTCCCTCCTTTGCGGGAGTTTTGAAGATACCCCCCGAGGTCACGGTTATATCTCTCCCTCCCCTATTCGGCCGCCTAGCTCCTGTTCGTGGCAGTTATTCGACCCTTCCTCTTAGTGCCGCCCATTTGAAAGTCCTGGAACGCCCCCCAGCCCGCTGTCGTTCTCTGCCGCGTTTGGCACCGCGCTCTTTCATGCTATCATTGCCGAGAAAGGAGGGTCCTTCTCCCTATTCCTGTTGGAACCTCGATGAGGAAACTATCGCCAGGTCTAGCTTTAGAGAATTCGTCGCAGAGTCCATCTCTCCAGGGGTTTAGTTCCCCAAGACCCCTTTTGTAAGCCCTGGCCCCCTTCCCCCTTCGCCAGTGTCCTTCCTGGACACGATCTGTCTTTGAGAGAATCGAGGTTTGTCTGCGTTAAAACTACGTGTCCCCTCCCCATTCCCGTCCTCGAGCCTCCCTTTCCACCCACTTTTCACTAGAGCAGGATCTTTTACCGTGGGGAAGATAGTCCCTTCACTCTCCCCCCTCCCCTTTTTTAGTACGCCGATCTTAGTTGTACCGAATTGGGTCCGGAAACCTGCAAGATTCCCCCACCGCGCAACCTGTCGTATTTCGATATTTTTATACCCCCGAGGCCACGGCCACAACTCGCCCCGCCTCTTGAAGAAGCTCATAAGGAGAGCTTTCCCTTAACGCAGTTCAACGTTTTTTTGAGTCTAGCTCGTTTTATCTTTCAGCTTCAGCCGCTAAGCGCCTCGCTTTTTTTTCAAGATGATAGTAGAGCGTTTACTCTCATGATCAGCACGGGGTAGTCTTCTCTGGCCAGTCACTCTCGTGGGAAACCTCTCTTTTTCTTGTACGAATCTCGTCCCGAGTAAGGATCGCTTTTGTCATAAAGTTTATTGAGTTAGAGGGATTTCTCCATCCGGTGGAAACCCTAGTAGAGAACCCCCCGTTTTGCCCACGAGTTTTAAGCTTTGCCCACCTCAGAGCGCAGATGCTCTTTCTTCCCAATCTTCTATTCAGGTTGAAGGATGATTTGGTCGAGCCCTGCTAGCTTTCCGGCTTTTTGGTTCGCGCTTGGTCTGCGATCATGTTCTATAGTAGACTAACCCAATCTGAGCATCACCATCTTCTGCGGACACTGGGCCAAGTATTTACATGTTTAGTATTCCTCCTTATTGTTCTCTAAGTATTTTTTCTTGCAGATTGTCTCGAGGGATAGAGATAGGGTTTTTCGTCGCGGCGGCCACCGAACTTTCCCCCCCCCCGATGACTGAGAGCGCATCTATTTAATATATGTTGTTGAGGGATTCTCCTCTTCAAGGGTCCCTCTGGGGTGACGTTCGGTGGCCATCAACCGCGACCCCTCATGCTCGTCTCTCCCCTGTCCCTCTTATCTCAAGAACCTTTACATACCCCTAAGGATTAGTTCTACCTGCACCCCTTTTTCCCCTTCCCTCGTCTTTCAATTTTTGGCGATGATACGTCCGATCATGGCGGTGGCGAAGCCCCCTCTTTTTCTAATTGCTGACGCAATCCCTTCTCTCCCCCCCACCCTCCCGCCGGGAAGTCTCGTGAATAGGGTATTTACCTCAACCTGTCCCTCCTCTTGATTTGCGGACATCGTGGGAAAGTATCTACTGTCATGTTGTGTCGTCACTGCGCCCTCTTCTTTGACACCTTCAGTTGGTGCTCCTCCTCCCGAGCGGACTCGTACTCCGGATCCCCTCGAGGAGGGTTAGAATTCCCTCCGCGCCGCTTCTCTTTCACGGATACTCCCGAGTGATCGGTGCGTGCCCCGGACTCTTATATTTTATGAACCAACTTCCTAGTCTCTTTTTCCTTTTGACTTCCGCTCAAACAGAATTGCATATTGAGGAGACCAGAGCCCTCGTCACCCCTTTGTCTAGCGCGTGAGGCCCATTTTTTGATGTACAGTCGGGCCGTTTTTGCTTCTTTTGCCACGTCCTCTCGAGCTAGGCACCTGGTGTGACCCTCCGTGGTGAATTTTTTGTCGTTTACAACGTCCGACGTTGACTCAGAGTCGGGCGTGCAGTGTCCCCAAGGAGTGGGCGCCCCAGTCTCCCTTTAGTCCTCCCCCCCCAATTCCGCGCCGACCTCGAGTGAGAAGTGTTCCGAGCTCTTAGACCCTTAGTGCCCCGAAACCGCCTCCTACTTCTTAAAGTTCCGATCGTGCGAGGACGTCCATAGGTACATGACTGTGAGATGAAGAGTTGTTTTCCCCCTTCCTTTTGCACTACAACAATACGGCGCTTCTCTCTCTTCTCGTCCAACCTTCTAGAAAGGGCTCCACCGTAGACCTTTTGCTTCCCCCGAATTCTTCTGTGACCGCGGGATCCCCGCCGGGAGCTTATCGTCGCTACGCCTTGGACCACGCTATCCGGTACGTTCTCGTCTTTTCCCCCTCGGCTGTTTCGTGTCTCGTGTTTCCTAGAAGGAGATGCCTACGCTTCTCCTCCCCTTGCGACGTTTCCTTCTCTTTTAAAGCTGGCGGATCGAGGAAAGAGAGTGTTTCGTTTTCACACGTTGTGTTCCTTGCGACGTGCCGTTTTTGTAATGGCGGGAGTGGATTTGCGGAGTGGGCACCTGCTTCCTCAGTCCCTAGGTCATTCGAAAGAGGCGAGTTCTGTCATCCAGTACGAACCTCCCGCTGAGACCGAAACCTTCCGCTGCGTATAAGTCGGGGAGATGACGCGCGTGGTTTCTTTTTACCTCCGAAAGATCGTGGTGTTAGCGATCAGACTACTTATTCGTTCTGGTTGTGCTGGAATTAAGTCTTTTTCGTTTGGTCAGCCTGTTTTCCCCTCCCTTTTTCGCTCCTTCTTTCCTCAGAGTCCGACCGTATCGTCTTCATCTTAAACTGCCCCCTTCCTCGGCACCTTTTCCCGCGTTCGGTCGCCTTTTTTTTTCTCCCGCCTGAATTTGGAGTAAAATGTTTTTAGTTTGGATCCCTTATTGTTGGCTCCCTCTGACCGCCTTCCTCATCAGCTTCTTTCCATCTAGAGATCGGGCCAGCTCCCCCCCCGCAGCAAGCAGCGTGCCACTTCGCAGTCGTAGGCTAGAGGTTGCCCTCGATAGTTACCCCGCCCATTATTGGAGACTTCTTTTTCTTTTTTTTCGGCCCGGTTGTCGCGAGTTTATGTCCATTGTGAGCGTCGCTCTTCTGTAGCCTTGGCGTCTTTAATTTCCTCTTTTCTCCCCCCCTTAGAAAATAATTAAGAGGGAGAAACGCCAACGCCGATCGAACCCCTCTCTGTAGCTCGACCTCTCCCTTTTCTGGAGAGCTTTTTCTGAGCTGTGAGCTGCTCTCGCCCGAGCCCTGTCACTAGTTGAGGCCGACATCGCGTGGAGACTCTCTCCCCCCCTTCGGCCATCTCAGGGCTGCAAAAGTTCTCTGATCGGAAGAAATGTCCTCAGTATTTAGGCGCAGGCGCTCCGTCCTCTACGTTTTCCTTGCAAGCTCTGCCTTATCTCCGGTTGGAAACCTTGCGCGGCCAAGATTCGTTATCCATTTCCTGATCTCCTCCAATCTAACTGGTTACGCCTTACCTCCTCGTGCGGTAGGTTTTTTATTCCACCGTTCCTCGAGCAGGTTTCTGGCCGGCGGCGGCAAAACTACTTGACTACTGACGTCACCACGGCGTCGTACTTCGGTTTCCGCTACTGCGTTTTTCTTTCCTGCGCCCGACTTTGAGCAATGACTGAGCTTAGGGAATCTGCTTACAGGCGCGCTGATCTCTCATTCGACCGGACTGGGTTGAGGGAGGATCTGGATCCGCACAAGGATTTCTCTCGCGCGCGCCGACTCCCTCCCTTCTGACCCTGTCCCTTTTGTGTATTTTTTTCGAACTTGAAGTAAGGCGTGGAAATAATTCTCTCAGATCCCTTTTCCTTACCTGACAAGGGCCTTGCCCTCACGTGTTTTTGGGTCATTTGCTTCCGCCGCCTCGTGGGCACTACTTTTATTCTTTTTCTGTACCTACTATGCAGAAGAGGTCCCTGATTGGTGTTGAGACCTAGTTCTCTGAAGCGGCAGGTTCTTTTCCTCGGAGGACGAGATGGGTGTCCGCCGCTCGGAGATTTAACCCCATGCTTCTAGTTTACTCTGCCCCGATGGGCGAGAGCTGCGCTTTGGCCTCCTCCCTTCTTCTCCCCCCTAAAGGATTTCGCAAGTGAGATAAGGAGGAGCTTATATAGTGTTTAAGGGAGGGTGAAACCATTACTCTTTTTCTCTGCTGCGCGCACCTCTTTTTCCCCTTGCAGG
>Ga0179591_1284943_pt1 | contig 12465 bp, 21 predicted proteins | sample CZOMad2_1_08_16f_FD_182891 | JGI IMG/M metagenome (GOLD analysis project Ga0179591, IMG submission 182891) | Vadose zone soil fungal communities from Angelo Coast Range Reserve, California, USA - CZOMad2_1_08_16fungal (PacBio error correction) | ecosystem: Environmental > Terrestrial > Soil >... | reverse complement strand
TCAAAACAGTAACAGTTTTTTCAAGTTTAAGCCAAGTTTCCGTCCCCCCCCCTCGTCCCAAACGTCCAGTCTCCCTTTTTTTTCCATTTCCCCACCACACCCCTCCTTCCAAGGGGGGGTGTTCTCTTTTTGGGCTCTTCCAACTTGCCTCTTTGCACCTCTGGCTGGCGGGCAGTTCTTTCCTCCCTTATCAATTGGGATTGTCATACCCCAGGCCCCGGATTCCCCTTTTCCTTCTGATCTTTTCCTGTCTACTTTCTCTTCCCCCCTAGATTTTCCCAGCCTCAGTCAAACTAAGGCTCTGAAGTCTTCTGAGAGCACCTTGAGTGAGCTGCCACCCTCATGCTTTCTTCCCAGATTCCGAGCGTCCTGCAAGCCCCCTAACAAGAAGAGAAGTCTCCCCCTCCTCCCCCACCCAGAGCGGATCTTCCGCGTCCTATAGACCTGTTGGCCCTCTGTTTCGTTTTTCTTTTTTTGAATCCGGCATGTTTTCCGACTATCAGATACTTGCTAACGGACTTTCCCCCTATGATAGTGTTTTTTTGCTCCTTTTCCCAGACCCCTTCTATGATTTTTTTTTTGAGAGACCTTTTTCACCCCTTTCCCCACTTGTCTAATCCTCTCCTATGGAGGACGAATTTTCTTTCTTCGTTCAAAGTCATACCTTTTATCCGAAGGAGATTTTTGTTTGCCCACTAGGTTTAGTTCGGAGCAAGCTGGATTTTCCCATCTCTCCTTTCCCCTTTTTTCTGCCTTTTTATATCTTGAGGGTGCTTTGACCCCCCCTTGATAGACCTACACTCCTTTTTTTAACTGCGTGTTTTTCTTTGTGACCCGGAAAGCATAGGATTACCCCGCGGACCCTTTTTGAGGAGGCGTTTTCGTGTTTTTCCCTTTCCATCCGTCTTTTCCACATCAACCACCAAGGTTTGTTTTCCCAAATCCTCAGAGCCTGAGGCATGACCCGTAATTTGACCTGTTCCCCCAAATCTTAAAACTTTTCTTTGGGCCATGGACCCCAAAATGCTGCCCCCCCCCCCTTCTCCGAATCTTTTTTTTCCTTTCCAAGTTTTTGGGGACTTAGCAACAACTATCAACCCTCCCGAGAACAAGCGTTACTGTGTTCCCCCCCCAACCCCATGTTGACTTTTCTTTTTTTCTGTTTGTTCATTTTAATGGTCCCCGGATTACCTGTGGCCAAGAAATGGATCGGTTTTTCTTTTTTCAGCTTTTCCAAGTCCCTTTTTCATAGCCCCCCGGATTTTCTTGCAAGGATCTTTTTCCCCCCCAAACTTAATGCCCTTTCGTCCCCCCCCCCTAGTCTCCCCCCCATTCCTTTTTCCCGGCTTTCTTAGTCAATGCACAACCCCGTGCCTGGGAAGTTATTTTTTCGGGATAAAGTTCCCCCCCCCCCTCGCAGCCCCCCCTTTTTTTTCAAGACTTCCCTTCACCCAGTTCCTCCTTGTTTTGACTCCTCCCTTTGATAGCCCCACCCAACGTGCTTCTTTCCCCTAGGCTCCCTCCGTTTTCCCCCCTCTCCCACACTGATAGGTCTCTATACGTCGCTCCCCCGGGAGTCTTCCCCTGTGATTCCCGTGTCCTCTACCACTATCCCTCCTTAACCCCTCTCCTTCCCCATCTTTTTTTAGTGATTTTTGCCTTCACGCCTTTTTTCGATTTCTTTTCTCCCAATCTGTCTGCTCCCCTTTCTCTGGTCGAAGTCGGCCTCCCGTCTTCCTACCTTTTTTTCATTTTTTCCCAGATCCGATCCTTTTGGTGAGGTTGCGGTGCTCCCTTGGATCGTTTCTCCAACATATTCGTGTTTTTCTTTTTCCTTGATGCATGAACCCTCAATTGAAATCCCTTTCTTTTTTTTTGTTGGTTCTCCCCAGCCTTCCCCTCCTTTCCTTGTTAATTATTTGCGAGTTCTTGTTTGGTAGAAAGAATTTCCCCCTTTTATAGAAAGACACCCCTTCCCCCTCCTTTTTGCCGCGGCGTTCTTTTTTTCCCTTTTTTTTTTGATAGACCCTTCCTTTAACTTTGCCCCGCAGATTCACTCTTTTTTTTAATTGCCTTAAGTAGAGCGCGTTATCACGACCCTTTCCCCCTCCCCTTTAGCTTTCCCCAATTTCCCCCCTCCTACTGTCTCCCAGTGCTTTTAATGGACCGGTTTCGTTTTACTTCTCCCCGATGTAGTTTCAATTCACCCCCTTTTCTTTCTTCCGTGGCGCTTTTTCCTTTTTGCTTGACTTTTTTTACTAATTCTTTCATATTTTCCACTGTGATTCTCCTAAGGTTTTTCTTCCTCCCACAGTCCCTCCTGACCCTGATCGATGTTCTTTTCTATCAGATGCCGGTCCTTTGATTTTCCCCCCTTCGCTTTTTTGATCTTCAAGCAGCGTCTGGCCTGCCCCTCTTGCCTGCATGAAACTCTCCTTCCTTCAGATCTGGTTTCATCCGCAGGTTCCTCTTACCCCTTAGGGCCCTTTTCCTCACCCCATAGGTTTTTTTTTTTTTTTTATTTGAAGGGCTCCCCCAATTTTAAGGTGCCGCCATTATCCTTTTTTTCACGGAACCTTGTCTCCTTACCCCAATTTTTTTTTCCCCTCTGGCCTCAGTGCTGATATTCAGACTGGAACAGTTCCTTTTGTTGGACCCTTTTTAAGCATTCTTGAACCCTTTTTCCTGTTTCGCGAAAATTCTAGAGCCTTTTTGCCTGCGCGCTTTTTCGGTGTGTTGTGGTGTCCTTTTTTTCAACCTCATTTTTCACCCCGTTCCTTTCCCCATAATACTGTTATGTGGGGATTTTCCGGTTATCACCCCCCCTTTTTTTTGCGTCCAGGCCCTTTTTTTTCGTACTCGTTTTTTGTTTTTCTTGATCTCGGTAGAGGTGAATCCTTCTGGGTACACTGTGTTTTTTCCAGAGCTCTTTAGTTTCTTTGTCTTTTTTCTTGCCTTGATCCTTCCGTCCCCTTCTTCGTCGACCTTTTCCCCCGATAGTCGCTTCTCATGATAGTTTTCCTTTCCCTCAAGTCCCTACCCCGAATTTTTTTTCCAGCGTTTTCTTTTACTTTCTGTCTAGGTTTATTGTAGTTTTGCCCTTCCTTGCAGATGAAGTCCCGCTTGCCCCCCCCCTCTTGGTGAATTGTTTTTGAGCCCTCCCCTGATTTTTTTTCGACCTTCTCCTTCCGTCCAAAAGTTCCCCACGCGCCCAACTTTCTGGCTTTGTGTTCTTTCCATTTTTCCCCCCCTTTACGTTCCCCATAACGGATTTGTTTTGGTTCCTAGCTTTTGCTCTGAGTCTAGAGGACCTTTCCATCCTTGTCAGTCTTTTTTTTTTTTCCTACCCTTCCGACTTGTAAACTTCCTTCATCTATTTTCCAAACCGGGGTTTTGCTTTTCCCCCTTTTCCCCCTAATTTTCCCTCCGTTGGCCAGGCTTTTTTTTTCCTCATGCGTCTTTTTCCCCCTCTGCGGGTCCTCGTTTTTCCCCTTCCTGCGAGCCCCAGGTATTGACGCTGTATTTTTTCCCCTCTTGTTTTGAGATCGTTTAGTTTCCCTCTGGCTCTGCGTCTGTAGGTTCCCCAGCGCTTGTCGCCACTCCGTCCCCTTCCATCCCTTCTGACCCTTCTGTCGACGACTTTTTCCCCCTTTTTTCTTGATTCTCTTCTCTCCCCGTTTCTTTTGGTAACTTTTCTTTTTTCCTGTGTTCTCTTGGAGCTTACAATCAGATGGTTTTTCTCAAAAGTCATGATCATCTCATTTTTCCCCCCCCCCCTTCTGCTTCACCAATCCCCCCCCCCTGGGAATTTCCAATTTTTTTAGTCATTTTTTTTCTTTCGCATTTCATATCCTGCTGATTTTTCAAAGTGAACATGGGGGGAGACCCCCGATCCCCCTTTTTATACTCGATTTTTTTTTTTTTCCTTTTACGCCCCTTAACCTTGAGCGTGCCTTCAGTGTCTCCCTTTATTTGATTTGTGACTTGTATTTTTTTTTTCCAACCCCGATTGTTTGGCATTCTTATTATTTTCCAGGTCTTCCCACATCCTCCCGCCTCCCGGTCCCTTTTTGGATCGATTTAATCTTACATCCCCGCACCCCCTCTCCTCGTTTCCTTTCCTTCCAGTCTTTTGCCTCATCTGGACCTTTGTCCCAAAAAGGGCCAGGATGCTTTAGTTTCCTTTTGAATTCCTCCCCCGATTTTTGAGGTTTGAATCCTTCTTTGGATTTTACCTGCCCCCTCACCAACGTTCCCCTTTCCCTTTCGGCGCGTCCTATCTATTTTTGCAGATAACCCCCTTCCCCCCGACGGTCGGGCTTTTCCAATCCTGGGCCTTTTCAGGGTATTAAATTCTGATTTCTTTACAAACTGATTTTCCTCCCATCCTCACTATCTGGTCCTGCCTCCCCCCCCTCTACGGTTTTTATAGTTTTGCCAACTTTTCCTCAAGGCCTTTTTTTTTCTTTTTACAATCCCCCCCATGGGAGTCACCATGAGTTTTTTTCCACGTCGGAACTTTTCCCCTCATTTTTTTTGAACGAAAAAGCACTTACGGCATGCTTGCCTTTTAATTTTTTTTCTTTTCTTTTTATGTTTTACGAACAGGCGTGTGAGGCTACCCCCAATTTTATAGACTCTAACCCTTGGTTCAAGCTTTTCCTCTGATTGCCCCCCTTCCCCAGCCCCAAAAGAATCCTCTCTCAGACCCAAAATTTGCTTTTTCCCCCTGGTCTTTTACGTTGGGGGGTTTTTTTCCCCGGTTTTTGAGTGAATCCCTTCCTCATCAATGGGTTGTCTTCCTTCTGGTTTTCCGTTCTTTGGAAGAATTTCTGGCGCTATAGTTTTGGTGCAGTGGGTGTCAACCAGACCTTCCTTCTGAAAGTTTTTTACTTTGGATTTTTTTCCTCCCTTCCTTGAATTTCCTGTTCCTTAGCGTCCCTTCTCGGAAAATCGTTTTCTTTTTTTTCTGAACTTTTTTTTTTGGCTTAGTTTTTTTTTTGCCTGTTTCCCGAGTCCCTTGTGGCGTGTTTGGCTTGTCCCCCCCTCCCTTTCTTCTGTCCGTGTTGGCTCTGGGGCTATTCTGGTCTTTTCGGTGGGCCAACTTGATACGCCCACTGCAACTTTTCGCTTTTTTTGATTTTTTTCCGAATCCCCCTCGCTTGAGTTTCCCGCTTTCGGAAGGATTCCCCTCCCTTCGCGGGTCCTTTCCCCTCGCTATACCTTTTCCGTTTTCCTTTTTTTCCCCCAGCTGGTCCTATTTCATTCCCACGTTGCCCTCTTTGACTTCCCAACTCGCTTCCCCTACCCCTCTGCTCTCCCCCCCTCTTGATGTTTTTTTTTTTTTTTCGGGTTCCCGGGCTCCTGATTCCCTTTTGCTCTCGTTCAAGGAACGACCCCTGTCCGGACCTTCCGCAACGCGCCACCCTAGGCGTTCTGGTGCACAACTATGTTCTTTCTTTTTACTGTTTTTTTTTCTTCTTTTGATCTTCCCGTGACGGAGTTCGTCCAAGGTTATCAACCTCAACCTTGCCCTGCGGTTTTTTTTTTTTTTTTTTCCCCAAACCTTTGATCCCCTTGTTTGTTGGACAATTTCTGGAACTCCTTCCCCCCGGCGATGTGGCAAGAACGTTTTCGTCGGACCCCCCTTTTCCTGTCTTCGTCACAGGTTTTTTTTTCACCCATCAGTTTCCCCCCCCTGGTTCACTTTTGCGATTTCGTGTGGGCCCCCCCCCCTTAACCAAAGCTTTAAGGGCGTGGTCCCCCCCCCGTCCGGTCCTTAAAAGCTTCCCCTGCCCGGTTTTTGGTCGGTTCTGAGACCCCTTTCTCTTGAAGCTCCTGAGACTGTTCCACCTCGGCTTCCAGTGGAACCTCCCTTCCCTCCAATTTTTTCTCTTCTCTTGAGATACCTTTCCGACCTTGTCTGATTTCCAGAACCCTTTTCTTTCCTTGCTTCTTTTTCTTCAACCTTCTTTTTTTTTTTCTTTCCCCCTATCTATATCCCCCCTCCTCCTCTTGTTGTTGGTGAGATCCCTTTCTTTGTGTGTTTGTTTTTTCCCTCTTCCTTTAGAGGTTTTCGCCCTGGGACCATCCTCCCCTTCAAGCGTCCGGGTCTTTCCGCTGCATTTTTTCTTGGATGGTCCCTTTTTTCCCCCTCTTCGTATGTTAGGCTCGTGGTGATGCGGTCCTCTTTTCCCGGATTCCCTGGCCCCCCACCTTTTTTTTTTTCTTCGGGCGCTGTTTTGCGCTTTTTCCCTCCAATAGACCTTCCTTTTCCCGTTGTTCTTTTTCTTGAGGATGAAGCTCCTCAACGCGGTAGGCGAAATGGGATTTCTCTGTCTTTTTTTTTTTTTGTGTTTTGGGGTTTTTCTTCTTCCTTCTATCTCCCCTCATCCGGTTGGCCTTTCGGACTTTCCCCTGTGATACTCCAAAAAGCGTGGGGTCCTTTTTGATTTCTCCTTCTTCTCCAATTCTTTTCCTTTTTAGGACGCAAGAATCCCTTTTCCATTCTAGTACAGTTTTTGGGTAATGACACCTCCTTTTTTGCTGATTTTTTTCTTAAGTCCCTGCTTCTCTCATGTTCCCCTTTGTGCTTTTGTACTCCTTCAACCCCCCGTAGATATTGGATTTCTTTTTTGAAGACCTCCTTGGTCAACCTTCTTTCTTTTATTTTTTTTTTTTTTTCGTGATCTTAATCCCCTTAAGGCTTTTTTTTGAAGTTTTTTTTTTTTCCGACAAAGCCTTCACCAGCCCCTCTTCCCTTCCCCTTCCTTTGAGAAGAGACAGGATTTCGTTGTGACACCTTTTCTTCCTTTTGTTCTTTTTTGGACCCCTTCTTTCCCCTTTGAACTTTCCATTTCCCCTCTTTCACGTGCTCCTGGAAGTCTCTCTTTTTTTTCCCGCCGCAGGGAGAAAAGTTGGTTTGTTTGAACCCCCTTGCCTCCCCACTTTCACCCTTGCCTTTACCAGGTCTCAATCATAGGTCCGGTTTAATCAATCATTGCCTTGATTCCTACTCCCCCCGGTCTTTTTTTTCTCCCCCCCCCAGCCCCCCTTTCTATTTTGGCACCCACAGACTCCTTTTTCGGGACGTGGCGCTATATCCAGAATGTAGAACCCTTCTGCCATTGTTATTTTCTACCCCCCCTTTTTTTTCCCCCGGACTGACTGTTCTCATCCGAAATCTTTTTTTTTTGAGTTTTTCTAGGTCTTCTTTTTGAAGCTTTTTCCTGAACATAGGATAGAAATATGGCTCCGCCAATGTCCGTATCCCTTTATCCCTGAATCCGCAGCCGATTTTAGTTCTTTCTTGCGGTTGAAATCTTTTTTTTCTAGTGAGTATTTAAGTTCTTGGCATGGTCCTCGCCCTTTTTAGACCCCCCTTTTTGGAATTTCCCTATTCCCTTTCAGCAGGGGCTTCCTTCCGTTGGCAGAATATATGGAGATAAAGATCGTTTTCATAACACCTTCCGACCCCCCTCCCCCCCGGATTCTTTTTTTTTTTTTTTTCCTTTGTATCCAGAACGTTTGTCCCCCCCTTCTGGCAGTCTCCCAGCTTGACATTTCTGGCAGTGGAAATTGCGTTACATCACTTTTTTTTCTGCTTTACCTTTTCCAATATTCTTCCTCCCCAAGATTTAAGGATTTTTTTTGGTACTCTTCCCTCTTATCTTTCCCACCTTATTAAGTTTTGCCCAGCCCTTCACTCATAGTTATTGGATGTTCTTTCATACTCTTCCCCTTTCAGTTTCCGATTTTCCCCTTGTTTCCCCCCCCGACTACCGAAACTTCCTCTAGTGCACCCACCCCTCCGTTTGTTTCCCTCTACACCTAATCTTTAGACTCTCTTCAAAACTCTCTTTGTGAGTTCTCCCTTATGGCGCCGAGGAGGGGCCTCTGCTCTCCCGTTTTGCGGAGGCCCCTTGCTCCCCTTTTTTTCAGCTTTGTTTTCGACTCCATTGGTGTTATTGATTTTCTTTCCTTTTCGCTGGGGTGGTTTCTAGTTGACGTTTCTGTGTTTTGTGCTTTGGACCCCAACTCGTCCTCTTCCCCAACCTCTTGGCCCCCGCACCCCCCTTCTCAAAACAGGCCCATATCTCTATTTTTACTAATTCTTTTGTTTTCTTTCGTCGACTTTTTTCGTTTCCGATTCTCATGATGGGTTTTTAGGCGGATCCTGGATTCTCCCGAGATGTTGTTCCCCTCATCTGATTTCAGCGTGAACGCGTTCCCACCCCCCCAGGGCCGTTCAACCTTCCCCCCCCCACACCTTTTTTCGTCCCCCCCCTTGAGTCTTTTCCCCCGCAGATTTTTTTCGGGGCAAGCTATTCTGATCAAAGGTTCCCTTTGTTCTTTGCGTGTTCCCCAGCCTTTTTCTCCCCCCTAAGACCCGTACTGCATTCTGATTGTTTTTTTGCTTGTCTTGATTCTAACACACTGGCTGTTGTTTCCCCCAGATGTCCCCCTCTTATTCTTTTTGGGTTATGTATTTAGCAGTTTATGAGAATGCTAGAATTTACCCCCCGGCACTTTCCCCCCTTTTCTTGCCTTTTTTTTCCGTCCTTCCCCAAGATTTCCCACTGGCACGCAAAGAACTCAAGTTCTTTGCGGCGTCGACTTTGCGGCCTACCCCGTTCTGAGCTCTTTTTCATGGTCCCTTGCAATTAAATTCTAAACTTGCCCAACTACTGGCTACTTTTTGTCTTTCCCCCTCCTGGTCTATCCTAGACATTTCACCGATTCCTTGGACCGTTCCAAATCGCCGTAAAGTTTCGTAGGCTGGTCTGTTAGGAACCGACTCTTCTAATCTCCCTTTTCTTCTTTACTCCTTTTCCCTGTCTCCCCTCTATTTTAGTCCCTCTTCTCATACAACTTCCGTGGCTGTTTTGAGGACGCCCGTATGCTGCTTTGGGTGGTTTTTTTTTTGTGTCCCCCCCTTTGTTTTTCCCGCCTTTCCCCAAAGCCCCCCCTTTTGACTCTCGGTTTTTGCTGCAGATTCTCTGACCCCATGCGTGATCGCTCCCTTTCTAGATGCTTTTTTTTCTTCGGATTTTTTTTTTCCCCAGTTTCCACCTTCACCCCCCCCTTCCCACAGATGTGCGCGGCCTTCCAACCCAGGCTGGCTTTAGATACTTCCTCTCCAGTTTCCCCTCTTTCGTTTTTTTAAAGTTCCTCTCTCTTCGATTCATGCCGGGCAGAAAACCGGCCAAGCTGCATTTTTGAGGTCTTTCTTTTTTTTTCCCCCGAAACTTCCTTTCTTTGTTTTTTCCTATCTTTCCTAAATTTCCTGCTGACCGAAGGATTCCATTTTGAAGCATTGTTAACCTGATTCCTTTTGTGAATTTCCCTGGTTTTTTTTTTCAATTCTTTCCCTTTCTTTGGATGTCCAGCCTCTCCTTGCATTTTCTCCTAGTCGTCTCCCTGTCCTTTTGTTTGTTTTTGATTTTCCCCAGTTCCAAAGAGGCTTGGTAGTCTTTTAGTGTCTCTTTATTTGTTTTTGCCCGCGCGTGGGTTCGCCGATCCCTTTTGTTTCCTATCTTCTTTTTCCTTCGGTACCCCTTTAGATTTTTTCGGCCTTGAAGTCCTTTTTCTTGTGGGGAATCACTGACGTTGCCAAATACGCCCTTATACCCCCCCATCTGGTTGGTTTGTGGACAGGGGCCCCCGACCCCTCCGAAATCTTTTGGAAGTTTTTGTACGCCTGGACGTTGTGCTTTAGGCAGGTGTCTCCCCAATCTTTTTTCCATTTTCCAACCTTTTTCTTCTGTGTTTTCTTGTCCCGGCGATCGCTTTCAAATCGCTCGTTATCTTGGCCGAACGGGGCGCCCCCCCCCCCACACAACTATTTGCGTCAGTTTTTTTTTTTTCGTCCGAATTTTCCCCCCAAGTCTCCGATTTTTTAGTAAGGAACAGTGCTTTATTTTCGAACCCCCTCAACCCCTTTGTTTCTCAACATAACCCACTCCCAATGCTTGGGCTTTTTCCTTCAGACCCCCCCTCCCCTTGGGTTTTTCAGATTCTTTTCCAACTCGCAATGGTGGTACCCCCAAGCCGCCCGAACCTTTCACTGAAAGTCTTTCTCTATGAACCTTTTTCTCTTACCCCTTTCTGAGGAAATCGGCCCCCCCTCCCCTCCAGGAAAAAAGGAGAACCCGGCGTCTATGTCCCGTATCCCGTCTGTCATGAGGTTCCCTGATTCCCCGCCCGACAAATTCTAACCCCCCTTTTATATCCCCGTTTTTTTTTTTTGTTGTGCTGAGTTCTTTTTGAAGCGCGCCTCTTTTTCCGCTAGCCTTGGTCCACTCCCCCACCCTTCTTTCTTGTCTTTTTGAGGAGTTTTTTTTTTTTTCCTCTCACTTTTTTTCAAGGTCTTTCGAGGCCTCTAGGTGGGTGAGTTAGAGTTTTTCGCTTCCTTTTATTTTTTTCTCGACGACCCCCAGCTTCGGTGCTCTTTAGTTTTTTTTCCGAGTCCCCCCTGGATGCGGAACGTTTTTTCTGAGACCGCCGACGTTAGTTTGATAAGATTGCTTGTCTTTTTTGAGTGGGTCGACATTTTGCCTTTTTGGCGAGTCCTTTTCCCCCTTCCTTTGCTTTCTTGTTATGCCTTTTTTTTTCCTTACAAACTCTCTCCCCGTCTGCACCGGACCCATCAAAGGAGCTTTTGTGAAGCTTGTCGCGCGCGTTCCCATCTCCCAACCTTGGGCCCCCTCTTTTGGTTTCCCCCCCGACGTGCAAGGCTTATTTTCCTGGGCCAGGAGTCGTTCCATCCGTGCTGTCGTCAACCTGTCCCCCCAAGCCTGCTTCCTCTTTTCGTATTTTTCCCCCTTTTTTTTTCGGACCTTTTTGCTGCACTGTGCGGCCTGTCGCTCTTTGGGATTTTGTTTTTTTCCGCACCCGACTCGGCCAAACGCCTCCTTCCTTGGCGCGAACTCTTTCCGTTCTCCCCCTTCAGTTTTCCGCCGCTTTTTTTTGCTCACTTTATCGGTTTGACCGCCGACCCCTCTTCAATGTCGCGCACGCAGCCATATGCGCTTTTTTGAAGTAGAGGCTGGGTCCTGGAAGGGCTTCCTCCTTTTTTTTTCACCCCCCCCGGTAGCCCCCCCCCCCCCTATCAGGTGCACTCAACGGCTCTCTTTTGACTTTCTGTCTCTGAATTATTGTGACGCATCTTGGCAACCCCCTCGATGTCGGGTCACCTCACCCATGCACGATCAGCTTTCTTCGGCAACGAGGGATTTTCGATCCGACACGTCTGTTCCCTCTTTGGGCATCTTCTCACCCGTAACCCCTCCCGTTTGACCCCCTTTTTTTACAACATGGTACAGTTTGATCTATTGTGGCGGACGCTCGGCTGTGCTGTTTTGTGTTGTGCTGCGGCCTCTTTCTCAGAACATCTTATCCCAGGTTCCCTCCTCTTTTGAGGCCCTTTGCCTGGTGCGCACCTTGTTGGGGGGGGGGGGGGGGGGTGGTTTAGGCACCTTCGAGTACCCTTTTTTTCTGGCGGTCCTTGATATCCCGGGAGGCACCCACTAAGTACTGTTTTTTTTCCCCCCTGCATCCTTTTCCCAGCAAGGCCCGTGATGGCCCCGCAGATGACTCACGTCATTCGATCGACGCATCTTTTTTTTTGCAGCCCGATATTTCTTTTGCAGAGCTTGAAGTTCCCCAACCCCCCCCTCCCTCCTGGGACATTGTCACTGGTCCTGATGTCTTTTCCGACGGTGTTTCGTTGTAGTCCCCCCCAGGCACGGGAGTGTAGTCGCTTGACCGTTTTTTTTAATTTGCCTTCCTTTCTTTCTTCTCCGTTTCTAGTGCCGCACCCGTTTTCAAAGAAGCAAAATTCGGGCGTTGCCCGTTTTCGGTTCAAGCTTATATCATATACGGGATCTTTCTTGGCCGTAATGATTTCAGGTTTCCTTCTGTAGGCCCTCTTAGCGAGGCCGTTAAGGAAGATTTCGAGCACGCACAGAACCCTGTTCCTCATTTTCCCCCCCCTAGGTCTTTTTTTCCTCAAATACATCATAAGTTCACTCATGGTACTCTGTAGTTTCGCCCAGAGGTGGTGCTGGTGGGAGCCCTCTCTTTTTTTCTAAAGTAGGTTAGCCCCCCGTCTTTTGACGGATATGCCTCTTTTTCCTCAAGGAGTACGATTTCGGCCACCCCTTCTTATGGTTTCTTATTTTGACAGGGCAGTCTTCGGTTCGGTGGTCCCACAAGAGATTTGTCTCCCTCCGGAAGAAAGACACCCTTTCTACAGGACTCCCCCGACAACCCCCTCACCCTCCCTCTCTTTTAACCCCTAATAAGTGTTTGTTGATCCTCTTCCCGTTCGGACCCCTTGGGTCTTGTCATTTCCCTTGGGCTGTTGGTCGGCGCGGATCCGTTTTGTTCGACCGTACATTCCTTTTTTTTGGTTCCAATCAACCTCCCCCCCGCTTTTTAAGATAATTAACCCCAGATGATAGT
>Ga0179591_1155720_pt1 | contig 12466 bp, 22 predicted proteins | sample CZOMad2_1_08_16f_FD_182891 | JGI IMG/M metagenome (GOLD analysis project Ga0179591, IMG submission 182891) | Vadose zone soil fungal communities from Angelo Coast Range Reserve, California, USA - CZOMad2_1_08_16fungal (PacBio error correction) | ecosystem: Environmental > Terrestrial > Soil >... | reverse complement strand
CTCCCCTTTTTCTTCGATCCCCCCTAGTCCGGTCTCCTTTGCCTTTTTTTTCACCTCATGATCGATCTCAAACGCATCTATGAGGCGTTTATTATTCCCCTCTTTTCCTCTCTCATTCCAGACCGCCCCGACAAGGATGTGACCCTAAGTTTTCTCTTTCTTTTCCTCCCCAGTTCTGCTGGTGGCGGAGTTATGCAGAGCAGTCGTTGATTTTGACTTTCCCCCCCCTTCCTTCGAAAGAGGATATATCTATTTCCCGCCTTTTTTCCCTTTGTTTTTTTTGGTGAGAGAACCCTCTCGTTCTGTCTTTTTTCGAACAAAACCATACACTTTTCCTTTGTTCCCTGTTCTTCTTTCCTCCCCCCCAACTATGATTCCTGGCCGTGTCTTCACGCGCTGTGATCCCTGCTGACGTCCTTTTTCGTCACTTTGGAGCTTTTTTCCTTTAATGACTATCCCATCCTCGTACCCAGTTTTGTCCCTTCGACTTTAAACCACATGCATCTCGGGTCGTTGTCTCCTCACGGGAGAGAATCCGATCCTTCTTATTTTTCCCAGTGCTCTCGCACGATGATCGGATTCCAATTTTTCTCTTACCTGTTTTTTTTTAGAACATACTAAGTTAAAGACGCGCTGCGCTGGCTCCCGCCTTTCCTTTCTCCCCTTTGCGACTACTCCTCCCTGCATTTCACCTCGTTGCCGTTTTTTTTTTCTCTGCTTTCCCTCCGTCTCAGCACCTGCTTCGAAAGCTCGAGCCGATGCAGATTTTTTTCCCCTTTTTTTTTCTCCTCCCTTATGCTTCTCGGATCACAACTTAAAGTGACCAGCCCTTGGTTTTCCCCCTTTTACTTTTTTTTTTTTTTCCCGCTATCACTTGGCCCCGAGAGGTTTGGAATATATGAAGTGATTGCCCCTTTCTAGCTCCTTTTTTTTCTTCCCGCTTTGATGTTTCTATCCTTCGTCCCACACCCACCCCTCCCCGCCTTAGCAGCTCCTAGAAGGTTCGAACGGGGAAGCGACATGCTTGCCTCCCTCTGCAATCCTTTTCTTATTCTCTTCAGATTGTTGGCCAAGTGTCTTTTCCTCTGCCAGTCTGCCCATTTTTTTGACCCTCTCCCTCAGCCTCATTCTAATTTGCGCTTTAGTTGAGAACTCTGATTTTTTGCCTTGAGCTACCCAAGCCTCCCCCCCCGGTGTTGCTTTTGTTTTCTTTCTCTGACTTGAGCGGTCTTTCATTTCCGAGGCTCCTATATCCCTTCCGCGCTTTTTTTTCACGAAATCCGGCAAGTTTTCTCAAAGGAATTCCCGTTCAGGTTTTTCCCCCCCTTCTTGAGATTGCACTGGCCTCGATGCTCTCCTTCCCTTTTTTACAAGCTATTGGTGCTGATCTTGTGTTTCGATCAAGATTTAGAGATTTACTGCAGAATTTACGAGTTCCTCTCTTTTCCCCCCTTCTTGATTTCTTCCTTTGAAGCTTTCCGGCAGGTGAAGCCGGTTATTTCTCCTTCTTTCGCTTTGATCACCCATCTTAGGTCAGCAGTCGGGCGATCCTTGGACGGCGTCCTTTCCCCCCCGGCTCCTTCTCCCTCCTTTCTCTTTTCCAGAGGGATCTTCCTAGTTTCCTCCTTTTTCCTTTTTTCTCAGGTCCTCTTGCTTTCAGGAATGCTCTTTTCAAGAACAAGCTCTTTTTCTCCCTTGTCCGACTCTTTTCTTTCCCAATGTGGTGGCTCTTTCACTTTTGCACGTTGATCCCCGACCCTTCTCTTCCTTTTGCCCTGGTACTTTCTGCTGTCCTGCAAGCAACTCACTAATAGTAATCACCGGCCCAAGATGTTTTTTTTTTTTAACCCCTCCTCTCTGTTTTTTCTGTTCGTCTCTTTTGTCGTTTCCTTTTTTTTTTTCTCTTTCCATTCCCATAGAAGGATTTGATCCGGAATAGAAGAGAAATGCGAATTGGTTCCCCCTTTTTTCATTTTTTTTTCCTCAGTTTCCGGTCCTCCTTCCAGGATCCCCTCTTTCTTCACGCTGTTTCTGTCCTTTCTTCCCCTCTTTTCATTTCTGCGGCAACCAAACAAAACCTTGGTTTTTCTTTTCTCCCCCCATCTCCTCTCCCCTGACTAATTTACTTACAGCCACTTTTGTCCTTTTTTCCTTGTCATTGCCTTTTCCCTCTTTTCCCTTCCCTTTCTTTTTTTCTGCCGCACGTCGTCGTACGTGCCGGTTTCTTTATTTTCTGTAAGGTGTAGGTTATGCCTCTTCCGATTCTTCCACCCACACCTCTTTTCCTCTCCCATAAAACCCGTGGTCCGAAGCCTTGCTTTTCCCCTCGTTTTCTTTTAGTGAAGAGCCTGTTAAGTTCCCTTTTGACCCTTGTTTCTCGTGTCAGTACCCCCCATCCTGGTGCTGCCCCTTTCACTGACTTTTTTCCCTCCCCTCTTCCCTCCAGTGCGCCTAATGCAAAAGTCACCCTGTACTTTTGCTCCTTCCCTTGTTGTCCCGCATGTCGACGATTCCACTTTGTCTCCTCCCCCCCCGTTCCACCCCCTGCACGAGCCATGATTCCCTGCAAGCTCCACGTCACCTCTTCTTCCCCCACCTTTTTTTCCTTCCCGATTTCCTAAGCGTTAGTCCCAAGGGACTACTTCCTCACTTCCCGCCTTCCTTTTCTCCCAAGAAACGCCGACGCCCCTCCCAGATGGGTTTTAAACGGATCTGGCCATCTCCTTTCTTTTTTTCTTTTTTTTCCAGATCCTGAAACAAGTGGCTGTTCGTTGCGGAGTCTTGGCCTTCAGATTCGTCCTGCCTTGTTTTCGACGTGACGGCCTCCATGGAGGTCGAGTTGAGCAAGACCTTTAGTCTTCTGCTACTAACGTTTTTTTTCTTTGCCCTCCTGGTTAGAGATTGACGTTCCAATTGCCGCTGTTTCCCCGTGGCCTCCCCTTTTTCCCTTCCTCACTGTCCCATCCCATAGTCTCCATGCTGACCCTGACGGATCTATCTTGTCCCTTTTCATTTTTTACATTTCCTTCATTTTCCGCCAAGGGCGAAGCCTTCCCTTCCTTTATTCTTCTTCCATTACAATTTTCAGATGCCCACCATATTTTTTCCTTACCACCGTTCACTTCTTCCTCGGGAATTAAGTATAGTCACTCACTCCTCTGTCTTTTTTCAGCTTTTTTTTTCCATAGTTTCGGAGAAAAGGATGTGGGTGGCGCCAGAAGCCAGGCTTTTCCCATTATTCCCTCCCCCCCCGTCCCATTTTTGGAAGAAGGGGAGGTCCGCCACCCAAGGTCTAATAGTCCCTCTTTTTCTTCTTCCAATTTCTTCATTCCCCCTCAAGCTTCACCTTTATGGTGTATTAAATGCGCTATTTTTTCTCCCTTTGTAGATCTCAACCAAATGATTTTTGTCTTTTGGACAGCAACACTGCTTGCCCTCCCAGGCGTAGTTTGAAAGCCATAGTTACAGAAGAGGTATCCGCTGCCTTCCTTCCCCCCCTCCCCCGCTTCCTAAGTTTAGCCTTCATCCCCCTTTTTAGGCTTTTGCATTTCGCTGTGCGAGTCCGGATCCCCCACTTGTCCGATTTTTCTCATCCCCACCTCCGTTCCCCGATTCAAACCGAAACTCCCAAGGAGCGGGATTGCTTTTCTCCCTGTTCTTCTTTTTTCAGTCTAGTGAGGTTTATTTTCGGAAGTTTCAAAGCGTTCATTACGTAACGGTTGTTTTTCCCTTTTTTGTTTTCTTCACGGTTTCCAGAAATTGACTGACCGCGACAGACCTTTCCCTCCTCGCTCTTTTTCTCCCCCCCTTCTCTCGAGAAGGTTTCTTGAATCGTTAATCTTTCATAGGCCTTTTCTTAGCGACATGAGTCTTTTTTCCTCTCGTGAGAGCGTCCTCTATTTTCAGCTCGAGTCGTTCTCCTTTTTTTTTTCTTTTGCTTCCCTTTCTCCCATAGTTCCCGCATCTTGAATACTTCACGTTTTTTCCCCTTCGAAGACTTTTTCCGCCATGATCGGCGTCCTAAGCCATCCGCCCCTTTTTTTCCCCCCTCGATCCTTTCCCAAAGCGATTTTCCGTCTTTCCGCGAGTAAAACGGTCTTTCTTCCCCCCCTATCAAGCCCAAGTTTAAGCTGGTTCAGCTTCTGAAGGGTGGAATCCCCTCTCCCTTCAATTTTCCTCCGTCATGTCTGCTTCCTCAACGTTTTCCACCTTTCTTTTTTTCGTGTTTGAAGCTGTATGGAGGAAGATTACGAGCCCTTTCCCCTCCTCCCCCACCGCTCTCATCCCACTCCCCCACAGGTGTCAGCTGATGATGGAGTATACTTCCCCTGTCCTCCCTCTCATTCCTTTTTTTTTCCCTTTGTCCTCCTTTTTTCCTAAAATTGAAGCCTTGGGTCTTTCCCCCCTTTGTCCCACTTTCCCCTTTCAATGCTTGAGACTGATTTTCCCTAGTCCCCCGCCTTTTGCTCTTTCCCCTTTGTTTTCGCTTCTCTCGAGGACGTTCGGTGATCGTGGTAGGTCGCTCCTCCCATCCCCTCCTTTCCCCCCTCAATTACTTAGAGTTTTTCAAGCCCTCACTTTTTTTTCTCTTCCCTTCTCTCGGCCCCGTCCGCATTTCCCAAGAAAGGATGGTTTCAACCTTTTCTTCTCTTTATTTTTTCCCCCCCTCAGAGTCTCGCGCCACTTCGCGTTGTGCTAAACCCGTTCCCCGACTTTCCTTTTTCCGCGTCAGGAGATCCAGATCCATAAGCTTTTCTGCAACGGTTCCCCCCCTTTTCCTTCCTTCCCGGCTTCTTTTTCTTTTCCGCTGGAGACCCCCTCTAGTCAAATCCTCAGCGTGCTTATTCATTTATCCCCCCTTCGCTTCACGCGATAATCGGAAGTCCTCGGACCCATAGTATAGGCTCTTCCCTTTCTTTCTCCCCATCCCCTTTTTTCTTTTTTCCCCTGTTCCTCTGATAACCTCCGCTCTTTACGAGGCCCCTTTTCGCTCCCCCCCCCCATCGTCTAAGCCTCTACAAGACCGTCGAAAAGGACGGCAAAGCGATAAAGCGGAGCTGACTCCTCCATTTTTTATTCTTTTTTAGTCTTCTATCTAAGTTTAAGTTTCTTTTTCCCCCCTCCTCTTCAACCGTTCCTTTCGCCAAGCAGGAACTCTCTATTTTCAGATCCCTCGTGTTGTTTTCTCTCGTTTCTCCTGCTTTCGTTTTGACTGAAGGTCGATAAGTTCTAAGGCTCCCCCCTTCTTGATTTCTAATCCTGATAAGCACAATAATGCCTGGTGTGTTCCACTCTTTGTTCTCGTCCATTGTCGACGGTATTGTAGCGAGCTTTCGACATTGTTACTATCCCCTTCCCTTCCCTCTTAACCCCCTCTCTCTGTTCTCCCTTTTCTTGTCTACTACTGGATAGTTGTTCTCTCGGGTCGACTTCTCCCCTCCTCCCTCAACTCGGTTCCGTTTGCTACCTTTTTTTCCCCCTTTTCCCTTGGTCTAGGTGGAGGATGTTTTTGGTAGACATCATCAGCCTTCTTCCTTTTCCTTCCATCCGACAGCGGCCATTTTCCCGCCATCTGGTTCTGCCGTTCCCTCTTTTTCCTTTCGTTTGATGTGGATGGATAGTCCTGCCCTCCCCTTAAGAAACGGCTCGTTGAACGCTTAATGCCTCTCCGTTCCTTCCCTTTTGGCACTTTTGTCATCCCCTTTTTTTTCTTCTTCTTTATTTTCCCAGACCTCCGGCTTCATATTTTTTCAACAGCTTCTTGTCACTTTTTGGTCGTTCTTTTCCCCCCTTTTTTTCAGCCCTGATCTCAGGGATTGAAAACCTGCTCGTCTTCTTTGGCCGTCCCTTCTTTTTGATTCATCTTCGTTTGCCCCTAACACAGATCAAAGAACGGCCGAATTTCTTCCTTCGTTTCCTGCTTTTTTCTTCCCCTTACCTCGGTTTTGATTGCCAGTACTGTCTTCAAGAGATTTTTAGCGTGTTTTCTCCCTTTTCCTTCGGCTGCCCTTTTCGAACCAAGCGTAGACAGCCAATGAAGACCCTTGCGCTTTTCGTTTTTTCCCCCTACACGATGTGAGTAGGTCCTCCTTTTTTTGAGCAATAAGCCGTCACCCCGTTTTTGTTTTTTTTTGTCCTCCGGTCTATCTTTTCTTTCAGGTTAGAGGCTCCGATAATAGAAGCTGCCGCCGGCACTTTCACTCGCTTCCCTCGTTAGGTCCTTTACTTTAAGTTTCATATCCCAATACAATCCGGTCGATTGAATTAATCGATTCTTTCTCCCTTTCAGAGGGCCCATCTTATGGTGATTTTTTTGCCCCCTCTCCTCATCTCCCGCTCGCAAAATCCGTGAGAAGCCTTCTCTTTTTCTCTGCTCCCACCTTCTTCTTAGGTTTCCGTTCTATCCCATGGCTGTTCCTCTTTCTTTTTAAGACTTGTTCTGCGATGTGTTTGAAGTATTACGAGTAGGTCAGCAGCTTTCTCCTTTTTCCGCCTTTTAACTTTCAGACACCTTCTCCTAGTACGATCTCATCTCTTTTTTTTCTCGCCTCTGGTTCCATCGCATGTCGAGTACAGTCAGATGCTTGAGTTCTTTACTCGTCTTCATTTTCTCTCTTTTTTCGACTTCTCAGAAAGTGCTTATCTCTTCCCTGATCCTTCCTCCTTCTCCTGTCCCTTTTCGTGACGCAGACAAGTCTCGCCAGACCGGCCTCCTTCATGCTTTTTTACAGCCACAAGACATTTCCCCTTCACCCTTCTTTCTGTTGTCCTGAACATCCCCTTCCCGCTTCCGGTTGAAGGTGCGAGTTTCTTTTTTTCCCTTTCCTTTCCCCCTTCTTTTTCCGCGAAGGACGATACGACTCGCCAGCGTCAACTTTTGCGAATCTTTGTCCTCTCCCTTTTTTTAAGAGTTTATCATTCCTGATCACGGCACCTCTTCTAAACTCTGGCTTCTCCGCTTTTTTTAGACCTTGTTCTCCTTCCAAATCTTTCAGGAAAACCCCCCCCAAAACTCATGGGTTGTCGAGCTTCTTTTCTGTCTATTTTAATTCCCTCCCCTGCACGTTGAAGCTTCGGGATGCCCCGCCTCTAAATTTCTTCGGCCTTCTTTTCCTCCCCCCTTTTTTCGGCCCCCGTAACACGAGGCCTCCTTTACATTTAAGGAGTTACTGTATTTCTTCTCTCTTTTCGAGGCCCCACTCCACTTTTTCTCCTCGACAACGATGGAAGCCGAACTGCGCCTTCTCAGTTTTTTGTCCTCTCCTGCCTGAAATAGTTTAAAAAGCGCTTTTTCTCCCCCTATGGTGCCTCGATGTAGATGTAGACGACCTGTCCAAAGACCGATTGTAAATTTTCCTTTCGGCTCCTTCCCCCCTTCCCCTCCTTCTAGTGAGCCTGACTGGGTAATTGTTTCATTTTCCCTTTCTTTTTCAACCGGCGTAGAACTGGGGCACGCCCAGCAGCGCAGCTTTCCGCCCCTTCCCTCCCATCGTTCCCCTTCTCTTTTTTTTCCGGCATAGACCCTTAGTCCGCGTTTTCGAACTACATCCCCTGCGGCCTTTCCTACAACTTTCCAAGAATTTGCGATCTGCGGCAAAGGTACGCTTCCCCCCCCCGATGGGCCCCATTTTCCCTTCCTTCCGCTTTCCCTTGTTTTTTTTGATAGAGATGGACCTATTTTTTGAAAAAATTTCCTTCTTTTTCTTGGGTCTTTGGTTTCCGTCTCAATGATGACAATGGGCGCAGTGACTGCTATGTTCCCCTTGCGTCATTGTTTTTTCCTTCTTCCTGCTAATAAGTTTTGAGCATTTTTCCCGACTGAGGGGTCTGTTGAGCTTTTCCTCTGTTCTCTTTTGTTTTTCGACGTCAGCCAAGGAAAATTGCCATTTTTTCCATGATTACCCTGTCCTCCCTCTCCCCCGGTGGACGTGATCTTTCTGGCCGCAAGGCCATCCCCTTTGGTGACGCCGTGCCTACCCTCTCTTTACTCCTGAAACTATTGTGGGGAATAAAAGATCCCGTTCCCTCTTTCCATTTCTCCCTTTTGTCGGCCCGTCTCCAGTTCGCGGCCAGAGTTATTCTTTAAATGGAGGTGGGCGCTTCCGCTACTGTTTCCTCCCCCCCCTTTTAACCGTCCCGTATTTCCCCCGGCCGTTCCGGTTCCCCGTGCCCTTTGCGCGGCTTTTCCCCCCCCAATTTCTAGGAGGTAATTCACCGAAGATAACCCGTGCGGTTGAAGTTTCCCTCCTCTCTCCCCTTTCCCTTTTTTCTTTCTTCCCCCCCAATGATGTTTGTTTTTTCCGTACCCTTGGTCCTGGATGTCCCCCCCCCAGGCATCCTTGGTTCTTTGACGCAGAGTTAAGAACGCGTCTGAATCGGCACTGCTCACTCCTCGCCTTCTCCTGACCTTTGAACGGTGTTCTCATTCCTCTGGCCTTCCTGACAAATCCTGCTTTTTTTTTTGCGCGTCAAAAAGTCAGGAAAAGATCACACGCTCCCCCTTCCCCCCACCTTCTTTTTTCCTTTTCGTATGCTGATCTCTTTTCTTGACGGTGTAAGGACTTGTGTGATTTTTTTATTCCCCTCTTTTTATTTCCCCTTGATCGTCTGCGAGCAGTTCGGATTAGAAGTCCCGGCCAGACTTTTCCCTCTCCATCATTTCTTATTCCCCTTCTCCAGTTGCCTCTCCTTGCTAGATCCCTCGTTCTATTTTTTTTCTTCCCCCTCTTGAATGACCTTCGAGCCGTACTCTATTTCTAGACTTATGTCAGTTCTCGAGCGGTTTTTCCTCTCCCCTGTCCTTCATTTTTTCCTCCTCTTTACTTCAAAGAGACGTCCCCGCTTCGACCCCCTGTGACCCGTTCCCCCCTCTTTTTTCTTTTTCTACTCCATCCGCATCTTTTGGAATCGATCCCTTCATTTTTCCTGGGATTTTGCCGGCTACTTAGATTCTCTCCCCCCTTTTCAAGAGTCAGCCCAAGAATCTGGTTATTAGGCTGACGTTTCATTCCCCCTTCCTCTTTCCTCCTTACTGTTCTTATCAGGTTATTCTTTCCCCTTTCTCCATCGTGCAGCAGGCTGGCAGGAAGCTCTTTGTCCCTGACCCCTTTTTCCCCCTCGTCCTTCAAAATTTTAACAACACGGTGAATCCGGCGATTTTCGATTCTCTTTTCTTCCTTTTTTTTTTCCTCGGGCGGCTTCAGCTTTTGTGTTAGGCAAATGGCAGCCGTGTTGCTTTTCTTGTCGCCCCCCCCCACCTCCTCTTCCCCAAAAATATCTTTCAGACTGATGCTTTTCACTTTCCTCTTCCTTCATCCCCCCCTGCTTCCTTGAGAGCTATTAGGGGCAGGTTCGGTGATAGTTGAGTAGGTCCCTGTCCTTCCATCTCTTTCCTTCCTGAATCTGGCTCTTACTATCGTTTAAAGCCTTCTCTCTGCTTCGAGGCCTGTCCTTCCCCTTAGAAGCCTTCCTTGTGTGATGGAAAATAAGAAGAAGGAGTTCTGGGACACTTGTTTCTCTTTTATTCCTGCGACCCTTCTCCACCCTGTGCCCCCCTCCTATGTCATTCGATCGTCCATCAGGATTTCGTTTCTCGTTTTGTGATCTCTTTTGTCCCCCCATCCGCTACACGTCTTTTTCATGAAGTACTCGGCAGGAGACCAGCTGAGCCCTTGCCTTTTCGCTCATCCCTTTCCTCTCGCGTCTTTGATGATTCTGTAGAACCCAACACCTCTCTCACCCCCTTTTCCTTTTTCTAGTGAAGAAGCAGGACATAGTTATAGGCTCTTTCCCCTTTCTCTCGCCCCCCCTCTTCTTTTTCTTTGTCCTCACTGGGACGAGTTAGACCCAGCTCTCCCTTTGCCCGATTCCGTTTCCCCTCTTTCCTTCCCTTGAACTACGTTCGCCCAGGCGCACTTCCGATCACGCTTTCTTTACATCTCCCCCTTCGTGTGCTTTGGCTGAGCTTTTTGCGCCTCTTTTCCGTTCGAAATATCCAACAGTCCCCAAGGTGCCCTGGATCTCTCCCTTCCCCTTTTTCGTTCTCTTCCCGAGTGTCATGCAGTTGACTGTTTCTCTTTTACCATCACTTGTCTTTCTTTTCTTAATTCCAAAAAAATCCTTCGGCTGGGAGTCCCTATTCACTTTCCTTTCTTTTCTTACGTTCTTTCTCGCGATTCGCTCGGAAGAAGCTTACCTCTTTCCCCTCGCGCTTTTTTCCCCCCCCATGTCTTTTGACCCACAAAATCTCAATGATCTATTTGTTCCCTTTTCTACCTTTCTCATAGAACCTCTTTTCCATGCGTCTTACTGATCGGCTTTCCCCATTTGTTTTAATTGAGTTACCTCTCAGCCCGCCGCTTTCCTCTCTTTGGCTCCCCTTACAGCGCCGTCTCCTTCTCGTCAAGTGTCTTTCCCTCAGTGGCAGCCCTGCGGATGGGAATTGAGACTTTTCTCCCTCACTTTTTTTTTCTCTCATGCAGAGACTATAGGCGTTGGGCACTGTTTTTCTACTTCTTTCTCTTTTTTCCCCTTTCCGTGTCCCATCCCTCTTTTCTTTTCCTTTTTTCACTTTCCTTTTTATGCTTGGCGGTGGACATTTTCTTTCCTCTCTCTCTCCTCCCTCCTGTCTTTGAAATTGTAACAGCCTCGAGAGAAAATCTGTTCCCGTTCCTTCCTTTTTTTTTTTCCTCTTGGACCTCCCAACGCTCACGACTTGATACTAGTCGCGACGCTTTCCTAGCAGTGAACGAATTCGCCCCTCTTCTTTTTTTTCCTTTTCTTCACCCGCTCTTTTTTCAGCTTGATGATTGTGGAGCACTTCCCTTTTTTTTGACGCTTTTCACCCTTCGGCAATTTCGAAAAAAGGATGTCGACCGCCTCCGAAGAATTGAGTTTTCGTTTGACTCTTCCCTTTTTCCTCCTGTAGCCCTTCCCCCTCATCCCTCTTTCACCGTGTTGTTCCTTTTTCGACTTCGCCTCAGTTCGTCAGGTAAGAGGTCGTCTCATTTTTTTACGCCATCCATCTCCTGATACCTTCCTCACACAGTATCAGTGGATAAACCTACATGCCTGTTCAGGACTACCATCTTTGGTTTAATCAGATTTTTTCATTCTTCCACTCCTTTCTTTCCCAGAGTTTTTGGATTTAACCCCTTTTGTCTTTAAAGAGATTTAGTTGAAATCCGTTTCCTCCCCTTTTGTCTCTGTTACCGATTCGATTAACCACCTTTTTATTTTCTGAGCCTCCGGGGTGAAGATGTATTCTCCGAATTATGAGCTTTGACTCCCCTTTTTCCCCGGTTTCTTTTTTTTCTAATTTGAGTACTTTTTCAGTTGACCCGGAGTCATCTCTCCCGACATTTTCTAGGACGCTTATGCCTCCGCGTCCTTAGGAGAATCGGAACGATGAGATCGGTTTTTTTCCTTTTCTTTTCCCTCACCCTCTCTCGAGAAGGGTCTAACAAGTCCTAAGTTCCCCAGTTTTCCCCTTTTTTTTAGAGGAGACACTTAGAAAGTTGACTCTTATCTCCCCCTTCTATCTACTATTGATTCTTTAATCCCCTCCAAAAAGAAATCATAGTATCCTTCGTCTATGCTTCTCCTCCCCCTCCCTTTCCCCGTTGAGGTGCGGTAGTTGATACGTTTACTTATTGATTCTACCATTGCGACTTTTTTCTTTTATCCCGTAGAAATATACATCTATTCCGGTAAAGGTCGGAATCTCCTTTTATGTTTTATTTAAGACTTTCCTTTCTCTTTTTTATCCTCTTCTTAACCTTTCTTTCACCTAGAATGGTATTGACTAGTGGAGGGACATGACCAATTTCTTCCCCCCACACCCCTTTTTTCTCCGATCTTGATCCACGAGCGAGCGCCATTTCTCACTTTTTTTCCCTTCCTTTTCTGTCCCTTTTTTATTTTCGTTAAACATTGTCATCGACGCTACGATTTCCTAGTAGAATTGGTTCTTCCCTTTTTCCTCTTTTGGCTTTCCTTGTTAATGTTAGGCATGTAGACCTAGTGTTCCCCCCCACTTTCTGATCACTTTCTGGCAGCCTAACTGAGACTTGCAGAAAGAGGCTTTCTCTTCCCCCTCTCCTTCTCCTTCCCTGATTGTGATCTTGTTCTTCACCAGATTTGTTTTCTTTCTTTATCCTTCCCCAGACGCTTGAAGGATTCGCCAGTTCGAAATGAAACCCCACTCCCTCCTTTCTCTCTGTTCCTTCCTTTTTTCATAATGTATCGATGTCATTTTACCTTGTCGCCGTAGAACACACTGTCTTCCCGCCCATCCTTTTTTCCGATTTCCTGGAAAGCTACAACAGAACCTCTTAGATACACTCTCATCTCCCTCTATCTTCCTCCCCTTTTCTCTCAATAAGGAGCTTCCACGGTAGCACCTGTCCAGTCTTTCTGCTCTCTTCCGTCTCTCTCCTCCAAGCCCAAGTTTTCAAGATTTTTGCAC
>Ga0179591_1255851_pt1 | contig 12467 bp, 11 predicted proteins | sample CZOMad2_1_08_16f_FD_182891 | JGI IMG/M metagenome (GOLD analysis project Ga0179591, IMG submission 182891) | Vadose zone soil fungal communities from Angelo Coast Range Reserve, California, USA - CZOMad2_1_08_16fungal (PacBio error correction) | ecosystem: Environmental > Terrestrial > Soil >... | reverse complement strand
CCATAGCATCTGCCGTTGTCCTTGACCCCACCCCCCCTTCTTCCACTCCCTACCCTTTGCATTAGTTTACCCCCCCCGTTTATTTGGAGTTTCTCGAGACCCCCCATTCCCTTCATGAATAATATGACCCAACCCATCTCCTTGTGGCTCGCCCTCCCTCTCCACGCGTCATAGTACCGGACGATGTTTTTGTACCAGATGTAGCCTAAAGCCCCATTTTTCCTATTCCGACACCCCAAGACCCCTCCTTTCCCCCTTGAGTTTCTCCTTAAGTTGACAGGCATCACTTTTGGATCACGTCGGTCCACCCACAACCCCCTGATGCGAACAAGATCCCGATAGTAGACTTCCCCTCAAGAGCCGATATCCCCTTTTTCTTATGACACCTCCCTCGACGTCCCTTGATTTACCGTCTCCGGAATGCAAGCGTCCCGCTCTTCAAGCCCCATTGATTCTCTCACCCGGTTTGTAGCGCGGACTTGCCCCTTATCTTCCTTCAAAAACCTTTGAGGTCTCGGTCTTGACCCCACGTCTCCCCCTCCCACATGTATGGCGGCGCACCGATCTTATTGCTATTGCAGGATCCATTTCAATCCGTATTTAACCTCCCCCAAGATCCCGCTATTCCCCAGCGGAACGGCCTCCAATTAGATCTCTCAGGGCTAGAGCCATATTTCTCATTGTTCACTCGGAATGAAAAGGTAGTAATACCACTCAAGGCATTTTTTCCCTTCTCCCAAATTTTAGCATGTGATCCCCCCCTAGCCCGTTCTAATCGCTAGTCTCCTCCCATCATGTCCATTCTAAGTCCACCCTACCAAAAGATTTTTATGCCCCCTTTCTGTTCTCCCCAAAGCAGGTTAGGCCTGTCGCGGTGTTTCTAAGCTTTCCTTCCTCAAGGGATTCCCTTTTTTAGTGATTCGTACCGATTCCAATATCATGTTTTGTCTCCCTCTTTTAGAGATTCCTAGATCTATTAATTTCCTCAGAACAACAGCCGGCATCGTGCGGGATGTGCTTCGATATCTTCCTCTTAGTCGTGAATTTCCCGAGCGGCCCCCTCCTTCTTTTTTCCGCATGTTCCAAAGTCGAATTTTGCAGAAGAACCGTAGTGATGCGCTTCTCTCTTTTGCGTTTGCTGACTGCCGCCTCGACGCCAGGGTTAGTATCTCCTCTCTTCAGAGAGGACCCGTTTCCCTATAAAAACCGACCGAAGATCGTTCACGAGCGCCCTTTTTTAAACATCTGCGCCAGTTACCTTCGTCCCATGACATATTTCCGACACACCGTCACTCCGAAGCCATCCCTCAGCCTCTTCCCTCATGAGGATGGTTCCTCCACTTGAGATGAGGAACATCTTTCCCTTTGAACGAAGAAAATGTCCTGTAGAGCTATTAGGCTGCGCCTTCTTGCTTGTTTAGTCCAAAATTCCCTCCGCCAATAGGCGTGCTCCTTCGATAATCGCTTCCTTTTCCCCTTCCGGAGAGAATTCGTCTCCTCCTGTCCTCCTCTACGGAGTCCTCTACCGTTTGCAGATCAGACATCCTCTTTTTTTTTCCCGAAGGGCGCAGGTAGAATTCCTCCATCTTCTCTTCTCTTTCCTCCCAATCCTCTTCCTTAGAGAGCTTTTTTTTCTTGCTCCCTCCCTAGCAGAAAAAGGTTTCTCTCCTTCCAGGAGATATGTCTGACCCCTTCTTTTCCCTTAGACGGTAGGAACGTTAGGATAGGGCGCGAGACGAGTTATTTGTCCGACGGGTCGGATAGCCTCCACCCCTCTTATTTGGTTTTTTTTCCCTTTCCTCAGAAAGAAATTCCTCCCTCCTCTCTCCTCTCCTGAATGGTCTTTTTTGGGAAGGTTTGGATATGAAGTAGAATTTAAGACGGTGTCCTGTGGACCATACTCTCTCTTGACACCACCTTTTTTTCCTTAGAGAAGTCGCTTTCCGGTGTCCGGCGGCTAGTCTTTTTCTTCACGAAGTTTTCCCCCTTGAGGAATATGTGGCAAATTCCATGCCCTGTCAACTTAGCGGGTCTATCCCCATCTCGTTTCCGGATGGTTTTTCCTTCTCTGTTTTTCTCCCTTCCTGACCCCCTTAAGGGCGTCTCCCCAAGTCCGCCCTGGTGCTTTCAGTTCCCGTTTCTGGCGGCGTCCTCCTCTTGATAGTCGTCTAGGGGTTTAGTCCTCCCCCCCAATGATCCGTTTTTTTCATAGTAAGACTTACTTTTACGCCCATTTCCTAAAGCGCGTCCCTAAGATTCAGACCCAACCCGCTTTCAGGATTCTCAATTTTTCTTATCCATTCCCTCACGACCCATTCAGCCTCGCAGCTATGCTCACTTTACTATAGGAAGCTTTCCCAAGAGCCCCCTCCCCCCCCCCCCCCCCCCCCCTGCGAGCCTAGTGCCATTGCGGCTTCTTCACCGAGCACAATTCCACTCCTTCTATTTTTATACTTTTCCCTCAAATATGGCTGTTTTTTACCCCTGATCAATTCTTGGGCTCTAAATACTCCCCCTCCTGCTTTCTCTTTTTGTCCGACTTTGCGCTGTTTATGCCTTGTCATTTACCTTGTTCCTTTCCAGGAGCCCTCAATCTCCTTGTTCGATAAGGACGGTCGCGGCTCCCTGAGGACCCAATTTCTTCTTCTTTCTTCTGACTTCCTTTCCCCTGGAAGATTTGCCCTGCCCCTGAAGGCATCCCGAGTTTTAGAGACAGAATTGGGGGCTTTGCGTCATGCACGGCAGCCAGTCCAACAATTGGTTGTGACCCTGCCTCGTCATTCTAAGTAGAGTACAACAACAACCCAACAACACCCCCCAAACCCCCACACCCCCCCCCCCCCCCCCCCAGTTGCCGGTCATCACGTTTCTGTTCTAGATCAGCCCGCTTCCTTGCACTTAATTGAACCTTGCAGTCCGGCGGTAAGCGTCTTCCTTAGTCTAGTTTTCTCTTCTCTAGTTTCCCTCCCCCCTGCGATACCAGTTTTTCCTAAGCAAGGTTTTTGAACCGCGTATCCAACAGGCGGCGATCACCGTCCGACCCTCCTTTTCAGAGTCCTCATTGGTCCCCACATTCCTTTCTCACTGTTTTGCGGCCTTCTTGACCCATCACCCGGGCGTGCCCCCCCACTGTCTTTCTCCGGGATCGAGTCAAAACAAGATTGTGCTGACTTTTAGTTACGTGCCCTCTGAGGTTTTGCCCTGCCCCCCCTCCGCATCCTTCTGTAACATAATTGCTGAGTTCGTCCCAAGATGATCAAGGATAAGGTATTGAATTCGCTCTATATATCTCCTACCTCCTAAGGGCTGTTTTGTCTCTTAGCAGCCCACGACGAACTTCCTTTTAGTCCTTGCACTCCCCCCATCTAAGGGACTTCTTAAACTTAGGTCGGACTATGAACCCATTCCCTTGACAGCCCTCCTCCCCCAAACTATTTTTTCTGCTTTTCTGATTCGCCCGTCCGTGGCGTCATTCCGACCGTGGTTCTACTGTGTCTTCCTCAGCGCCGCCACCCCCCTTCTTAATGAACACACTCCTTGAACTTCATTGAAATTAGGTATTCACGTTGTTTTTTCCCTGAATGGTTTTCCTTCTGAGGGGCCCACCCCCATGATGGAAAAGCACTTCGTCTCTCAGTCTCCAGAGAAGATCTCCCTCCCGGCTGGAAATGTCGCCGTGCCTCCGGTGAAAGTTTTCTCCGGTGAAAGATGCGTCCTGGCTGCCTCGCTTTTGAGTGCTCTCTCCTTGTGATTCTGTAGCGCTGGAGCGCTGTTGCAAAAAGCTTGTGCTGGTAGGGCCCATTGGCCGGCGCCTGCAACATCGGCGCCCCCCCCCCGGCGAAACTCGGGGATTTTTTCCCCTTCTAAGGGAACTCCCCCCGCAGACCCCAGAATGTCCATCCTCTTCATCGTCCCCTTGTACGTCCCTCGCTCCGTCCTCTGCCCTGATATCCATCTTCCTCTTTCACTCTTACCTGGAAAGCCGTCCACACTCCACTCGCAGAAAGACCAGCGGCCTTTTCCTTCCACCATCGCCCTTTTCTTTTTAGTATCCAGAATGTCCATTGATCATGTATATTCACTCCCTCGTGGGCCTTCCCCTTATCCTTCTTAGATCAAACTTTTTCCCGCGGTTGTGGAGCTTCTCTCCTTGAGAAGGTTCTTCTCCCTTAAGAGACGTCCCCTTGCTAAGCCCCCCTGACTTTTTTTCTATTTATGAAGTCTGTAGAGAGCCTCAAAGCATTGGCCCTCCCCTGTTTATCTTGATTATGTATTTCCCAGCTTTCGTCTTCAGCGATCGGAAAGCCCCCTCCAAGGAAGGAGGTCTCGTCTTTTTTTGAAACCGGAGTAAATATGAAGAAGACACTCGACCTTGATTGTGACCCTCCAGCATTCATGCTGCCGGACCCCTGAAGAACCCCCACCCCAACAAGACAAGACACACACCCCCGTCCCCTCCCCCAAGCCTTTTTTCCGAGGCAACTGACACAGGGGCTGCTTGGCTTAGCCAATATACCCCAGGACGATCGGCTACTTAAGTCCCGCCACAATCGACCCCTCCCCCCTTACTCTAGAACTGTTCTTGGTGTCTCTGTGGACCCTATCACGGGAAGGCAGTCTTCAAGAATCTCCTACAAAAACACGCCAGTTTGACCGCCAACATCCATTCAAAGCCATGAGCACGTCGTGGTGCAAACCCCTCTCTGCTGCCTTCTCCTTCTCTTGATCTGACCAAGTAATTCACGCAGCCAAACCTTCACGTCGGGGAGCGACCGGAGCCCCCCTTACCTGAGTTAGGATCACACCTACCCCTCACTATACCTTCTACTTTAAAGCATGTAGATCTGGTCACTTCTTTTCTCAAACTCGAAATCGTCTCGTCTGAGAACCCCAGTCCTTTCCCAATGCCAGCTCTGGATCATGTATGCCTTTCGATCTTTGATCAGTTCCGTCTCCCATCGCCCTCTGCCCGGTAGCTCCAAGTCCCGCCCAGCCTCTTATATATTTTCCCTACTACCCCCTTTTTTTGTGCTATCTGATATTCGCTGTTCTGACGGACGTGCCATCTTTGTTAGGCCCCTTCTCCCTCTATTATATCACTCTTCTCTTATTCTTACGTTCGGTGCATGCGACATGAATTCGGGTCGGCGAATAGGTCTTTTGCTGGTTTTTTTTTTTCCCTGTCCCCCTGACTCACGCTCCCTTAGGTTTCACTCTCTCTTTAAGATGGCATTTAGCAATACTCCCCCCAGACCCACTAGACCCCCCTCGACCAAACAGCTGAATTTGTTTTGGTCGGTGAACTCCTCAATCGATTTCCCTCTCCTCCGAAGGGCTTCTTTCCAAATAAGAGACTCTCAGCCCCCTTCAGCAGGATTCCTGAGAGCAGTTATCTTTTCTCCTCTTTTGTACCCTTTGTGTTTCTTAGTCCCATTCATTAACTCTTCTCTCGTTGGGTTCTGCCCCCCTCCCTCCGAGTGACCCTTCTCCGAAGGTGACCCTCTGGCGGCGCCTGATTTGCGTAATTTCGACGCCCTCTCACTTTTGCGTCCCCCTGGTCGTTAGCGTTCCCCCCTTTCTTCAGTCCACTCCCCCCCTCTGCTTCCGCGCCTCCGTTTGCAGCCAATGTAGAAGGTCCCCCCCCCTTCCCCACCCTCTTGGATTTGAATTTCCCTATCTCTTTAAGCATTCTTTCGATCCGAAGCCACTCTCCCCCCGGTGTTTTTTTTTCCCTGCTGAGAAATGAATACTGAATTCCCTCCTCCTCCCCGCTTCTGTACCGCCCCGAATCCGCGAAGACTATTCCTACATTGTCGTCCCAGAGACTCCTTTGACCCCTCTGGATGTCTCCTTCTTCTAAGTGGACATTCAACCCACTCACCCTTTTAGGCTTCAAGTCCCAATCCAGCTGGATAAAGAAGCCGCCGACTGGTGTCGACCCTCTGTATTTTAATTCCCTTTTTCTGAAGACCTTGTAAGTACCCCTGGTCAGTTCCATAACTTAATTCGGGTCCCCTCTTCCGGACCCGTTCTCGATCGAGAGGGACTTCAAGCGGCCGCCAGAGGATGCTGTTCCCCCTGCAATGAGGATAAACAACCCTTTTGGAGGTTTGTTTCGTCCATCCTTTTCTGGCGCGTCTTTTTTAGACCCAATTCATGCTCCGACAGACTCAATTCAGCTACCCGCGACTGTTGCCCTGCGCCCCGTCCGCTCTGAGAAGATGCCTCCTTACCGTTGGAAACTTTCACCCTTATTAAGTCTTCCTCTTCTGCAGGTTTTGCCTTCCTCGATACCAATTTTGTTCCGCAGCAGGTGTTTTTCCCCTGTTACCCCTTTTCAGATAAAAAGTCCTTCCCTCCCCTGAATCCCTATTTCTGTTTGTCCCCGGCCGATATGTTGCGTGTGCGCTGAACCCCCTCCTTACGATGAGCTTTCATCTCCCCCCCTAGATTGTTCTTGTACTTGAGGAGGCTAACGAGCGGTTTTCTCTACCCCACATTCCGGTAACGGATGCGGACCTCCTCCTCAAGGTGTAAGCTATTCTTTTTATCTCCCCCCTTTTTACCTAATAATTGTTTTTTTGCAGGCTCTCTATATAGCAGCATATAGCCGTCCTTTCACGTTTTCAGAATAAGAGTTTCCCTTAACCTTCTTTCTTCGCTGACACCCTGCTATTCCCATAATCAATTCTGAAACCCCTCCTGATGTTGCGCGCGCCCCGCGCCAGGCCCACGGCGATGTGATGGGTCAAGAGCGATCCCACATTTCGTTCCCTCTCCCCCAGAGACCCCCTCCTCCTGAATTCGGGTCCTGAACTTTTTCTGCTTCGCAGGCCTGGTGTATCCGTGGGGCCAACACCCCTGTAGGACCGCGCCTCGGAAGCCTCCCTCTTTAATAGGATTTTTGACACGAAGATCCCTCGGCGCCGGTTCCGGAACGGTTCACGCGCCGGAGCGAGACGCGTTCTGCGACACTACCAAACCAGGGGTTTGGTAGAGTTCTCGAATTCTTCCGCCCCGTGTTGCAAAAATGTGGAGCGGCCGCCGAGCAAAATTTCTTTCTTCTTTCGAAAACCGAGGTTTTTCTTCCGGCCGGCTTCCCCAGGAAGGACCATTTCCATAGTTCTTCCCCCTTTGCTCCTCCTCGGCAAGCGGCCTCTGGAGTTGCGGGGAGGTCTCGCTATTTTGTTCCTCTTCCATTTAAAGGGCTTCCTCTTTTCCCCCTGAAAGGCCTCCCTTGAACTCCGGTCCAGAGGTGATTTCCCAAAGTCCCGTGCGTTGCCTTTCCCAGATGTCCTTCTTTCTCGGGGGCTGTCCAACTCGGCAGAGCGAACTCCCCCTTCGGTAGTGACCGTTGATTTTTTTGCCCGACTATTTGCACTTCTTCTTCTCCCGTAGGACTTTTTCTGCTTTTTTCCGCGACAGGGATCCAACTTGGGCCTTTCCTTCATCTCAGCGGACATTTTTGCCTTCCGAGTCTTTAGTTCTTTTCCTTCTGATAGACTAGTAGGAGTTGACCTCCATCCCTTGAACGTTCCGCTCGGCCGTAGGTCTTGCGGATTCCGAACTGCGAAAAGAGTAGGAGCCCTCATAAGCGTTTTTGTTTTTCTTCTCCTCCATCGAAGACTTTCCTCACCATGGGATCTAGGTTAGTAGACATAGCTATCCTTGGCCTTCTTCTCCCCCCAATAGAGAGATACCCCCACCGCTCCTCTCACCATCTGAGAAAGGGATCAACCCCTCTCCTCCAGGTGACCTAAGGATTCACCTCTCCTCCACACGGCCCACGCCGAGCGCTTCCGCACCCCGACGGTCTTTTTTTGACAAAGACCCCCTTTTGGTCTCCCTCATCCTTTCCTCCTGACCAAGTAAATGCCCCCAGTGCCCCCGCCGTCGCCGCGTCGATGGCGGCATTCCTGAGGAGGCTACAATTTCCCTCCTAAGAACTCGCCTTCCGAATGTTCGGCTAGAAGCCTACCTTAAGCCCACCGACCTCGGCGCGCAAGCCCCGATGCGGGCCTGAGCGCCACTGAAGGGAGAGAAGACCCCGCCGCAGTAAATAGACGCGTTGTTTTCTTTCTGGGTCTGTAATCCCTCCTCCCGATATATTATCCAATACTAATATTTTTTTGTTTTAGAGAGATCTCTCGGACGAAACCGCCCGCTTTCTAGCACTTAACTTTTCTCGGGCCCGGAATAGGTGTTCCCTTGCTCTCCCTCTTCAGTTCTTGCCCCTCCTTCTTATCTTCCAAGTCCTCTTCCCTCTCTGAGGCTGGGGCCCCCAGCCATCGGCCGCTCGGCGTCAGGGAATGGTCCACTCCTCTTTACTGGTCCCAGGCCTGCTCCCTCGAAGTCTCCAGCCTATCATGGGTCTGGGGCACCAATCCCCCTAGACGTGCATCCTGTGCCTCGGCCGTGCCCTTCCGCGGTCGTATGGTACAGCAGGCTCCTTCTCTCTTTGAAAGCTTTCTGATTTAAATTAGGTCATCAGGCTGATCTCGATGGGCGTTCCCCCGCGGCCGCCTCCTCGCAAACGAAGGTTTTCGTCTTTTTTGTCTTCGGCCTTCTCCTCCACCGAACCTACTCTAAGAGCTTAGTCCGCTTTGCCCTTGGCTGCCATATGTCTTTCCTGTTACCCCCCCTCACTTAACACCCTCGTTCCTGGTACTCTCTTTCCTAGTCTAGCCGCCTAATGTTCTATACCTCAACCGGTTTGTCGTCCTTATGAAAAGCCCTATTTCCTTTCCTATCTCCCCCCCGCTTTTCTTTCCTGACTGCGGAAGCCTACAAGATCCTGTGCCGCATTAGGTGTCATGCGGCCCACCTCTCTTAGCTCCGAAGGAGCAGAATTACAAGAAAAAGCTGAGTGCCTTCCCCTTCTAACCGGGTCCATCTTGAGCTGATACCCTCACAGGGCGAGGTTCATGCAACAGACCGATCCCCAAACCTTCCAGGAGTGAACTAATTTCCTATTTTCCCCCGCTCACGGACACCCTTGAGAGTCTCGCTATTTTCACCTCGGCGCTGCACGATCCGCGTTGGAACATGGCCTTTCTCCTTATTTTCCACTGTGTTTATTCTACCCCTCCTGTTGCTTGAGCCCGCTTTGAATTGCCCACCCAGAAGTTTTTTTTATTGCCGGGCGCCTGTTGAGGGGGGGTTCGCACTTGATGCTCTACTCTTCCGAGCCTCTTGAAATCAATCAATAACGTCCCCGTTCCTTCGGCATTCTTCGGCCGAGCTGGAGGCGTCTAGATCTAACTTTTCTGTGCGAAGAGGTTCCCTTTCTTACCACCCTTCCTGCTGACGTCCTGACCCGCCCTTCGGGGTCGTTCCTTGCATGTTGCGGACTCACCCATCCCCCCCGTAGTGGTAACGAGTCCTCCCTCCTTCCCCCGCTGGTCCCTCCACCCTCAAACATCGGTCTCGAGGGGCCGGCGTCCCGCAGTAAGTGTCCCTAAGTTCTTCTTCCCCTTCATCAAGGGATTTTGCTGTCCTATATATTTCTCCCTCATTTGGTGTTGTCTTTTTCTTTCGTCTATTTAGAAGCACATATCCTTATAACTTGAGTTTAATCGGCTCTACCTGTCTTTTGAGTACTCTTCCCCAGAGCTTACTCTCCTCGTGGACCACACCGCGCGCCCCGCCCCCGCGTCATTACTCCGAGGTGGGTCCTCTTCACGAACCTTGCTATCTCCTGGACCCCACCCGACCTTCACGATCTTTGCACATGGGGGTCATTCACGTTTATTGTGTTGATCCGCCGCCCCCACAACCTGATGCGCGCATCCCTTTTAGGGCTTCTCTCCTTCCAGAGACTTTTAATAGGCTTGAACTGTCCCCTCTTCATCTCCTGTCCCGTCTCCTTGCAATCGTCGCAGGATTCGCATCGAAGTGTGATGCCCCGCCCACGAAACAGGGTTGTTCTCCTCTTCCTTCTGCATTAGCCTGCCTTCCACCACCATGCCTTTTAGCGTCATGACACAGCTATCACCAGCTCAATGGGATGGCAGATCCTTCCCCGAGTACCTCCAACCTAGATCAGTCTTCCTGACCCACTCTGGTCATATTTTGCCTCTCGATCCTTGGCGCACTTCTCGACCGTGTAGTTCACGCGGCGGTTTAGCACATGACCTTCATTGAAGGACAGCCTTTCTATGATTTGCCCCCCCTAGCTCGGCGGGTGCTGTCTTTCTTGATCCGGTCACCGCGAGTGAGCTTACTCGTCGCCGAGTAGCCCCATCTTCCTTAACTTCCCCCTACCCCGGTGTCCCAGACCTCCCGCCAATGCCATCCTGGCGCGCGGATCTTGTCGGCTTCCCCTATCGTGCACTGTTCGAGGATGAACCATTGTTTATTTTTAATGTTCCTGCAGTACCCCTTTACCGCAGGCCGCGGTGAGGAGCTGCTCCGGATCGAATAGGCGGACGCGGCAACATTCGGGTTGGCGGTGGAAGTCGTTACATTGCTACCGCAGAACAATCTTTCAGGAGGATCGGATCCCGTTTTATTCTCTTGAAGCCGCCTCGACTTAACTTACGCAGGGGTCTTCGGCGGCCACGCTGCACTTTTCCTGACCAGAACAAATTCAGCTTCTTCCCAATATCCTCAAGTTACTCGCCCCTCCCCTGGTCCTTTTCAACCCCGCGCGCCGGGAAGCCGGGGGGACAGAGATGCCCAACGGCCGAGCCTCCGCCCCGCGCGAACGGCACTGTAGAGTATTTTTCCCAAACGAAACCTTTCTGGGATGCGTGACTCTTCGATGATCCACTTCCGAACGCAGAAAATCCGTCGCGAATCGCCTCGATGGATGGCGCCGCCAAAATGAAATAACCGACGTAATCCTTACCTCATGGGAGTTTTCTTCTCCCTCTTTAGAGCCCCCCCTCCAATCCGGCGATCACCTCAACAGATCCGTCACCTGAGACCGCGGAGAAGTATACGGGCGCGTCTGCCCAGTCAAGACCGGTTTGATGGATCTTTTTTTAGTCCCTCACTCGATGATACCCTATATTTATACAATTTTTTCAGGTTGTCTGTCTATCTTTGTCCGCGTTCGAAGACCCTTCGACCCAACAGTTCGATGAAGGCGGACCATAGGTCTGCATCCGCGCCATCCCGGGTTTTTCGTTTTTTCTTCATAGCAGGCATAGGCGTACCTCTCACTGAGGTCTCTATTGAAGTTGAATTGTCTGCCTTTGCCCATACTCCTCCTCCCGAGACCTCATACGAGAGGTTTCTCAGGATGATCTGACTATTAGCTCGGGTCTGGTTGCCAAAACATCCTCTACTGCATCCGTTCCGCTTACGTTTCTGCCGCTCACCCTGATCTTTCCTTTTCTGCTTATTGTCTGTAAGAAGGATTTTCTTAGGTCGCGGGGCAGGCCATGGAAAATGCGGCGAGTGTCGATTGGGGGGACTTTTTGGCTTCATATTTTTAATCTCTTACATCCGTTCCTTCTCACGCCCCACCCCCCCTTGTCCGTGAGTTGCAGGAGCCCGGCCAGCCACCGAGGACCGTCTCCCCCCCTCCCAGTGTGCCTTCTCACTTCGTGTTACATCCCTTGCAAAACGGTGACTTGAGCCGCGTCCGAGCCTCCTAAGATAGCCACTCCTCACCGCGCGTGGTTCGGGGAGCGGCGCTTGATTACGCATTAATCCTTGCCCCGCTTCTTTATCCAGCTTCCGGAGCCGACAAGATCCTTTTCTCCGAGTTTGCCCCTGAACCTCGACAGACCCCTGCCGGGAGAAGATTGGGACAGCCCGGGCGTTCTCTCCCTTTTTTCAAGTCCTTTTCGACACAAGCTCCCCCTGCACTCCTCTTGGCTATTTTGGTCAAGTGCCCTCGACTTCTGCCTGCTGTATGCTTCAGTCGGCGGAATACATGCCTGTTTTTTTTTTTTTTTCTGCTAAGTTTGATCCTTATCTAGGATTTCATACCACTATGAAGTGTGCGTGATGCTCGGAGACTGGCCCTGCCATCCACGATTGTTAGCAGAATGGTGATGAGTTCTTGGTAAAGGACGACAGAATTGTTAGCCCCCCCCCCCCCCCCCCCCCCCCCCCCCCCCCCCCCCCCCCCCCCCCCCCCCCCCGCATTACCGTACACCTGTCGGATCACTTCTGATGCTATCTCTAGAGCCTTTTCTTCCCCTGCCCCGGGTCCCTTACGGCCTTCAGCTTCTTCTTCAGAGAAGAGTACCCCCCCGCCGCTCCAGGGCTGTGCGCACAGTCTTTTTTGAAACGCTGGATACACAGGCTTCATGCACCAAATTCCCTTGAAAAAGTACCTTGCATATAGGTCTCAGTTTCCTCCTAGTTGACTCCGTGACGATAACCCATGGCGCGGCGACTTCCAACATAGAGGTGGTCCTCGGTATGATGCCCCCATGGTCTAGTGCCCATTTTGGTAAGATTTTCCGGACCGCGGAAAAAGTGATCTGATATCTATCTTCTTCTCTCTTCCC
>Ga0179591_1374566_pt1 | contig 12468 bp, 10 predicted proteins | sample CZOMad2_1_08_16f_FD_182891 | JGI IMG/M metagenome (GOLD analysis project Ga0179591, IMG submission 182891) | Vadose zone soil fungal communities from Angelo Coast Range Reserve, California, USA - CZOMad2_1_08_16fungal (PacBio error correction) | ecosystem: Environmental > Terrestrial > Soil >... | reverse complement strand
GATTAACGGATCCTAGCAGTTTGACTTTAGCTTTTTTTTTACTTGGCTTTTTTTTTTTTATGCGGACGGAACTCCACTTTTTTCCGCCGGAGACGGTTAGGTTAGGGACTGCGTCCATTCTTAACCGTTTTTTGGCATGTAGTTTCCCAATAGACGATGGGTTTTTTTAGAAATGGTGTCTAGTCCAGCGCGCTTTGATCTGCGCACGTGTTTCCTCCGGACAGTCTTTTCTCAAGTTACTTCCCCGAGGGCTTTTGAAGGTGTTTTGACGTTTGGTGCCCCCAATCGGAAAGCTCTCATTTTGGGAGTGTTTTCCAGGGTTAGCCGAATATGTCGGCACGTGAGCGTCTGGCCCTCCGTAGTATTCGTGTGATCCTTTCCTGAGGAATTCCTTTTTTTCGCTCCGGGTGGCCTTTCCTCAGTCTAACCCTGGTTGACGCCGCTGACGCCTTTCCGCTGGTTGTATACTTTTCAAGGTTCGAATGCGTCTTTTTTTAGACCACCTGTCGCATCTCCGTTTGTTTTGCTTAGAACGATGGAATGATCCAGCGAAAAGGGTGTCCCCCAGATCCGCAATCGCGTGTTTTTTCTTTATGAAATTTCCCCACAACTGCCCTCCATCGGCCCTTGATTACCTATACCGATCTACGAGACCACAACCCCTTTCCCCCTCCCTTGGGTTAGGCCCCTAACCAATATAGTGACTACCACACGCGGCGCGAGGCTCCGGGTGTATAACGGTCCCCCCTGCTCAGCCGTTTCCCCCCGTTCCCTCCACCGGCGAGTTTCCGAAAAAGATCATGCTCCCCCCCCCCACCGTTGGACCGATTTTCGGACTGTGCGACGTTGTTTCCCTCTTCGCCCTCACCGACCTGAATTTCTTACCCCGTTTTTTTTTTCAGGCGTTGGAGCACCATCCTCCCGCGAAGTCCAGATGAATCACACATTTTCCTTTTCCCCTTTGTCGCGACCTTCGTTTGAGTGAGACACGGCTTGCAAGTTGTTTTCCTTGACACAACGATTTGTAGGTTTTTGCCTTCTTTTTTTCCTTTCAGCTGCGGTTTTTCCCGAGACCTGACCAGGCGTTGTTTTAACCTTACTGCGCCACTTTGAGAGCTCGACGTTCAAGTAGAGCAGATGACCTTCAAAAACGTGGTCCCTCTTCGTGTCCGTTTTTCGAAGTTATTTAGTGAACTTTTCGTAAGTTTATCCTTTTTTCCCTTCGTCTTCGCGTCCCGTCTGGAAGAAGTCTCTTCAGTCGGTCCGGACCATAGATAGGCGCCTGTGCAGAGACACTTTTAACCTGGGTAGATGGACCCTCCCTTTTTTTTCTGATCTGTCGTTGATTGAAACGTAAAACTAAGATTTGTCCCCCCCCCCCTGGTCACAGCGGATTTACAGCAATTCCGAGGTGGGACAGAACGTCCCGGCCTTTTGAAGATCACCTCTCTAACTTGAAGGCCGTCCCGGTGGCTATTCATGATACCCTCCCTGCCCGAGAGGCTCACGGATCCCAGCAACGCAGGGCGCTGTGAGTGGGCTTTCGTTTCTGTGGCCCACAGTGGTGTTTGCATAGGCAGTTAGAACTTGCCGGAAGGAGACCCAAAGACCCTCTCCAAGAGACTTCTCTGGATCGGCAAGAGTGCTTCCCCCCTCCCCCTTTTTTTTTTCTTTTTTTCTTTCTTGCGTGGCGTCCGACCTTTTTCTTCTTTTTTTCGGATCCCCTTGTTTTCCAGTCCCCCTCTTGATGATTAGACAGGCATTCCCAAAGCGTGGGACCCCTTTCTCACTTTTTCCCGAAGCCCCTTTCAGCCCTTCCTCGTTTTTCATCCATCTCCTCCTTTGTAAATTTTTTGCCTATAGGTGTGATGATATTGATCCTCCCCCCCTCTGGCATTAAAAAACCCTTCTTCTTTCCTTGTGCTCACCTCCAGCTCGGGAAGCCTTCAAGGAAAAGATGGAAACTTTTTTGCGAAACTTTTCTTCCTTGGTCTGCCTTGGACCACGTTGCCCCTTTCCGTCGGTGATTTCTATTTTTTCTTAGAGATCTCCTGCTTCTTTTCTTTTTTCCAGTCGGCAAGCAGACCAACCCTTGATTTTTTTTTTGAAAGTCAGGTCATTCCTCTGTCCTTATCGCGCTGAGCTCCGTACTTCGGGGCCTAGTTTCGACTGAGGGCTTTTTCCCATATAAGTTCAAAGAGTCTTCCCCCCTTTCTCCCTGAGTCAAATAATATCAGGTGTCTTGCCTTCTCTCAACTTTCTTGGTAACTAATGGTTTTCTCCCCTTTAAAGAATTTACGTTCAACCTCCCCTGTGAATGACAAGATCCTCAAGTGCTCTCCCCGCCATCCGAGGGGCCGGGGGGCAGTTATGCACGGCATCTTTCTCAATTCCGATCGTCACTGTTGAGATTTGCTGATGGCCCCCTCCCCGTAATACTAGATATCTGCAAACCCCCCACAATTTTGCATCCTCCCACTCATCTCGACCTTTTGATTAACCTTTAAGGCTTCTCTGCTGTTGTAGTGATACTTCCCTGAACTTTTACTAGTTCCCACCGCGGCCCGGGATTCCTCAGAGAGGTCTGTCTCTCCACATCCCGAGTGATGCCCCCCCTTCCTTTGAGTGCTTCGATCGCGTTTCCCCTACCTTTCAGCAAGCTTGTCGTCTTTTCTAACACAAGGATGCAGGTACCAGCGGTTTCTATAAAGTCCTTACCCCCTTGCGGGAAGTATTCCCCTTTCGAGTCACTATTTAATGACCCTTGATGACTTTGTCCTCTTCCCAATCCACACCTTTTCGTCCGTGGTTTTGGAAAAGCTCACTGTTGTACCTGCACATAACCACTTCTCCCCTCTTTCTTCAACAGCGTGGGGAAACAAGTATTCTTTTAATTTCTCCTTATACTGAGATTGGCGCACTTGAGCGGTCTCACCCCTAATTGGTAGTCTCACCCATCTTCCCCCCAGGATCAGCGGCCCGTTCTGTGTTAAAATTCTTGCAAATAATTCAATTTAAAGGGCACTCAGATTGATCTTTAGTCTCTAAGTTCCCCCTTTCCTGTGGAGCTTTCCTCCCTTCCTTTCCTTTTAGTCTGCGTATTTAATAGCCCCAAAACCAATTTTCTCTCTGAGTCCACACGATTGGCGAAAAACTCTCCCCCCCCCTGCGAGTTCAGCAACGGTTGGGAATTATTGTTGACTTCCGTCTCAATGTGGCCGGTTACTTTTTGGCGTCTCCTCAGGTTACCGTAGCCTCCCCCTTCTAGAGGGGTGTTCATTACGTATCAAACAGGGGGTTAGTTTCTAGTGTGGGATTGTCAGGAGTTTATGATTTTAGCCATGCCTGTGTTAACCCACGATTGCCTTGTTTATAACTTGAATCCCCTCCTTGGGCAATCGGATTTCGAACTTATTTCCTCGGAAATCACGGCTACTCCCCCCGGAATCCTACTGGTCTGCGTCACTCCCCGAAGCAAACCCATTCAGATGGTAAATTTTAAATCTTCCAAGAACCCCCCCAGTCTGTTCACTAAGGGCTCCTGACGGCAACCCCTTTTAGTCAATCACTGAGAAGGCCCCCTGTCAAATCCTCCCCCCCTTTTCCTTCCTTTAATGACAGTACGGCGCCATTCCGCGATTCTAAGACCATACCGAACCGCTTGATATCACGCATCTCCCTTCCCGAGCCCACCGAACACAACCGGCCCGAGCCGTAGACCCGTCCCTTTTCAAACCGTGCGGCAGATCCGCCTCTTCAACCCCGGTCATTTCCCAGGATTCCTGCCATTTTCACTAATACTGCTGGTACCTGGACGCAGTCCCCCTTCCCGGTCGCAGAGACTCCTGCCAGAAATTTTTTCTCCCTCCCCTTTTTGTACCAGGCCCTCCCCTCAAAGTAAAAAGAGACGTAACTTTTGTTCTTCTATCCGATGGTGGCCCACCGCGATCAGTTCCCCTCCTGGAACTATTTTCCTTCCATTGACCAACCTTTTTCCCTTGTGCACCGCACCCAATAACGGTTTCCCATATATCTCTTTTTTAATAATCGTTGTTCCTTTGTGAAAAGCAAATTGTGGTGCGTGCCACCTTTCCAGAGAGGTGTTTTTGGCCCCGGTTACAAACCCCCTCTTTTCCCCGTTTTTTGACGAACTTGATAGCTTGGACGTCTCATTCCGGGCAGACACTCTTTTTGGTGAAGGTTCGCCCGGTTAGGGTTAAGTTTTTTTTTTTTTGGTATTAAATCTTCGAACAGTAGTGCGGTTGCAGTCTTCCTTTAGCTTTCCTTGGTTTATAGACCTCCTCCAGTACCCGAAGTCTCTTTCAAATTAGGCGCCCCCCCCCCCCTTCTCAAGTTTTTTGTCATGAGCATAGTTTCCTTGTAGAAGAGGATTTCTGCACTTTTTTTAGACGTCGGAACTTTTGTGCCGAGGATTCCTGAAGTTGTAGTGACGGTTTGGTGACCCATCTTTCCTTTTTTCCCTAATATGTTGGCCGGGGCGGTCTCCTCCTTTGTCTAGCGTATGTCCACAGTGACGCCTCCCTTAGTATTCTTTTTGATTTGACACCGGTTCCCTCCTCAGATCACGGTTTCTTCCCCTTCCCTCTTGGTTCTTTATGCGGCCGCAGGGGGTGAACCATGGTGTATTTCTGACCAGATGTCTCCCGTTGAGTTGGAGTAGAATTTTGTTTCATGCCCGGATAGGTTGTCCTCCCGATGGCTAATAATCCGTGACCCTTTAAAGTGTCTGTCAGCAACGAGGGCCCCCCTTAAATTTCGCAACTCCCCCCCATCTTCATCCCTTTTCGACGATTCATTCTCACAAGCTAGCCAATATTGATGTGCTGACGCTCCAAGTTCCCTTAGTTCTCGTATGACGAGTTTAGCCCGGGCTTTTCTAAACGGTTCCCCGTCGGTGCGTTATTACCGTTTTTTTTGAACCACAACTTAACACAGTACTATACCTTAATTCCGACACACCGTGATTGAATCGAGTGACTTTTTTCTTTTTTTTCTCCCCCGTGATGTGCCGAGCGTCCTTACCTGTTTTGGGTGAGATTTCATATAAGAACTCCCTTGCAGATGCCGTGCGGCTACCTCCCCCTTAACGGAAACGTTTCGCTGCCTACCTTGGAGTGCGCCTTGGCCTTCCCTTTTTCCTTTTTCTCCAAGCCCGCTTTTTTTTCCATTTTCGGTTCTTCACTAGGACGGCTCCAATTCTGACAACGGTCCAGGGTCAATACCTTCCACCTGGGCTCTCTAGGATGACTCTTCTACTAACATCGACGGGTCCGCTTTCGTGTTACTATAGCCTTTGTCTTTTTTCTGCCCTTTTCGCCCAGTCTTTTCCCCGACAGTTTTTATAGCCTTCTTTTCTCGGTTTGTCCCTTGGACCCTGGCATAAGTTTTCTGGACCATAGTGATCGGTTTTGTTGTGAAGACACTTCCTTTCCCCTCCCCGTTGGTGGACTGGATCGTCCCGCTTTTTTTTTACTCTTGTCGTGCCCCCCCCTCTTCCAACCACCCCCCCCCTATTATTAGGGCCCCTCGATAGACCTGACGGAAGCTTTTTTTGAATCCCGGCCCTTCACGAGATGCACCTCCTCTCCTTTTCTTGGGCACGGTGGATTCGAGGGCCGTTTGATTGGATACTACTTTTCCTTCTCAGACCTTTCACACAGCGGGAGCCGGTGAGTGGGTTTCAGGTTCCTAGTGGTGTTTTCTCCGACGATAGCAAGTCCATTCCCTCCCGCCCTTTTTCCCAAAGATAACGACCACTTCTGCAACCCCCTTTAGTGATGATGAAGCGATTCTTTCATCGTTTCCTCCCCGGGGTAGGGCGAGTGGCTTGAGCCTAATGCCTTGAGGAGCACTCTTGCAGTTTTTTGCGTTTTACTCCCGTCTTTTGTCTGATGGAACTCCCCTTTTTTGCTGCGACCCACGATCCACTTTAACCAAAAGTTTTAGATGATCTTTTTATCCCTTCTCTTTTCTTGTCGGCCGGTTTGCATCGGCCGCTGTTATTCCAACCACACCCTCCTTAGGACGGTCCCAGAGACACCTACCTCCTCCTTTGCCGTCCCGCTGACCCTGACTCTCCGGAAATCCCCTCGATGTTCGAATGAAAGTACTTTTCTTTTGCTTGCGCCAAGTTTGCACCCCGTCCCGCACTGCTTATAGTTCCTTCCTCCTTTTTTTTTCTTTTTTTATCCCCCCTTTTTTTTTGTGGGGTTGGTTTTGGGCGGTCGGCCTGTTGCCCCCCCGTGGTAGTGCAAGAATGAACAAGGCTCACCTCTAACGCTTTAGTGCCACGGTTTACCCTGAAGTATCCTTCCAGTAGAGCTGATGGAGGTGCTCTTTCGAGTACAATCGGGTGTTGTTGATCTTTCGGTTTCCTTCCTTTGCAAGATCCCAATATCCCCTCTAACTTCGGCATGTCGATCTTGGAGTCAAAAAATCCCGATCAGCGTGCTGGTTCAGCCCGGGTTTCTCTTAGTTGTTCCCCCAGCACACCCACCCCACACCTCCAAACTGATCTAATAATTCATCCGCCGTTGACGTTAAACCTCCAAACTGATGAACGAATGCTCCCACAATCTTCAGTAACAGCTCATCCCCCCCCCGTCTGAAGTCAGGACACCCCCCTTTCCCTAACTATGGGCGATCCCGTTGTAGTTCACTTTGATGTTTTTATGGAAATACTCCTTGCAACGTCCAAAGGACCTTCTCACTCAAAGGATCCTCCAGCTTCCGTGAGACGTTTCCTCCCCTGATTTTCCTTTCTGAATGATCATTAAAGGACTCGACTCCACGTGCTCCCGTTTTTTTTAATTATGGTGAGTCTGCTCCATTGCTGTCTTCCAACACTGATTCAGCTTACGCCGTCTCTCTTTCCCTACACCTATTTTTACCGCACCAGTGTTCTTTGTCCCCCCCCCCGAAAGGATAGCCGGTACCCCCAGAGTTCGACCCACTCTTGAGTGGGGCACCCCCTGATCCCGAATCATGGCCCTCGTCCTTTCCGTGCTGTACGTCCCCCCACGTCCCCGTTCCTTCTTTCGTTTTTTTAACCTGCGCTACGGCCCAAACCACGGAGTTGACATCTCCTTAAGCGTGACCAGTTAGTAATTTTCCGAGTCTCGCTGAACGTCTCTGTTCTCTCCACGTGCCGTCCCTGATTTCCAGGTTGTTCCCTCCTCACCACCGCGTTTACGTCCGTACGACGTTCATTTAACCAAATATTGTTTTTTCCCCTTTTCACCTTCCACGCCGACGCATAAATCTGATTGTAGGATCGTCCCTCCCAATGGTTTGAGCATCTTTCTTTCGCGGCGGCGTCTGTTGAGGCTCCCCAACTCGCTTGTTCGCCTTCAGGCTCGTCACTCCTGGGTGATGGCGAACCCACACCACTACAATGACCTTTTTTTTTTTCCTTTATTTTGGTGCTTGTTCTTTTCAGTTGCTTCCTTCGCACCATTGCGTTATTCCACAGCGAGATCCCCGCCTTGGCGGGTATTCAAACTCTGGTTTTTTCTTCTTTATGGCTACCAACTGGTTTTCGGTATGATTCGCTGATCTCCTGCTTTATGAACCCCCGATGGTCGTCGTTTGAAAATTCCCTTGCCCTCTTTATTGCTGCCCTTTCCCCTTCTTGCAACCCTGGTTTCCCTTCCCCCTATTTCACGCCCTCAGCAGGTTCTCATTGCCCCGCAGCCTCGGCACCATCACCACCCCTCCCGCGGCACCGTTCCCAGCGGCCCGGCAACTACACCCCAGGCTTAAGCTCCGGCATCCCTTCCACAGGCTTCGCGAAAGGAAAGACGAAGGCTTTTCCTCCTCCCACCCGATAAAACTTCCTCCTTCGCCCTCCGTCAGTCACGGCCGACGTTTCAGAAAAGGTCCTTAAACTCCCCCGACAAAATCAGCGATTAACCGATTGTCACCCCCTGCGACAAAAGGAAGAAATCCATTCTCCTTCCCGTTAGACCCTCTCCCTTCCAACCCCTTTTGTCAGTCCTCCTTATTGAAAAGGCATTTACCTGACCCTTTTTTACGCGCCCCACTCATTTTAAAATACGACTGCTGTACCTCAAAGTTAACCTGTCCATTAGATCCCCACCTCCCCCTCCTTTTGTTGTGGCCAGTTTACTACCACGACACAAAGTAAATCTTCCAACCGCGATTAACCGTATGACTTCTCCCAGTGTATTCTCTACTTCAAATCGTTTCACCCCCTCCCTCACGTGATTGTGGTTCCAAATGGCCACCAATCCCATTTGAACACCACTCACGGATGTCCTTTCCCCATTCTTTCTTTCTTTTTTACCATACTCTCCTTTTTTTTTCGTAGAGGTGAACCATTCAGTCCTTTTTGTTGACCTTACATCCTTTAGAGGGTTACTTTTCCCCCCCTTCACAAGGGAAAGAACCTGATAGCAACATTCTGGTCCTCTTTCCCTTCTTTGCTGCACTCGGGTCCGGTTTGTTGTTTTTGATCCTTGTCAGTTTTTCTTCGGGAATGAAACCTACGGCTCCCCCCTGTTTTACTTAGGTAGGTAGCGGTTTTCTGAGTAATTTCCCATCATTGTATTGACCTTTGTCAGGCCCTACCTTTTCGTTTCCTTTCTTCCCCGCCTTGAGTCGCCGAGCTTATCGAAAGTTGGTAGGCGGGCCTTCTTTTCCCTGTCCAATCGAGTCGTTGTTTGGTGGTCCAATAGGGAAGGAGATCGCCCTTTCTTTTTTTCCCTTTTCTTTTTTTTTTTTGATTGTGGGTTTGCGTCTTTTGGACCTTTCCGTCTGGATCGTGGAATTGGTAGGAGGTAAGTTTCGGTCTTGCCGGTTCCCTCTTTCAGCGGTTTTTCGATGACGGCCGCGTAGTTCCCTCTTGGTCTCCTTCCTCTGATACGTTGCCCGGGCTGGTAGAAGGTTTTGCGATGCTGGTTCCTTCCTCCCTTGTTCTAGTGGTGTTTCGTTTCTGAAGACTTGACCTTTTTAAGAAGCAAGACAACCGAGGGCCCTTTTTTTTCTGACAAATTTAACGAAAAGTCTCCCTTTGCATCGGTGTGCTGACTATTCTCTCAGTCCCCCCATCGATCCCCCCAATAAGGGTAGTCCCCCGACCTCCTTTTTGCACCAAGATTTATGCCACCCTCCCCCCGAGAGGTAAGCTATTTTCCAAGGCCAGGTACTGCCCTTACCCGCCCCGTCGAGCTTCTAACCCCCCGATACCTGATAAACGGCCTCCCCCCACCAGGTGGGTTTGCTGGGTGAATAGGCCTTGTGAGATGATTTGTATTCGCCATTTCCCCCGGTTCGGACGAGCGGAGGCCTCCCAGTGTTGGTTGCGTGTTTTGGAGACCTCATCCCTCCCTCGCCTGAAGCCTTCTGACAACCTTTCCTTCCCCTTCAACACGTGTCGGCGGCCTCTCTGACTTTGAGGCAGTTGACCCTTTCCCCCCTGCGTTTGTCCGGTCGTGCGTGATCCTGCGTCGGATGGATTCCTTTTTCCCGTCGGCAATCCTTCGCAACCTAGCTCCTCCGTGGCGGATAGAGCTGTCTCTTAACCCTCGTAAGGGTCCTTTCCTGGTGCCTCTGCTCGGCGCCTGGTTTTGATGTCCGTAGCCCCCGTGCGGTTCCCCAGATTTATGACGTTTTCCTATGGTGTCTGAAGTATTCACGTCCGTAGGGCGGCCTCTTATTCGTTCCGTGCTCCCTCCCCCGCGACTTTTGGGGACTGGTATCTACTTTTTTTCCCAGGATTAATTTCGTTCCTAGGTACAACCGCCTCGCCGGGATCGGTGACCCTCCGGCAGAAGCCCCTTTGTGTTTTTCATCAATGTCCGTGTCCTTCTCCAAGACCACCTTCAGGGCCTTTGCGACTGTGCCGTTCCTTTCCGTCCTCAATGCCTCCCTCGCGGGCTCAAGCTTGCCCCTGTCCCCCCCTCTGAAGAATGATTGGGAGAGGGTCTTTGGGCACGGTGTTTGCCCTAGAGGTGGCTTGCATCCCTCAGCAGATGTTTTAAAAACGATGAACGACCACGGGCTCGACCACTTGATGATGATCGATGATGTCGTGCCCTTGTTGCCCCAAACAGGGTTTGAGATTGGCTTTCTCCTCCGCCTTGAGGAGGCACTTCGTCATCATTGGGAGGTACAAGTCCCTTTGTTGCTCCTGTCTAGATAGGAACCAAGGAGGTGCCCAGATCCAGTGTCGCCGATTTCCAACTTATCCTCTGTGACTCCAAAGCTGCCCCTCACGTCTTATAGGTGGTTCTTTCCTCCCTTGTTAGACGGATTCAACACATTCTTATGATTCTCACTCAGATTCTCAAGTCCTGACAAGAAATAGGAATTGGCCATCTCTGTTCGCACTTTCAGTTTTTTCTCCCCTCCCTTTCCCCTTTTAAGACGCACGATGCCGGCTGTGTTATATATCCCCTTTATCTGTTGTTTTCTTTCGATACGCCGGCATCGCTGGTCCTTCCTGGTCAAAGTGGGCAGCAGACCAAGGACAAGTTCAGTAGTTGCAATGTCATGTGTCCAGGCTTTTCCCCCCCGAAGCTGGTAGGTTTTCGACTTTTCCTGAATTTTTGTGTTTTTTTTCGGCAGTTGGACAGCTACCTATACAGTCAAGAATTCGTTCCACCCGTCTCTTGGTCCAAGATGAATCGTTCTGGCTTTTTCCCCTTCCCACAATGTGCCGTGGTCCTCCTCCCTTTTTTTAGTCCTTTCTAATCACCTTCCAGAGACGCTTGTTCCTTCAAACTCCCAATGCATGATTCTCATAAGGATTCGTAAATCTCCCGCCCCACCTGGTTTTTTTCTTTTTCCCTCTGTTCTCCTCGATTCCAATTCTGGGCGATCCCGGTTTAATGCATACCGGTTTTCTTCTCATCCCGCTATAGCCACCCAACTTCCAACCACCCCCCCCCTCTCACCACTCACCTTCTCGATTTTTCAAGTATGTAGAGGTCCTTCTCTATCGCCAACGCCCCCTTCCATGATTTGACAGTCTGGCTTCTCGCACGACCAGTCTCCCACCGGCTCAGCTTTGCAGGTTAGATAGAGGTGCCCCCCTTAATTGCATTCTTTGTACTCTTTTGTCTGCACGACACTTCTCCTTCCCTCCCAGAGGGGAACCCCCCCCTTGTAGTTTGCTTGGTTCGCGGCCACCTTACCGAATTTCACCCTTTCCCTTGAAGTGCCTTTCTCCTTTTCCTTTACGATCCATCCCTTAGCAAGTTATGGAAAAAATTTGGTATACAGGCATAACCCCCAACCAAGCCGCAGCTTCCCTTCTTAACCATCTCTGTTTTTTCCTTTTCTTTTCCAAGTTTTTAGAGAGCTGCATTCCTCTTTCTGAATGCCTTTTTTAAACGCCTGGGTCCCTTTTTCTCTGGAAGCTTGACTTTCCCCCTTTACGGCATCCTTCCACTAGCTGCCTTTCCCTGCAAGCCTTCCAGGTTGCACCAACTAGATTGCTCTATCTAATGACAAAGTCGCCGGGCGATCGTCAGTTTCCCTTTCGGGGCGGAGGCAACGCGACCAAAAATTCGGCGAGAACGGTGACCGAGAAAAATTAATGAGTTAAGACGTTTTTTTTTTTTTTACCCTTATGATATTGGTGATCGCTCAGTTTGCCCGGTTTCAGGTGTTTTTCCTTCTCCAAATGCAGTAGTAACCAGGCTCACCATAGGTTAGGGTTCCCCTTTTCCAATTCTTTTCTTCTTCTTTACCCAATTGCCGGGATTTTTTCGGTTTCTGCCTCCTGCGGGTTGAAACCATCTGTAGCCGTTTTGAATTGAAGATGGGTCTTTCTTCCCCTTTCCCCAAACCCCTGGGCGGCTTCTTCATCTCTGGTCTACAACTGAACCTTCCCTGTCCTCAGTCCCATCCACTTCTACGACGCAGGCCAAGTCATGAGTCAAAGCCACTGTTAACGCCCTTCCATCCCTTCCTTACCCCGGTTTATTAACCGGCACTCTCCGGCCTATCCACTCCTTCCGATCAGACTCTTTCGCCAGTACGGCGTACTTGACCCCATCTACCCGTTCCCCGCTCCCCCAAGACTCCACTCCGGCTGATAGAATTAAAGATTGGACCAAAAACACCACTCCCCCCCCCCTGCACATCACTTAACAACTTCGAAAGAGGCCGTCTACCCCCGTGTGCAGATACTAATCCCTTTCACCATCCCCTTTTCCCAGACCTCTTGCCTTTTTCCTCTTCCTTGTATTTGTTTTAAACGGGATTTGTATTCAGCAGTATAACGTCCCCTTCGTACCGACTGAACCAGCCCACGTGGTCCGTTTTCCTTTTGCCAGCAGCAGAACACCCCCCCTAAAGCAAACTCTCCCCCGTCCCCTATGTCCGGATCCGCTTATTCTATGGTTCCAACTTTCGCCCTAGGTGACGAGTTTCATGCCACCTTTGCCACCCCCTCCAGTTTGTCAAGAACCCCCATGTCAC
>Ga0179591_1216615_pt1 | contig 12468 bp, 16 predicted proteins | sample CZOMad2_1_08_16f_FD_182891 | JGI IMG/M metagenome (GOLD analysis project Ga0179591, IMG submission 182891) | Vadose zone soil fungal communities from Angelo Coast Range Reserve, California, USA - CZOMad2_1_08_16fungal (PacBio error correction) | ecosystem: Environmental > Terrestrial > Soil >... | reverse complement strand
CCTCTGAAAAACCCCCCACGACATGCTGACGTCCCCTCCGACTCCCTCCGTTCTTATGACCACTCCCTGCAAAAATGAACTTTCCCCCAATCCACTTTGGCATGCCGCTCAAATTTTCACCCCCGCTTTTAGTTTGTTTTCTTCATGAGTCATTTTTTTTTATCCCATTGTTACAATGCTTCCTATAGGGATTTTTCTCTTTTAGTTTTGAATTTTTACATTCAGATTTTATTGGCTTTCTGACCCTTTCGAACCTTCTCATAACTGAACCCCTTCCCCTGACTCTCTGTGACCCTTCAACCGTACCCCTTCAGATCCGGCTGCTTTTTGGTTTCATCACACGGAATCTCCCCCTTCTCGGGCCTCCTTTTCTGCCATGAACTCGGCCAACGCTTTCCCTATTCAGGAGGTGGACGGTTTTTACTGCTTCCCCATTCTCTTTTTTCGAGTCCTGTATTCGTCACCTATGATGCTTTCGTATTTTCCTCTAATTTTCTTAGGATTTGCGCGATCCTGGTCCCTCTCCGTGGTTACTCTATTGCACGAGGGGAGGCCCCCAACCGTTTGCCACGCAAACTCGTTGGCGATTTTTTTTTGAATTTCTTTCTCTTATTGTCATCAACACTGCTCTTTTGCCCCTGACCTTTCTCGTTTTTGGTTGACCTCGCCCAATGTCTTAGGCTTCCTGCCGAAAGTCCTGTCTTAGACTCAAAACCCTGGCGTTGGATTGATGACTCCCCCGCTTTTTTCGGATCAGTTCCCCCTCGCAATTTGGCGCCAAAACTTCGCCTTCTCGTACCCCTCCCCCCCGCTCCGTGTTTACGACAGCTCTATTTCCTTTTCCCTCGCTTTTTTGATCCCTTCCTTTTGCGTTGCCTTTCTGTCTCTTGTTTTTTGCAGGGACAAAAAATGGAATTGTAACCGACCCCCTTTTTTCCGATTCCCCCGTTCGGGGCAGCTCATGCCCTCACCAGCTTTTTTCGATTCGTTCCGAGCGAGTGTTTGGTCGTCTTCGAGCAAACCCCTGACGTCCCCTTTTTTGGTTCCCTTCCCTAAACAGTGACCCTGCACTTTTAACCACCCCCCCCCCCCCCCTTCTGGATTTTCCCCCTCTCTCCTGGATACACAGCGCGCCTTTCAGTTTTTGTTACCTTTCCCCGATTTCCAGCTCGGTTCCCTCCCCAACGATCTTCCCGCATTTCTTTTTTTTTGATTGATTTTTTAGTTTGAACGGAAAAAGCCCTTAGTCTTTGAGACGGCCAGCCAAAAAATCATGTATTTTCGGATGTGGTTCTTTTTTTCGGATTCCCGCCCTGATGCACATTCGCTCTCAAGCGTTTTCAGTCTGTTCGTCTTTTTCTCCCATCTCGCTTTGATTTAACTTTTTCCCTATGTAAAATCCCATTAAATAATTTCATTTCCCGCAGGCCCCCAAAGTCCTGCGAATTCAGATGATTCCCGGATTTTTCAACCAAACCTTTTGAAAGTGTTCAAGTCCCTTCAGAAGAATACCATTCCTTCTATCATTTTGACAGTCAGAAAACATCATTTTGTAATTTTCCGCCTCGAGCCTCAAGTATCGGGATTCTACAGAAGGAGGACCCTATCACCCCCATTGCTGTTCATACCCTGCTATGAATCCTTTTTTCGACCTGCCTCCGACCGATCGTCGGAGCGACCAAGGGTTACGGCACCTCTGATGATGCGATTCCTCCATCGGAGATCGTTTCATTACCCCCACTCCTCCCCTTTTCCTCGTCCAACCCGGCGACACGTGTTATGCATTTCGTCTAGTGTTCCCCATTAAGCGTATGTTACCCGAGTTCTGGCGAAATATTTCCCTTACCCCCTGAATCAGACGGCATTTTCACCTCCCCTTGCCCTCCGACACGGTTTTCCAAATTTTCTTAGAGAGCCTCTTAAGAGAGCTCTTTACCAAAATGTCACCGTTTCCCCCAATGTTTTTTGGCTATGCTTACCCTCCCCCCATGGACACACCAAACCCCAGAAGATTGCACACCTTTTCATGCAACGGTGGTGTTGCGTGTGGATAGTCCAGCCCCTTCGTTTCTTTTGCGCCCTTGGCTCGAGCGGGGTTGCCTTTCCGGGCGGCACGAAGGTTAGAATTTTGGTCGGTTACAATTGGCAATCGATTTCAAAGCGGGCGGGTCATAGTAGGTGAGGTCCAATCGCCCCAAGGATCCGGTTGGACGTGTCCCTTTTGGCTTCTGACCCCTCTCGAGTTTCCACTCCAAAGTAGATTTTCCACTTCTTTTCCACTCACTCTCTTCATTTGCGGTGATTCCTTTCCGATCTTTTTTTCGGCCTACCCCCTTTGAGACCATTTTCGGATTGCCCCAAATTTCCTTGCCTGAGGATGCCGTTTGCGTTGGTGATTGCGCCTCGGGTACCCCCCCCCCCCCGCACCCCAGACGCACCCTGAAACGGTTAATTTGAAGTCTTTCAAGTTTAGTCATGAGGAACTCCCCCCCCACAATTCTGGGTGCCCAACTGTCCATTCTCTCGTTTTGTACAATGTTCGGATTGGACCCCCCCCCCCGCACAGTCCAACCCGCCACAGAGCCAGATCCGTTTTCCTTCTTCTGGTTTTGGTTTTTTCTTGTTGTATTGTCAGTTGCTTACCATATCTATAGTTCGTTTTCAACTCCGCCCCAAGTTTCTTTCCCCCTATCAAGTTCCCGTTTCCTTTGCTCCTTTCTCAACGCCCCTTCTCTTACTTCTCATCGACGACGACGCATGGTCCTGTTCATCTTCGCTTCACGGTCCCCCCCTGCATGGCCTATGACTCGCCCCCCCCCCTTTATCGTTTTTTTCCGCGAAACGTGCAGCCCTTTAGTTCCACTTCCCTCCTTTTACAGCGCACATTTTGGTTTCTTTATGACCCCTCTTCCGCCGATACATGTGTTCTATCCTCTCATCTTTTTTTTTGTGAGATTCGATAGAACCTTCGGAATCTCGGGTCAACTCCCCCTCGCCCCCATTGTTTTGTTTGCGCTTGTGACTTTTTTTCATTTGTCGCCCTTCGTGCTCACGAACGTGTGCATAAGTCAATTCAATGCTTTTCTACCGAGTCTCGAAGTTCCACCTCCCCTCCTTCGCTTGATTATGCTTAGAGTTTGTGGCTCTTTTGAATTCCTGCAACTTTCGACTCCGCTTGAGGCATTCCTTCATTTTCCTGCTTACACATATCTTCCCGTTTGAATCGAAATGAAGCCAATTTAGAACCCTGCCCCCGCATCCGAAGCCTCCCCACCACGAATTTTCCTGCGGACAACGGTGTTTCCTTTGACTACTCCAAATACCTTCATTTTTCCTAGTCCAGGATGCGTTCCCTATTCTCATGCGCCGGATCTTCATCCCCACTTACCCTTGCCCTTGTTTTTTTTAGTGTCCTGTGTCTATACGCCATCAGTGAACTTTTTTCCTTTTTTCCTTCTGCGTCAAGGTTTTTGCTTTTTTTTGACGCATCTCGCAATAGGGAGGCAGCTTAGAAAGATCATTCTCCCTGACAAGTATTCCAGTTGACCCTACTTCCCTTTCCTCAGCTGTTAACATCTCTTTTAGATTACGCGACTTTGTTCTCCCGCGGTTTTAACAACTTTTTGGTCGTCTTATTGCTTTCTCGCCCTTTGATGACCGCCCATCTTTTGTCATGTTCTTGCCCCAATTTCCTTTACCCATAGTCCCTAAACAATTTTGCCATTCCTTCCCCCCCCCCTGCCAAAATTGCCCCCACCTCTGTCTTCCCCACTGCCACAGTTTCCTTGCTTTTGCACTTTTTTTTTCCCCCCCTCGTTTTCCCTCCTCGCAGTTCCGCCGTAGGCATTTGGCTTTGACCTCCGAGTTCTTTCTATTTTTTTTTTTTTCCACCTTGCAGGCTTTCAAGGTTTCCCCCCAGCGGTCGATTTCTTCTGATTTGTCCTCCCCCATTTTGGTTTTTTTTTTCCCTTTTACTCGTTCTTTCCCTTGCGATGATTTAGAGCTTTCATAAAGGTTGTTTGCTTCCCTCATTCTTTTTCGTTTTCCGATCTGTCGTTGCGGAATTAGAGTTACAATCTTCTTTGACTCAACCCTTGGTGCGCTCTCTTCGCCCAATCGTAATCATTTCTTCCGGCAATCATGTTTTTCGCCCCTCTTTGCGCGATATACACCTTTATTACAATCCCCTTTTTCGAAGTAGCCCATTATTTGCCGACGTTAGCTTAAATGAGTTCTTCTTTAATGTTTTTTTTTCCTTTCTGCCATTTTTTTGGTTGTGGCTATTTGTTGTCGCTTTCGCAGTCCGTTTCAGCGGTTTGGATTTGGTGTTACAAGTAGGAGCTGTTTTATAGATCCTTCCTTCTCTCCCACATACCTTCCTGGCATGGATACTTTCCCTTTGGCATAGGCGTACACCCCAACTCCCCCCTCCACCCGCCGAGTTTTTTTTTAAACATTTCTTTTCCTTGCTAGATGAAGTGCGTCGTCTTTCCCAATGCTTCCACCGTTTCCATCGCCTAAGTTTCTTCGATTTGAGTTCTTTATTAGGAGTGCTCCCTTCTTAACCTATGATTGCTGTCTTTTCACTGTGCAGCGCATCTTCTGTCTGTTTTTTTGCCCTTTATTACTTGTACCGGTCTGCACGACGCTACCCATTTTTTAATTACTGATTGGTCGAAGCTCCACCCGCTTAGTCACACCTTCTTTACTCCACTGGGGAAGCTGAACTCCTCTTGCCCGATCAGAGTGATATTCGACACTTAGGTTTACTCCACGGCTTTTCCCTTCACCATTCTCCACATCACGTACCTTTATTCCAAAGACCTATCGTCTTTCTCTCTTCCCGGTACGACAACTTAGCTTCGTTTGTATTCGGGATTAGTCCCATTGGGTGCGTTTTTCCAACATTTTTCTGGCCCCCTTTATGATTTACTCCCCCCTGCCGTTTTTTTTTTTTTTTCGCGAAAGCCCTCTTTTTCCCCGTTCCTTCCCCATCTTCCCTCCCCCCTTGCACCCGAATAGGGTCGGGCTTTGGGATTCTCCTTTGTTATTCCCTTTCGTACCTCCTTTTTTTTCCCAATGCTCGCGTAGGCGTTGCAACGTTTTTTCCTGCACGCCTGCGTGTTCTCGTCGGTTTATCTCGTCTTCCCTACCGCGTTCCTGCGTTATATTCACTTTCATTTACCGCTGTTCGATGGAACGCTGAACGTCCGCTTCGTTATGTTTACAAACGTTCACTGACTCGTGAATCCGTTCCCCTTCCAACTCATTTACCCCCTCCTTTTCTGTCTCGTTCGTGATCGCTCAGGTTCGCCTCCCCTTCCTCGTTCGAGCTTATTGGTTCATCGGGCTCGCTCTCTTTTTTTTTTCCCCTTTTGCATTGCTTAGACGGTTTCCTCTTCTACTGTCTGCCAAGTTAAAGCACTCCGCTGCCCTCCCGACCCAATTATGATGACGGGTTAAGAATCTCGACCCCTCTAGCCTTTCCCCCAAATTTTTTCAGAAGTTTACATACTGCTTACCAACACCCTCGTAATAAATACATCGTTATTTTTTTGCCTCGCTCCAAAAATGCCTTTTTTTTTCGTTTTTCTTCATATGCTGTTTTCATCACGAAATTTGTTACTTCGACTTCTTTTTTTGTGCTTTCGTCCAGTTTTTTTCCGTTTTTCCTCCTCCTTTCTTTTTGTTTCTTAGATTTTCGAACACCCCCAACCCCCAACTCCCCTGCCGAACGGCAGTCGATGAAACTCCGTGTCTTATGGACACCTTCCATAGCACCCCCCCTAACGCCCCCCCCCCCCTGCTGACGGCTCTCCCAGAACCTTTTCTTCCTTTTTCCTGGTTTATTATTCATTGATTGGCCCCCCTTGGTTCATGGCATTGTCTTTCTTTCGATCGATGTTCTTGTTCTCCGACTGATTGGACCTTTACCTCTTTTTCCTTATCGTATATCTCCTTTCCTCTCCAACTTTCGTTATCATATTGACCAAGGCAAGTCACTATTTACGACCGGGTCTGTTTTTTCTTGATGTCCCTCCTCTCGGAAGTGATTCTTTTCGATTCTTTTTCCGTGCCGAGGAATCACCCAATTAAATAGTGGGTGGTGTTGTCATTTTCCACCGGCGACCTTCTGAATTCGACACCTGGGTCTTCCTTCTCCCCCCCCACTACAGTGAAGGTCTTGGCTTTTTTGACCAGTTTTTTTGATCTGAGTCCGATTGATCTTGCCCCCAGTTTTCCCGACCGGTTTGTACTCTGATCTTTTTTCCTGGCCCCCAACCCCCAAGCATTCGAATCTCCCCCCGAGCCGACCGGCCTTACTTCTGAGGAATCTACCTTCTGCCGACGCCCCCCTTTTCTCCTCAGGCAAAAAATTTCCGTGGCTTTTTGTGAACTCCCCACTTCCCTTATTTCGTGCCCTACTTTCATTTTTCCCCAAACGCTCCTTCTCTTTTGATTAGACAAGGCCCTCTGACTCCCTTTCTTTGTTTTCTTCCCGTATTGTTTGCGCTCTTTATTGTCCTGCTGGTGAAGTTTTCTTCAAACCCATCCGTTGATGGGAACCTTATTTTTTTCCTTCCACCTTTGCATTTGGCCGCAAGAAGTTTTTGAATTGGTTTTAAGAGCGAGTTTTTTTTTCTTCCTCAGCCTTGGCACGATTTTTCCCCCTTCGACCTTCCCCGCACGCCAAAGCGCCTCGTGCTCGGTACCAATCCCCAGTTCATCTTGCTACTGTGTTATAACTTTTCGCGATACGCACTGAACTTCTCCTGATTCGTCTGTTTAATGCTCCTACTTCTTGAGAAGGTTTTTCAGTTCCCTCTGCCGGATTTGGCTTTCGTTGTTCTTTTTTTGATGAACCCGAGATATCATACCCCAGTTCGGTTGAGCGTTTTTTCCCCCACCATCCTTTTCCCTTTCAACTTTTATATGTAAACTACCTATGACTACCGCCGGAACCCCTTTCGCGTATCTCAAGCCCGAGCGATTTTTCCCACCCCTTTCACTTTTTGCCGAAAATCCTCAGAGCCTCCCGTGATGCATTCGCATTTGCCCTTTTCGTCGGCACTCTTTGAATAGCTATGACCGACCGTACGCGGGATCTTAGAGACGCTAATTTCCTGCCGTTCTCCTCACTAGAATTTTTTTTGGCGTCAGTTTAAGATTTTACGATCGATTACCCCCATTTTCTGTTCCCCCAAGTGGGACTTTCTGGTTCTTTCCTCGAATCAGCCCTTTCCCCCCCTTGATTAGTAAAATGCCTTCTTTTTTCCAAGTTTAGCCCACTTCATTTTCGCTGATGCCGATTTGGCCGGCTTTCCCATGATAGCGTCACACTTCCAGAACTTTCCCCCTTTGTTAAACCCTTCAAGCCGCCATCGGGTGTGAACCCTTTTTCTTTCGCCTACGTCCCTCCGATGCGTGGAACCATTCCGCCCAAAGTACGGCGGCGCTTCGCCTTCCCCTTCAAAATTGTTGTGGACCCATCCCCCGTGCAACAGCGAACGGTTTTTCCTTTTTGATATCTAAAGGCGTATGGCGATTTGGGAGTTTCTGCTTGGTCTTTTTTTCTCGGGGATGGCCCCTCTGTTGGTTTTTTTTCGTTTTACTTGGGAGTGAAATTTGGCAAATCTTCCTCCCCTTCTTTTGTTGGTCAGCGTAGGATCGCCTTTCTTGCATTTTCTCCTCAATTGCATTTTGTTCGCCGCTTATTAACGTCTGCGATACTTCATATCACCCTCGATGTACACGCGCTTGAATTTCCACTTTATTCAGTGTCATGCCTTGGAATTGAAGAAAGGTTCTTTTCTCCTAACAGATATGCGCGACTGCGTAAGAAAGTCCCCACCCCCTTCCAGCCTCGGAAAGTGTCCAACCCTTTCCCTTCTTCGCATATCGCGTAATTGACCAACAACGCCCCCCTTATTTTCCCCTGCAGTTAAGAAAGTTTGGTTGCCGGCATAGCTTGAAATAGTTGAGACGCATCCTCCCCCCCAAGTTTTCATGGCCTTCCAATTTTTTCGCAGATTACTTTAGTTACCTGTCTGGCTTTTTTTTTCCCTGCTTCTTCAGTTTTCCCTTTCCCCCCCTGTTGACCCAGCAGCAAGGGCCGGAAGTCTCGAACGGCTGATCGCATGCGCCATTCGAACTTTTCCTCCTTATATCCTGAATGCCATCCTCTCGGTGACTCCCTGTGCTTTCGATCGTCCCTCGTAATCGACCTTTACTGATCTTTCACAAGTTTGACAGCTAAACGCTCATTTATCTCCTAAACGGCGCCCCCCTCTTTTGTCCGGGTTGTAAAGTTTTCTTTGAAAATCTCCTTTTGCCGTCGGTTCTACTATCTACGTTGTTTTGTCTTCCCTGAACTTATTTTTTAAGATAGGTCCAAGTTAACTCCCTCTTCCCCCCCTTTTGCTGTGTTTTTTCCCATTGTGGACTCCGCGCGTCGATCCTCTTCTTGTTGCCCAATCATCAAGCAATGCGATTTACTAGTCTATTCTGCCATTTGCCCGTCGCGCCGCGAGGCTGCATTTTCAGAGTTTTCTTGGCGATTTCGCTCGCAGGCCCCCAGATCGCCGGACGCGGTCAGTGCCGATTTTTTTCTGATTCACACTAGATTGTTCCCCCCCCCTTCCCCTGAAGCTTCACCGCCATCAAAAGATTTCCTCCGCCTCCCCAAGATAGGTAACGCCTGCAACGGTTGCCTGTCCCTAGTACATCCCACGAAATACGAGAAGGATTTTTCCTGTCTTCATGCGATGATCTTCCCATTTTTATTTTTTCCTTGGTGTGGTTTGTGTCGTTGCGCATTCCCGAGTTTTTTTGTGCACGTGGGTTGACGAGTTTGCCTCTTATCATTCCGCCGAGCGATTTTTCTTCAGGCAGTTCTCCTGTCTTCAGACTTTTGTACCCCACTCTACTTTTTTTTTTTCCTCGAATCCTGTTCCGCGGCGAACCAATGCATTTCTCCCCATGTTATCCTTTTTGCTCTTTTCCCCCCTTGACCCTTTAACCATGCGTTGCCCAGTTGTTCCAATTTACATATCGCCCACCCTTTTTTGCCACCCGTCCTCCCCGCTCTCCACCTCGCATAACGTTTTTTTTTTTACTCCACACCGCCCATTTCGCTTTCCCTGTTTTCCAACAATTTGTCGCGAGCGTTTTTTTGCCATTGCCGGTGACCATTTTTGCCTCTTCCCTCGCGTGTTTTATTTTTCCGAGTTGCTTGCCGGGATTTCCCCCAAATTTTTCTGTTTCTTTTGAGGACTATCCCACTGGACATGGCCTTTTCCTTGATGGCTTTCTACGTGTTGCACTTGTCGCGGAGAGATGGGCGACTTTCACTTCTTTTTGATAGCCCTGTTTGGTTCCTGTCGGACATTTTTTCCCCTCTATTTATTTTAGAGATAATCGATCCTTACCCATCGTAAATCACTTCGCCCCCTCGGCCCCACGGTAGTCTGTTCCCGTGTCGTCTCGCTACGCTTACTTCCATCCATTTTTTACTTTGATTCTTAAGTTTTATGTTTTCTCCGGCCCACATGAGATATACATCATGTCTCGCTATTTTCTTTTCAACATTTGTTGGGCCACATAGCCAGGCTTCGATCGTCAGTATTACCCTCCCAGGACTTAGTTCCCAAGTCTTGTTTTTGGCCCTTCATCGAGCCTGTTACCCCATTACCTCCCAGACGCTCTACAATTATTTTCTCAGGCCGTTTATGAAATAATTCCAACAAAGCAAACCCCGTCTCTTTGCTCCGGCTCCCCCACTGATGTCAGTTTTGTTTCCTATCTATCCTCGCTTTCGTTAGTATTTGTTGTATCCTTTATGGGTACGACTTAGACCTCTGTTTTATTGTATCCTGGCGGCCGCTTTTGGGTTTTTTTGCGTCCGTCTGGCTGGATTTTTTCCTTGAACTCCTGTTGCATGCGTCTCCAGAAACAATCTCGTCCCCCCCCCCTTTCTGACGCTTGGGCCGCGTATGTCTTTTGCTTTGATAGTTCCCATCTGGATACCCCCTTTCGGTCACGCCCCTTTCCCCCTTCACCAGCCTACCTCAATTCGAACCTAAGTGACTCTCTACTTTCCAGTGCTCTGACAAATAAGATTTTTTGTCTTTGCTTTTGTATTTGGGCGCTTTCCCTTTATCGCAAAGTTGGTTGTCCTGTTCGGAACTGTTTTCCCTCGTCATTCTCAGGCCCTTTCGGAAGGGTAATGTAGTTTAACTTGTCTTCTTTCAGTCCGAATCGTCTTGGCGCTGGGGCTGATTGTTTTTCACCTTTTCCCCCTCCCACTGTCAGCTTCAATCTTTTCCGTGTACGTTTGGGCCTACGACTGTCTACTTTACTGAGCGCGCCTCGCAGCTGAAGGCCCTTCAGTTTAAATTCATTGTCAGGTTTTTATGTTTTTCATCCCCTTTTCTGCCGTGATTGAAAATACAGATTTAATTTGCTTCCAGAGACGTTCAATTTCCTCCATCTTGATTCTTTTGCTTCTCGTTAGTTGATCGCGACGGTTTTTTTTTTTTATCCGCAGCCGAACCGGACGTCTGTACGGGCAGGGCAATTCCGACCCCGAAAATACGTCAATTTCCCTCTACGTCTTCCTTTCCCCTACCCCTTGCATGCTGATGTTACCAACATCCCCCATTCAGAGCGTATCGTCAAGGATCTCGATGCGAGCATTCACCCAACTCCAGCAAACGGCAATCCAATGCACAAATCCCACCCCTTCTCCTTAATCGTTTTTTGTCTTTTGGCCTTCTTCCAACTTTGCAAGTGGTTTTTTTTTTTGTCCATGCCTCCCTCCCGTGAAACTTAGTTTTTTCGCAGCCCTTTTTTGGCTTGTTCGGAAGAATTTTTTCCTCTGTTATCTCCTCCCGTGTTTGTGTTTTCAGTTCTTCTCCGACCACCCAACAACCGCCCCCCCTTTCCCCACGACTAGCTCTATTTTTCTTTTAAAACGCACTGCCACTGCCCCCCGACTTGCCATTTTGGAGGCCCCAGCCAATCAAAATCCCGCACGTATGGTTACCTCATTGGTGTCTTAATTTTTCCTCTCCTTGAGAGATTCTCGTCCTTTCCGATCTTTCTTTTTTTTGAACCATCAAGCTATGCTTTCCTTTCTATTCACCTCGCCCTTGAATGTTTAAAATTCCCTTTTCGATCATTCTTGACCGTCCCGTCCCCTCTTTCGATTTTTTCTCGCTCCCGCTACGATTTTCACTTCGATCCGATTCTTCACGGGCTTGCCTTGAATTTAATTTCACAGTTAAGCGTCGGCTTTCCTGGTTTTTCTCCCTGTCTGTTGCATAACCCCGGCTGAAGTTTACTGTTTTGAATCCCCTTCACCCCCTTCCTTGAAAAAATTCCTTTTCCCTCCTTTTCCAGCATTTTTTTCTTCCTTCTTTTCGAAGTTTCTCTTTGTAGCCCCTCTCTCCCGTTCATTTATACCCACAGTTTTCCGCCCTCCTGAGGCGTTTCAGTTTTTCGATTCCTTTTCCATAAACTTTTTTCCCAGTCTATCCGATCCGGTTTCCTTCTTGAATATCTTCTCCCCTTCCCTCTCCCTTTCTGGCGATTTAGTACACAGCCCAAACCGGTCAGTTTCTGCTGCACTCATCACCAAGTTTTCCGTCGTTGCACCGCTCCCCCACTTTCGACTTCCTCACCCACGCGCCCGATTTTGAATATCTTCACGAAGCGGGGTGACTCAAGTCTGTGAGCGTGGATGATTTGCGGCTGGTGTTGAAAACCCCAAATCCGGTTCATTTTTCACCGACCCCTTCAGCATCACCGATCTACTTTTTGCTTCCCTCCGTGTCCGTTTAATTTTTACGTGCGGTGGGTGTTTTTTTCTTGAGTCCGCAGCAATCAAGTATCTGCACTAGATGTGATATTCATGGCGTAACTTTGCCCTTAGCCGCCAAACACCTCAATACCTCTTTCTGAAAAGGCCAAAGCCGAGTCCCCTCAGATTGTATACTGCGATTTCCCCCCCCCCCCCACCATCCCCGATCTTCCCCTCCCCCACTCCCTCCTTTTCATCAACATTCTTATGCCAATCCCCACCTACCCTCCTTCCTCCTTCTCCTACGCCACGACGAATTCAGCGATGATTGGATCGATTGCTTGAACTACAGCTACCTTTTTGATTTCCGGCCCTCCCCCCAGATTGCTGTTGATCCTTGGTCTCGTTTTCTTTCTGTTCTCGTGCGCTGCCCCTTTTTCAAAGTGACGTGACTCGAGACCTCCCTTTTCCGATGATTCAAACGTTTCCTACTTCCCCCTAAGACCTGAAGACCTCCGGCCCGTCTCGCGAAAGACCGGCTATTCACCCACAAAGTCCCCAGTCCAAAGTTTTTCCCATTAATCTGCTGATATTTTTTTCCCCCGTAGACACCGTCTGTTCCCAATCTGCTTGAGCATGCCGACGCCCGGCTTGCTCCTCTCCCCTAT
>Ga0179591_1365541_pt1 | contig 12469 bp, 15 predicted proteins | sample CZOMad2_1_08_16f_FD_182891 | JGI IMG/M metagenome (GOLD analysis project Ga0179591, IMG submission 182891) | Vadose zone soil fungal communities from Angelo Coast Range Reserve, California, USA - CZOMad2_1_08_16fungal (PacBio error correction) | ecosystem: Environmental > Terrestrial > Soil >... | reverse complement strand
GTTACCCACTGGCAGGCGCCCTCTTCATCTCAGCCTCCTGCCCCACCCATCCCCCTTGCGCTCCTTTTTTGCTATAAGGTTTTTTTTTTTTCTCCAACACCCCCCCTTTCTCCCCAACGTTCCACGACGATGGTCCCTTTTTTTTTTTCTTTTCTTACAGTGTTCCCCCGTGCATTTTGGTCGCTTTTCCACCGCTTCCCCCAACCAATTTTCGTTTAGGGAGACATCCCTCGAGTACCATTCATCCCAGTAGTAATTCCCCTTACCCTTTTTTGTCCCCCTACTAAGTTCTTTTTTTTTCCTCCCCCGTCTTTGGATCTGTGTCCTCCTTTTAGCACCCCTGTTCCCCTATGTACTTTCTGGTTGGACCCCCCCCCCTTTGTCCTCATTTTAACGTCGTGTAGATGCTCGTCTCTGACCCCCCCCCCTTTTATTGTGACATGGCACCCCGCGGGGCAAAACTGGTCTCCCCGTTGTTACGCCTTTTTTCTCGGGTTTATTCCAACCTTTTGCTTTCTGATGGTTTTTTACTATGCTCTCCCCTTTCCCCCTGCTCTCCCTCCATAAGTGTCACATCACGTCAAAGTTTTCTCTTGCCGCTCGCTTTGGCTTTTCATTACTTTTCCATCCCCCCCTGTCACACCCCCTTTGACACTAGGCCATTGAGCCCTCCTTCTGTGGGCGCACTTTTCCCTTCTCCTTGGACGCTTCCTCCGGCCCCCGCCTTTTTTACCAAAGTGAGGGTGTTTTTCATTTTCCAAGAGGCATCCCCTCTGGCCTTTAATTCCCCTTCCCCTCCCGTCCCATCAGTGCCTTTACTGGGTGTGCTTTCCCCCCCCCACCCTGCAAATCGGGTTGACTTTTTTATGTGATTGCTTTTCGACAGGCACTGCAAACGGTCTTTTTTTTTTTTGTTTTTAGTTCATTTTTTGTGCCTTCCCGGGGAATTGAGATATTTTTCCTTTTTTCCCCCATGGCGTAAACACCTACCTCATTGTGTTTTTCTCCCCTTTGCTTTTTGCGTTTCCCCATGAAGCTTCGCCTTTTAAGAGGCCTGCCCTTCTCTTTTCCTGCACCCTGGGTGGTTCTTTCCCCCCCCCCCCCCCAACACCCCCATAGCCTACTGTTTCCAGCCCCCCCCTTTGATTCCATCCCGTCTTGCTCGTGCGACACCTTTCGGGGCCCACCACCCCGCATTTGCTTTTCCCTCTTTCGCTCCCTTTTTTCTCCCCACTCTACAATTGTTGACAGATTTTCCTGGGCTCCTGGCGCATTTCCCCTTCGTGAAGGCCTTTTTTTTTTGATTTTCAGAAGGTTCGCATCCCTTGCCCCCCTATGTTGCGTTCCCTTCTTTGGACGGGGTATCTGCTTTCGGGTGCGGTCTTTTGTCTTTTCTGCCTTCTGGTTTTTTTTTCCGACCCCTTCCCCTCTTTTTTCTATGTCCCCATTCCCTGGACCGCGCCCTTTTTTTTTGCCCCTGCTTCTTTGGGTCCGCTGTTTCCGCTGTCTGCGTGACACGTCCCCTCCTGCCTTTTCGTCTGGTAGCAGGTCTCTTTGTTTAGGCGTGGGAATCTTTGTTGCTTCCAAAGTCTGGGTTTTCGTGTTTTTTCTGTATTCTCCCGTCCGTTCCTGCTTTGTTTTTAGGGTTTATGGGCAAACTTGATTCCCCCCGTTTTTCTCTGTCCTCTTCTTGGGTCTTCTGAACCCCCCCAAACCCCCAGCTGGTTTTCCCACCCTCCCAACCCTGCGTTGCCCGTCTTTTGGTCCCCTTTTTTTTACCTTCTGAAACCTTTCTTGTGGGGTTTTTTTTGGGGGGCTTGCGTGAGCAATGTCCCCCTTTTTTTAGGTTGTTCGCTCCCCTCCGTTCGCACTCTTTTGTTTTTGCAACTTTTGCTTTTTTCCCTGTTTTTTTTCTGGCCAACAGCCTCTCTCTCTCTTTCCCTTTCCTCCTTTTTTGTGTTATCATGTGCTTTTTTCAGTCCTCCCCCCCCCCCCGACCACCCGCAAAAAACTTTCCCTTCCTTATGAGTGCCCCGTCCCCGGAGTTGACCCTAGGAGACCCGACCAACCCCACCACGGCCACTTCCTTCCGTCCCCCTCTTAATTTTACATTGTTAGAACTGGGGACCTCCCAGAAGCACGTGTCCCCGCTTGTTGGAGGGTTTTTTTCCTCCCCTGCACATTTTTCTCCCCAGAGATTAGGAGGCTGTCACCCCATGTTGCCCAGCCCCCCCCTGTCCCCCCCCCCCTTCCTCCCCTTTCCTTGGACTTCCTTTGTTTACCCCCCGTAGACACCTTTTTTACCTCTGGACAACCAGGAAAATGCTCTGCCTTACCCTGTTTTTTTTTTTTGCCCCCCTCTGCGTTATTTATAGTTGCCTTTATCGTACCGCCTTCACTCCCAGCGCGGCTTTACTCTGGTCCCCGAATGGCGGGTCTTATTTTGCACATGGTTTTTCCCTCTCGGTGCCCGCCTTTCAGACCCCTACCTTGGACTGTCAACCAGCGTGACCCCCTCAGCCCTTTCCAGTTTTCTTTTCATCGCAGGGGCTTCTGGAACGCAACCACCTACCGGGCCCATACCCCCCTTCCGGAAACCCCGGCCCCCTTCCTTCGCCACCCTCCTTCACAATGTTTCACCGGCGCGACTGGTCCCCCTTTTTCTGGACCCCTCGGCAACAAGTTTTCTTCTTTTTGCTGCCTCCTCCTCCTTTGATTTGGCTGACTTTCCTCCGCCGCTGTCAACCCCGCATCCTTGTTTATGATCTTTGTTTCTCCCCCCTCCTTTTGCCTTTCCATTGTTTTTTTTTTCCGCGTGCAGGGAAGAGCCTTGCCCCTCCGATAGCCGACATCGTTTTTGACGCATTCAATGTCCCCCGATGTCGTGCAGATAAAAATTCTGTTGTTTTTGTCACTACCACTCCATCGTCCCCCCCCCCCCCTTTTCCCTTTTTAACTCCTTTCTTTTTCCAACAACTGGGAGGCGTTGGGGCCTGTGATGTTTTTTTTCGGAAGCGCCACTTCTCCCTCCCCTGCTTTGATTTGCTTGATCCTCGTTCGTCCCCTGACCTGTTTTTCCTTTCCCCTAGGCCACCTTTCTTCGTGGAAGCCACTTTCCTTTCAAATTTCGCGGTTCCATGCCATCCTGCTTCGTTGTCGATGCTGTTTCTGCCTCGTTGAGGTCCTTCACTTTCCCCCCATTCCTTTTCGTCCCACTGGAGTGAGACCAAGTACCCTCGTTTTTTCTCGCCGTCCCCCCCCCTTCGATTTTGACGTGACGTTTACCTTTCCTGCTCGGTTCATCGGCTTTTCTGTCTCACCCCCAATTTACCCGTCTTTGCAAAACGTTCCCAAATTCCCTGGTCACTTTTGCCCCCCCGTCCTCTTTCCATCTCCCCCTTCCCAACGGTGTCCGCTCTTTTTCTTCCCCCGGTCGTACCCCTGTTCCTTCCCAGTGGGGGGCCTTCGTCCCCAAAGTCCTTCCCCTTTTTTTTCTTTTGTTTGTTCCGTTCATTCCGCGATCGAATGAGCCCCCCCATGTTCTTTCTTGTCCTGACCACGTATAGGTCTTTCCCTTCGTTTACCCTAAGTAACCGTGTCCCCCAAGTCCTTTCCCTTTTCACCTGATCAGCCCAGCCCTGCCGGACACTCTATTTGTTTTTTTTTTTTTGAGTAAAAGGGTCCTTCCCTCGTGATCACCAGTTTTTTTCCCGTCTTTTTCTTATGGACTTTTAGGATTCCCGCGGAGGTTCTGAGGTGTTGCTCTTCCCTGCCAAAAGTTCCACGTTTCTTGGCCATTGACACTTGCAGCCGCTTTTCTTTGTGTGTAATCTTCCCCAGACCATTTCGTCTTTTTGTCACTCGGGAGGGGTTCCTCTATTGGAGATATCCACCACCACGAGGTCGTGTAATGTTCCGTTTTTCCATTCCAATGCTGGTCAAGTTAAAAGGGCCTTACCTCCCCCTTCGGGAAGCCCGCCATTAGTTGTGTGCTTCTTTAGTCTATTTTTCCTATTCCGGATGGAGCATATCTTCCACCCCCTTCATCTATACTTTCCTTCCTTTGTTTTTGTTCTATCCTTCTTCCCTTGGTGTTTCGAAAGATCTTCCCCATCCAAGCCGGGAACACGCCCCGGCCGATTCCCTATCGCCCACCCACCCCACCGGGGAGCACTTGTCTGCGTTCCCAAAGGGCGGAATTGCTGTCTTCCCCCCTGTTTTAACATCCTTCCTCCCCCCCCCTTGTTGGACAACGGAAAGTACTTCTGTTGGTCTGTATTTTTTTCCCAACAATGCCCCCCCCCCCCCACCACTATCGAGTTACAACCTTTTTCGCTTTTTCTGGATTAGGTCAATTCCCTCTGTGCCGGGTTTGGTTTTTTCCCCCCCCCCCTTTTTTTTTTCCTCCCCTACCCCCCCTTCAGTGCAATTGGGAAGGTCCTTTTTCGCTTCCGCTTTTGGGTCATTGGCTCCCCCCCGCGCTTCCCGCATCTCATCCTTTTTTTAACTGACGTCGCCTTTTGATCGCGTTACCCCCAAAACCCTTTCTTCCCCCCCCCCGCCACTTCGTTTTTTTCCGTTTAGTTCCGAGTGATCATTTGTCCCTCCTCTATTTTTCTGGTTATTGGAACGTTTACCCGCCTATGGTATTTCCCGCCTTGAGGCTCACTTACCTACTTAGTACTTTTGATCCACTTTGGTGAAGACCCTTTTCCTCCGAGTTCCCCCTTGCGATACTCCGAGTCAAAAATGTGCTTTCCCCTTTCTTCCTTCAGCTGCCCCCCCTTACGACCCCCTTTTTATTGTTTTTTTCCCGCTTTTTTGTATGCTACCTTCTTTTTTTCTCCCCAATTTTTTCTTATTAAATTTTCCACGTGTTACCACAAAACCTTTTTGGCGTGACCCCAGTACGCAGGTCCTTCTGGCGTTCTTCCCTCGTAATTTCTTTGTCCGACAGACCCCGTCCCTACCCAGCTCTGCAAACCCAGGGTCGTTTCCCATACCCTGTATATTGACAGTTTTTTTTTTTTTTTTTTCTTTTGTGGGGGAATAACTTTGCCTTTTCCATCGGAAGTTTGGGAATATAACCCATTCCCTTCCGGTTAACGCCCTACTTCGGGACGCAACTCGTCGGCTGGCGTCCTTCGCTGTCCCTTATGAACACAACTTTCTCTCACGTTAAGCCCTCTGTTGGAATTTATCACGTTTTGTCCAGGCCCCGGGCTGAAGATTCCGCATTCTGGATTGATGATGTTCGGGTCCGTCTCCTCAAGAATTCTCCTGCAGCTTGTTTCTGCCTGTGGTCAGAAGGTTTGACATTGGTCAGGGAGTGTCCCTGGGTTCACCAACCACTCCCCCCCAATGCCCCTGTGATAGTCCCTCCCCGTTCCCATTGGCAATTCAGTGCTTTCCCCCTGGTGGATTTCCATCGTTCTCCACCTTCGCTTCTTCACTAGTTTAGGGAACTTTAAAACCCTTCCTTTAGTTTGTTTCGGCCCATCCCCCCGCTTTTCATTGTTGTGATAGGCGTGACTCTCTTTTCCCACTAACGGTCTGCCTGGCATCGCTCCATCCCATAACGGACTGTTTGTTTGATCCTTTTCCTGCTTGTGGGGTCCAGAAGGAACGCACCCTTCAGTGGCCCCCCCCGCCGATTGCTTGTGTCTTGATTTTTTGCACGTGGGAAGTTGTTAATTTCCCTTGGGGAGTTCCGACCCCCTCCAGTTATAATAGCGTCTGAGGTGTTTGACTTTTGTTCTAGCTCTATAGGTTTTTATAGAGACCCGCTTGTATTATTTTCCCTTCCATGTTAGACGACACACTTTCTGACTTTAAGTTCTAATATGGAACCCTTCGTCTGTAAGGTCACTCAGAAACTTCTCCTCCCTTTCCTTGATGGTTAGTCGTTCATTGGTCCCCCTTTTTTTCGTTTTCTGTGTTTGTTTTAATTTTCTCTCTCATTTACGTTTATTGACTTTCCTGTTTTCGGGCACCCTCTTTTTGTTCAACCTTTGCCTAATCTGGTCTTCCTTAAAACCCTTGCCATTTGCGACCCCCCCCCAAGACGTGGGATGTTGATTTTTTTTCTTTTCCCTTTCTCAACTGATGACCTCTCTTTTGGGCGGGAGTTGAGAACTGCCTTTTTTTTTTCCTACATGTGTTTTCTCCTGGTCTGCCTCCGCTGCATCTTTTTTTTTTTTTTTTTCTCTGTGATTTTTGCTGGTCGGTTTGTTTTTCATGCATCTCTCTCTTCTTTTCTCCTCCCCCTCCGTTTTGAGAGTCTCTCTCTTTTTTCCTTATAACAAGACCGCCCACCCCTTCCCGTGCGAACACCTCTTCAGGACGGGTCGAGCGCCATGGTTGACCCAGTACTTTGACCCACCCAGTTTGCTCCGTCCCCACCTCCTGAATGTCCTCAGTCCCCCTTTTTGTTCCCTAAAATCTCAACTTTTTTTCCCCCCCCCCCCCCCCCCCCCCTTGTTGGGTTTTCCCCTTTCTTTTTGAATTCCCAAGAGGCTTTCCTGTTAGCCTGTTACCCTTTTTGTGATTCCCCCCCCCCCCCCTTCCCTACAACAATCCCCCTCCCTACTTTTCTTACTGCCTCACTTGGTCCACCCAAGATTGAAAGCGCCGGCCCCCCCCTTCCCCTTCCCTACCCCTTGGCCGTCGTGGATTTCGAGGGCTTTTTCTCCTGTCCTCACCCGCCCCCGCGGCCGTAGATTCCCTTTCCCCCCCTGTCTGGTCGTCTAATCCCAGCCCCCCAGGCTATGGGTTTGCGCTCCACTTTTTTCCCCCCTCGACCCGTCCCTTTAGCGAGAGCACCCTCCCTACTGTTCCCCTATCCCGGACCATTTCTGGTTCAACGCCCCCTCCACCTTCTTATTCCCCCCTTCTTTTCGGGCCGCCCCCGACCACCTTCTTTTTTGCAATCCGTCGTCCCCCCGTCTGCGAGGAAATGGCGCCCGCGTACAATCTTTTCCCCTTCCCCAGTTATTTTCAGGACTTCCCCTCCGCTATGGTGGCTCCTCGTCATTCGCCCCGATGTCCCCCCACTCTTCCCTGCGGTTTGCCCCAACCCCCTCTTCCCCTACCTTTTTTTTGTCCATTTGGCCCCCTCCCTGAATCCCTTGAATCTGCACGGCATTCTTCCCAATTTCGGAAGCTAATGCCCCGTCCAGGTTACGCTCCCCCCAAATGTGCCCCTTTTCAACGGGTCCTTGTCATCACGTATCGTTTTCAAATTCCGTGTTTTCCCCTCCCTGCTACACGCCCCTTTCTTCGGATTTTCTGTTTCCTGAACATCACCCTCTCCTCCCCGCTTTGTCGTGATCCCGGCTGGCACTTCCCTTTTTGTTTTTTTTGGTTGTGATTTGGATTTTCGGCCACCTCTGTTTTTGGCTGGCTTGCTTTGCTCACTTGTTTCCTTGGTTTAATGTCCCAGAATTGCTCCCCCCGCGCGATCTTAACGCAGGTTTTTGGCTTCCGTTTTGCGGAGATTTGCAAGGCGTGGCCTCCTTTGAACTTCTTTTTTTTAGTTTTCCCGTCCGCAAATAACCGGTGTCTTGGTTACGTGATTTGCGACTTTCCTCTTGGCTTCCTCTTGTCGTCCATGGACCCCTCGCCCCCGTCTTCACTCACCCGCACAAGGGTGGATGCTCGGTTTTTTCCCATCTGTTGGGGCCTTCTTTGTTTTGGTTCCCCCTTCCCCTCCCCACCGGGTTTTCCTTTTTTTCCCCTAAGTTTTGAGCATACACACCCTCACCATTTCCCTTGGCGTTTGTTTTTTTGTCATACGACGGAACCCCCCCACCCTTTTTGCGCCCCTTTACCTTATGCTACTTTTGTTAATTCCCCCGTCTATCGTCAATGGCGTGGGCTTCGCCCTTCCCGAAATTCTCTTTCTGACACCAATACCCTCATTTTATTTAGTCCTTCCCCCCGATGAGTTCCCCCCCTTTGGATGTCATCCACCCCGTTTTTTGCCCTAGTGCTTTTTTTTAGGGTTTCGTTCCAATTTCCCCCGTCAGCCTTTTCTCGTGATTGGACTAGGGTCACGCGCTTACTGTCCCATTTCCGGTGGGTAGTCCCACGTCCATTTTTTCTTATCTCCCCTCCCTTTCAAGCCCCAGTACTGAAGTCAGATCACCGAATTACGAGTGCTGGTATCAGGCGGGTCTCAGTTTTTAGGGCGCTCACTCAACTTTTCTCCCGGTCCGTCTGTCAGACGGTAAGTTTTCACCCCTTGCTGGAATACATGCTCAGTATATGCTTTGACGCTGTTTCCCCAACTTCTTGTTGGAGATAATTGGAATCTGGGCATTTTGATTCCAGTTCCCCCTCTGAGAGCTTCCAGTTCCCGTCTATGAATAATTCCTCTCTCTTTGATCGTTTTTTTTGTTTTTCCCCCGCTTTTTTTTTTTTCCGATTAGTCATTATCTATCCATCGCTCAGTTTCAACAGCGTCCCCCACTTGCCGCGATCAATTATTCCCCCGCCCCACCTTTCCTGGAAAAAGTGCCAATCGCTGTTTTTTCCTCGTTTTTGGTAACAAAAACAACCTTCCCACCTGGCCCCCACCACTGGGTTTTCCTATTGGGGAGGCAATCCTTCCCACTCTTCGTTTACTCCCTCCTCTTCCCCCCAACCTCGCTTCCTCTGGGCAACCCCTTCCCAACCCATGTGCCCTGAAACCTGTTCCTGGTCTTACCTGCACAACAAACTTGTGAACCTGGGGGTGGACTGGATTTCCACTCTTGAAATTGCTCACGTCTGCTGTTTCTTGACCGCCTTCAAGTCATCGAAGGCGGCGATCTGGGACCCTTGTATTTCCGGAACCCTTCCAAAGCCACGAGCTTGGTTGCCGGGGTTCTTCCCTTTTTTCACGACGGATTTCTGGACTTAACCGGTTCGGGCCAATCTGTATTTTCGCTCATCCCCGAGACCCCTAACTTTGTGTTGAAAGCCCCCCTTAACTGCCCCCCCACCATTTTGACGCAGTCAGGTACTATTTCCCCTCTTTTATTTTTTTTTCTTTTTGGTGTTCCGCGCATCTTGACTGTTTGCGCCAACAGTGTCCGTTCCCTCGCTGACCCCCACTCTGCTGCCACGAATTTTTTTTACGTTGTTTTTTTGACTTAGATTCCCTTTTTCCGGAACCCCGTTTTTCTGCGTTGTTCCAACAATGTTTCAACCCCAGTCCAATTGTTCGTTCTTGCCCCCCATTTCCCCGCAGCCCTTTTTCGCGGCTGCTGGGTCAGATTTTTTTGTGATCGCCCCCCGGCCTCCCCCCGGTTACCCGGCTCTTGTTTTTTGGAAATGAAAGTCGAACCCCCAGAGGTTCCCCCCCCCTCCGCCCCTTTTTCTTTTTTTTTCTTTTGACTCTTGGGGCGTTCTTCCCACTGCCTTTGTTAATCTAAATGAACACACAATTTCCCTTTATTGACGTCCCATGTCCGCGGGTTCGAAATCGGACCGTCCCCAGCGGTGTCCTTCGCATTACACCCTGCTCTTTTTCCCCCCCTTTCTTCCCCATTTACACGCGGAAGCAACCTTTTTTGCTTCAGTCCCCAACTTGGCCCCCCCTTGGTCTCTTTGCGGTTTTTTTGGTGTTGTTTGGGGTTTTGAGATTAAAAGTGCAACATTGGCTCGACCTGTCCTTTTTTCGTCCCCGCGAAGCCCCAAACCTCCCTTCCGCTGCTTTTGTGTCATCAAGGAGGTCATTTTCCATTGACGCTTACGTGATGCATGGTGGCCCAACAACGAACACATTTTGGACGTCCCCTCTTGTTCCTGGGCCATTGATTGTAGAATTGGAACGTTCCAAAGCGTGACATTCGGGACAATTTTTTTTTATAGGCCTACGGGCATCCGGACCCCCCCCCCCACTTTGACCCCTCACTAGTTTGTTTTTTTCGGCCCCCCCCTCGGTTCCAAGAGTGCGTGTTTCACCCCCTTGGTTGAGACTTTTCCCGTCTGCAGAAACAACAATCCCTGATAGTGGTTTCAGTATTTATTGTCCTCCTTTATCCCCCAATACCACCCTCCCAAACACTGTTTTGTTGTAAGTCCTATGGTTTATTTTTTGGGCTCCATCTGCCGTCGACATTTTTTTTTCCCGGTTCCATTGAGGTGTTCTTTTTTCGGGAGTTTTTCCTGCTTGGTTACGGACCAGTTCATGGACCATTCGCTTTTTTAGTTTTTTTTTTCTCTGTGAGTTTTTTCCTCCTCATTGTTTCTTTCTACCGTTCATCCCTTTCCTGGTGTTTCGCTTTATATTTCTATAGGTTCGGAACCCCCCTCGCTTTTTCCTCGAATCCTTTCCCTCCTCCATTTTTGATGGAAGCCTTCGTGCGTCTCTTGGTTTCACCGGGATTGGCGATGCGTTCCAGAACGCGCTTTTTCTCCTCCCCCTCTCCACCCTGCTCTGTATCTTTCCTTTTTTTCCGGCGCTTTTTTCCCCTCTGGGGGTTTTTTTTTTTTTTCGTATTTTTCGTCTGTCATCTCGCAACAGCCGTTCTTTTTTTTCCTTTCTTTTTGTGGTCGGTTCCTTCCCCCTCCACCATTCTTTCCACCGTTTTTCCCTCATCTTTCCTTGTATTTTATTTAAAAGTTACCCCCCTTTTTTTGGCACAATACAAAACAACCCGCGTTTGGGCAACATTTACTTATGTCCCCCCCCCCCCGGTCTCATTCTTTCCCTTCCTCCCGGTTTTTTTTTTCCTGGCCACTGGCTTGGTGTTCCCTCCTTTTTTTTCCTCTGGGCCCCTTGACTCCCGTTTTCTCAGTTGTTTCGAATGGGAATTTTTTGACGTGTTTCGGTTTGTTTCTTGCTACCCCCTCCCCTTCCTCTCGCCCCGTCGTTGTTGGTGAGATCTGCCCCCCCCTTTTTTTTAGAACAAATTCAAAACCGCCCCCCTTTTTAGTGGTAAAAACACCGACTTTTGCCGTACTGATTTCTCTGTTCGGATGACCCCGTCGGCCCCCACCTGGCCTCCTTCCCGTCCCCCCCTCCCTAAGTTTTTTTTTTTTTATCATGGGGGTTCCCCCTCCCCCTAATTAAAATATGGTGTGGTTTTGTTGTTGTTTCTCTTATTAGATTTTAAAACAAGGATCTTCTTCGGCCTTGTTTTAAACATCTTTTTTCTTTTCCAGACCTCAACCAAAATTAACCCTTCCATCCACGTTTTTTTCCGCAACCTCCGTACCTCCCCCCAGATTCCCTTAGAGGGAAACAGGAAAAATCCAGTATATACGCTTGACCGTTCGCTGCTTCGTCTTTCCTTAGCCTCGTCCGTCCTCATTTGGCACGAGTTTCAAAAGATGATCTGTCCAGCCATTTTTTTACCTTCCGTGCAAGAGCCATTGTGGTCCCCCCCCCGATAAGAAAACCTTTCTTTTTCGAAAGAGCTCACCCCCCCCCCCCCCCCCCCCCCCCCCCCCCCACCCCCCTCATCACTTGGGCTGAAGTTGACCTCCACATGACGCCATTCCATTTTCCCCGTCGCTCCTTGCAGACAAGCGCCCCCCCCCCTTCAACGATGTATTTTTTTTTTTTGCGCAGCCCGACCCCGGGCGGACACTCTATACCTTTTGTTTGGGCCGACCGCTAGAACAGAAGTTTCTTTTCTTGCTTGGTGGACCTGTATTCGTCCCCCCTCTTTTCCAACGCGTTCGTTTGGGGCTTTTCCCCTAAGAGTCTAAACTTGCCCCCCGCGGTTGACTCTTTATGTGAGTCCTTTCCGCCAGTCCCCCTTTCGGTCCAGTTTCATGGGACAGTTCCCGTCTTTGACCGTTATTCCCCCCCATTTGGGTCGTGGGTTGTGTTCCCCCCATGTAATTCCACCCTTATCAATTCCCCTGTTTCCCGCCCATTTTTTCAACAACTGTGGGTCTTTGTCTTCGAGTTGCTGCTTACTCGTCTGACTTTCCCCCATTTTTTCATTGATCGCAGTCCCTGCATTCCTGTAGATATTTTTGCTTGAACGTTTATAGGTCCCCCCTTTCTTTCTGCGCGTTAACTTTTTCCCCTAAGCGCCGGTTCCATTCTCTGACTGCCTTTATTCCTTTTTTTGCGGCCACCCTGCAAGTTTTCGGGGGTTCTTGTCAGTGTGGCCCTTACTTTGTTGCACGTTGCCTTATTGCCCGTGGCGTCTCCTGAGCCACAAAACTGTTTCGTGGACGTCTTGTTGCAGATCTTGCGACGGGGTTTTTTAGCGGTAGAGTTGTTTTCTCACTCCTTTTTTGAAGCTGGTTTCCCCCACCGTCGAAAAGATGGTTTTTTCCCCCCTCCGTCCCCGTGGGCCTCGGTGGCTTTTTACACTGTCCCCACTCTAAATGTTGAGGATATCTCATCTTGGAAAAAAGAGTACCACCCCCTTTTTGGTGAGACTTAGTGTTTGTATCCCCCCCACCCACTTTTTCATTCGCGTGAAACATTTTTTTACCCAAGATTGTCCCTCGGTCCGCCGAC
>Ga0179591_1295362_pt1 | contig 12469 bp, 15 predicted proteins | sample CZOMad2_1_08_16f_FD_182891 | JGI IMG/M metagenome (GOLD analysis project Ga0179591, IMG submission 182891) | Vadose zone soil fungal communities from Angelo Coast Range Reserve, California, USA - CZOMad2_1_08_16fungal (PacBio error correction) | ecosystem: Environmental > Terrestrial > Soil >... | reverse complement strand
GCCTTTTTTCTCTAGAACTTTCCTCAAGTTCCTGCTGCGGTTGACCGACCTTCTTGTCAATCTGCTCAGTCTAATCGGCGGCTACCTTATGTTTTCCCCCTCCATGGTCCTTTTCACCTTTCTTCCTTCTTACTTTTATGTTTTCCGCAGGTTTATGACCGGCCTCAATGTATCGAGGAAGCCCAATCGGCGCCCCCTTTCAAAAAACTCAATTCCCATTCCACCCTCCATGGGTCATAGTACTTCTCCTTTTATGAACAACCCGGCCGATTGCACCGTTCCTTTTTCCGACGCCCTTATCACATATAGGGTTGAGAGATCACTAGGTTTCTTTCTTTCATTTCTTTCCCACTTAACTGTGGATAATCCAAGCAGCTCTTTTGGAACGTTCCTTGATACACCCCCTTTTCTGTGTCCTTTTCGTACTGAAGACTCCTCTCCCTCTTTAAAGAGCTTTTTTCCCCCTCCCCCTCAGTTCTGAACACCGTAGCGTACCCTATTCATTGGGATGACCCGCCCCACCTTTTTTCCTGCCCCGGCGCGACAGATGCCGCCAAATCTTTTTCCCACATCACGTCAGTTTTTCAATTGTGGCTCTAAGCTGTTATAAACGGTCTTCCCTTTCCTTTTCTTCTACAACCTAGTTTACAGACTGATCAATACCAGATTTAGGCCTTTTTTCTCGAGCCAGCCGTTATGCTTTTTCCCTATCCCCCGAGATCCCAGTGCTGATTTCCCCTTTCCTCTCTTTCCATGGCGGCTCCAGTTCCATCCCCCACATGACGATGTTCCCGCCCCCTTTCTCCAGCCTCCCAGCCTCAACCCGACCTTTTTTGATTCACAATGTTCTCCACGGGATGGGCCCCCCTCTTCCCGTCTCCCTATCTTACCCCCACAACTATAAAAGCTGTATCTTTTCACGGGGTCCCAACTCCTTCCCCCCCCTCTACACCCTTCCCAGATCCTTGTTGACCAGCCCCCTTCTTCCCGCACTTCGTGCATTCTTTTTGAAATTAGCGTTTTATATTCACTACTTTCCTTTTTTTTTTTGGTGCTCAGTTCCGCCCTGCCACGAATGCGTACCGTGGTTTTGTCTGGGAGAATTCCTTCCTCTGCCTATTACCGTGTTGACGAACGACCCCCTTTTTTATACAGCTTGTCCTAAAGTTTGGTGTACGTTGTCCATTTTTCTTATTTTTTCTCTTTTTTGGATTTGGTCGTCAACTTGATACCACCCTTCGTGTTTTCTTTGCCTCTTGGCTCTTTTTCCCGGTGTTTCTTTTGCGTGGCTCTAACTCTTCTTCCCCAGGTTCCTCCAAGGTTGGACATCGGCTCTTCCCACCCTCTTCTGATGCATGTGAGCACTCTCCAGCGGGTGTAGTTTCGGTAACTAGTGTTTTCCTTCCGATCCCTTTCTTCGGTGTACACGGTCTTTCCTTCCGATTTTTCCCTCCTCCCGACCGGGTAAGCTTTTGGCACCTAGATGTCGCTCGTTCTTGGGTTCCTTCCTCCCCTTTTGGTCCCCCCCATTTAAAGCTTCTCTTTTGTTCAGGAACTTTCTGACAGTTCGGTCCCCACAGTTTGTCTAGTTCGTCTCGTCTATCGGCCCCGAAGAACGGCCTCTTTTTTTCTCCTTTCTTTTACAACTAGCCACTTGAAGGGATAGTCCCAGTTTTCCTCCCAACCTTGATTTATCTGCTCCCATCTAGAGGGAGTAAGTTTTCGTTGGCGACTACCTACCTTTCGAGGCCTGCCTGTCAGCCGATCGTTTACTCCTTTACCGAGGTTTTGCCCTGTAACATTAGTGAGGGTTCGCTATTTGCTTCTTGCCTGCGAGCATTTCCAGTTCGGCGGGGTTAATACCGGCGGCCCACACCCCCTTCCCCCCTTCGCCACTTGCTGGGAACACCTTAGCTTCGGTCGCAGCGTTCAATTCAGAGCTTGTGCCAGGTTCCTCTTTCCGCCTTGAGGGCGGCTTTAGTCAATTCTATTCGGCATCCCCCTCTCTTTACTTTCGTTTTTTTTTTTGAGAGAGATTATTCTCCCTTCGCCTGCCGCCTTGATCGGACGGTGCACAGCCGCTTCGGGCACCGCCGTATTTTTGACTCCTCCCCTGAGGTTGCCCTCAGTCCATTTGTGCCTGGTTTCCTTTCTTTTTTAGTACTTTTTTTTCCGAGGTGTTTAACAGCCCTATGGGGAGGGGGGTGCCCTCCGTCAACTGTTCCCAAGGATCCGCGAGCTCCCACTTTTTTCCCACCCTTTGAAACCTCCCTTTTTCCTTTTTAACCCCAGATTCCCCTGCTCTTGAACTTTTCTGATCTTTTGCCTATCTTTGTCTTCTGACCCCCCCCTTCTCCATCAGTTGATGGGATATTCCTCTCGAGGTTTTTCACGTTTTCATCGTTATCCCAGTCGACGTGTCTATAAGTCCTCTACGACTGTTTATCCCCACTCGGCCTTTTCTTCCTCCCCGTTCACACTAGCTACACTCCTCCTAGACCATTTGGATAGGGACGTTTCTCTTTCCCCCAGATCTTTACCGTTATGGTGCGCCCCCCCTCCCCCACCCCCCACACCCATTGGACCTGCTTCAGCCCTTTCTGCACTACTCCATAGGTTCCAAACATTTTTTTCTTTTCTGTTGTCCTGTTTAGATGTATCCACGTGTACTACGTTTCATCGATGGACCCTCCCTATTTACTCTTCCCTAAACCTGTTGACCATGTAGTCTCGCCTCAGCTACACCTTATGGTTTTCTACTTTCCAACCCTAGACCTTGTTCCTTTCCCCCTTCTGTTAGGCTTCGACCGCCCAAGTACCCCGCTACCACCTTACCCGCGTCTCGGGATTGCAGCTGCGCAGAACCCGGCACACGAAGTTTTTGGTATACCCATTTTTTCTTTGTCCCCGCTTTCCAAGTATCCCCCCATCTTTTCCCTACACAACCCTCAAGTCAACGCTGTAGTAAATTTCACTTGGTCCTTTGTCAACCACCTCTTCACTCTAATACAATTTCACCGCTCCGTTGAGACAGCTCCCTCTTCCAGACTTTTTTTCCCTAGATTCTCCTCTCTCCCCCCCTTTCCTCGTTTTTAGAGATCCCGAAGTTACATCCCCAGCACTTGTCTCTTTTTTTGAGGCGCTCCTTATTGACTTCCCATTGTCGTCTCTGTGAAGATTTGCGATACACCCCCCCCCCCCCCCCCCATGGTGGAAGGAACCAGAAACCGACCCTTTCCTCCCTCTTTTTCTTTGTGGTGTCGATAGGTGGGTCGAATTCCGCGGGGAAGCTAGTGGAGTTGGTTTTCCCTTTCTGGTTCTTCTACACCTCTCCGTAATTCTTTCTTTCCACAGCGTCAGGTGGGTTTTTTTGGATGGTTCGGTATCCCTAAAATTTCCTTCTGCTCCCCCCTCCTGGGAAATCGTTTGTGACAAACTAGTTTTTTGCTGCTCTCCCCTTAAAGTTTGTTCGTACCTTGTTAACTTGGCTTTCCTTTTTTTCTCAACGTCTCCCAGTATACAGGGTTACCTATCCTTCCATAGTCACTGACAGTTTAGGTTTGGACGATCTTCTAGTCGAATTTCCTTTTTGTTTCCTCCTGGACCTTTTTTTAGTTCCCCCCCCCCTTAAAGCGGCCCGCGCGGTTCTTCCCTTTTCCGTGAGAAACTTTGGTAAATATCCCCCTTTTCGTTTGCATTTTGTTCTCACCGAGAGGAACCGCCCGAATTAACCTTGTATCAGTCGTTCGTTTGCACAACTTCTATGTCTTCTCAGCCAAAGTATGGACGGATCACCTCTTCCCTTCATTCCCCCACCTATCCTTCGCGCTCCATCCCCCTGAGAAGGTCTGGCTTCGCCTCCTTTTCTGGATAGTTCCTTCCTTTTATTTCCTATCAAGTTTCTTAGAGGATATGGCGACGAGGCATGTCATGGGTAAAAATTTTAAAAGGGAGGGGAGAAGATTCTTTGGGGACCCAGACTCACCTCTCCCTTCTTCCTCAACAACTCCGGGTGCTTCCGTTCGTTCCCCTCGCCCTTGACAGTGGTTTCCCATCCCTTGCGTTTTCCCCCTTCTTCCAACGAACAGAGAAGTACTCTCTCCCTTGCCGGTACTTTGCCCCCCCATAACGGAGAGTTGTTTTTTTTTTTTTTCCCCCCTTCGATTAAATCCTATTTCCTGCTCAGTTGGTGCACGCTATTAATTTTCTCTGAGGTCCGCGCGCTTTCCCTTATCGAAGCGGACCTCTTTCCTCTCCTTTTTTGGTGTTGAGAGACTCCTTACCGAGACCCTTCCCGCCCCGGCGGACCTTTCTGACAGGAAGACTTCCGATTCCTTCACCTTTACTCGGAGTTCACCCTTCCCTTTTCGCCCCGATCACATCCTTCAATTTCTCTCTCCATTAGCGTTCGGGGAAGGGTTCGCTTTTTGATGATCTCTCCCGCACAGTTTCTTCGCCCTGTAATCCCGCACTCTTTAACACTCCCAAAACCCAGAAGCGACCCCTCTTTCTGGGTCAACTACCTCACTAGTTCAATAGTTTACTTCGTTTGAACCCCTTGCCCTGCACGGCCGTCTATAATTTTTTTTTTATCCGACTTCATTTACTCACTATTCTTTCGTAGCTCTCTTTAGTCCTTTAGAGCTCCCAGAGGTTTCTTTCCGTAAAGAAGGGGTCTTTCCCTCCTCCCCCCGTTGGCAGGACTCTGCCCCCCTCTTTTTTTCCTTTCGTATAGCCCTACTAGACTCCTCCTATCAAATTCCAGCGCCCCTGTGGGACCTTTCCCTTACCCCCCCGCTTTTCCTTGTTTTTACCCCTAACCCCCCACCATTGGGACGCAGCCTTGACGAGGCGCCCAGGTGCCCCATCCGTCCTCTTTCCCCCTCTTCCTGAAAGGTTATCCGGCTCCCAGTTATACGTGCTCTTCCCTTATAGTTCCGACGGGATAAATCCCCAACTCTTCTCTCATGTCTTTTGTCTGTGCTCTGCGTTTTGCACTCTCCTCCCCTCTTTTTTTCCACCGTGCTGTTTGGCCCATTTGTGAGCACCTTTCCGAGTCTCAAGTCAAACTACCACCCGCTGTCCCGCCCCCCCTTCTCCCCTCAAGCGGGTTCTTTACGACCAGAAAAAAGACTTTGTATCAAACGGAATGCTTTCCCCCTCCTTTCAAAAGTCTCCCACCTTTCCCCCCACCCCCTTCCGTCAAGAGCTAAGAGGTTCAATTTTTCTTTCCGTCCCCGGGTAATCGGCATATTCAACGACATCTTCAAAGGATCCGTGCAGCGCCTTTACTCCATTCTTATTTTTTTCCTCTTTTCTTTCTCCCTCTTCCCCCCCCCCCTTTTTTGTTTGGAGAGATTAGCAAGTTCCCCCCCGAATGCGTACCTTCGCGTTCAACGAGGGCTTACGTTTATCTCGGTCCTGGTTGGACCGGACCTCCCCCTTCCCCTTTAATACACGTTGTTTTTGTACGTTGCTTCCTGAGTTCCTCTCGTGTTTCAACATTGGTACACACTTCGTTTCCCGCTGCTACCCGGGGCGGAACCAGAGGCTGTTATGTTTTACTGTTTCCTTTTAAATGTACCCGTTCTTCTCACCCAACCTTAAATCAGCCTTGGTCCCTTTTTCGAGTTTTAAAACGCATAATTAGTTGTTTATCCTATCCTGTCGAATCCCTCGCGAACCTAGGGTTTCGTGATCCTTCTAACTAGTCCCGCTCACGTACCCCCTTCCCTGGTGACCGGCTGATCCTTAAACCCTGTCCACCCTTCTTTTTGGCACATCGATGGTCTCTCGCAGGGGTCTTGAATTAATTCCGTGGGATGTTAGACCCTAAAAGGCGGTACGCTGGTTCCGAATTTCGGTACTCTCCACAATGGGGGGTCGCTGGAGATTTTTTTCCTTCTATGATATCCTAGTCCTACCGGCCGCTTGTGTCGCCTTGTGCCCCTCCCCCCTTTGCTGACTCCTCGTTCCCTTTCTTGAGGAAACACCCCCTCTTTTGACAGCTCCCGCCCAGCTCCATCCCATCTTTCTTCAGGGCCCGGAGACTACGTCGTTTTTTTTTGCCTGCAGCAATGTGTGACCTCCTCCTTCCTTTTTTCCGAGGTCTTCGGAACACGAAAATGTATCGCTCTTTCTTTTTTAGGTGTGTGTCCTCGCCTTTGAACCTTAGGAGGTCATACCTTTTGGGATTGCCCACTTCCCCCTCCTCCTGTTACCTTCGCCAGTGGAGACGGGAGTATCGGAGGGCACCGGAGTGTCTCAGCATTTCCCTTTCCGCCCTGTTCCCCTCCCGTCCTATCAGTATGGTTGCCTTTTCTTTTAATTTAGAGCGGCATCTCTCTCTTTTATCCATGGTGGAAGATGTGGCTTTTCTCTAAATGCGAACTGGAGCCTCTTGGACCTCTTTTTTTCATCGTGCCAGACGGTTCTTTTTCCTACGGACTTCAGGAGGAGACCCTCCTTCTCCCGGTAGGTTGCCCTCAGGTAATAGGACATGAGAGCCCCTTCTATGTTAGGTTATGTTTCTTGTGCCTTATGTCCCGCTAACTCCCATTTAGAGAGAATCCGCACATCTGAGCCCCTCCCAAAAACTCATATGACCTATTTTCCACATACTCCCTTCTGGCAATTCTGCTAGGCCCCCCCCCTTGCTTCCGGCCCCAGCGTTTCTCCCCCCTTACAAGCTTACTAACTATAGGTTGGATCTCTTCGTTCCCGTTTCTCTTTCCATGTTAAGCTTTATAACTTTCCTTTGTTCTCCGTTGGCACCGACTGCCTCACCTTTTTTTTGTCTCCGTTCTTGTATAGAGACGATCCTCCTCCCCATGGGCTCTTTTCCAGAACTTCACGAAGTTTCTTCCTCTAGCTCCTTTGGTGCTCACAGCCCCCCCCCCCATGGAGAATTTTAGCCCAGGATGCTTGAGCGACATAGGTGCCACCCTTCGATGACTGATTTCCTTTTCGACCCTGTTTTAACTTCCCTCTCTGCTCCTTTACCTGGTCCCCCCCCCATTTCTGCTTGCTAGAAATGTCTGTACCTCAGTCAAGCTCCCTTTCCGCCCGATTTCAAAAGTGCTGAGGCCTGTGCGCTTTCCTTGACGTTTTTTTTTCTCCCCAACCCACCTTCCTGTTCCTTACCCGGCAAGCGTTTTTGTTAGACTGCCCCTGAAACCTCCTTTGTGGTTCCCAATTTGACTGGCTTTCCCCCCCCTCCCCTTAAAGTCTCCATCTGGTCCCCCCCCTTCACCCCCTTGTATGGTTAACCGGGGCTTTCTACACCTGTTTCCTTCCCCACCTCACTAAACCCGGATACTAGTTTCGCCCCTACGTCGTTCCGCAATTCGCCGGTCGTTTCTCTCTCCTTTTCCTTTTTCCCTCTTTGTTGTGTGAGTTAACGCGAAGTTTTCGCCTCCCCGAAGGTTTTTTTCCAACGAGGGCTCCGGTGAAATTAGTCCGGGGAAGATGTCCCCCTTTGTGTTTGGGCGAAAGGTACTAAGCATGCCTTTTAAGTTATGCTTTTCAGGATAGGTGGTCTCCTTTCTTTGCTTTTTGTCAACTTGGGATCCCACCGTTGTTTGATTTTCCTTTGCGTCCTCTTCCGGGGAAACCAGCGTCCTTGTTGGTAGTTTGACTGGGGCGGTTCTCCTATGTAAAGGCTTTAAAACAGGTTCCTTCATCCCCTTAACTGTTTTTTGCAACGCCCGTTATCTTCCTTTCCCCCATGACTGTCCCTCTAGGAGAGAACTGCGTTCTGATCCGCGGCAGTGTCCCCTTCTCAAATCTTCCCCATGGGACTCCGGTTTATAACCATGCTACCTGTTGAACCCCTTATTTTTGCACCTCGATCCGTTCGTCCCCTTGGCTGAAGGGTACAAATTGGGCTGTTCGCCCCTTAAGCGGCGCTGTTTACCGTAGTGCGACATTTTTTCCTATCCAACCCATTTCCCTTCTCTTTGTAGCCGATTGACTCTACCCAGAACTTCCGTGGTGTTCTCCTTGTCGTTCAGCGCTTGTATGCCGTTATAACCGATTCCAAGCATCCTTCCTTCGGGCGATTGGATGAAGCTCATACTTTCTTCTTAGGCGTTTGAGACTACGAACTTTTAGGGGCCGGTGCCTCTGTTTCGCCGCTCCTCCCAAGACTATTTCCTGTTTTGGGGGGTTAACCACATACATTTTTCTCTTGAGTTTTCTTCGAAGAGTGAGTATTCGGCGCGCCTTGCCAGTTCCCCCCCTTTTCTTCTGTGGGTAACAATCTTCTTTTCCCTCCTAGATCCCCTTTCGCCGCTTGTACTGAGGGGCACCTAAGTGAGAGTTTCTCGTTAAATTCGGGTGCCCAGCCAGCTGGCACCGTTATCAGATCCTCCTTTTCCTTCGCCTCTAGAGCGGGCATCTCTATTTCATACCTTTTTTTTCTATGCCGCCTTAGTTGAAATGCTTAGGGCCGCCTCGGCGTACTTGATACTTCAAGCGTTTTCCGACTGCAGTTTGCCTCGGATCTTTGGACCACCTACTCTCCCGGAGGTTTCCCCGAGTACATCGGTCTGGCGAGCTTACCCTTCTCTGGTCGTATTGAAAGGTCCCCCCGTTTCCGCCTAATGTCAAAAGGATCCTTTTTTTTTTTCCTGCCACCCCCAAACCCCTTAGGCCCCTCCCCCTTCAGGGCACTCATATGCCGTTTCCCTCTGAAAAATTTCCTCTTTCCACGGCCCAAGGACTATCCTTTAGTATTCTTTCCCTATAGGGGCCCTTTTTTTCGTTCGCGGTGGGCTTCAAGATCAGTGCTTAGCGGTTCCGCCTGGATTTAATCAGCCCCATTGGTTGCGGCCCTACGACCCATGGTCCGTTTGGTAATTTTCGAGAAGGCCCCCACGCTCCCGTTCCATCGTTGACTCACTGGCTAAAGACTTTCAAGCATCAGCCCCCGTCCTCGTTACTTTTCCCCCCCCCTTGGTTTGCACATCTTCTTTCGACGACGCCGAAATCGTTTTCCCAAACCCTCCATGTGGATTTCCCTTTCATTTTCTCTATTCCCTTTGATCCTGAGCGACTTCCCCCTTTCCCATATTTCCCTTTTTACTACCCGCTTTTTCTCCTAGATTTTTTTCGTACAGCCTCCCTTATGCGGTTTGCACTCTCGCACGATTCCACGTTTTTAACCCCCCCTTTTTTTCCTCTCAGTTACGGAGGCCTCAGCCCTCTTACCCACCTGCCGGTCACGAACCGGCCTTACGGGTGTTTTTAGAAGCCCCAGGACCCACGAAGGTTTTATCCCAGGGTGCTGCTTGGGCCCGCCCCTCCCTTCCCCCTATTTTTTTAAAAAGTCCCCACCCCCCTTCATCTTGGTCTTCCGTCCAACTGGGTAATCACTATACTCCAATTCACTTCTCTCTTTTTTAATTGCCTCGCCAAGTCGTTCCCTTCGTGCATCTGACTTTTTTAGCTATCTCCTACTCTGGTGTGTCTTCCGATAACGAGAAGTCCCCCTACCCTTTCGTCCTTTTTTCGGTGACCGGACCTGGGGGCTGTGAAGTTCTTTGTGACCCGGAACTCCCACCGTGAACATGTTACCCGTCTTTTTTGAGTTTGGTGTTACGTCCCGGTCAGGTTTTCACGCGGTTGACGCCATTCCCTTTCCTTTAGTCCCAACCGGAGCCCCCCCCCAAACTTAGTTTTTGAACTTTCTTGACCGTCCGGGGGTAGTTGCCTGGGGCGGTTTCCAACTGTAAGGCTCCCCCCCCAGGGTCACTCATCACGGTTGGAAGCATGCAATTTTTTCTTTTCCCTTCGAGCCCTCTTCGAGCACTTTTCTTGAAAGCTTTTTTTTCCTCCGGATGACCGTTCGTCGCTCCCAAGGAAACGGTTTACCTGCTTATCTTTCCAGTCCACATCGGGAAGGGTTGGCACCGCGATGTCGGCTCTGGAGTTTCCCAATTTTTTTTCTTCTAAAATTAACGCACGCAGTCTCTTTTTTTCAGACCTCCCCCATGTCTCCTTCTCACTATAAACCCCTTTTCGTGAGATTTTTTTCTTTTTTTTTTAGTTCTCTAGCTCAGGACCGAGAACTACCTTCCCGCTGGTGTCGCCCGGCGTCCCGGAACCGGCTACGGGATACAACCTCATCCCGTAAATCCATCAGTTTAGCTAACATCCCCTTTCTCGGGAGTAAGGGAGTGTCTGACTACGCCTCCCCCTTTTTTCCCCTCGTTGAAATGTTTTCATCATCTTTTCACTAATTGCACGCTGTATTTCCCCCTAATGTCTGTTTCCTTCTGTTTTGATTTGTGCGTTTTCGCTTTCCTCTCGCCCTTTGTGCAGTTCGGCGGTCCTCTGGTCCCCCCCTCTTTTACGCCTCCTTCAGCTCGACATTCGATGTACTTCTTTTTCCAAGAGTATTCGCCGATTATTATCTTTTTCAGTCTGGCCGCGTCCTATTAGAGTGACGCCTCTTCCGGCCCTTCGCATAGCTTTCTCTTTCTTTTTTCTTTTCCTCCCCGTTTTTTCTTCTATGGCTTGCAATGCGACCCTTTTTTCGTTTCCTGGACCGTGCAAATTCCAAGTCCCCGCTTTTTTTCCTCTTCCTACCGGGAGGTTTCCCTCGAGATTTTTTGGCCCTGGCCCTTTTTCCCCTTCTGGGATTTTTCCGACTGTTTTTGAACGCCCCCCCCTCCTCACCTTTAACTGTCCCCCTCGCGCTTGACTCATTACCCCCCCGCACCCCTCCAGTAGTGCCCAGACCCTTTTCGGTGTTCAACCGGAACTTTCCTTTTTCTTTGTCAAATTGCCTGCTTGATTGCCACGGACTTCAAGGTCGTTTTCTTCTTTACTTGGATGGGCTATCATTTCCTGGTTCGTTTGCTTTTTCCTGGTTCTACGGACAGGTGGCTATCATCAGTTGCCATGTCAATCCTCCCTTTTAAAAAAAGGGTAGTTAGTCTTCTTTTGTAATCTCTCTCTCCAAAGCCTCCGCGCAACCTGTTGATAGGCATCACTGTCTTCACTCATTTCTGAACAAAGCTAGGCTTTAAATGGGAAAGCACCATCTTCTTCCTTTTGCTCCCTGAGAATCCACTCGTGCCCCCTCCCTCCGCGGGACTCTTTGGGCTAAGCATTATCCTTTTGAGCGACCGCCGTACCACTCTTACCGCGGATCCCCCGCATGTCTAGAAATCTTTTTGTCAAGCTTCCGAGTTTTGCACTCTACTCTTCTTTCTTTCTTGTTTAAACCTTTTTCGCCTCTCCATGAGACCTGCACCCTTTAAAACTCACAACTGCCTCCTGTTCCGCCGGGGCAGCGTTTTCCTCCCCTCACAAGCCCTTTTTTATCCCCCGGACTTCGTACCCTCTCAAAGTCCCCAAATCCTGCCCCCCCAAACTTGTAAAGTGTAGTAAAGCCTGGGTCTTCATCCCTGGTCTCCCCTTCCCAACTTTACTTTTTTTGCTAACATCTCACACCTTCTTTCCCTCCCATCTTTTTAGGCCCTTCATAGATCTCTTGTCCTCCATCACTTTTGTAAGCCTTCTTTCCTTACGAATGGCTAACGACTTGGGGCTTTTTCACTCTTTATATTTTATTTTTTTTTTACCGTGGTTTCGAAAGACCCCGGTGCCCTTCACTTTTTTTGGTACGTTGTCAGGGAAGGTCTGAAGCGGGGACGCCATCCTCGTTGACCTTGGGATACACCTTTTTGCTGATACCTTTCTTTGACTGAACCTTTTGGCGTGATGGGGATTGCATAACAACTTCACACTTTCCCTTACGTGTTCAAGCGTCTGAGTGCCCGCATCAGTGGAGCTGCCTGCTAGACAGACACTGTCGAGTTCTTCGAGCCCCTTCCTTTTTTGGATTTTTTCACTAGTTACGTGCCGTAGTCTTTGAGAAATTTTGAGCCCACAGGTCCTTACAAGAATATCGACGGAATGTGGCACCTATTGTCGGCTCGCTACACCTGGGGCTGCGGTTTTTTCGACCCTTGGGAAGTGCGGGGTAAAGGTTCTGGTTAGGGAACTTTCTTCCATCCACCTGTCGCCTTTCAGCTTTGAGCTCGTCTATAGACGAGATTTCCGAGTTTTTTTTGTACCTTTTTTTTTTCACCGGACTTTTATTCGCCCGTCTTGACGGAAACCTTTCCCTTCGTGCCTGCCCACCTCGATAGCACCCTATCGAGGAGTAAGGGCTCGGGGCAGACGGCTCTTTTTTTCCGATTCTGTTCCCCGCCGTCTTTCCCTGCCCGAGTCTTTTAACCTTGACAATCAGGTCGCTACCGTTCTTTTTTTGCCTTGTGCTGAAGAGCCCCGACAGTTTTTTCGGCGCTTCCCCCAACATATTCCCTTCCAGGAAGAAGGCTCGGCCAGGCGCCCCGATGGTATCGGAGGGCAAACCTCCTTTGTCTATTCTTCTTCCCCGCTTCCGAGAGGTTTAGCCTTCAGTCTTGGGCGCTCTCGGCGGAAACTATTTCGAGAG